>Ga0255049_10001288_pt1 | contig 13997 bp, 10 predicted proteins | sample JV7_2_3_MG_FD_183615 | JGI IMG/M metagenome (GOLD analysis project Ga0255049, IMG submission 183615) | Seawater microbial communities from Jervis Inlet, British Columbia, Canada - JV7_2_3 | ecosystem: Environmental > Aquatic > Marine > Inlet | place: Canada: British Columbia | collected 2016-10-06
ACACCGATCAACTGGGCGGCCCCAGCCGTGACCGGCGTTGCGACCGGTTCCTCCGCCGGCTTCGCCGTGGGTTCGTTCAACCACGATTCCGGCTGCGGCGGTCCGCCAGCGAGCCAGTTCTCGATCTCGGGCTCGGACGGCTGCGCGGCACCTTCCTCGATCAGGATCTGGACGTTCGCGTTCGCCGGCACGTGAGCGGCCGTGGACCCCGACTCCGGCTCGCCCCCCGTTACTACGACGGGAATACCCACGCGCGAATCGTTGACGACGCGGACGCGCAGCGGCGGCCGCTTGCCCTGCTTCGTCCCGTCCGGCGCGCTCTGCTGCGCGCCCGCCTGCATCGCCGGCGTCAGCAGGACCAACAGGAGCAGCCCTGACAGCCTGCGTCTGCTATTCCGCATCGCGTCGTCCTCGGTCCGGGTTCGTCGGCGCTGTACGCCGCTATCTCAGGGCAACTCTTTGGTGCAATCGTCGTGCCACGCTCCCCATTGGAACGCCCGCCGCCTGTGTCCCGCCGTAGGCCGCACTTGGCCCGCCCAGCAACCTCGGGACGGTGCCGACCCGGCAGTCCCCGCACGCGCCGACGATGTCCGTGCGGGCGAAGGGAACCGATTTGCCCACGTCAGGAGAAACTTCTGCCATGACGTCAGGCGGCCTTGATGCCGCAATCGCGCATCTTGTAGAGCAGCGCCTTGTAGCTGATCTGTAGCAGCTCGGCTGCGCGCCGGCGGTTCCACTCGGTCTTCTCGAGCGCGCGGCGAATCACCACGCCTTCGGCCTCCATGGCCGCAAGGCGCGAGACGTCCTTGAGCGGCGGGATCTCGCCGGCTGGCCCGAACACATCGACGGCATCCACGCGGTTCACGGAACGCACGCTGGCGCTCAGCTCGGCCAGCGGGCCGTCGATGTCCTGCAGTACGACCATCCGCCGTACCAGGTTCTCGAGTTCCCTGACATTCCCCGGCCATTCGTGGCGAACGAGGACTGCGATCGCCTCATCGGCTAGCGGGCCTATGTGACGCCCGTACTCGTTCTCGTAGCGAACGCGGAAGTTCTCGACCAGCAAAGGAATCTCGGCAAGCCGATCGCCCAGCGACGGCACTTGCACCCGTACGACGTTGAGCCGATAGAAGAGGTCTTTGCGGAACCCACCGCTGGCGATCGACGCCTCGAGATCCACATTGGTGGAGGCCACGACGCGGGCGTCGACGCGCACCTCGCCATTGCCGCCCAGACGGTAGTACCGCCCGTCTTGAAGCACCTGCAGCAGTTTCGCCTGGGTGCCCTCAGGCACCTCGCCAATCTCGTCCAGGAAAATCGTGCCGCCATTGGCAAGCTCGAACTTGCCCGGCTTGTCGCGTTCCGCACCGGTAAAGGCCCCCTGGTCGTAGCCGAACAGCTCCGACTCGAGCAACTGGTCCGGCAGCGCGGCGCAGTTGACCTTGACGAAAGGCATCGCAGCGCGACCTGAGTCACGATGCAGCGCCCGCGCGACGACCTCCTTCCCGACCCCGCTGTCTCCGGTTATGAGCACGGGAACGTCGGTGTCCGCTACCCGCCTGACAAGTCTGCGCACGGTGCGCATGGCGTCCGAGCCGACCACGAATCCGACGTCGTCTTGGTCGGCCTCGGTCAGCACGGTCATGACCACGCGATCGAGGTCCTGCTCGATCTGGTCGCGCAGCACCAACCCCACGGCGGCCTGCTCGGGCAGCTCCAGACTGGTGTCGTCGGCAAGCACCACGATCGGTAACGCCGGGCACACGGTGCGCGCGGCCGCAATGGTCTCCGGAAGCGCGGCACCGTCGCCTTGACCAAGGACCAGCAGGTCCGCCTCGTAGCGACCGCGGAGGATTTCGCTTACCTCATCGAGGCTGGATGCCATGACGACATCAAAACCACTGCCTACGAGCCCCGCACGTACGCGGCCGCGGCCAGCGTGGGAATCGAGCACGAGAACGCGCTTGGGCTGTCGAGACATGGAGACTCCGCAGGCTCGAGAGGGCAGAACGCCTTGCGTAGCCAACGTATGGGAACCGGATTACCCACAGCAATCCAAAACGTTTCCACGTCGGCTTTGAGCGGCCGCCGGGCGGCCAGGAGTTGCCCCTGGTGCGCAGGATTGCGCCGCGGCGAGGTTTGGAGAGGGCTAGACCGATCCCAGGAGCGTGCTCACGGCGTGCTCCCAGGTGTGCTTCTCGGCAGCCTCGCGCGCCTGTCGTCCAAGCTCGGCGGCGCGCTCGGGATCCTGCAGGCGGCGGATTGCGGTGGCCACCTCGTCGATCGTAGGCTCGACCACGAAGCCCGTCACCTCATCCTCGACCAGTTCCGCCGGACCGCCGGAATCGGTGCACGTCACGACCGGCTTGGCGGAGTTGAACGCCTCCAGCGTCACGAGGCCGTAGTCCTCGGCCCGAGCGCCGTACCAGACGGCGGAACAGCGGGCGTACTCCGCCACGAGACGATCCTCACTGAGGCGGCCGAGGAACTCGACTCGGCTGGAGACGGCCAACGACTCGACGAGGACCTGCAGACGTTCGAGTTCCGGTCCTTCGCCCGCGATGCGGGCGTGCGCCCCCGGAGTGGCCGCGACCGCTTCGATCAGGGTCTCGTTCCGTTTCAACGGTTGGAGTCGCGCGACGGAGAGAATGGTCCCGTCGTAGCCATCGCAACGGTAGGGCCGCTGCGGTGCCGGCGGATACAGCACCTCGGCCTGCACGCCACCCCAGCGTTCGAGACGCTCGCGAATCGTCTCCGACTGCGCAAACACCTTGCGGCCGGAGCGCAGGAGACGCCGGTCGAGGAGATGCAGTACTTGTCGGCGCGCGCCCTGGACGACCCGCCCGCGCGGCCCGAGCGTCGATCTGTACGATTCCCACAGGTCGTAGTACTCGCGCAGGCGGTGATTCAGCCACACCACGTGCCGCGGGTGGCGGACCGCGTAGGACGGATATCGTAGGCTGACAACGGCGTCGACGGTATGGCCGTCCCCGGTCAGGCCGACATCGGTCAGCGACGTCGCCAGGTAAGCCGACACCTGCTGACCGAAACGGTTCTGGGGCGTGGTCAGCACCTCGGCTTCGTGCCCTTGATCTCGCAGGCCCTGGACGAGCGCCCGCGCAATGACCCGATGACCGCCCTCGACGAGCGGCACGTCCGAAGTGACCACCAAGACACGCAAGCTACTGTACCTTTCCTGCTGACCCGCTCGTGAAGCGGCTCCCGCCGGTTCGACCACGGGCCCCACGTCGCACGACCCGGGACTCACCCTCTGCGCAAGCCCTCGCGATTGTTGCAGAAATGCGACAGCCAGACGGGTCCATCTGCTGCAATTTTGCCACAGTGGGCTGGCCCGCAGAGCCCATAAACGGGAACAAACTGTTGCAAATTAACGACTTGCGCGATTCAAACGAATCCCGGCATGGAAGTTGCTCTGCTCAACGGCAGGCCCCTCCTCTCCGAGAGCTTCAATGACTCTGACACAGAAGACGATTCGTCGCGAAGTCGGCTGCGCGGGCATTGGCCTGCACTGCGGCGAGCGCGTCAACATGCGATTACTGCCCGCCCAACCGGGCACGGGGATTCGCTTCCGTCGAGTCGACTTGGGTAATCGCGAGATCTCGGTTTCGATCGACAATCTGCACCACACCAGCTTCGCCACCCAGTTGACCGATGGGTATGCCTCTGTCAGCACGGTCGAGCATGTGCTCTCCGCTGCGAGCGGGCTCGGCATCGACAACCTCCTGATCGAACTCGAGGGACCGGAAGTTCCGATCATGGATGGTTCGGCCACGCCGTTCGTATACCTGTTGCACGAGGCCGGCCTGCGCCGCCAACAGGCGGCGCGTACGTTCATGAGGGTGGTGGAGCCGTTGCACATCGGCGATGACGACAAGTTCGTGGCCGTCTACCCGGCCGAGCGTCTCAAGATCTCGTACACCATCGACTTCGACCATCCGCTCATCGGCATCCAGCGAGAGACGTTCCTGGTAACTCCGCGCGCCTATACCGAGCAGCTGGCGCCAGCCCGGACCTTCGGGTTCCTCCGCGATGTCGAGAAGATGCGTTCACTGGGCCTCGCGCTCGGCGGCTCGATAGAGAACGCGATCGTCGTCGGCGAGAACTCGATCCTGAATCCGCAGCTCCGCTTCCCCGACGAGTTTGTACGCCACAAGATCCTCGACGCCATTGGCGACCTTACCCTGCTGGGCGCGCCGCTCTTGGGCCATGTCGTGGCCTACCGGGCAGGACACAGCCTGCACGCGGAGCTCGTCGGGAAGATCCGCGACACTCCCGAGGCATGGGAAGCGGTTACCTGGGACGACATCGTCTACGAGCTCGCGTCGCGACGCCCGGTGGCTGCGGCCGTCTCCGTCTGATCGACGCCTCCGAGCCTGCGCCATTCGGCCTGCGACCCTGCTAGCATTGGGGGATCGCGCTGGCGCTCCACCGTCGACGCCAGCACTCGTGCATTTGCCGCGGATTGCCCATGAGCATCGACAACCGCGCTGAGTACCAGCGTCGCGCGCGCCATCGCCGCCTGACCATCGCCGGTCTCGCGGTCCTGGTGATCTCGTTCGTCGGCATCGAGATCGCGCTTCAGCGTTCGGTCGACGCCGGGTTGCCCGCGGTACTGCTGCACTCGATGACGGCCCTGAACATCATCCTGCTGCTGACGCTGCTGTTCGTTCTCGGACGCAACCTCATCAAGCTCTACGTCGACCGACGGCACCGCAAGCTCGGCTCCAAGTTCCAGACGAAGCTGATGGTCACCTACGTCGGGCTATCGCTGGTGCCGAGCATCGTCTTGTTCCTGGTCGCCAGCGACTTCATCCAGAAGAGCGTCGATCGCTGGTTTTCCTCCGACGTGACGGCACTGCACGAGCGTTCGCGCGAACTCGTGCGTCTCGCCGTCGAGGCCGAGGAACAGGAGCTTCTCCATGTCGGTGCACTGCTCTCGCAGGAGCTCACTGATGGCCGCGTTGTCGCCGATGAGGCGTGGCAGTACATTGCGCTCCACCTCGGGCGACAGCTCGAGGAACCGCACCTCGACCTGGATGCCCTGGCGATCTATCGAGGCGGCGAGCAACCCTTGGGTCCGTTGGTGCGAGAAGGTAGTTTCCTGCTCGGGCGGGAGCACCATCTCGTCGTGCCTGCGAACTTGATCCTGCTGGGCATGGCCGGACAGCCGTTCCGCGACACCATGACGATCGATGGCCGCAACCGGCTGCTGATCGTCGGCACTCCAGTATTCGCCGCTGGTTCTAGCGACGTAGACGGCATCATCGTCGTCGCGCGCATGCTCGACGGTGCCCTGGCCGCGGAAGCGGCAGCGATCGAGCAGTTCTACGCTAACTACGAGCAGGGGATGCAGGGCAAGGAGCCGATCACCAACACGTATCTGCTGACATTCCTCCTGATCAGCCTGCTGATCGTGTTCGGAGCTGTCTGGCTGGGCCTGTACCTCGCCCGCGGCGTAACGGTTCCGATCCAAAAGCTGTCGGAAGGCACGCGCGCGGTGGCCGCCGGCAATCTCGAGTATCGCGTCGAGGCGGAAACCAATGATGAGCTGGGCGTCCTGGTGGAGTCGTTCAACCGCATGACCGGCGATCTGGCCGTCGGGCAGCGCAGCCTCGAGCAATCGAGGATCGACCTCGAGCAGAGCATCACCGAACTCGAGGAACGACGCAGCTACATGGAGTCGGTTCTCGCCAACATCGCTACCGGCGTGGTCTCGGTGGATGCCGATAGCCGCATCACCACGATCAACCCGGCGGCCTCGGAAATGCTCGGCATCGACGGCGGTTCCGCGGTGAGCTCGTCGTACGACGAGGTGTTTGCCGGCGAGAACATGGCGCCACTCCGCACCCTCATGCAACACGCGAGACCCCGACTCGCGGCGCTCGAGGAAGAGCTCACGTTGGAGGCTAACGGCCGGCGATTGACACTGGCCGCGCACTGCACGAGCCTCCGTGACAAGTCGGGGGATTACCTGGGCACAGTCACCGTCCTGGACGATCTCACGGGTCTCATCGGAGCCCAGAAAGCGGCGGCGTGGCGCGAAGTCGCGCGCCGGGTGGCACACGAGATCCGCAACCCGCTGACGCCGATCCAGCTCTCGGCACAGCGCATCGCCCGCCGCTACCAGCGCGCGGCCGGTGCCGAGGGTGAGTACGCCGTGATCGAGGAAGGCACACGCACGATCCTGCAGGAGGTTGCCACCCTGAAGTCCCTCGTTGAGGAGTTCAGCCGTTTCGCGCGTATGCCGTCGGCGAAGCCTTTGCTCACAGACCTACACCGTCTGCTCGACGACAGTCTGCGGCCGTATCCGGACATGCATCCGGGAGTGGAGATCACGCGTCATTTCGCGTCCGAATTGCCGCTTCTCGAACTCGACCCTGACCAGATGCGACGCGCGTTCACCAACCTGTTCGACAACGCGGTCAAGGCCATGGACGGCGCTGGCAAGCTCGCAGTCAGCACGCTCTACGACCAGGACCTCCGAGTGGTCCGCGTGGCGGTGACCGATAACGGGCCAGGCATCCGCCCCGAAGACAAGGATCAACTATTCGTTCCCTACTTCTCGCGCGACCGCGATGGCACCGGGTTGGGTTTGGCCATCGTGCGTCAGATCGTGTCCGATCACCGCGGCTATATCCGCGTCGTTGACAACGTTCCCCACGGTGCGACGTTCGTCATCGAACTCCCGAAAGGCTAGCAACCCCTTGGGAAGTCGCGGCAAGATCCTCATCGTCGACGACGAGCCCAACGTCTGTTCGTCGCTCACCAGTGTCCTGACCGACGAAGGCCACACGGTAGAAGCGATCGACAACGGTGAGGCGGCTGTCGAGGCTCTGCGGGGCGGCGACTACGATGTCGTGCTGCTGGATATCTGGCTGCCTGGCATCGACGGGCTCGCGGTCCTCGATCAGCTACACCGCGATGGAGTTGCCGCCGAGGTCGTCATGATCTCCGGGCATGGCAGCATCGACGCCGCCGTCAAGGCCACCAAGCTCGGCGCGTTCGATTTTCTCGAGAAGCCGCTATCGCTCGACCGCGTGTTGCTTGTCGTCGGCAACGCCGTACGCCAACGCGCTCTCGAGCGCGAGAACCTGCGGCTCCGTGCCGAGATCAGCCAGGGCGTCGACATCATCGGCGAGAGCGACGGCATCGTCGCGTTGCGCGGCCAGGTGGATCGCGCCGCCCCGAGCAAGGGGCGGGTGTTGATCTTCGGCGAGAACGGCACCGGAAAGGAACTCGTCGCGCGCCGCATTCACGCTCTTTCGCGGCGCCACGCCGAAGCATTTGTCGAGGTCAACTGCGCCGCTATTCCGGAGGAATTGATCGAATCGGAGCTGTTTGGTCACATCAAAGGCTCGTTCACGGGCGCCGTGGCCGACAAACTGGGGAAGTTCGACCTCGCCAACAACGGCACTCTTTTTCTCGATGAGGTCGGTGACATGAGCCTGAAGACCCAGGCCAAAGTCCTGCGGGTTCTCGAGGAACAGCGCTTCGAATCTGTTGGGTCCAACGAGACCCGCGACGTCGACATCCGCGTGATCGCCGCGACGAACAAGAACCTGGAAGCCGAGATCGAAGCGGGACGGTTCCGTGAGGACCTCTACTACCGCCTCAACGTCATTCCCTTCAGGGTGCCACCGCTACGCGCCCGTCGTGAGGACATCCCGCTCCTCGCCGACCGTTTTTTGACCGACTATGCGGAGGAATACGGCCAGCCGGCCAAGCAGCTCAGCCCGGAGGCTCTCGCACTGGTCGTGTCGCATCGCTGGCCCGGCAACGTGCGCGAACTGAGGAACGTCTGCGAGCGGCTGGCCATCATGGCCAGCGACGTTCTGATCCAGGCCGGCGACGTGGAGTCGATGGTCGACGCCTCGCTGACCGCGGCTACGGCTCTCGATCAGGATATGTCGCTGCGCGAGGCGCGCGAGATCTTCGAGCGCCGCCTCATCATGACCAAGCTGCGCGAGTTCAACGGCAACGTGAGGCAGGCGGCCGAGGCCCTCGACATTGAGCGCAGCAACCTCTACCGCAAGCTCAAGGCCTACGGCATCGACCCCGCAGAGGTCACGCCGGCCGAGTAGGCCCGCGGGGGTCGCTGCCCGGGCGCTGCGGCAATCGCGCCTTCGAGTCGTCGGAACAGGTGCGAGCAGGGCCGTCACAGAGACCAACGACTCGTTCGGGATGAACCAGCAGCCCTTGGCTGGAGTCTGCCGGAGCGCAATTTTGCACACTAAAACACAGCGCTGCGTTGACCGTGGACCCGTATCGTTGCTAGCATTCGGAGCGGGGCGTGTTGTAGGAACAAACTGGGGGCGGTCGCTCAAGGTGGAGGGCGGCCACATGAAGTGTCCAAAATGCAGCCTGGTGACGTTCGACTATCTGTCGAAGTGCCCGCGATGTGACACGTCGTTCAAACTCTCTCGTCGTTTAACCGGGCGCCGGGCAAACCCGGAACGTCGCATCCTTATCGCGGGTGAGTCGTCTCCGGCGGACCCGGCCGATGCTGCGACCGAGACGAGCGCACGGCAGCCCCAGACTCCGCCGCAGGATACACCCAGTCTGCGTGAGATGGCCGAAACCGAGCAACGGGAGGACCTGGCTGTGAACGTCGCCGCCGCCGTTGCCGCAGCGCGTGCGGGAAGCCGCGCTCCCGAGACACAGCCCGCACCGCCTGGTACGCCTCCCGGCCCAGAGCCGCCGCTGGCGCCGGCCGGCGCCGCGCCGAGCGAGTCCCGATCGATCAAGGAACGCATGATGCGCGCGAGCCGCGCGCGGCGCAAAGAGCGTCCAGATCTCGTTACCGAATCCACCGATCCGGTGCTTCCGGACTGGTACGAACCGGACGCCGACGAGCCCGATGGAGCCACGAGCTCCCGCGGCAACTCGACCGACCGTCGATGAGCAAGGAGGAGAACGTGGCACCTACGGGTTCCGAAGCGAGCGCGACAGACGTGGCCGAACGCGAGACGGTGGTCTCGCCGTCCGACACCGCCCCGGAACCCACGGCCACTCCGTTCGGCGACTGGCGCGAGCAACTGCGCGAGCGCGTGAAGGAGATCCGTGCGCGCAAGCACGCCGTCGATGGCGAAGACGCGGACGAGATCGCGCCGAGTGCCGCGACCGCCACCGAGAAGCTGGAGAACGCGCGGGCGCAGTCGCTGGAGGTCTCGCGGGGGCAGCAGGCCGAGCCGGAGCCCGAAGAAGAACCGGTCGTGGAGACAGAGCCGGTGGCAGAGGTCGCGGAGGCGCCCACGGCGCCCGACGCAGCGCCGCTGTTCCAGGAAGAGCCGACGGTCTTCGCGGATGATCCGATTCTCGAGATCGCGGATGAGTTCGAGCGTCGCGGCGATGACGCGGACCCGTTCGAAGCCGCGCCCGAGCCCGAAACTGAAACCGAAACCGAGACCGAGCCCGAGGCTGCCACCGCGTTAGAGGCCACCGACGAGACCGAGGCCACGGACGAGACCGAGACCGTTGACGAGACCGAGGCCGTTGGCGAGCCCGAGGTCACCGACGAGACCGAGGTCACGGTAGAGATGGACACCGAGGTGAGCGAAGCGAGGGTGGAGGAACCCGTGGCGCCACCGGACGACACGGGCTTCCCCGGCAGTCCGTTGATCGACGCAATTCCGCCCGAACTGCGCGACGTAGAGATCCCCGCGTGGGCCATGCCGCGCGAGCCGAGCAGGGCGCCGCAGGCCAGCGCAGATACCACCGACACCGACACCGGGACCGACGCCGAGATCGACGCCGATGGCGATACGGTCGACAGCTTCCTGGTCGGTGAATACACCACGCCTGAGGGCGGCAAGCGCACCGACCTGACCCCGCCGCCGGACACCCCGATCCCGACCGCCGAGCTGCTCGACCAGCCCATAGGTGACCTCTCGGCTTTGTCCGAGGATCAGGTAGAGATCGCGCCCCCGGGCGGCCTGGTTGATGCGGCCGACTTCGAGCCCAGTTCCCGCGAGGAAGCGCCCGCGGCAAGCGGGTCTCTGCCCGGGCTATTCGACATCGCCGGCGAGGCGGACGACGACGAAGAGTCAAAGCCAGGCTTGTTCTTCGACGAACCCCTCGCCGCGGAGGACACCGCGGAAGACGCCGTGGAAGGCACCGCCGAGGACGAACCGAGCGAGGTCGCCGCGGTAACGTCGGCCCCGGTCGCGTTCTTCGATGAACCGGTCGCCCAGGAGGAACCGCTTTCGGACACACTCCCGGATGAAGCTTCCGGCGAGGTCCCCGAGGGCGCGCCTGTCGCGGGCGCAGCGCTCGAATGGGATATCGATGGCGACCTCGATCCGGAGTTGGTGGCCGACGCGCGCCGTCAGCATGCCGACGCATCTGCTCCCGTGTCGGATCGTGTGTACTCGGCCGTCGCCGACGGCCTGGTACTGCTGACCATTGGCCTGGTGTTGATGATCGCCGGTGCTTCGGCTGCCGAATCCCCCATCGTGCCGTTCGTGCAGGCAGCACCCGTTCCCTTCCTGGCAGCGTGGTCGCTGTTTGGACTGGTCTACGGCGTGATCTTCGTCGGTACGTGCGGTCAGACGCTCGGCAAGATGGCCATGCGCGTGCGAGTCATCGGCGCCGACACGTTCCATGTGGGCTACGGCAGGGCGGCGTTGCGCACGCTCGCGTACGCCGCGGCGGCGTTGCCCGCAGGCCTCGGCCTGTTGACGGCGATCAGGGACCCGAAACACCGCGGCCTGCACGATCGACTCACGAGCACGCGAGTGGTCAAGGCCTAGCAGACTGCAGCAGAGAGCCGACGGATCTCGCTACGGCCGGCTTCGCGCTAGTGGCGAAAGTGACGGGCTCCCGTGTGCACCAGCACCAATCCAAGCCGATCGGCGGCCTCGATAACTTCGGAGTCTCGCTTGGAGCCGCCCGGCTGGACGATCGCTGTTACTCCGGCAGCGGCCAGCGACTCCACACCATCCGCGAAGGGAAAGAACGCATCCGAGGCAGCGGCACTACCGGCCAGGTCGTGGCCAGCCTCGCCGGCTTTCCAGGCCGCGAACTTGCAGGAATCGACACGGCTCATCTGACCGGCGCCGACGCCGAGGAGTTGGCCGTCGCGGCCAATCACGATGGCGTTCGACTTGACCGCGGGAATCACGCTCCAGAGGAAACGCAGGTCTGCGTTTTCCTGGTCGGACGGCTGGCGATCGCTCACGACTTCCCAGTGCTCCTCGGCCGCGAAGTCCCGCGCCTGCAGCAGTGCCCCGCCGGCGATCCAGCGCAGCTCCGCCGCGGCCCGCAAAGCGGGCGCTGGCTCACCCAGTTCGATGAGCCGCAGGTTCGCCTTCGCCGCCAGAGTCTCGCGCGCCGCCGCCGAGAAGCTCGGCGCCACGACCACCTCGACGAAAGTCGACACGATCTCCTCTGCGGTCGCCGCGTCGACCGCTGCGTTGAGCCCGACGATCCCGCCGAAAGCCGAGAGCGGATCGGTGGCGCGAGCGCGGCGGTAGGCCTCGACGATCGAGTCGGCCCGGCCCGCGCCGCACGGGTTGGCGTGCTTGACGACCACCGCCCCCGGCACCGGCAACGCCCAGGCCAACTGCCACGCGGCATCGGCATCGAGGTAGTTGTTGAAGGAAAGCTCTTTGCCCTGCAACTGCTTGCCAGCGGCCAGTCCCGACGTCTCGCCGGCCGCCGCGTAGAACGCAGCGGGCTGATGGGGATTCTCGCCGTAACGCAGCGACTGAGCGTGGTTGAACGTCAACGCCAGATGGTCCGGATGCGGCCGCAGCGACGTCGGCATCTCGAGATCGGGCTGCTCGTCATCAACGGCGGTAAGGTAGTTGCAGATCGCCGCCTCGTAGGTCGCGGTGTGGGCGACCGCCTTCCGCGCCCAGGCTAGCCGCTGCGCCAGCGGAATCGGCTGATCGAGCGCGTCGATCACATCTGCGTAGTCCGCCGGATCGACCACCACCGCACTGCCCGCGAAGTTCTTGTACGCGGCGCGGATCAGACTCACCCCGCCGATGTCGATCTGTTCGAGAGCATCAGCCAACGTGTGGTCAGGAGCGGCGATCGTAGCGGCAAACGGGTAGAGGTTGACAACCACCAGGTCGATCGGCGCGAGGTCGGCCTCCTCGAGTTCCGCCATCTGCGCGGCGCTCTCGCGCCGCGCCAGAATCCCCCCGAAGACGTGCGGGTGGAGGGTCTTGACCCGACCTCCGAGCATCTCCGGGCTGCCGGTGAAATCTTCGATCTGCACCACCTCGATCCCGCCGTCGGCGAGGTGTCGGGCGGTCCCGCCCGTAGACACCAGCCGGACCCCACGCTCCACCAGCGCCGTCGCGAACTCTACCAGGCCCGTCTTGTCGTAGACGGACAATAGTGCCGTCCGGATCTCACTCATCCCCCACCTCTCGTGTGCACATCTCGTTGGCTCTTCGTTACTCGCGTCCCGTGCCCTGCGGTTCACTGCTGACCCAGGCGATGTCCGTCACCATGTCACCGCCCGGGCGGCGGCGGATGGCGACCACGAGATCCCGCTCCAAATCGCGAAGCGCGGGAATCCATCCGGGATCGCTGACCCGCACCGTCAAGGTGCCACCCTCGAACGATTCTGCAGTCGCCCGTTCGCCCACCGTGTCGCCTGCGGCACTGCGCCAGGCGCGCTCGACAAGGCTCCAGCGAAACTCCTCGTCCTTCGCCCAACCCTTTACCACACCCGCCAGACCGTCGCCCATCCTGGTGAAGCTCATTGCAGCAGCATCGCGTCGCCGTAGGAGTAGAAGCGGTATCCACTGTCGATCGCCTCGGCATAGGCGGCGAGCAACCGTTCCCGACCGACCATCGCCGCGGCGAGCAGGATCGGAGTCGAGCGCGGCAGATGGAGGTTCGTGATCATCGCACCGACCACGCGGAAGCGGTAGCCCGGTGAGATGAAGATGTCGGCGCGGTCCGCGGTAGCGACGAGTTGCGGCAACGCACCGGCGGTGCCGGCGGCAGCGTCCTCCAGGGCGCGCACCGAAGTCGTGCCCACGGCGACGACCCTGCGCCCCTCCCGTAGCGTCCGGTTCACGGCGTCCGCGGTGGCAGCCGGAATGCGGTAGGACTCAGCGTCCATCGTGTGATCCTCGACGCGCTCCGCGGTAACGGGACGGAACGTGCCGGGCCCCACATCGAGCGTCAGCAAGGCGGTCTCGATGCCGGCACCGTGCAGTCGGTCGAGGAGGTCCGGCGTGAAGTGCAGCCCCGCTGTCGGCGCCGCTACCGCGCCGGGCACGCGTGCGTATACGGTCTGGTAACGCTCCCGGTCGAGAGTGCGCCTCGCCTCGCCGTCGTCGGGATGAATATAGGGCGGCAACGGCATGCGACCGTGTTCTTCGAGCCAGGCGTGCACGTTCACCGAGGGATCGAAGGCGAGCCGGCGCTGTCCCCCCGCCAGTTCCGCGACGACCGCGAGTCGATCGCTGCCCACGGTCAGCACGTCACCGACTCGCACCCGCTTGGCTGGCCGGACCAACGCTCGCCATTCCGAGCGGTTGGCGGCTTCGGGAGCTACGAACAGCAGCTCCACCGCGCCGCCGGTGGAACGATGCGCCGCGACGCGCGCCGCGAGTACGCGGGTATCGTTCATCACGAGCAGGTCGCCGCGGCGAAGCAGCCCGGGCAGCTCGGCAAACAGACGGTGCTCCGGCGCGACGTGGCCCGAGTCGACCCGGTGTCGCACGACCATCAACCGTGAGGCATCACGTTGCTTCTCCGGCTCCTGGGCGATGAACTCCGCCGGCAGCTCATAGTCGAAGTCTCGCATGCGCACGGCAGCGCGCGCCTACCAGAGAGGTGGTTGCGCCGAACCATCGGTCCGACGCTTGATGCCGAAGTGCCCATAGGCCTTCTCGGTCGCGATCCGGCCGCGATGAGTGCGCTGCAGGAAGCCGAGCTGAATCAGATACGGCTCGTAGATGTCCTCGATCGCCGCGCGATCCTCGCCGATGGCGGCGGCGATGGTGTTGAGG
>Ga0255049_10001289_pt1 | contig 13996 bp, 12 predicted proteins | sample JV7_2_3_MG_FD_183615 | JGI IMG/M metagenome (GOLD analysis project Ga0255049, IMG submission 183615) | Seawater microbial communities from Jervis Inlet, British Columbia, Canada - JV7_2_3 | ecosystem: Environmental > Aquatic > Marine > Inlet | place: Canada: British Columbia | collected 2016-10-06
CCGCCCAAGAGCAAGATTCACCTGGTGAGCTGACGCTCATCGCAGAGGCCGACAAGAACTCGCTTTTCAACAATTGCGACAACCTGACGATGGCACCATGGGGTGATCTGATCGTCTGCGAAGACACTTCGGATGATTCAAACCATTGCGCACTGGTTGGAGTTAGACCCGATGGTAGTCAGTATCTGTTGGCCAACAATGCCTACTCCGATTCAGAACTCGCCGGGGTCTGCTTCTCGCCGGATGGCAGAACGATGTTTGTGAATATTCAGTATCCGGGGATGACGGTTGCTATTACCGGCCCTTGGCCTGGGTGAGCCGTGTGATTCACGGGGTCTGATTGGCAGGGACAATCACTTCTCCACGACACACAGTCGAATTGATAGTCCCTGCCAATCAGACCCCTTACTTCGCGCGTTGTTCGAGGATGGCCACGGCTGGTAGTGTTTTGCCTTCTACGAATTCGAGGAATGCTCCTCCGCCGGTGGAGATGTAGGAGATGTTGTCGGCGACACCGTATTTATCGATTGCTGCCAGAGTGTCTCCGCCGCCGGCGACCGAAAAAGCGTTGCTTTTTGCAATTGCTTCCGCCAGAACTTTGGTGCCTTCGCCGAACTGATCAAACTCAAATACCCCGACCGGGCCATTCCAGATAATGGTGCCAGCACCGGCGAGAATTTTCGCGAACTGGTCTGCCGTCGCAGGACCAATATCCAGAATCAGTTCATCCTTCGACACCGCCGCGACTTCTTTTGTCACCGCTTGAGCGTCAGAAGAAAATTCGTTCGCCACTACAACATCAGTCGGTACCGGAATATTAGCTTTGTCTTCACTATCCGCCACCAGCGCCTTCGCAATATCGAGCATGTCAGGTTCGTACAAGGACTTGCCAACATCGTGACCGGCTGCTGCTATAAATGTATTGGCTATGCCGCCGCCGACAATCAAACAGTCGACAACTTTAGCCAGTGCATCGAGTACTGTAAGTTTCGTTGATACTTTCGAACCACCGACTATTGCGACAAATGGTCGCGCTGGATTATCGAGTGCATTGGCCAATGCTTCCAGTTCCGCTGACAGTAACGGCCCAGCGCAGGCGATAGCAGCGTGTTCTGCTACGCCGTAAGTGCTGGCTTGTGCCCGGTGCGCTGTTCCGAATGCGTCCATGACGAAAACGTCACACAGGGACGCCATCCTTTTCGCCAGCCCGTCGTCACAGGCTTTTTCACCTTCCAGAAAACGGACGTTTTCGAGGAGTACGACATCGCCTGCAGAAACCTCAACGCCGTCGATCCAGTCTTTTATCAACGGCACATCATGTTCGAGCAAGACTGCCAGACGGTCAGCGACAGGCTGTAAGGAGAACGAGACTTCGGGTTGCCCTTCAGTTGGTCGGCCGAGGTGTGACATCAGCATGACCGCTGCGCCCGCATCGAGCGCAGCCCTGATCGTTGGCAGGGCCGCGCGAATTCGAGCATCTGAGGTCACTTCGCCGTTAGCAACGGGAACGTTGAGATCTTCGCGGATCAAGACTCGCTTGCCCCGCAAATCGACGTCAGTCATTTTGATGACAGACATAACAACTCCAGACCAGGTGGTCTTGTTATTTGGCGTTAACCAGTGCCACGGTCGTGTCGAGCATGCGATTCGAGAAACCCCACTCGTTGTCATACCACGAACAAACTTTCACCAGGGTACCGTCCATTACCTTGGTCAGCGTTGAGTCATACGTTGACGATGCCGGGTCGTGATTGAAGTCGATCGACACCAGCGGCTCATCGTTATAAGCCAGCACGCCCTTGAGCGGCCCTTCACTGGCAGCTTTCAGAATATCGTTAATCTCATCGACCGAGGTCGCTCGTGCAGCAACAAACGTCAGGTCGACTGCTGACACGTTGATCGTCGGAACGCGCATGGAGAATCCGTCGAGCTTGCCATTGAGCTCCGGCAATACCAGACCGACTGCCTTGGCAGCACCAGTGCTGGTCGGGATCTGCGACATCGTTGCAGATCGTGCGCGACGTAGGTCCGAGTGATACACATCTGTCAGGACCTGATCATTCGTGTACGCATGGATGGTCGTCATTATGCCGTGCTTGACGCCGATCGACTCATGCAACGGCTTAACCAGTGGCGCGAGGCAGTTTGTTGTGCACGACGCATTCGAAATGATGTTGTGGTCCGCTGTCAGCTTGTCATGGTTGACGCCGTAGACAAAAGTGCCGTCGATATCGGCGCCGCCGGGTGCCGATATCACAACCTTTTTAGCGCCGGCTTCGATGTGCTTGCCAGCCGTTTCACGCGTGCGGAAGAAACCCGTGCACTCAAATACAACCTCTACACCAAGCTCACCCCACGGTAGTTTGGCCGGATCGCGTTCTGCAAAGACCTTGATGCGATCACCATTGACGATGATGTCATCGCCGTCGACCTCAACCGTGCCAGGAAACGGCCCATGTGCCGTATCGCGGCGCGTCAGGTGTGCATTTGCGGTCGAGTCGCCCAGATCATTAATGGCAACCACATCAAATTCGCCAGCACGGCCAGATTCGTGAATTGCACGCAAAATGTTGCGCCCGATGCGACCGTAACCGTTGATGCCTATCTTTATTGCCATTTCTTACTACTCCAAAATCAAAATTAAATTGCTTATTTCAGTACGTCTTTCGCGACCGCAACTACATTGTCCGTCGAAAAGCCGAAGTGTTCGAATAATTCATCTGCCGGTGCTGATTCGCCGAAACGGTCCAGACCGATCACTTGTCCGGCTGGTCCAGCATAACGCCACCACGATGCCGTCACACCTGCTTCGATAACCACTCGCGCGGTAACCGTTGCTGGTAAGACCGCCTCACGATAAGCCGCGTCTTGCGCCTCGAATACATCCGTGCTCGGCATGGACACAACGCGCGCTTTCACACCATCCGCTGCCAGCACTTCTGTCGCTGACATCGCCAAAGCAACTTCTGAGCCCGTTGCGATGAAGACAATATCTGCCACTGTGTCAGTGTCTTTCAATACGTAGCCACCACGCGCGATATCCGAAATCTGTCCAGCGCTACGTGCCTGATGCGGCAATCCCTGGCGGGTCAGGATGAGACTCGTCGGTCCATCCTGCCGTTCGATGGCGTAGCGCCAGGCAACCGCGGTCTCAACTGCGTCGCACGGACGCCAGACGCTCATGTTCGGCATCAGGCGTAATGACGCCGTGTGTTCGACGGGCTGATGCGTCGGCCCGTCTTCGCCCAGACCGATTGAGTCATGTGTGTATACGAGGACATTCTGAATCTTCATCAGGGCGGCCATGCGCAGCGCATTTCGCGAGTAATCAGAGAACGTCAGGAATGTGCCCGAGTACGGTAACCAGCCACCGTGCAGACGCATGCCGTTGCAAATCGCGGTCATGCCGAATTCGCGGACGCCAAACCAGACGTAATTACCGGCTGCGTCATCTCCCGATATAGGAACTGATCCGTTGTGCTTGGTCAGATTGGAACCTGTCAGGTCAGCAGAACCACCGGCCATTTCGGGTAGTGCCGGCGCGAATGCATTCAACGCAATCAGTGAAGCTTTCCGCGTTGCGACCGATTCGCCCGCATCGTCGATGCGGGCAACGGCTTTGTCGGCGAAGTCGCTCCAGTCGTCTGGCAAGTTACCGGTCATCCGCCGCAAGAATTCGCCGGCGAGCTCAGGATGCTCGGCTTCGTAGGCCGAAAATACGGCATCCCAGGCACTTTCTGTAGCAGCACCACGCGCTTCACTATCCCAAGCGGCAGCAATATCAGCAGGAATCTCAAAAGGTGCCGACTCCCATCCGAGCTCCTTTCTGGCTGCAGCGATTTCCTCATCACCCAATGGTGCGCCGTGTGTTGCTGCAGTGCCCTGCTTGTTGGGTGAGCCGAAGCCAATAATGGTTTTGCAGCAGATCAACGTCGGTCGGTCAGTGTCCGAGGTAGCTTGCTCGATGGCGGCGGCGATCGAAGTCGCGTCGTGGCCGTCAACATCCCCGATAACCTGCCAGCCATAAGCTTCAAAACGCTTAACGGTGTCATCCGTGAACCAGCCGCCTACTTCGCCATCAATCGAGATATTGTTGTCGTCATACAGGCAGATGAGCTTGCCAAGCTTCAGTGTGCCAGCAAGCGAACAGGCCTCGTGTGATATGCCTTCCATAAGGCAGCCATCGCCCAGGAAAACCCAGGTCTTGTGATCGACGATATCGTGGCCGGGACGATTAAACTCGGCCGCCAGCATTTTTTCGGCCATCGCCATGCCAACTGCATTCGTCATGCCCTGGCCCAGCGGACCCGTCGTTGTCTCGATCGGTCCACCCGGCTCGTATTCCGGGTGTCCCGCTGTCCTGTAACCGAATTGACGGAAGTTCTTGACCTGATCGATCGAAAACTCTTCGTAGCCCGTCAGGTGCAGCAGGCTATACAACAACATGGATGCGTGGCCGTTCGACAATACGAACCGGTCGCGGTTGGCCCATTGCGGGTTGGCCGGATTGTGTTGCAGGTAGTCATTCCAGAGCACTTCGGCCATATCGGCCATGCCCATTGGAGCACCCGGATGGCCTGAGTTAGCGGCCTGAACCGCATCCATACTCAGGGCTCGAATCGCATTCGCGAGATCGCGCCGGGCCGGTCGGCCGGCGCTCAATTCTTTAAGTGACATGTGACCTATCTTGTATTGTGGACCTTCGCGGCCTCTATCTGTGAGGGGTGATAATCGAACTTGGTGGACCGCGTATTTTCCCTGTTATCGAGGGCCGCATCAAGGGTACAATGCGCCACCCGTAATTTTGGATACACATTAGTTATGTCTGACGCTTTCCTTTTTACATCCGAATCGGTCTCCGAAGGCCACCCGGACAAGATATCCGACCAGATCTCCGACGCCATTCTCGATGCGATTATCGCCGAGGATCCAAAAGCGCGCGTCGCCTGTGAAACCATGGTCAAGACAGGCATGGTCATTGTGGCCGGCGAGATTACGACCTCTGCCTGGGTCGACATGGAAGAGATCGTGCGCGAGGTCGTGCTCGATATCGGCTACGACGAGTCGAGCAAAGGCTTCGACGGCGCAACCTGCTCGGTGCTCAATGCAATCGGCAAACAATCGCCAGATATTGCGCAAGGCGTTGACCGCGAATCCGAGCAAGCACAAGGCGCCGGCGATCAGGGTCTGATGTTTGGCTATGCTACCAATGAGACCGAAGTTCTCATGCCCGCGCCCATCACCTATTCGCATCGCCTGGTCCAGCGGCAGGCAGAAGTGCGCAAGAACGGCACCTTGCCGTGGCTGCGCCCGGACGCGAAAAGCCAGGTGACCTTCAACTACGAAAATAACAAGCCGGTCTCGATCAATGCCGTTGTTCTGTCTTCACAACACAGCCCGGACATTTCAATGGCAGATTTACGCGAAGGTGTGATGGAAGAAATCATCAAGCCCATATTGCCTGCCGAGTTGCTTAGCGCTGATACGCAATACCACATCAACCCAACCGGACGATTCGAAATCGGTGGTCCTATGGGTGACTGCGGTCTGACCGGACGCAAGATTATCGTTGATACCTACGGCGGCTCCGCGCGCCATGGTGGTGGTGCATTCTCTGGCAAAGACCCATCCAAGGTCGACCGCTCCGCTGCCTACGCCAGTCGTTACGTTGCGAAGAACATCGTCGCCGCCGGTCTCGCCGAGCGTTGCGAAATTCAGGTGTCTTACGCAATTGGTGTCGCAGAGCCAACATCCATCAGCGTGCAGACATTTGGCACCGGAACCATTTCGGATGCAGAGATGACAGCGCTGATACGCGAACACTTCGACCTCACCCCATACGGAATTTTGGCGATGCTGGATCTGATCAAGCCGATCTATCGTCAGACAGCCGCTTACGGACACTTTGGCCGGGAAGACATCGATCTCAGCTGGGAACACACTGACAAAGCAGAAGCGCTGAAAGCCGCCGCTGCGTAAACTTTTTTTGGGAGAATCACCATGAGCAGCGAAGCTCACGCTATTCACGATAATGACTACAAAGTTGCAGATATTTCTTTGGCCGAATGGGGCCGCAAGGAAATTGCCATCGCCGAGACTGAAATGCCCGGCCTCATGGCATTGCGCGAAGAGTACAAAGGCAAGAATCCGCTGCACGGCGTTCGTCTCACGGGTTGCTTGCACATGACCATCCAGACAGCGGTGTTGATCGAAACACTGAAAGAGCTCGGCGCCGATATTCGCTGGTCCTCGTGCAATATCTTCTCTACGCAGGATCACGCTGCCGCCGCAATCGCAGAATTCGGTGTTCCTGTTTTCGCCTGGAAAGGCGAGACCGAGGACGAGTACTGGTGGTGTGTCGAGCAAACCATCAATGGACCCGATGGCTGGCAGCCGAATATGATCCTCGATGACGGCGGCGACCTCACGATGAGGTTGCATGAAAATTACCCCGAGATCATGGAAGGCGTGAAGGGTTTGTCGGAAGAGACGACGACCGGCGTCAAGCGTCTGTATGACATGATGAAAGACGGCTCCCTCGCGTGCCCGGCTTTCAACGTTAATGATTCGGTAACAAAATCGAAATTCGACAATTTGTATGGCTGTCGCGAATCACTGGTCGACGGCATCAAGCGCGCCACAGACGTCATGATTGCTGGCAAGGTTGCTGTCGTTTGTGGCTATGGAGATGTGGGCAAAGGTTGCGCGCAATCGCTGAAAGGTCTCGGAGCCACTGTCTGGGTTACGGAAATCGATCCGATTTGTGCGCTGCAGGCAGCTATGGAAGGTTACCGAGTCGTCAAATTTGACGACATCTGCGATCAGGTGGACATTGTCGTTACCTCGACGGGCAATTACCACGTCGTCTCCGGACCGCAAATGGACCGTATGCGCAATCAGGCGATCGTCTGCAACATAGGTCACTTCGATAATGAAATTGACGTTGCGTACCTGAAACAGTACGAGTGGGAAAATATCAAGCCGCAGGTTGATCACATTATTTTCCCGGATGGCAAGCGCATTATCCTGCTCGCCGAAGGGCGCCTCGTAAATCTCGGTTGTGCGACGGGACACCCAAGCTTCGTCATGTCGAATTCGTTCACTAACCAGGTTCTGGCGCAAATTGAGCTTTGGGAAAATGGCGACGACTACGGCAAAGAGGTTTACGTCCTGCCGAAGCACCTTGATGAAAAGGTTGCGCGGTTGCACCTGGACCGCATCGGTGCGAAGGTCACCGAATTGTCCAGTGCACAGGCCGATTACATCGGTGTTGAAAAGTCCGGACCGTACAAACCGGAGCACTATCGCTACTAGTACTCGGTCAAAGGGAAACTCCTTATTCAAGCGAGCGATGACGTAACTGACAGTGATTCGATTCGGGTCCTTCACCTGACCGATCCACACTTGTTCGCCGACACTGAAGGCGAACTCAGAGGTACTGTCACTGCGGATTCTTTGCAGCAGGTTCTTGACCACTACAACGCCGGTGACTGGCGCGCAGAACGCGTGCTGATCACCGGCGATCTTATTCAGGACGACAGTGCTGAGGCCTATGACCGGTTTCGCGAACTGCTGCTGCCTCTTAATATGCGCATGCACTGTGTCCCGGGCAATCACGACGTCCGCGATCTGATGAAACCGGTTTGCAGGCAACCGCCGTTCTCTTACTGCGCCACGGAGGAGCTTCGGGATTGGTTGCTGGTCGGTCTTGACAGCTGCATCACCGGCGACGCCGGTGGTGAGATCGCAACCGATGAGTTCGAACGACTCGACACAATAGTCAACGCAAGCCCGGCAAAACACATTATGGTTTGTTTGCACCACCCACCTGTTCCGATGGGCAGTACGTGGCTCGACACGGTTGCTTTGAAAAATGGCGCAGATCTGCTCGAAAAACTGCAAGCAACAGGCCGGGTGCGATTACTCGTTTTTGGCCATGTTCACCAGCCATACGAACATGAGCATAATGGCATTCAGGTCATCGGTACACCGTCCACCTGCCGCCAGTTCAAACCCGGCAGCGACAACTTCGAGATCGATGACCGTCCACCAGCCTACCGCCGCATCACCCTGCATGCGGACGGCAGCAACGAAAATGAATTGATCTGGGTAGGCAGTTGAGAATTGCGCCGCTCTTTTTCTCACTTACCCTTCTGGCACTGCCGGTGCATGCAGACGATTTCGGACACCCGGTGACAATGTGGGAGGTCGCGGGCGCCAGTAATTCCGTTTACCTGCTGGGCTCGATTCATCTTCTGAGATCACAGGACTATCCACTGCCAACGGCAATCGACGCAGTTTACGACGACGCTGAAGTGCTGATCATGGAAGTCGACATGGATGATATGGACCCATTCGCCGCACAGGCCGCGTTCACCCGGTTCGGCGTCTTGCAGGACGAAACGACGCTGCGTGACCTGATGGGCGATGAACTCTACATTGTGGCTACTGCGGCCGCTGAGACGATCGACATCCCGCTCGACATGCTGAGCAAGACCGAGCCCTGGTATGCAGCGATGACCGTTGAGATCATGATGCTCAGCAGAATCGGCTTCAACCCGTCACTGGGCATCGAGATGCACATGATGTCGAAAGCCACCCGTGACGGAAAAACAATCGAGGGTTTCGAGACCGTTGAAGAGCAAATTCAGTTCCTGGATGGCATGTCATTGCAGGCGCAGCGAGATATGCTGCTTTCAACACTCGCCGAAAGCGCCAAGTTAGGAGAGATGATGGATGATCTTGTCGATGCCTGGCACCACGGCGATATTGCAGAATTGGAATCCGGCATGCTGGACGAGCTAGCCAAACACGAAGAACTCAATAAAGCACTCGTCACCGACCGCAATTTGCGCTGGGTCGGGCGAATAGAAGAGCTGCTCGACGATGATGAAGATTACCTGATCATTGTCGGCGCATTGCACCTTATCGGCCCGCAAGGTGTTCCAAATCAACTCAAAGGTATCGGCTACGATGTTCACCAGTTGAGCGAGCCACCACCACTGAAGTAGGATGCGCCGTCCCTGGGAGGAATTTCATGAGTCTTTTTTCAAACGCGCAAGCCGTCATCGCTGGCGGAGTCAATTCACCGGTACGTGCATTTGCTGGCGTAGGTGGTGAACCTGTCTTCTTCAAAAGCGCTGAAGGCGCCTACCTCGAAAGTGAGGATGGTCGGCATTTTATCGACTACGTCGGCTCGTGGGGGCCCATGATTTTGGGCCACAGCCATCCTGCAGTAATCGAGGCCGTGACCGAAACGGCAAAACAGGGGCTCAGTTTCGGCGCGCCGTGCGTGCTGGAAACCAGGATCGCAGAAAAAATCTGCGGACTCGTACCATCCATCGAGAAAATTCGCATGGTGAGCTCGGGAACCGAAGCAACCATGAGCGCACTGCGCCTCGCACGCGGCCATACCGGGCGCGACAAGATCATCAAGTTCGAAGGTTGTTACCACGGCCATTCGGACTCGCTTTTAATCAAAGCAGGCTCCGGTGCCCTGACGCTGGGCGTGCCCAGCTCGCCGGGCGTACCGGCCGGCCTCGCGCAACACACGATTACCCTGCCCTACAATGATCTTGACGCACTGGACACCGTATTTGCGGAAATCGGTGAACAGGTCGCCTGTGTGATTGTCGAGCCGATCGCGGGCAACATGAACATGGTGCCACCGGTGCCGGGCTTCCACGAGAAGTTGCGCGAGCTTTGCACTACAACGGGAACGATCCTGATATTTGATGAAGTGATGACAGGATTTCGTGTTGCGAAAGGCGGCGCCCAATCGATCTTCGGGATAACTCCGGATCTGACGACGCTCGGCAAGATTGTCGGTGGTGGAATGCCCGCGGCGGCCTTTGGCGGTCGCGCTGACATCATGGCGAGTCTCGCCCCGGACGGCCCTGTTTATCAGGCAGGTACACTCTCTGGAAATCCGGTCGCGATGGCGGCTGGTCTCGCCACGCTGGAGCAGATTGATGCGCCGGGATTCTACGAATCGCTGACCGCGAAAACGAAGCAGCTGATCAACGGATTGGCGGCGGCTGCAGCCGATGCGGGCGTTGCGATGGCAACCGAGTACGAAGGTGGAATGTTCGGACTGGTCTTTACGGATGCCGATTCTGTTCGCAGTTTCGATCAGGTCGCTGCAGCCGATGTCGAGCGATTCAAGAAGTTCTTCCACGGCATGCTCGACGCAGGTGTGTATCTGGCTCCGTCAGCGTTTGAAGCGGGATTCGTGTCCGCCGCACATGACGATAAGGAACTTAACGCTACGATCGACGCTGCGGCGAAGGTATTTGCGACGCTATAGAGTTGCCCTGGGCCCGCGCACTGAGTCTAACAGTTCATCGACAAGTTTCAGCCGCGCCAGCGTGTCATTGCTCTCCAGGCTTCGTTGTTTCAGCTCCAGTTCGATCGGCAATATTTCGAGAAACCGGTAGGCGACCCAGACAGCATCGTCGTAGTTGCGCTCCTGCGCCTCGTACAATCGGCCGAGATCATCCATCACATTTTCGAGTATGTGCGCCAAAGGCCGAAACTCGTCCGGCAGCAGCCGTGATTTTTCTGCGGCTATGAGATCGACTTCGCCAGTGTTGAGACCATCATCCTGACGCTCGCTCGAAATCAGGCGGAATCGCTGCTCGCCCTGCGCCGTCACACCCAATAAGCCATCACTACCCTGGTACCAGTCCGAGATTCTCGCCGTGGTACCAATACTGTAGGTGGTAGCTGGCCCCACTTCCTCACCGTCACGTATCAGCAAAACGCCGAACGGTGAGTCAGTCTTCAGGCACTGGCTCACCATATCGAGGTAGCGAGACTCGAAAATCCGCAATGGCAGCGGCCCACCGGGAAACAATACGGTATTCAATGGAAAAATCGGTATTTGCACACCTTTAGTATAGGTGAGGTTTCACGAGTCATCATTGTGTCCGCATTGGCTCTTGAGTACGCTGACCGTTATGAATAAGCGCTACCTGCTGGTCGTTCTAATGCTCGGGATCGTGATCGGATCGATCGCCACACCCTACTTTGCGCCAAGACCGCAATTTCCGCGTTTCTCGCAGGTCGTAATTCCCGACATGCCCGAGGTGGCTGACGTCAGCGTCGCGGAAGCTGAATCCTTGCGCACGGACCGATATGAAGGTATTTCGACGATCGAAGAAGTCCTGGCTTTGCCAACAGACTTCGCGGAAACAGAGGCGTTGTACATTATTGCCGGCAGATCAAACTCTGGCGACATTCAGGATCTGATATATCAAGCAGCGAAAGTTCGCGGTCGCACTGACCGTCTCGCGGCACTCCGGATTCTTTTCCGCCGATTGACGGAGCTTGATCCAATGTCCGCCCTCGCGATTTCGAGAACGCCAAGCTTTGTGACGGACAAGAATCTCGAAAAATCAGTCTGGGTCGCCTGGGGAAGACTCGATCTTGCGGCGGCAGTTGATGAGGCGCGAAAAGGAACCCCAACGGAAAAGCGATTGGCTGCTCAGGCGTTGTACTCGGCGGTTAGGGGCCTGGAGAATTCGGATTCGGAGCTCATTTACGCAGAGCTTGGTATCAAACCTGGCCGAAATGTTCGCGCACAGCATCTGTACGCACTTGCCGAGCAGTCTCCGGCCGATGCCATTCGCTACATTGAGTCGTTGAGCTCACTTGCCGAACAACGGGAACAGTTCGGATGGCTTGCCGGCCTACTCGCACGTTCCGGAGATGAACTGGGCGAGAGCTACGCAGATCTCATTCAATCGACCACGAATCGACAACAATTCAAGCAACTTCTGTCAATGCACGGCGCGCGCTCCGATCCGCTCGCAATACTTGAGAAAATGTCAACACGGTCGATGACACAGGAAAATCAAATGCAGATGGCCTCGGCGCTGAAAACGCTGGCGGCGGATGACCCGGTGAAGGCTCTGGAATATCTCGAGCAGATGCCCGACTCGGCGGCGATCCGACAGTACAAGTCATCCATTGCCATGCAAATCGCAGGAAGCGATCCCGCCATGGCGCTCGCATGGGCACGTGAAAATGACACATCACCGGATCAATCAACGATGGTGGCAGTTCTGAGTCAGATCGCCCAACGGGACCCGCAGCTTGCTCTGGCGGAAGCACAGTCAATCAAGAACGGCCGGCAACGGGAGCAATTGGTTTCGATGATTGCTATGTATATTAGCCAGACCAACCCGGAGGAGGCATTGCAGGTACTGTCACAAATCACGGACAAACGATCTCGCACCGCCGGCGCTAGCCAGATCGCTGCGATCTGGGCGGCATCCGATTTCGACGGCGCCGTAAACTGGGTGTCTTCACTGGACCTCGATACGCAACAGCGTGCTCTCCAGTCGATCGGTCAGAACCTTGTTTACACCGATCTGGATCGGGCCATGGAACTCTTGGAGAGATTTCCGGGCAAAAACAGCAAGAGACTAGCAACACAAATCACTCAGAGCCTCGCAGAAACGAGAAGTACTGACGCTGCCATGTCCTTTGCCAATCGCTACAAAGGCAAACCGGAGTATTCGGGATTACAGTCCATTGTTATCGGTATGACGGCTAATTCTGATCCGTCGCTCGCGATGCAGATGGCGAGAAATGTGGAAAATGAGAAGTCGAGGGACCAACTGTACGCAAGAATAATCGGCGAGCACGCCGCGCGTGATCCGCAACAGGCGATGCAGTGGATGAATTCCATATCAGGCGAAAAATCACGTGCAGCGGCGACGGCGCAAATTGCGAGGCAATGGTATTCACAAGACCCCACAGCCGCTGGTGCCTGGATCAGCGGATTGCCGCGCGGCAGCACCAGGGACGACGCGATTGTCGCCACTATTTCGTCCGGCGGAGGATCCGACGATGACTTTCTGGATCTCATCGACACCGTTAGTGACCCGGCAAAACGCAAGCAAGCAACGCTGATGCAAATTCAGATGTTCATGCAATCGGACCCGGCCGAAGCCGAGCGTCTCTTGGGAGAGGCCGACCTTACGGATGAGGAACGGGAGCGGTACGAATCGATGTTAAGGGGGTATGGCTACGGTTATTAGGAGGACGCTCACCAAACTCCCACCGATTCCAGTGTACCGTCAGCCTTCCTATTCAAGTTGCAGGATATCGCCCGGTTCGCATTCCAACGCCTCACAGATCGCCACGAGCGTTGAAAAGCGAATCGCCTTCGCTTTACCGCGTTTGAGAATGGATAGATTGGCAAGAGTTATACCAACGGCCTCCGACAACTCAGTCAGTGACATCTTGCGCTGAACAAGCAGTAGATCCAGATTTATCTTGACTGATTTCACCATCAGATCGTCAACTGGTGCGATTCGTTGATACTGGCCGCCTCATTCAAGATGCCGGACAAGACGATCATTGCCAGACCAATAAATATCATTCCACCGTTCACCTCAAACGCGGGGCTTAATACGATTCCCGGCATATTCAGCGAGTATTCCTGAAGTATCAGCTGACCGCCAAAGTATTGCAGCAGCGGGCTGGTCAGCGCCCAGCCTATTGCCACGTAACCAATCCTCCTGATTCGCGCAGAGTTCTTTAGATCAAAATTGTCGCCGGCTGCTAGCGACGTAAACACAGCCCGTAGTTGCAGCAGCATGTAGAAACCAACAATACCGCCAACTTCCATCATCAAGACGAAGGTATAAAACGCGGATAAGCTCGATGTATCGACACTTAGATGCCCTTTCCCGCTGATTTTGGGGTCACGAACGCCTTTGGACTGCGCCGTACCTTCCGGAAATTCGTCGAGATCGATGTTGAAGGAGGAAAAAACGCTGATATCGATCCCCCAGTGCTCAGCAATGGACGAATGCCCAATCGTTATCATCAGCGTCATCAATGGCCACGCAATCAACGATATGAAAGCGATCACGCGAACAACATCGAGGACGCGCTTGACTGCTCTTGCGAGGGGATTTTTCGTTTCAATAGACATGCAATATTCCCGTACTGGGTTATTTATCATTTATCGATAATAGACTAA
>Ga0255049_10001292_pt1 | contig 13971 bp, 14 predicted proteins | sample JV7_2_3_MG_FD_183615 | JGI IMG/M metagenome (GOLD analysis project Ga0255049, IMG submission 183615) | Seawater microbial communities from Jervis Inlet, British Columbia, Canada - JV7_2_3 | ecosystem: Environmental > Aquatic > Marine > Inlet | place: Canada: British Columbia | collected 2016-10-06
CGGCTCTGGTTATGGGTCTATGGAGCACCGCTGCCGAGGAGTCCCCGGCTCACCTGGGAGTCCCAGTTCAGGGCGGGGGCTTATCCCCTGCGCGATTGATTGCGGTATTCATCGTGTGGCTTACCGTCTGCTTCTATAAGTCGTGTGCCTTGCTACGCCAAGCTCATTGGGCCGCTGCATCTCGGGGTTCTTTGAGTGGGAGGCTCGCTTGGCTCTACGTTTTGCCAAGTCTCCTGCTTTTTTGGCATCACGCTTCTTCTTTGCTGCTCTCTTTTCTGCAAGTGTTGGCATGGCTGTCTCCTATGTCCGTTCCATTCTGCTTGCCGTCTCCGCCTGGATGGCAGAGAGGTCGAATGAGCTGTTGTTCATCATCGTGAGGCTCTTATCGCGGTGTTCTTCGATCTTGAGCAGTTGAAAGATCTCGATGATTTCCTTGGAGGCGTCCTTTCCGGTGCAGTATTTGACCAAATCCGCAACGACGTGGTTATCGTCGAGTTGATCGACATGCAGCTTTGGACCCTCCATCCCCAGCCGGTAGATTTCTGCGTTTTTGGAGAACAAATCCTTTGCTCCATGCATCTTTCCCTGCCCCCACCACTTTTCCAGTGCGGCGATTGACTCTTCAAGGGGTCGGAATAGATAGACTTTAGGTTTCCCGTGAGCGGCAGCGAGTGCCTTCTCGGGTGTTACACAGGCCAGTGCGGGATCGCAGATACCGGCCTGGATGTCATAGGGCAGTTGTTGAGGGATCACATCGTGGTAGCAGAGGCTTCCATGCGCGTTAAACAGGGCTGTAAGCCATGCTGTACGGCATCGGGGCAGGCCGCTTACCAGATAGTTCAATGGCCCTTCTCCCTGACTTGCTGAATCCTCTATCGTAGCCTTCCGTCCAAAACACGACAAGTCGCGTCTGGAATTGTGGCATTGGGTGTTCCACGTGGAACTCTGTTTCGCAAAAGTGGATAATGTTTGCCACTTGCTTTCGGGTAAGGTAGATTTGCCGTAATTCACGACCTACGAGGTATGAATCTATGGCAGCAATACGACCGGATGGAATCACCACGGGTACAGCCCCGGGAACGGACTACGCCGGGGACTTCGGCACAGTTGCGGGGGGACTCAAGCACGTCGTCGTGCCGTTCCTCACCCAGCTTGTCGATAACGCCGATACCTACGACCCAGGCAGCGGTTCGGCCGGCGGCAACACGTCGGTCGGAATTGCTCGCGTGGCTTGGGAGCCCGAGACGGTTGATGACGAAGTGGCGGTGACGATCACCAACACAGGCCGACAAGTGACCTTCAATGCTGCTGCGGACAGCCTGAACGGCACGCTTCACATGTGGATCACGGGGTAGGACGTGCCGCTTCCGGCCGAACAGGTCGCGAAGGAAAAAGCGTACTTCCGAGAACTAGCCCACAAGACATGGGGCTACGAGACTCACGAAGCCGCAGTCGATCTCTTCCATGCGTCCAACGCTACGACGAAGATCGTTTCCTGCCCCGCGCGAACGTCGAAATCCTATGCGGCGGAGAAGGATGTCCTTCCTGACATCCTCTACCACATTGCCAAGTTGCGCGGTACACCGGACCTCCAGACACTTCGCATCTGGATTGTCGCACCCAACTACGACCTCGCAAAAGAGTTCGACTACTTCTGGACGGATCTCGTCGAGAGATACGCGGCGCTTGAACTGAACAAGCTCTACTCACTCGGCAAGCACGCAAAGAGTCCCGGCCAGGGCAACATGATTATCACGCTCTGTCTGGGCAAGAACGATCTGGGCGAAGATGTGGACATCATCATTACGGTCCGGTCGGCGGCAAACGAAAAGACGCTGCAATCCGAAGAGGTGGACATTGCGATTCTCTCAGAAGCCGCACGGCTAGAGGAGATCGTCTGGAGCAAGTATCTCTCGAATCGTGTAGGCCGAAGTGTCTGGCCGACCACTCCCGATGTAACAGCCGTTTGGATTCATAAAGAGATTGAGCGGTGCAAGAAGAATCCGGGCTTGAAGGTCGAGCATTTCCAATTCACACCCCAGGCGAACCCAACCTACAAATACGACCGCTTCTGGGTAGAGCATCAGAAGGCTGAACTGCGTGTCGATCCAAACGTCGATCTGATAACGCCGGCCGACGAGTTCGATCCCCCATCGCCTGACAACGGCCATGACTGCTTCGACGAACTGGTGGAATGCACGGCAATGAAGGATGCGGGATTTGCCGAGCAGTTCGGCGGCAAGTGGACATTCCATCGAGGCCGAGTGATGCCGATGAGAACGGAAATCTCGCAGAAGGGCGAGCCATCGCATGTCATTTACGAGGATCGGGAGTGGTTCAGGTGGTGTGATGTCCACTTGGCATTTGATTACGGATTTACCGATCCTGCGGTAGTTGGGTTTTGGCTCATTGGGCCGAATCAGGTCGTACTTCGTAAGTCAATCTACGAGCGTGGACTCACGCCCGACGATCTAGCGAAACGGGTCAATGCAATCATCGACAGTAACGGCTGGGAAGGGCGCATCACCCGTCACATTGGCGACCCTCGAAAGCCTGAAGTCTGCCAGGTCTTCCGCGACCACGGCCTGCCGATCTTCGACATGAACAAGAACGCTCAGAGCGACCGCAAGGCTGGTCATCTGGAGTTGATGAACTACCTCGCGACGAATCCGCACACGGGTGAGCCGAACATGCTGATCCATGCCGATAACGTCGAAATACTCGATGAGTGGAATACGCTCCGATACAACGACCGGGTTCGCGACCCGAGTTCCACTCATGCACTGATTGGCCGCGACGATGGCTACGACATGAGCCGTTACTTCGTGATGAGCAAGCCGCCGATCGAGATGTCTGCGGACGTGATCCGGCTCGACCAAACGGACTTCGCGCAGATGCGCTGGTCTATTGCCAATCACCAGCGCCGTGCGGCGCGCAAGATCGTCACAGTCGGCAGGCCAATGGCTTCCGGCATGGCGTCGGTGGGGGTGTAAATGCCGAGATACGCAGTAGACGTAAAGGATGCTCAGGCGATGCTTCGCATGGCCGACCGCGAGTGGCAAAACGTCGGCCTCCTATCCAACGATCGGGAAGGCACAAACTCGACGTATCGCATGGAGCAGTTCCTCGATGCCTATCGAGGCCAGTTCCCTGATTCGATGCCCGGAGCAGTCGAAGATGTGGATCAGTTCGTCGGGAACCTGTTTTTCAGCATCTTCAATACGCTGATAAGTCAGACATCGGCACGCGACCCGGAGCCGGTACTTCGTCCTTCGGGCGGCACCGCCGCAGAGCCCTCTGCATGGCGGCGTGCGTGGCTGAACCAGAAGGTGATCCGCACGCTGATCCGCGAGAAGAAGTTCCGTCGCGAGATGGACCGTGCGCTGATGTCCGCAATCATGAGCCCCTTCGGGTTGGTTCGGCACGGGTTCACGCCAGACATCGAAGAGTACGAGAAAAACGGTGTCATCCATCACCGCTTCAAGAATCAGACACCCGAATTGCCCTGGATTCAGTCGATGCGACCTTGGCAGGTTCGCATTGATCCGATGGTGAACAATTTCGATATGGACGGTGAGCCGGGTTGGATCGCTTTTCAAAATCTCTATCGCTCTCGGGCGGAAATTCGAGACAATCCGGCCATCGTTGACCGCGACGACTGGGAACCGACATTCCACTACGACCTCCGGCCTATGCACGATCGGCAGACACCGAAGGCTTCGCATAGCGGGACCATGGCAGGCCGCAGTCGCAAGCAGGACAAAGACACACTCTCGCTGTTTGAAGAGTGGGTGATCTACGATGCCAACCGGCGCACGTTCTATGGCGTCTCGCACGGCAGCGACTCGCTTGTCCGCAAAGAGCGCGACTGGCCTCTGGATTGGGGACAGCTTCCTGCGTCGATACTCACGATCAACGAACAGCTCGATAGTCCGTTTGGAATACCGTTCCCGCAAATGATCTGGCAGGAACAGATGCTCTATAACCGCATCTGGACAATCCTGAATGCGCTGGTTAGTCGATTCCAACGGAAGGTCATCATCAACCAATCCGCGTTTGCGGGTAACGAAACGCAGCTTGAGAACCTCATCAATCCCGACAGTCTTTCTGAGTTCATTCTCGTCAATGGCCCGGTCGATCAAGTCGTGAGGGAAGTCGGCCTCTCTGCAATCGACAGCCAGATCATCGGACTCCTGTTCCAGCTCAAGGAGCAGATCCGCGAAGTTCTTGGCATCTCTAGTTTCGACCGTGGGCAGCGCGCGAATGTGGAAACGGCATCCGAGGCAAACCAGATAGGCGCGGGTGGCGCGTTAGCCCGCAGCCGGGTGCAGGGGAAGTTCGAGAACTTCTGGGTCGATACGATTCGTGCCGCCCATCGCGCGCTGCTCCAAACCGAAGACTCCCGCGAATACTTCATTCCGATCATCGGCGAGCAGAACACACTTTTCTTGACGCAGGGCGAGATCGCCCAGGGCTTCGTCAAGGTCGGGCTTGAAGAGTTGCAGGGCGAGTTCGATTACGGCGTCAAGCTGAACAGCACGACACCACTGGACCCCGCGCAGGAACTCGCAAAGGTCGATGCGACCTACAGGGCGGCGGGTGGTGCAGAGGCACAAGACCTCGACCACATCTTCATCAAGAAGCGACTGTTTGAGCTTGCAGGCGAAGATGCGGAACGTGCAGTCGTCTCTCGCGAACTCAGCGAAGAGATGGGCAGGCAGAACCCCGAAGGTGGCGGCGGCGGCGGCAATCCACCGCAGGGCGGCGACATCTCCAGTCTCACGGGTATTCAGGGAGGTGCCGCCTGATGGCCGTACTCCAAGACTGCTATTGCCCGGAGTGCAATAAAGAAGCCACTGATATTTGGTCAGACGGCATTCCGATGTGCTGCGGGACTGAGATGCGGATTCTCGTACCGCTTGTCAAGACGTTCGAGTGGGGTGGGCCTCGGACCTACATACACCTCCGAGATGAACCGTTCTCTTCGCGTTCTGAGTTGAACCGTTACGCGAAGGACAACGGACTATCTCTCGGTGAGTCCTCCGAAAAGGTCGGGGGCGCACGAAACGATATGTATGAGGGATTGGGCAAGTCGTACTCGTACAAAGGTGCGAGCGGCAGAGACAATCCCTTGGCAAATCTGCCGAGGAGGCAATAGGTGAGCGAAGAAGCGGGTATTCAGGAAGCGAGCCCGGAAGCAACCGAGGAACAGGGCAATGCGAGCGGCGTGAACTATCACGACCGAATCCGCAGCGAGCCTGATTTCGCGGTGCAGCAGATTCAAGAGAAGGACCGCTATATCGGTCAACTGAACGAGAGCAAGGCACGCTACAAGCCACTCGAACAGTACATTGACGCGGTGGGCGGCGAGAAGATCGCTGAGTTGGCGGGCATCGGGAACCGAATCGACACCGACCCCAGGCTCAAGCAGATCATGACCGACGCAATCAATGGCGTTACTCCGCAACCGGCCGAAGTGGAGTCGGAAGAGGAGATTTTCGATCCCGAGATCAAAGCACTCGACGCTCGTTATGCGAGCCGGTACGACGAGCAGCAAACGGTTATTCGGGAATTGCAGGGCCGTCTCAATGAGACGGAAGCAGTCACGCTGAAGGGATCGCTTACAGAGAACATGGAGGCAGCTCTCGCCATGTTCTCGGACGATCCCGAGTCTCTGGAAGAGGCACAGGCTGAAATCAAGAGGGCCGTAGACAACCTCACACAGCAAGCGAAGAACGGTGACAGGTCGGCGTCTCAGCAATTGCAGCAACTCGGTACTCAACAGGGTGCCAAGACGCTTCGCATGATGACGATTGATATCTCCGATCGGTACTACGCAAAGAAGCTGGGGGAGTCTGCGAACCAACCCAATGGTGAGATCACGTTATCGGGGAAGGCGACGGATGCGCGAACGACGACTCGTTCCGCTCTGCCGACCGACACCGTGACAATCAAGTCCGGGGCGAAGGTTACGAACGCATTGGTAGAAGACGTGATGGCACGAGTGGCGCGGAAGTTGGGAAAGGATCCCGACGTTCTGTTCAGGCACTAGACCATCGCATTTGGATAGGGGTAAGTAGATATGGCGATTGCCAGTCTAGACGAATCCCGTGCCCAAAATGAAGTTCTGTCTACGACTGCGGAAATGATTCACCCCGGCATTGTCGAGAACGCTCTCGACGGCCATCCGGGTGCTTCGATCTTCGCAGGCAAAATCGGGTCTGTCCTTTCTGGGCAGCTCGGTGATGACGGATCTCCATCGGGTACGGCGGCTCGCTCGGCAAGCGGTGAGTCGATCAAGGTACGAGTCAAGCTCGACTCGAACGGATCGGCGCGACGTTTGACGAGTGGGTTCTCCGAGTTCAGCTCGGATACGAGTGACACAATTCGTGGCACCCGTGCAAACTGGAAACTGTATGGCTCGACGGCCATCATTTCCGGCCTCGAACGACGCAACAACCGCGGAACCGCTCAGTTGGCGGATTTGTGGAACCACAAGCAGACGGATTCGACTTCCGCTCTGGTGGATCTGTTCGCACAGGACATTTTCAGTACGGCCTCTCCGGCCAACTCTGTTTCGTCCTTGGACAGCATCATCGGTGCGAACGACTCGATTCAGAATGCAAGTGGCGCGACCTACACGAAGTGGAACTCTCGGGGATTGTCTCCGAAGGGGACTGCTCCAGCGACGGTTGCCTCAAACTTCGCTGGCGGGTCGTTTGCCACCACGGGACTCTCCAACTGGAGAATCGCCGCCATGAACTCGACGGAAGGGCGAGTGACGCCCGATGTCATGCTGACGAACGACGACGTGTATCGCTTCTACGAAGCGAGTCTCACGCCGCAGGTTCGTTTCAAGTCGGACGATATGGTCGGAAAGATCGGATTCGAGAGCCTTCAGTTCAAGAATGCCTCGATCTTCCACGATCAGTTTTGCCCGAGTGGCACGACCTACTTCATCAACACCGACACGCTCTTCCTCAATTATGCGGAAGGTGCGCTGTTCGACATGACGCCGGTTTCTGACCAGGCGTTTCAAGATGCCTTCTCCGTGAAGATCATCTTCCAGGGGCAGATGGTCTGCACTGGGCGCAAGTTCAACAACAAAGTCACCGGCCAAACGGCCTAATAAGGAGGGGTAGTTTATGTCCATGGAAACTCCTCGATTGACAAACGGTGTTGCCACGAATCAGACGATTCGGCAGGCAGTTACCGATCAGCGGTTCCCACTTGGGACTCGCGGTGTGATGAGCGACGGACGCGCATTCCGCTACGCGAGCAACGAAGGCATTGCTCTGGTTGCTGGGCAGTTCTGCCAGAGTGAGGCCATTGGGGCCAACTTCATCAACGTCGCGGTCGCAACCGCGGCTGCGGTGGAGGCTACCTCGGTCGATGTCACTCTTGGTGGCAGCGAGACGGTGGTGGCGAACGCCTATGAGGGTGGGTATCTCGTCATCAACGATGCTGCTGGTCAGGGGATCTCCTATCGAATCATCGGCAACACCGCTGTTGCAGCGGGTACGGCGCTTACGCTCACGCTTGACGAGGGTGTTCACGTCGCGCTTACCACCAGTTCTCAGGCATGTGTCCTGAAGAGTCAGTGGGCTGCGGTGGTGATTGCGGCGGCTGGGCATGTCCATCACGTTGCCGGCGTTCCGCAATTCGCGGTTCCGGCTGGGTCTACGGACATCCAATACTTCTGGCTTCAGACCTGGGGTCTTTCGGCGGGAGAGGACGACGCGACGACTGCCGTGGGCGCACCGCTTCAGTCGGGAGCTACGACAGGGCAAGCGGAAGTAAACGATGGGGCCGCACAGCTCATCGGTACGCAGCTTGTCGCAGGGGTAGCTACGGAGTTCCGACCGAAGATTCTTTCGATCGCCCCGTAGTACAACGAGTCGAGGGGGGCGCGAGCCCCCTTCTGCTCACTTTTTGTACGTCTTTTAAACTGGACGGCTCATGAGGTAAGAAAAGATGTCAGTAGCAATGGATTTCGACACCGATCAGGCTTGGCAGTCGTTGTCGCTCAAATGGCAAGCGGCAGGGCATACGGTCATCCACGAGCGAGCCACGTTCCGTCACAAGGCGTATAAGAAGGAACTCGATCCCGACACGATCATCATGCGCGACGGTGCCCCGTTTATCACGAACCACGGGCACACGCTTACGTTCAAGGATCTCATGCCGGAACGTGCCGACCTGTGCCTCGACATGGACGGAAACATGCTCCCGCAGCACGAGTTCGAGAAGCGGTACATGGAGTTCATGAATTGGTTCGACTTCATCGAGGGCTCCGATCCGGGTGCGGAACACATCCCGAATGCAGAGCGTTGGATCTGCCAGACGCCCGACACGTTCAGCGAGTCGCCTGGAATGGTCGAAATCGGCTTCGACGCGCGAAAGCCTGCCGAGGAAGAGGCGACACATCAATATGATCCCGTCAACGACAAGATGATCGAGATCATGAAGGCAAACAGCGAGAAGGCCGACTTGACGATGGAGGCTGTCCGACATCTCCTTGAGGACAAAGAGCCCAATACCTCCGAAGTCCCCAAGAGGCGTGGTCCCGGCCGACCGCGGAAAGTGGTGGACGAGTAATGCCTGCGAAGAAGAAGAAGATCGGCAGCTCGATGGATAGTTACGGCAAGAGGAGCCGCTAGTGTCAAGTGTCACTCTTCTAGCGTTAGTGAATCGAGTCCGGTTGTTTCGCAGACAGCCGACGACCACTGTTGTCACGACTCCAGAAGATGAAGTGACGGTCAATGCCATCAACATGGCAATCGAAGATGTTCTGTCTACTCGCCGATGGGAGTTCGACCTCCGGCACGATGGGCAGATTGTTCTTCGCGGGTTGCTTAGTTCCGCGTTTGTCACAACTAGCGCCGATTCAACGATTGCGATCATTGCCAAGTCTGGACTGGTCGATGCCGATGTTTTAGGGCCGTATGTCGTGCGAGTCCTGCCTACTGGAATTGCAGATTACGCAAACACATCGTTGCGGATAAATTCTTCAGCCGGCGGAATAGGTGGGGCTGGAAGTGGTGTCGTGACCTTGGAGGCCGCATTCCCAATTGGTGCCGTACTTTCCGACTGCGAACTGCACTACAACGAGTACATCCTGCCCGATACGGTGCGGGAGATTGTACGCATATCGTACCAAGAAGATGGGCTCAATCTCGTCCAGGCCGATCCGGTGCTGCGTTACGACGAACTATTCCCAGCGCAGAGTGATCGAACGGGAGCGCCTGACACTATCGCCGTAGGCGGGTTCGATATCGAGACGTATCAGACCGCGCTAGGGGCTCCCTCTCCGGGTCTTCGCATGGCGGTGTGGCCTGTCCCCGATGAAGATTATGTCCTCAACTACTCGTACTACCGACGCCACCCCGAACTCGTCGCTGCGACCGACACGCTGATCGGAGTTCCGCAAGCCCAGGTCAACGACATCGTCCTGCAAGCGTACTCGACCGTGGCAATGACATGGGACAAGGATTACGCCGCCGCGCATTTCACGGACCTGTCGCGAGAGCAGGCCGCGACGAAGCATCGGGCATACGGCGGCAGTCCCGGCCGTCGCCATACGATTCGCAGTTTTGAGAACAACTCGGGCCGCGTTCATGTCCAGCGCGGATTTCCGAACAAGGTGATTGGTTAGATGCCGCTCAACAGATTCTCAAGGTCGCACGCTAGAAGGCAACCTGGGTTCCAGGGATCGAGCCCGATTGCTGTACTCGGCGGATTGAACGAGGACGAAAACCGTCAGGCGCTCCGCCCCGCCGATCTTCGTGTGGCGCTGAATTGTGCGAGGAAGGGTGGCATGACGGGCACCCGCCCTGGCGTGACTTATGGCGACAGCGACTACACCGTCGCGATTGCGGGGACGAACCCGGCCATCACAGGCATCTTCGACTACCGGCGCAACCGGGACGATGACCGCGATTTACTCGTCGTGCAAGACGGCGACGTATTCAAGGACAGTTCCGGCACGGCGCTCGATAAATCGACCAACAGCGTGACGATCAGTACGGGCAATGATTACCATTGGACGTTTGCCTCGTATCAGGACAAGGTGTTCGCAGCGGGCGGCAAGGACGGGGACAGCTTTTGGTACTGGGATGGCGCAGGGGCTCTCAACAAGGTGTCGCTCGTCGATTCGGGTGGCTCGGCGGTAGATGTGAAATACGTCTTCGCGAAGTGGAACATGATCTTCGTGGGCGGCATGAACGGCGCGAACTTCGACGACAACGAGATGGTCTTCCGCTATTGCGACTACGCAACCGACGCCACTGTGGCGACGAACTGGAAGTCCGCAAACGTGCTGCCCGGACAACTACTCGGGGAGAACTTCGGCGTAAGCAGTTACGGCAGCGAGTACAACACGGGCATCGCGTCATTCCAAGACAACCGAAACGATTCGTTGCTGTTCTTGACGAATGAGCGCATCGTGTCGTTCGTGCCAAACCCGAATCTTACGAGCAACGCGAACGCCTTCCGACTTCAGGACACCGTGGCGACGGGTTGCGTGAACCAGAACGCTTTCGTGAACCTCGGCCTCGATGTCGGTGATGCGGTATATCTGTCCCAGGACGGAATCCATTCCCTCGCGCAGTCCGAGCAGTTTGGCGACCGGGTGACGCAATACCTCTCATGGCCGATCCGCAAGACGTTCGACACGCTGAACCGCAGCCGATTCAAGTATGCCTCCGGTGCCTTCTGGCCGACAGAGGGCATGGTGCTGTTCTCGGTCGCAACGGGATCGAACACAACGAATAACCTCATCCTGTGCATGGACATCAAGGGTGCAGATCGGATTACGCCCGAGACGGTTCGTTGGTATCGGTGGGACTTGACCGGAATCACCGCGAACGTGATCCGGGCTGTTCGTGGCTCGGACAAGAAGCCGTACCTATACGTCGGCGGAACTGCGGGGCAGCTCGTTCGTTTCGATCGGGACACATATTCGGACCTCGGGACGGGTGCCATCTCGACGGTGATTCAAACCAAGGACGAGGACTTCGGGTTGCCAAGCCGCGAGAAGCACATTGGCGACACCTATTGCGTCCTCCAGGGATCTGGCAACTACACAATCAACCATTCGACGATGACCGACGACGGCGAGATACAGTTACAGACCTCCGCGATCGAAGTGCCGAACACGGGCTCGGTGTACGACACTGGGGTCTACGGGACCGCGACCTACGGCGATAGCGAGTCGGTGATACGCCACCGCATACCCGGAGTGGGCTCGTCCGTAACAATCGGACACCGCTTCGCACATGCGGTGGCAAACGAACCTTTTTGGCTAGGAGTGATGAATCAGGAAGTGATGATCTCCGGGCCGACAGATGACGCTACGCCTAATATGGCGGGGGGCTAAGAGATGGGCACGATCGCAAGAGGCGAAAAATCGACCGGCGGCACAGACCTCGCCACATCGGGTACTGTTCTCGCCGCAGAGTTGAATACCGATTTCAACACTATCGTTACGGAGATCAACGGCAACCTTACGGCTGCGAATATCTCTTCCTCGGCGGCGATCCCGAACGACTCGCTCCTAGAGATCGACAGCGCCAAGGTGTCGGACCATGCAGACTCAGACGCGAACTATCAGGCGACCACCGCGCCGGGTGACAGCGGGTCTTTATCGAAGCCCACTAGCCTGGAAGGCGATATCGAACGTCTGCGGTTTCAACTCGCGGCGGGCAAGCTGACCAATACCAACCTCCAGTACCGCGATTTCGAGGGCACGATGCAGGCTGCTAGTTCTTGGATTGAGCCGCCGATCACGGGACGGAACCTTCTCCCTAACGCCGGCTTTGAGGTGCAGAGTGGCGCGTCGAACTCCGCCCCGGATGGCTGGACGCTGACAGGCACGCCCTCGACCGTGGCGATCGAAAACCCGGCGCATACTGCCATCGGCTTGGAGAAGAGGTCGCTCAATATCGTGGCAGACGCGGCAACCGAAGGGATTCACGTCGTACTGAAGGGGCTCAAGTCCAGCACGAAATATCTCGTCGGTATGATCTACACGCTGACGACCGGCGACATCAGCATGACGACGACCAATGGACTCGGTTCCGGCGACTACCAGAACCTCAACTTCATCGACACGTCGGCTGCCGGAGGCTTGGAGGTTTTCCAGGGCATCGTCAAGACAACCTCTGCTCCCGCAGACCTCACGGTCAGCATCCTGTCAACCGACGCATCGGACGACTTCAATATCTACTACGTCTGGCTGTACGAGATGCAGAGCGGTGTCCCAATCGAACACGCCCACATCCCGATGCAGACGGCTACGGATGCCACGGAGCTAGTTTATCCTGCGAGCCCGACAACTCCTGCCTCGGATGTCATAGATTGGGAAGAGGTCACGGCCCTGACGCTCTTTCAGTACATTCCGCACGAGGGATACAGGCTCGTGTACGAGGTTACGGCGAATTGGATGTGGTCGGAGAGTCGAGCGAGCGGAGTTGGCGGCCCAAGTGATTCCGAGTTCACTGACGCCCATCACGGGATGCGATTGGTCTTGGACACTGGCGGCGGGGATAGTGTGATAGAGGGTCCGTACATGGTTCGCGATCACGGACTGTTTGAGGCCGCGAGCAATGCCATACATAGCCGTATTGTTACGCTTCGCCATGTCATCGAAAACCCGACTCCGGGCCTAACGTACACGTTTTCCGTTGAGATGGGCGTGGCGGCGGAAAACTCAAACTACGCTTGGATGTTCTTGAATCCATTGCATAACACACATCAGGGGCGTTCGGCAGCCAAGCTCTACACGGAGAGGATTTAGTCATGGGAGTAGGAGCAGCAGCATCCTCGGGGCCTCTTATAGCAGCGATCCTCGGCGGATCGGCCATTGGGGCCGGTGGGGGCATCGCGGGAGGGTTTCTGTCGCAACCGGGCCAAAGCCAAGGCGAACAAGTCGCAGTCCATCTCGACCCGAACCTAAATCCGGCGCTACAGGGAACCATCTCGGACGCCCTGCAACTGATCGGTCGCGGTAACTTCGGAAACGAGCCTTCGCCGATCGAGCAAATCGTCGGGCGAATCATGGCGATGCCGATCGACAACAAACTGAAGCGACGAGCCCTCGCCTCAATCATGGATATCCGTGAAGGCCGCGATCCACAGCGGCCCGCCGAGCTTACCGGCGTACTTGGACGCCTCGGCATTACAAACGCGGACCTAACCAGCACGATTGAGCAGTCTATCGCGTTCGACGAGCGGCAGGACCGACTTCGTGAGGAGTTCCAACCGATCCTTGAGACGACGGTACGGAACCGAGCGCAAGCCGCGCAGCAAGCCTCGCAGTTGCTCGCGGACGCGAGCGGGTTCTCCCAATTCGGCACCCCGCAGACCCCTTTCCAGCAGGCCACCCTCGATCGCATCACTCGGGGCATCGACGACCAAGAGGAACAGTTTCTCCTGCAAGCAAACCTCGGCGGATTTCAACCCGGCGCTGGAATCGAGCGTTTTCAACGTGCGCGCACCGACGCTCCGTTCACCGCGCTAGAACAAGCCATCGCTGCGTCAATGGGCCTAACGGCGGGCCTTGGCGGCGGATTACAGTTGGCTCAGCATTCTGCGGGGCAGTCTGCAAATTTGGCGCTCGGGGCAGCGGGTATCTCCGCGGGGCAGGCTCAAGCCGCAAACGCGCTTCGCTCTCAGGAAAACATCGCCGGAGCCAGCGGCCTCGCCCAAGGCATTGCAGGCGCAGCCGGTTCTTTAGGAACGGGTATTGCGAATGCGGGTATCTACAATGCGTTCGGTCCTGGCACGAACACAAACACGGGATTCAACCCGAACACTTCATCGAACCCATACTATTCTCAAAGCACCGGGATAACTGTTCCGCAAGACTATCAATTCAACCCTAGGTAGGTAGGTAAACCAATGCCACTCGGTGACAGCAACGCAGGTGCCCCGAACCCGGCACTCCTTCAGTTTCTCTTCAGTCGCCAAGAT
>Ga0255049_10001294_pt1 | contig 13966 bp, 9 predicted proteins | sample JV7_2_3_MG_FD_183615 | JGI IMG/M metagenome (GOLD analysis project Ga0255049, IMG submission 183615) | Seawater microbial communities from Jervis Inlet, British Columbia, Canada - JV7_2_3 | ecosystem: Environmental > Aquatic > Marine > Inlet | place: Canada: British Columbia | collected 2016-10-06
AAGTATGAGTTCGCCTGGCCCGACGAGCTGTGCGCGGCCAAGTACGGCTGGAGCTCCGAGATGCCACCGGGCCTGGAGCGCGTCGTGGAAGGCTTCAAGCCGACGATGCTCATCGGCACCACCGGCCAGCCGGGTGCCTTCACACAGCCGATGATCCGCAAAATGGCCAAGGCTGTGGAGCGGCCCGCGATCTTCCCGTTCTCGAACCCCACGAGCAAGAGCGAGGCGATACCCGCAGACATTCTGCGCTGGACCGACGGCCGGGCTCTGGTGGCGACCGGGAGCCCATTCGCGCCCGTTACCGTGGGTGATCGCGAGATCCACATCTCGCAAGGAAACAACGTCTATGTGTTTCCGGGCGTCGGGTTGGGCGCGCTGGCGATGGGCGCCCGACGGATCACCGATGGCATGTTCACAGCCGCAGCCCACGCGCTCGCCGAGCAGGTGTCGAGCTCGTGCCTTGCCGGGGGCGCTCTGTACCCACCGGTCGCCTCGCTGCGCGAGGTCACGCTCGAGATCGCGGTGCGTGTAGCCGAGGCCGCGGTGGCGGCAGGTGTGGCCGACGAGCCCAAGGGGAAGATCAAGGACGCAGTCGCCGAGTGGGTCTGGGATCCGCAATACCCGGAACTCATTCCTCGGTAAGGTCCGGCAGCGGAGCCTCTGGCGCGGCTAGTGGACCTCGGTAGCGACCGGTTTCAGCGTTGTCGCGATCGCCAGCATGGCGGCGCCGGTGAGCACGAACTCGACACCGACGAGGATGCCGATGGCCCAGAGTCCGGAAACTGGCCACTGGTTCCAGATCATGTAGCCCAGCGCCAGGGATACGGCGCCGCTGCCGAACATCCAGATCCAGCCGGCCGCCCCGCGACTCTGGATCGCCACGAGCATCTTCCAGACGCCGCAGGCGAGAAAGAAGAAGGCCATCAGCAGGCTGAGAATGCCGAGTCCGATGTAGGGGCGGGCGATCAGGGCGAGACCGGCTGCGGCCGTGAGCCCGCCGAGGATCAGCGGCAGGGCCTTGCGGGCCGGAGACTCCTGCCCGAGGCCGTGCATGATCTGCACCGCTCCCACGACCAGGACCAGGATGCCGATGATCATCACCACGGCGGACCCGGCGACCGCGGGGGCGAGGATCGACAGAAAGCCGACGATCACGAGCGTGATGCCGATGGTCCGCAAATGGCTGCCGCTGGGGAATCCTAGGTTCATGTGCTGTCCTCCTGTGTGCGCGTGGCCCTGGTCTGGCTAGCGCAGCCCATTCGGTCTGCAATCCAGCGCCCAGGCAGGGTCGATCTCGAGGCCCAGGTGCGTCAGCGCAGTGCACGCCACATCCACGACCTCGGCGGACTGCTCCAGAGCAGTGACAGAGATGCCGCTGACCAGGTAGTAGATCGTCAGTTCCTTCTCCGACTCGCCACCATGTCCGCCCTCGTCATCGCGGCCGTGGTCGGTGCTCGAAATAATCAACCAGTCTTCCTGGTCGTACGTCGTCCGCGCGCGCACCGCGTCCAGAAGAAGACCTACCTGGCGATCGGCGGTCTCGATGGCGGTGCGGTACTCGTCCGACAACGACGAGGTGTCGTGCGCGACGACATCGGGGTCTCCCAGGTAAACGAACGTCGCGTCAGGGTCGGCACTTTGCAGGCGTTCGACGGCCAGCTGTACAGACAACTCGTCTGCGGCCCCGTAGCCGAGGTTGTCACCGTTGATATTGATCACGAGGTCCACCTTCGGGCTCACCAGAGGACCACCGTCCTGGGAGGTGCCGAGTGGCGGCCAGTCGAGCACGGCGAAGGTCGACAACTCGGGCCGCAGCAACTCGATCCGCGTGAGGAAGTCCGGATACTGTTCGTAGCGGCTCGAGCTGAAGTCGTTGTTCTCGACGCCGTGCTTGTCCATCCACACACCCGTGAGCATGCTGGACCAGCCGGGTCCGCTGACGGTCTTGGGGCGAATGCGCGCGGTGAGGCTCAACGCGCCGTTCGCCGCGAGGGCGTCGAGACGGGGCGTGTCGGCGGCCTGGAGAATGTCGACTCGGATGCCGTCGACGCCGATCAGCAGCAGTTTTGGCCGTCGCGACGACTGTCCACCGGCGAAGCCGCCGGCCAGGAGCGTGGCGGCGAGTAGTGGGGCAGTCAGACGCAAGGGGGACCGGGGCATGGGAGACCTCATGGTTGTTGAGCGCACGACATCGTAACGCAGCGCGTCGCCTGCGGGGCCGCTGCGCTACCATGCGACAGAGCTTCCATGAAGAATCGAACTCGGTGCTGCCGCACGAGGAGATGCTGCTATGAGCGATCGTTTGAATGCGTTTCAGGAGAAGGTCCGTGCTGCGGGGGTCGACCTCGTAGTGCTCAACCCCGGGCCGAGCATGACCTACCTCACGGGTCATGAGTTCGTGTCGCACGAGCGTCTGTTCCTGCTCTTCGTGCCGGCCGAAGGCAGCCCCGGGGCGATTCTGCCGCTGCTCGAGCAGGACAACTGGGCGCACGCCGTGCCGTCGGTCGACAACATGTGGCTGTGGGATGACAAGGACGGCACGGGGGCGGCCGTTGCTGCGGCCGGCGCGGAGTATGCGGCCGCGGGAACGATCGGCATCGAGCCCCTCGGGCTCCGTTATATGGAGTACGAAGTCCTCCGCGAGCGCTTCCCCGCGGCCGAGATTGTCTCTGCTGCTGCCATCGTGAATTCGATGCGCCAGTTCAAGGACGCGGATGAGGCCGGACGCATGCGCAAGGCCGCCGAGATCGCCGAGCAAGCGCTCGAGGAGACAGTGCAGCTGGTTCGCGTGGGCATGACCGAGAAGCAGATTTCCGCGGAATTGGTCAGTCGCATGCTCGGCAAGGGCGGCGAGGGCATCTCCTTCGGTCCGATCGTCCTCGGGGGCCCCCAGAGCGCGCTGCCTCACGGTGTGCCCGGTGAGCGGCCGGTGGGGGCTGGCGAGTATCTCCTGATCGATTTCGGCACCAGCTGGGGCGGCTATCACTGCGACATCACGCGAACCTTCGTGGTCGGTGCTGAGCCGGATGAGCGGCAGCGCGCGGTATACGAGGCGGTCCGGCAGGGCAACGCCGATGGTTGTGCCAAAGCTACCGTCGGTACCAGCAGCCACGACGTGCACATGGCCGCCCAGGCTCCACTCATGGCGCCGGAATTCGCCGACTACTTCAAGCATCGAACGGGCCATGGTCTCGGCCTGGACATCCACGAGCCGCCGTCGGTGATGGAAGGTAACCACGAGCTGCTCGACGCCGGAGCGGTGATCACGGTCGAGCCCGGCCTGTATCTCGAGGGTTGGGGTGGCGTCCGCATCGAGGACGACATCTGGGTAACGGACGACGGCCCGGTGAGCCTGACGTCCTATCCGCACGAACTCCGCGTCATCGGGACTTGACCGGAGGCCGACCGAGTGACGCGAACGGGTGATTCCTCACGGGCCGCCTCTACCGCGGATCCTCTCCAGATGCTGAAGGGACAGCGACCGTTCCTGATCCTGGTGTCGGTGGTGGCGGGGTTGCGTTTCTTGGTGCCGCCGGGGCGAGTGCCCGGAGCGCAGGAGACCTGGATCACCGTCGCTGCTCTCTGGCTGCTCGGAATCGCCTGGGTCGTGTTGACGGACCGCGACCGGCGTCCCGTCGGCGCGTGCGTGGGTGACGTCGGTGCCCAGAATCTCGGTATCCAGGCGCTCGTTGTCGTGCCTTCGGTAGTTGTCGGGCTGATCCGTCTCGCGGGAAGCGCTACAAACGGTTCAGCGGCCTTCCCGACCAACGCTGTCGTGACGGCCATCTTCTTGCCGCTCGCGAACCTCGTGATTCTGACTCTCGTCGCGTTGCCGCTGCTTTGGCTGCTGCAGCGGGTTCGAGCGCTCGCCGGTACCGGTGTCGTCGTCGGGCTCTCGGCGGCGTTGAGCGCGGTCGGCTGTGGCGCCGAGCGATCGGCTGCCGCCGAGTTCGACCCGGTGGCGATCGAAGCGGGGCAACGGATCTACCTCAGCAATGGCTGCGCCAACTGCCACGGGGAGGACGGCAGTGGGCGAGGCGCTATCGGCGCCGGGCTCGACCCACCGCCGCGCGACTACCGCGACCCTGGCGCTTATCGAATCGGCACGGATGTGGCGACCATCGCCCAGACGATCGCCGACGGCCTTCCTGCCCCAGGCGGCGGGATGCCGGCCTTCGGGCACATGAGCCTCGAGCGCCGATTGCAGCTGGCCACCTATGTCGCGTCGCTGCAGCACCCGGACTCCACACAGGTCGCGGTCCGCGACGCCTGGGTAGGGGAGTCGATCCCAGGCACGGACACCACCGGAGCCTGGCTCACGATCGTCAACAGTGGCAGCGCGGACGCGGTCCTCGGAGTGCAAGCCGAGGGGGTTCGTCGAGCGCGGCTGCACGCGACGCGGCAAGCCGACGGCATGATGACGATGGAACGGCTGGAGGAACTCGCCCTTCCCGCAGGCGACGAAGTCGTGCTGGCGACAGGAGGCAACCACATCATGCTCGAGAGGCTGGACGAGCCTCTGGTGGATGGCGACCTCGTCCAGATCACGTTGTTTCTCGAGAGCCGTACCGCGGTGCGCTTTCTGGCGCCGGTGCGCCGCAGGGAGGGTGCGCGGTGACGAGGCCAGGCGGGGTCGCCAAGCCGAGTGCCGCGCTGTTCGGCCTGCTGCTCGCCGCGGCATGCGCGCCGCCAGATTCAGAGGCGCCGGCCGCGGACGGGCCCGTGGCCACGGACGCGCTGCGCACGCCACCGATTCTCCAGCCGTTCGATCTCGGCGGCGACTTCGTGCTCATCGCGCAGGACGGCGCGACGTTCGACCTGGCGGACCATCGAGGCGAAGTGTTTCTGTTGTTCTTCGGCTACACCCATTGCCCGGACTTCTGCCCGGCGACCCTGTCCCTGCTCGGACAGGTCTATGAACTACTGGGCGAGGACGGAGGCGACGTTACGACTCTCTTCGTCACCATCGATCCCGATCGCGACACGCCCGAGGCCCTCGCCAGGTACCTGAGCTACTTCAGCGTCCCGGCAGTCGGTCTCAGTGGCCCAGTTGAGGATCTCGAGTCCGTGCTCGGGGCGTACGCCGGGCTCATCGAGACAGAAGAAGACGAAACAGGCGAAGTCGTGTTCGGCCACACGACCTACACATATCTCATCGATCACGAGGGCAGGGTGCGATACCTGTTCCGGCCGAACGACACGCCGGAGTTCATCGCCGCTGGGGTTCGGGAGCAGACCGAGATTGCCCGCGCTCAGAACTGAGCCTGCTCGTTGTTACCGTCGGCGTCGCATGCGTTCGTGAATCCACTCGCGCGACTCCTCGACGCCTCGCTGGATGACGAGCGCGAGGGCATCAAGGTCGTCGACGTCGTCAAGCTTGACCTTTGCTTCCTTCTCGTTGCCCTCGTAAGCGTCGAAGAGCTCGAGCCTCATGTCCATCTGACGCGGCGCCTGCGTTTCCAGCTTGCGAAGGTCCATGCGGATCACGAAGTCCGCGCGCGTCCTGAACGGCACCACCGTGATCGTGGGGTCTTCCTCGAGCAGGCGGCCGATGTCGCGCCATACCGGGCGCAGCGTAAGCTGGGCTTCGAGATCGGGCGTGAGCGGCTTGGGCAGCGCGACGCGCGGGCCGCGCAGCCGCGCCTGGCGACTTTCAGGTTCGGTCGCGATCAGCTCGAGCCGATCGATCACCTCGGAGGCATCGTAGCCGGCGCGCTGCACCCGCAAGGCGTGAGTCCAGGCCGCATCGTAGTCGCCGAGTCGCAGCGTCAATCTCGCCAACCGTGATCGCACCTCGACTGCTCCCGGACTCAGCAATAGCGCGCGCTCGTAGGCAGCGCGCGCCTCGATGAAGCGGTTGAACCGCTCGAGCAGCACGCCGCGCCCGAACTGGGGCGTCGCCAGTTCAGGCGCCATCTCAGCGGCCAGATCGAGCATGCGAAGCGCCAGCGCAGGGTCCTCGTTGAGCTCTTCGGTAGCCGCGCGCAGGGCGCCACGCACGGCGGCGTAGTCGGTCTCCGTTCGGTACACGCCGGGCTGGGTGACCGTCTCGTAACCGCCCGCGACCTGCACGCTGACGCCGTGCCAGCCTTCGCCGACCGGTTGCGGTGTTCGATAGCCGAGCACGTAGTAGCCGCGCAGCAGAGCGAGAACATCCTCGTAGCCGTCGCGAATATCCCGCTGGGTTACCAGCTGACCACCCGACACGCGCGACATCTCTGCCATCTGGTCCTGCAGCGACTCGCCGTAATTGGCTTCCGCCCGGTACGCCTGGTAGCTGAGGTAACGGCTGCGACGCCGCGTTCCGCCGGCCATGCCTACGGCGACCGAAAAGACCGGCCGGCTGGCTTCGTGGCTGGCGAGCAACACGTCCGCGTACTGCACGTCGCTGCCGATGTCCTCGCCGTCGGTCAGCACTACGATCGCCGCGCGGCGGCGCATGGTCTCGTCGGGCCCGAGCGGATTTCCACAGCCGCTGACCGGGGTGGCCGGTGGGCTGACGAAGCTGTAGTCGGGCGCGCGCGCGTCCAGGGCGGCGTGGGCGGTCCGGATAGCGTCGTACAGCTTCGTCGACCATCCATATGGGTATTCCCGGACCGTCCGACGGACGGCGGGATCATCGCTAACTCCCCAAACACCTGGTCCGACGCCGTCATGGAAGGGCAGGAGGTACACACAGTCGTTGTCGCCAAGAGCGTCGAGGAACCGCTCGGCCGCGTCTCTTGCCTGCGGGTCCTCCCACTCGGCACTGATGCTGGCGCTGAAGTCGATCACCAGAGCGATATCGAGCGGTACGTCCGCCGGGGCCAGTACGACGTCCAGGGTCTGTTCGTTGCCGTCCTCGAAGACCCGGAAGTCGCCGGCGGCCAGCCCCGGTACCGGGGCGCCGTTGTCATCGAGCACGGCGATCTTGATCCGCGTCATGTCGACTCCGGACCGGAAGATCGGAGTCTGATCCTGCGCCCGTGCCGCCCCCTGTGTCAGCAGCGTCAGAGCGACGAGAGCAGCCGCCGTCGCGCGCCAGGTCGCGCGCGCCCCGCCGAGGTGCCGATCGAGGTGAATGCCCATGTGCACAGTATGCACTCCGCCATCGGGCGGGCGCTCCCGGCGGACCGGGTAGCTCGGCGCCGCGCCATGGGGGACGAGGCGCGAGCGCCTCAGGTGGTGTCCGGGCGGATGCGCCGAAAGCGCTTTACGGAGATTGTTCCGTACCCGTCCTCCACGCGGGCGATGACCGTGTCGCCGTCGACGTACGGCGGCGGGTACAGGTTCATGTCGGGCGGTACCTCGATCGCGCCCAGGTAACGACCGTCGGGGCCGAATACGTCGAAGGTGCTCCGCTCCCGCCAACACGGCTCCGCGGAGAACTCCTGCGGCGTTTCGGCGTCCTCGTTGCACGGGACAATGCGTTCCCCGGAGCCGCTGCGCAGCACCCAGATCTCGCCCGAGCGGGAGCTGATGAGCCGAGCGAACGCCGGCTTGGTGGCGGGAATCTCCGGTCCGTTCCATACCCAAGACGGATCGGTGCTGCGCATCTGTGCCGTCGCACGACGGCGATACCAATCCGTTTCGTCAGGTTGAACGGCCGCAGGAGTCGACTGATGCTGAACTACGAGTCGACTGCCGTCCGCCCGGCGCATTTCGAACCGGTACTCGGTGGCGACTCCGGAGATCACGTCCAGGGCTGCCGTCATGGTCCAGCTCTCGGTCGGCCAGAATGGCACGCCGTTCATCGACGTGCTGCCCTCGCGCCTTGCCACAAGGACCCCTTCGCTGAGTTCCTGGATGGGCGGGACGATGGGCTCCCCGTACGGGCCGTCGGGCCCATGCGCCTGCATGCCCAGGATCCACAGCCTGGAGGGATCGTTCTCCAGTGTTTCGACGATCACGATCGTGTACGGCGTACCGTCGGCAGTCACCTGCATCTGCGCGCCCGTCTGCAGTCCGCCTTCGAGACGGTACGACTCGAGGTAGTCGCCGTTGGCGGCATAGATGAGGATCCGGCGGCCGCGATCGTCGCGCACCAGAATGCGGCCGTCGTTGGCCACGACGACGCTAGCCGGCGATTGGTACTCGCCGGGGCCTTCGCCGACCCCGCCGAGGTCGCTCAGGTAGGTGCCAACGGCGTCGTAGATTCGGACCGCCGGAACCTGCCGGTCGGCCACGACGATACGCTCGCCGTCGTAGGCAACGCTGCTCACAGCGCCCAGCATGTATTCCTCGGCGCCCTCGAGCACACCGATCGAAGCCTCCTCGACCAAAACGGCATCGCTGCCCCAAACGGATCCCGACTTGTTGACCACCGTCGTGACATTGCCCTCGGTGGTAATGCTGCCGTCCCACTTCGAGGGGCTCGAAGAGTCGGGAGAGCCGCCCTCGCCGCACCCGAAACAGACCACAGCAGCGGTAAGAGCGACGACGGTTCCGCGCATGGCCAGTACTCCCCGGCTAAGGTGCCCGCCGAGCGTCGGGTCGGTCGAGTCGGCGCACCACGAGTTTCGGTGGTAGGTCGACTGCGGTTGACCTACCACCCACGTTTCCGATCTTGGGGGCGGCGCGTGGGCAGCCTATCAGAGCAAGGGGTGCTGAACTCAGTCGCGCAAGGCTTCCACAGGATCGAGGCCCGCCGCACGACGTGCCGGCAGGTAGCAGGCGATCAACGCGACGACCGTTACCGCGCCAGCCACGGACCCGTAGGTGGCCGGGTCCATCGCACTCACGCCGAACAACAGGGCGGACATCAGCCGAGTCAGTGCGAAGGCGCCGGTTAGCCCTACGACCACTCCGGCGCCGCAGAGCATCAGCCCGAAGCGCAGAACCATACGGCTTATGTCCGCGTACTGGGCGCCCAGCGCGATGCGCACGCCGATCTCGCGGGTTCGCTGCGCGACGATATAGGAGGTCACGCCATAGATCCCGACGGCGCCGATCAACATGGCAGCGGCAGCTGCAATGCCGAGCATCGTGAGCGTGAAGGAGGTTCGCGCCATGGATCGAGCCAGGATCTCGCCCATAGTCCGCACGCTGGCGACGGGCAGGTTCGGGTTCGTGTTCCAGATCGCTTGTCGCGCCTCGTCCAGCAGCGTTGCCGTGCCGACGCGATCGGAGCGCACCACGAAGCGCATTCCACGGTGCACGCTCGTACCCGGGAACCAGAAATTGTCCTGCAGGGTGGGCCAATAGGCGATCGCCGTCAGGTCCTGGTCGACACCATCGTCGTAGACGCTACCCACCACGCCCACGATCGTGCGCCAGTCCTGGTCCGGTCCCTGGCGGATGCGTTCGCCGATTGCCTGCGACGGGCTGTCCCAGTACTCGGCGGCGAGTTCCTCGTTGATAATCGTCACCTCAGCGCGGTCGTATACCTCGGCCCAGGTGAAATCGCGTCCGGCCGCGAGTGGATTACCCATGGTCGCGAAGTAGCCCGGAGCGATCCACTTGAAGCGCCGGATCATTGCGATCTGGCCCTCCGGCGTGGGGAAGGACTCCACGAACACCGGGTCCGCGCTGTTCCATCCATCCATCGTCGCCGACGTGGTCATGGCGACCGACTCGACGCCGGGGATCTCGCCGAGAGCCTCCAGCATGGCCCTCTGCAGCTGGAACGTCTCGATCGGGTCCTCGATCTCCGCTTCAGGCACCGCCACGCGGAAAGTGAGCAAGCTGTCCGGGTCGGTGAAGCCGGGCTCGACATCGCGCAGCTTCTGGAAGCTCCGGATCATCAGGCCGGAGCCAATCAACAACACCAGTGCCAGTGCGATCTGAGACACCACCAGAGCATTACGAACGCGGTGTCGCTCACGACCGGCGCTGCCGCCACGGCCGCCCTCCTTCAGCGCCGTCACCAGGCTTGCGCTGCGCAGCTTCAGCGCCGGCACCGCGCCGAACAAGAGTCCGGCGATCAGCGATACCGTGAAGGTGAAGAGCAGGACCCCGGTGTCGATGGTGATCTCGTCGAGGCGCGGCAGATCCCGTGGTCCCATCGATACCAGGAGCCGGATCCCGGCGACGGCCAGGCCGAGACCTGCGATGCCGCCGAGAATACCGAGGAGCACGCTCTCGCCCAGCAGCTCGCGTGCGATGCGACCACGGCCCGCGCCGAGGGCGGTTCGTACCGCGATTTCCTGCGTGCGTCCCTCTGCTCGCACCAGGAACAGGTTGGCGACGTTGGCGCAGGCGATCAGCAGCACCATGGCGACAGTCCCGAGCAGCACCCAGAGAACCGAACCGACATCGCCCACGACATCCGTCTTCAGCGGTCGCGCGTTCGCCGCGAAGCCGGCGCTTTCGAACATTTCGATTTCGAAGCCCGGCGGCAGCGGGAACAGCTCCACCGATAGCGCGATCATGCGCGTCATGTCGTCGTTGGCCTGTTCCACGGTCATGCCGGGCTTGAGCCGGGCGATGCCCTGGTAGCTGAAGTTGCCGAAGAAGACCTCGCCGCGGTCGAACTGGAAGGGCAGATAGAGAGAGGGCTCGAGATCGAGGAACTCGAGGTCCGCGCGCATGACGCCAATGATCTCGCGCGTGCGGCCGTTCACGTCCAACGTGTTACCGATGACGCCTGGGTCGCCGCCAAACCGCTCCTGCCAGTACTCGTGACTGAGAATCGCTGTGAGCGGAGTACCCGGGCTGTCGTCCTCGACACTGAACAGGCGGCCAACATGTGGCTGCACGCGGAGCAGCGGGAAGATGCTGTCCGTGACCTGGACGGCGGAGATCTGCTCGGGCTCGTCGAGTCCAGTGACCGAGACCGCGGAGTTGTTCCACATGCCGCTATCTGCGAACACCTCACTCTCTTCGCGATAGGTGAAGTACAGGGCGGGCGATTGATTCAGCAGGTCGAAGCCTACGCCCGGCGCCGTGTGCCACACACCGATCAACTCGTCCGGCTCATCGAACGAAAGAGGCTTGAGCAGGACACCGTTGACGACGCTGAACACGGCAGTATTGGCCCCGATGCCCAGCGCGAGAGTGAACACGGCAACCGCGGTGAACAGCGGGGTACGGGCAAGCTTGCGAATCGTGTAGCGCAGTCGGTGCATGGCGGCCTCTTGGCGTGCGGGCAAAAACCTCTCGCAGTCTTCAGGCAATACGGACCTCGGTATCCTCAGGTTTCAGCCGTGGCGCCCTGCCTGGCCGCCGGCCGCCCGTTCACCGACTGCGGGGTCCCGGTGACCGACAGACCCGGCGTCGATCCTCCGCGGTCTGATCGAAGCGACCCTCGCGAGCATCGAGTAATCGCGAGCGGCTCGGTCGGCCTCAGGCGAAGTGGGCTTTCAGCGCCTGTAGCAGCGCCTGGTACACCGGGTCGCAGAACTCACGCACCGCCTCCGGATCGGCACTCTCGTACTCTGACACCCACTCCACGAAAGTGGCGTCGGCATCGGTCACGGGGCAGGCGCGCACCCGGCCGACGTAGTTGGCCACCGCATCGCTGGCCACCGGCCCAGGACCGTCGTCGATCGAGTACGTGAACTCACGCCTCGCGTCGTCGAGGCTCTGCAGGGTCTCGTGAAACGCTCCGTTCAGCACTCGCTGGGCGCCGACCTGGCCGTCGGGCACATCGCCGATAACGTCAAGATGCGTGATCACACCGCTGGCCCAATCCAGGTCGTGAAAACTGCGTAGAGCGTCCCAGACATCGTCGACGCTCGCGGGTACTAGGGTGCTGTTGTAGCAGGCCATGTCCGATTCTTCTCCATCTCGAGCGAGCGCCGCTCGCCGGGTAGGCGGTGAGGCGGAGCATACAGTGCCGGGTGTCCAGAGAAAAAGAGAAGGGCCGCCGCGATGTACGCGGCGGCCCAGTCTCGAAGCGGCGTGTGCGTCTAGCGCTGTCCGGAAGGTCGGCCTCCGGGTCCACCGCTTGCCGGCGGTACGACGATGGCCGGCATGTCGCCGAGCATCGAATTCAGCTGGGCGAGACTGCCGTCGATGATCGACTGCAGCGCCGCCTTGTGGCCGACGAGGTCACCCTGCAGCTCGTTCATCACGGTCAGCTGACCGTCGGTCGGGCCGCTCTGGCCCCCGACCACGCCGAACATGATGCTGCGAATCTCCTCGTTCGTGCGCGGGTAGTCGCGATAGCCCATCGCTCCCGGCGGTCGCCGCACCTTGCCGTCCAGTTCGGTGAGCTCATCGATGGTCGTGCCGATGGCCTCCTGCACCTGCTCGATATCCTCGCGTCGCGCCTGCTCGACGTTGCCGTTGAGCGTTTCGAGCTGCTCGCTCAGGCTCGCGATCCGATCGACGAGGCGGTTGGCTTCAGTCGTCATGTCGACGAGTTCCTGCGCCGTTGACGCCGTGCGATGCATTTCTTCCACGGTTCTGTCGGTGCGCGGGTCCCAGCGGAGTTCGAAGTCCGAACTCGATTCGTGCTCGCCGGCGGTCACGGTGGCCGTGTAGGTCCCGGGCAGCGCCGGCGCGCCAAAGCCCGAGAAGCGGGCGAAGAATCCTCCGCCCCCGCCGCCGCTACGGGCGGGTACAGGACCCTGGTGGCGCATGCTCCAGATGGCGCGGTTGACGCCGGCCTTGGCGTCTTGCACCGGGAAGCTCTGGATCTCCTCGCCGCCGGCGTCCGTAATGGTCACATTGACCGGACCCGCCGGATCCTCGGCGAGCCAGAAGTTGACCCACGCGCCTTCGGCCGGATTCTCGCCGTAGAAGAAGCGCTGCCCCTGCGAAGCGTCCGAGTTCCACTGTTGCCACCAGGTGGCGGTGCGTATCGGAAACACGCGAAGCGGCTCGTACATGGCCTCCGTGAGTCCCTGCAACGGCGCCACGTCGTCGAGAATCCACGCCCCGCGCCCGTGGGTCCCGATCACGATGTCGTTGTACTGGGGCTGGATCTTGATGTCGCGCACGGACACGCGCGGCAGGTTGAGGCGGATGTCATGCCACTCCGTGCCGCCGTCCCAGGAGGCCTGGATGCCGCGCTCCATACCGACGTAGAGCAGGTTCTCGTTGCGCGGATCCTCACGGATGACCTTCGTGTAGTCGTCCTGGGGAAGACCGGCCGACAGGTTGACGCAGGATGCGCCGTAGTCGTCGCAGCGCCAGACGTGCGGGGTGAAGTCGTCGAGCCGGTGCTGGTCGACGTTGATGTAGGCGCGGCCTGGCACATGGTGCGAGGGATCGACCTTCGACACCCACGCCTCGTCCGGGAAGCCCGGCAGGTTGTCGTTGAGGAGCGTCCAGGTTTGCCCGGCGTCACGGGTGATCTGGACGTTGCCGTCGTCGGTTCCTACCCAGATCACGCCCGCTTCGAGCGGTGACTCGCGAACGGTGAGGATCGTCGCGTGGAACTCCGCCGCGGTGTTGTCGAAGTAGATTTCGCCGCCGGAGTCGGCCAGTTTCTCGGGCACGGCGTTGGACAGATCCGGGCTGATGATGTCCCACGACTGGCCCTGGTTCGCACTCCGGAAGAGTACGTTGCCGCCCCAGTAGACGGTGTCGGGATCGTGCGGCGAGATGTGGATCGGAGCATCCCAGTTGAAGCGGTACTTGGCCTGGTACATGCCTTGGCCGGCCGAGCCGATCATGCGCGGGTAGGGTTCGATCGAGCGCGTGAGCCCCGACTGCGTGTCGGTGATGCGCAGGTAACCGCCCTGGGCGTTGGAGTAGACCAGGTGCGGCTTGCCGGGAACCGGTACGGTGTAAAAGCCGTCGCCGCCCGAGACCGTGTACCACTCGTCATCGGAGATACCGCCACCGCGGAAACCGCCATTGGTGGTGCGGTTGGGACCACACCAGTTGCCGTTGTCCTGCAGCCCGCCGCAGACGTAGTACGGATCGCGATCGTCAACGAAGATCTGGTAGTACTGCGCCAGGACGACGTTCTTCATGACGTCCCAGTTGTCGCCGCCGTCCATCGAGACCTGCCAGCCACCGTCCGAGCCGGAGAGGATGCGATCGCCGTCGGCGGGATCGATCCACAGCGCCTGGTGGTCGCCGTGCACACCCCGGC
>Ga0255049_10001295_pt1 | contig 13965 bp, 10 predicted proteins | sample JV7_2_3_MG_FD_183615 | JGI IMG/M metagenome (GOLD analysis project Ga0255049, IMG submission 183615) | Seawater microbial communities from Jervis Inlet, British Columbia, Canada - JV7_2_3 | ecosystem: Environmental > Aquatic > Marine > Inlet | place: Canada: British Columbia | collected 2016-10-06
TTGTAACCTTATGGCATGCGCCGGGCGGACCAGGCATACGCGTTGAGAGCCATGTTTACAGTGGTTACAAGGTGCCGCCGTTCTACGACTCGATGATCGGCAAGGTCATCGCCCATGGCAACGATCGCCAAACTGCGATTGCGCGCATGAGAACCGCCTTGACGGAGATAGTAATCGAAGGAATCAGTACGAATGTGCCGTTGCATCAGGAAATTTTTCAGCATGCAGCCTTTCAGACTGGCGGCACTGATATTCATTACCTGGAAAAACGACTTGGGCTTTGATGACATTGATGACGTGGCGTCAATTTGTGATGGACCTTGAGTCTTTGAATCCTGATCGCGTGGGAGAAGTTTTTTCGCGTCACGGGGCCCAGGCAATATCGTTCGCCGATGCCGGCGACCAACCCGTATTGGTGTCCGGCGCTGTCGAAACGTGCTTGTGGCCGGATTCGCCGATAACGGGGCTATTCTCGACCGATGCCGCGACCCGCGAAAGTGCTCAAAAAAACAGTACCGGAGACTGCCTGTTTGTGACGCAGGACGTGGCGGAGATCACCGGGACATTTGATATTGTTATTGCAAATATTCTGGCTGAACCCCTGGTGGAAAATGCGGGAGATATCAGCGACAGAGTCGCACCGGGCGGTTCTCTGGCGCTTTCCGGTATTCTGCTTGAACAGACTGGGAGTGTCATCGACGCCTATGGTGATTCGATAGAGTTCGAGTCACCGGAAATGGACGAAACGACACGTCAGTCCTGGGTTCGACTGGTGGGCAAGAGGATCTGAGAGACAGGCATGATTACGCAGTGCCCTGATTGCCAAACGACATTTCGTGTCACCGCAGAAGCACTGCAGCAGGCAGACGGGCGCGTGCGTTGTGGCGGCTGTGGCAATGCGTTCAACGCGCTCGAAAACATGTCGGGGGACGACGCCAGTGAAGCGTCGGATCAAAGCAAGCAGCTGCTCGATACTCTCGACAAGCTTGCGGGCCCGGAAGTCGACATTGAGGACACGGGTACTGAGTGGCGCGTACTCGAACAGTCCGACGATCAAGACGCTGAGGGAAAAGCTACCGAAACAACTCCTGTGCACGGCAGGGAGAGTGATCTGCCACGACAGGTACCGGACGAACAGGAATCCTTTGACCTACCCGAATCGGAATCACAAAAGAAAAAATCGGGCGAACGCCGATACGACGACAACACTGTACTTCCCGATGACTTCGACGATGAAGATGATCTTGATGAACTGCCGTTTCTGGAACCGGAACCGCCGAAACGGCGCGCCGACGACCGGGAAGAAGCTCTGGACACACCTGAATTTACAGATTCTCAGGCCGACCTGGCCCTGGGCGAACCCGGTGAGTGGATGGACCTTCTCGCCGAGGTCGGTGACGAGGAGCCGGAGGCTGAAGTCACCGCCGAGGCATCTGCTGAGGAAGAGCCTGAACTTGCTGAGGAAGAGCCTGAACTTGCTGAGGAAGAGCCACAGGGCGCCGAGGAGGAAGCTGCCGACGGCGAACCACCGGGCGAAGAAATGCCCAGTGATATAAACACACAGTTTCTCCTGCAGGCCGAAGAAATGGGCCTGGATACCGGCGGCTATCCGGTTCTCGAAGTTGAAGACGACGAGGACGATGATGAGCCAGCCAGAGAAGATGAAGAATCTGAGGCCGCCGACCTTGTCGAGACTGATATAGCTGATGCTGGCGCTGAGGAGGAAAAGGAAGCAGCCGGCGAAGAATACGACCATACCGAGATTAGTCTCGAGGAAATGGAAGCTCTCTCAGAACTCGACATAGAAAAGGCACTGACCGCATCAGATAGCAAGGACGAGGCCGCGACCGAAGAATCCAGCGAAGCCGACGACGAAATTGCCGCGCCGGACGAGGACATCAAAAAGCCGTTCAGCGAAGAATCACCGATGGTCGAAGCGATCGTCATGGAAGGGGAGTTGATCGGCGACTCGACCAATCAGAAACAGTTGGTGGATACCGCAGCTGCCGGTCAGCTACAAGATATCGGAAAATTGCAGGATACGTATTCGCTAAACCGGGGCACTGTTCGCGACGGCCGAATCGCCAAACTGGCGGGTAATGCCATCGCACCCATCGTCGTGGTTCTGGCTTTGCTCCTGATCGTGCAGATCGTACATCAGTCCCGCCAATCACTGGCGACATACAGTGCATTCAACAACACGATCGGGACGATCTATCGGGCACTGGGTAATCCGGTGACTCCTGAATGGGATATCCGGGGCTGGCGGTTCGAGGCGACCAACGGCAAAGTCGACGAAAAGGAAGACCTGCTGACGATATATTCGCGCATCGCCAACAAGTCGAACCAGGCGCTGCCTTACCCGCTCTTACACATTTCGCTGACAGATCGTTGGGAGGACGTTATCGGCAGCCGCGCATTGGACCCTAACGAATACCTGGCCGGAGACCTGGATTCGCGAAAGCCGGTTCCCTCGGGTGAGAACTTCACAGCCGTAATCACGATAGAATCGCCTTCTGTTGACGCCACGGGATTCAGACTAACAGCCTGTTATCGAATCTCGCCCGGCCGCGTCCGCTGCGCTGATGAACATTTCAAAAATTAGAAACAACTTCAAAATCGGACCATATCAATTCGCCAGCCCGTTTTTACTGGCGCCGATGACCGGCATCAGCGATGCACCATTTCGCCGCGTCTGCCGTTACTTCGGCGCCGGCATGACGACATCGGAGATGACGACTGCCGATATCAGTCTCTGGAACAGACCCAAATCGAAACAACGCCTGGATATCGACAGCGATGTGGAGCCCAGGGTCGTTCAGATTGCCGGATCCGAGCCTGAGCAGATGGCGGTCGCGGCAAAATCGTGCGTAGAACGCGGTGCCCAGATCATTGATATCAACATGGGATGCCCGGCCAAAAACGTCTGCAGGAAGCAGGCGGGATCGGCGTTATTGCAGGATGAAAGCCTCGTCGCCCAAATTCTTGATGCAGTCGTCGCCTCTGTCGATGTACCGGTCACACTCAAAATTCGTACCGGCTGGGATCCGGAACACAGGAACGGTATCACCATAGCCAGGCTCGCCGAGAGCTGTGGCATACAGGCGCTTGCCGTTCACGGGCGGACTCGCGCATGCCGATTCAAGGGTGAGGCCGAATACGAAACAATTGCGCAAATAAAAAAAGCGATAAGCATTCCGGTCATTGCCAATGGCGACATACGAACAGTGGAGAAGTCGCTTGAAGTTTTTCGCGTAAGCTCCGCTGACGCCTTGATGATTGGCCGCGGCGCGCAGGGTCGTCCGTGGATTTTTCGCGACTTGAATTTCTTTTATGAAACCGGCAAAGCGGCTCAGCCTTTAGCAAAAACTGAATTGCGTGATATTATGCTCGGCCATCTTAACGACATGCACAGGTTCTATGGGGACAGAACCGGCGTTAGGGTGGCTCGCAAGCACCTTGCCTGGTATTGCACCAGTCTGGAAAAATCAGAAGAGTTTCGCAGTCAGGTGGTGCGTGTTGATAGTGCTTCCGAGCAAATTCGTCTTACGCGGGAATACTTTAGCCGTAGCGCAGAAAAGATTTCTAAGGCCGCATAGCGACGTGATCGGGAGTCGGATGAGTCAGCTCTCTTGAAGGAACATTTAACAGTGGCCAACCATAACTCTCAGAAAAATAAACCAATTTCGGCCTTAAAGAACAGCAAGCCGCTACGCAAACACACAGAAGAAGCACTCCACAAATACTTTGACAGTCTCAATGGCGACCGGCCTGGAGATCTTTATGATCTTGTCCTTGGGGAGGTCGAAGAGCCGCTGTTCAGGGCGGTGATGGATTACACGCATGGCAATCAGAGTCAGGCGGCCGGAATTCTCGGCATCAATCGGGGTACGCTGCGTAAAAAGCTCAAAACCTATTCTCTGCTCCAGTAAAGGCCATTCATGCTGACAGTACGTCGCGCGCTTGTCAGCGTATCTGATAAGCGTGACCTCATTTCATTTGCATCCGGACTCGCTGAGATGGGCATCGAGATTCTGTCTACGGGTGGCACCTGCCAGCAACTGAAAGAAGCGGGCATCGGGGCGATCGAGGTATCCGAAAAGACCGGGTTTCCGGAAATCATGGGTGGCCGCGTCAAAACATTGCACCCTGTGATCCACGGCGGGCTGTTGGGCCGGCGTGGTTCCGATGCAGCCGTCATGGCAGAACATGGGATCGAACCGATCGATCTCCTGGCCGTCAACCTCTATCCTTTCGAAAAGACCATCGCCGACCCGAAAGCAACATTGGAAGACGCGATCGAGAACATCGATATTGGCGGACCGGCAATGATCCGTGCCGCGTCAAAGAACCACGACGCTGTCGCGGTGGTCGTCGATCCGGGCGACTACGACGAGGTGTTGCAAGCACTCCGCACCGACAAGATGTCGGCAGAATACCGGCGGCGCCTGGCAGCCAAAGCCTATGCACATACCGCGTCCTATGACACGGCGATAACGAAATATCTGTCGCAATCATTAAACGACGATCCGATTGGGGAGAGATTTCTGCACGCCGGGACGCTCATCGAGAGGCTTCGTTACGGCGAGAACCCTCATCAGAATGCCGCTTTTTATCTCGATCAGGGGCATGTCGATGGCGCACTCGCGACGGCAAAGCAGCTTCAGGGAAAAGCACTTTCATATAACAATATTGCGGACAGCGATGCTGCGCTCGAATGCGTCAGGCAATTCATGGCTCCGGCCTGCGTAATAGTCAAGCATGCAAATCCCTGTGGTGTCGCAATCTCGAGCGACATACAGTCGGCCTACGAGAGAGCGTTTACGACTGATCCAACATCTGCTTTTGGCGGCATCATCGCATTCAACCGGCCGCTCGATGCCGGTACCGCAAGAGCGATCATCGACAAGCAGTTCGTTGAAGTCATTGTGGCTCCGGGCATCGACAAAGAAGCCCTTGCCGTCACGGCCGAAAAGAAGAACGTCCGCGTCCTCGAGACTGGCGAGTGGAGCGCTGAATCCCGATCCGGGCTGGATTACAAGAAGGTCTCCGGAGGGCTGCTGGTACAGAGTACCGACACCGGAGTTGTATCAGAGAGCGATTTGAAGGTCGTCACCAAAAAATTGCCGAATGCCAAACAGATAGCCGATCTCCTGTTCGCCTGGCAGGTTGCAAAGTTCGTAAAATCGAACGCCATCGTCTTTTGCAAAGACGGCATGACCATAGGCGTCGGCGCAGGTCAGATGAGCCGCGTCTACAGCACGAAGATCGCCGCGATAAAAGCGACAGACGAAGGGCTCACGACCGAAGGCTCGGTCCTGGCGTCAGATGCATTCTTTCCGTTCCGCGACGGCATCGATGCCGCCGCCGAACACGGCATATCGGCGATAATCCAGCCGGGCGGCTCAATGCGGGACAACGAAGTTATCGCCGCCGCAAACGAACACGGTCTGGCAATGGTCTTTACCGGCATGCGGCATTTCAGGCACTAGAGGTTATTCATGAAAGTATTGGTAGTCGGTAGTGGTGGTCGCGAACATGCGCTGGCATGGAAATGCGCCCAGTCTGAAAACGTCACTGAAGTCATCGTGGCACCCGGCAATGCCGGCACAGCACTGGAGCCAAAAATGCGTAACGTCGCAGTCGGCGCAGAGGACATCGACGGCCTCCTCGATCTGGCGAAATCTGAATCAGCCGACCTCACGATTATCGGACCGGAAGTACCGCTCGTCGCAGGCATCGTCGACCAATTCAAGGAACAGGGGCTTGCCTGCTTCGGCCCGACGGCCGATGCGGCACAACTCGAGGGATCCAAGACATTTACCAAGGAATTTCTCGAACGCCACAACATTCCGACCGCGGCGTACGAGAGTTTCACCGAGCTAGAACCCGCACTCGAATATATTCGCGAACAGGGAGCGCCAATCGTCGTCAAAGCCGATGGGCTGGCAGCCGGCAAAGGCGTCATCGTCGCTTCAACTGTCGGTGAAGCAGAGCAGGCTGCGATCGACATGCTCGGCGCAAATACATTCGGTGATGCCGGCAATCTGATCGTTGTCGAGGAATTTCTGCAGGGTGAGGAAGCCAGTTTCATCGTCATGACCGACGGCAGCACGATCCTGCCGCTTGCGACCTCACAAGACCACAAAGCCAGGGACGAAGGGGATACCGGCCCGAACACAGGCGGCATGGGCGCCTACTCCCCTGCCCCCGTCGTCACACCCGAACTCGAAAGGCGCATCATGGCAGAAGTCATTCAGCCGACACTGGACGGACTGAGAGCGGACGGCATCGATTATCTCGGCTTTCTCTACGCCGGCTTGATGATCACCGCCGATGGAACGCCCAAAGTACTCGAGTTCAATTGCCGTTTTGGCGACCCGGAAACTCAGCCGATCATGGCCAGACTGAGAAGCGATCTGGCCGAACTCTGTCTGGCCGCAGTCGAGGAAAGGCTGGCTACGCAATCAATAAGTTGGGACCCAAGGGCCGCGCTCGGCGTCGTCATGGCCGCCGGAGGATATCCGGCAAGCTATCGCAAGGGCGACACGATCAACGGATTACCGGAAGTGATCGGCATCGAAGGCAAGGTCTTTCACGCCGGTACTGCTATCGACGGTGACAACGTCGTAACAAGTGGCGGTCGTGTCCTATGTGTTGTTGGTCTCGGTGACACAGTCGCCGAGGCCAGAGACGCAGCCTACGCACAGGCGGACAACATTAGTTGGGACGACCATTTCGTCCGCCGTGATATCGGACATCGCGCGATCGCCCGGGAAGAGTGATTTGCAATCGGGCCAGACTGTCACGGCGCTTGCATAGGCAACACCAGCACCAGATACTGGCAGCAGGTGAACTGAACCAATATAAAGCACGTCGAGATTTCAGTGGAATTTAACAGTTCTCTCCTTTTGGCAGTATTTCTAGGCATGTTGATTCTGCTGATGATCCTGGCGTTCGGAGTAATGATTGCCCGAGCATTGGCGCCAAAACGTTCTCCCGGTACGCCATTGGTCGCTTCCGACGCCGGCCATTATGAAGTGGCAGGGAAACGTATCTCTTGCTCTCATTGTGGATGTACGGAGTTCAACTCAAATCAAGTTTTGCTGAACACGTGGCTTCTTTCACTGTTGAGAATCGACTGGCTGGACGCGAGTGCCACTGTTCTGACATGTGAGAAATGCGGAAGACTTACGTGGTTCAGTCAAGAATCGGCCGACGCTCGGAAATGAAAGCGGGCCAACAATTTGCCGCACTGACTGACTGTCGATAAACAATGTTTACGACCCAGGAAGCCAGCAGGGCCATCGCGGAGTCATTGGCATCATTCGATACGGAGGATGTTGGGCTTGCCGATGCCGCCGGGCGAATACTTCGCCAGAAGGTTTTGGCCGAGCGCGACCAGCCACCATTCGATCGCGTCACGATGGATGGAATCGCCCTCGACTATGCATCACTGAACAACGGCGCCCGACGATTCAGGATTCAGGGAACTCAACAAGCAGGCGATCCGGTCCAGACTCTCAATGACGGTGATCATTGCATCGAGATCATGACCGGCGCGGTCATGCCGAAAAATGCAGATTGTGTTATCCCGGTTGAGCGCATCAGCGTGCATGATGGCAGTGCCGAAATCGAAGCGGATTACACGGCCAAACAAAACCAGTTCATTCATTCGCAGGGTTCCGACCACAGGAAAGGCACCGAAGTTATTGTTGAAGGCACGACGATATCTGCGATGGAGATCGCAATAATTGCTTCGTGCGGTTTGGAGACGGTCAGCGTCAGCAAGCTGCCAGTCACCAGCATTATTTCCACCGGCAATGAACTCGTGCCGCCCGGCCAGCCCATCGAACATCACCAGGTCCGACTGTCCAATGGCCCGGCGCTGGTCGCGATGTTGCAGGATCAGGGTTTCAATCGAAGCGAGCATGAGCATTTGGTAGATGAACCGGAAGCCCTTGAGCAAAGCTTAGCGGCGCATCTCGAGCAATCGGACGTTTTGATACTGAGCGGCGGCGTATCGATGGGCAAAGCCGACTACGTGCCGCAGGTGTTGGCAAGCCTCGGTGTCGAGATGGTATTCCACAAGATTTCTCAACGCCCGGGTTTGCCGATGTGGTTCGGCATAGGTTCCGAAAGTCAGGCCGTGTTTGCTTTGCCCGGTAACCCGGTATCGACGCTGGTCTGCTGCCGACAGTATGTTCTGCCGGCTTTATTCCTGGCGAGCGGCCGCTCACATCGCGGTCCGGAAACTGCGTTGCTATCCGAAGACGTGACCTTCAGTCCGAAACTGACTTGTTTCCTGCCGGTACGCCTTGTCGGTGACAGCGCCGGCAGACAGATCGCACAACCGGCGCCAACAAATACATCCGGTGACTTTACGTCCTTGAGCGGCACCGACGGCTATGTGGAGCTGGAGCGCGAAACGAAAGAGTTTCCGAAGGACACGGTCGTTCCGCTACATCGCTGGAAAACACCCTAGCCCGAATACTGCACGAGATTCCGGCTAGTTCAACAAGTCGAAAATCCGGCTGTACTTGATAATAATTTCTCGTCCTGCGTCTGGTGGTGCATTGATACCGCGTTCATCGACTTCGTTATAGACGATGAAAAGACCGGCGTTGGCGGATTGCAACCAGGAAAAGCGCAGGTTTGTCGCGGTGGTGTCCTCGACGTCGTCATATTGAATCAGCGCCTGAAGCAGTATCTTCGGCGTAAACGAATAGGAAACCCGCAATCGCGCAAGATTGATTTCGAAGTCGCCGTTGGCAACCGGCAGCTCGATATCGTTGTAATCCCAGGAGAATTCGGTGCTGAATGTCTCGCCGGCGCGATAGACAATTGTCGGTTCCAGACTTGTCCGGTCGCCACCAAAAAATCCACCAATGACGGCACGAAACCTGAAACTCAGCGGCGCAGCTTCGTCCGTGCGAAATACGAGCTGTGCCTCTCCATTCTTGTACGTGCCCGGTTCGACGGGCACACCATCGATAATATCGAATTCTTCCTTCACGCCTTCATGCGTGAAATTGTAGCCCGTGTGAATCTCCAGCCCACTTTCCCATTCCCAGTGACTATCGAGATGCAGAAACCCGGTTTCCTGGAAGCCGTCGAAGTCCCAGTATCCACGATATGAAGCATGAGGGCGTATTTCGTGCAAGCCCCACAGGTCGTCGGGCCTGATACGACGAAAAACCAAACCATTGTATTTGCGATAGTTGTTGCGCTCCAGGAAGCCGACTTCCGGATTGAAGTCTTCACCAACCTGGGTATAGGCGAGAATGTTTGTCCACTTCGCTGAGCTGTAGTTCGCTGAGATCGAGAACGCGTCGTCGCTGCCTGTAAAGCCAGGCGTCTCTGTTTTTGCCGCCCAGGCATCGACGTCGAGAAATTCGCCTATTCCCCACCGTCCGTCTATCGCGTAGGTACGGTTATAGTCGTCGCTGCCCGGAGTCAGGAAACTGCCGTCGCCGTTACGGCTAACGAACATTGCGCCGATCGAAGAACGGTTTGCAAGCTCCTGATTAACCCGGGCGACAGCAAAATCATTGCCGGGGGCGACTCCCGGTACAGCCTCGGTGCTCATGTACAAGAGGCCAATGTTGGTGGCATTGCCTACCCTTCCCGACAGGCGAAGTCCGGCATCGATCGGAATGGGATCTCCATCCTCACTGATGCCGATTCGCCGGCTGAAGAACATCTCGACCTCTCCACCGTCACCTACGGCAAACTGACCGGCGTTTTCCAGGAAGAAAGGTCTTTTCTCCGGGAAAAACAGGCTAAAGCGATTGAGGTTGACCTGCTGGTCGTCGGCTTCGACCTGAGCAAAGTCGGTGTTGTAGGTAGCGTCAAGTGTGAGACTCGGTGTTAGCGAGTACTTGATATCGAAGCCGAACTCCTCGTCATATTGGGTGCCTGGCGGCAGGTCACCGCCGCGTGATGCCTGGCCCAGCAGATATGGCGTGATTTTCAGGTTTCTTTGGCCGGGTACCTCGAGGCTCTCGATAGTTCCGGCGTCTGCAACGCGATAGAGATCATGCTGTCGAGACAGTGGCGACCAGTATACGACCTCATTGTTGCGGCGAATGTTGCGTTGAAAATTTATTCCCCAAGTCTGCACGGATTCGGAACCATAACGCAACGATCTGAACGGTATCTCAAACTCCGCGCTCCAGCCGACCCCGGACTCGGACGTTGCTACTCGCCAGCTTGTATCCCAGTTGCGATTAAAACCACCGCCACCGGAGCCAAAAATGTCTGTTGCCTGCTTTATGACCTGGCCATCGAACTCGACGCCCGCAGGGTTAGTTCCGAAGACAAAACCGTTCTGCTTGTCCTGGAAGCTATCCAGAATGACCCGAAAACTATCCGTGTCGTCCAGTGACGAGTCCCGTCGGCTGTCCGAGGTAATGATTTCCAACGGTTCATCGTCAAAGCAGACAACGCCGATGTAGAGCGAGTCGTCGGTAAAACCGACATAGACCTCGGTCCTCTGGCTCGCCGGTTGCCCTTCATTCGGCCGAACCTGCCAGAAGTCGCTGACAGGCGTAACGTCCTTCCACGCCGGATCGTCGCTGACCTGTCCATCCAACTGCGGAGTAACCTGAAGACGAAACGCCTGCATTACCGGGGGCGATGCGGGAGGTACCGGTATCGACTCTGCTGAATATACGACAGATGCGGTGAGCAGTACGGCGGCAGCAATTGACCGCTTGCCCGGATGAAATGGAAATAACGTCACGGCCCCAATATTAACCGGCTCCGTGATAACCAGCACCAGTTGCCTAGCGTTTCATGGCCTCGAAGAACTTCGCATTTGTCTTGGTATCCTGCATTTTGGACAGCAGGAACTCGACCGCTGCGAGCTCGTCCATCGGATGCAGGACTTTTCTGAGCACCCACATCTTTTGAAGTTCTTCGGGCTCCGTAAGGTATTCTTCCTTACGCGTGCCGGACCGGTTGATATTGATCGCCGGGAAAACGCGCTTCTCGGAGATGCGCCGATCCAGGTGGATTTCCATATTGCCGGTGCCCTTGAACTCTTCGTAGATGACTTCGTCCATTTTGGACCCGGTATCTACGAGTGCGGTCGCCAGGATAGTCAGACTGCCACCCTCTTCGATGTTTCTCGCAGCACCGAAGAATCGCTTCGGCCTATGCAGCGCGTTCGCATCAACACCACCTGTCAACACCTTGCCCGATGAGGGCACGACCGTGTTGTAGGCGCGCGCGAGACGCGTTATCGAATCGAGCAGAATGACGACGTCTTTCTTGTGCTCCGTCAGACGCTTGGCCTTTTCGATGACCATGTCGGCGACCTGAACATGCCGGCTTGCCGGCTCGTCGAAGGTCGATGAAACGACCTCACCGCGGACCGAGCGCTCCATCTCCGTCACTTCCTCCGGCCGTTCGTCGATCAGGAGAACGATTAACGTCACGTCCGGACTATTTGCCACGATGGCGGATGCAATATTCTGCAACAGAATCGTCTTACCGGCTTTCGGTGGAGATACGATCAGGCCGCGCTGGCCTTTGCCGATCGGAGCAACCAGATCGATGATGCGAGCCGTCAGGTCTTCCTTGCTGCCGTTGCCTTGCTCGAGCACGAGGCGATCGCGCGGGAAGAGTGGCGTCAGGTTCTCGAACAGCACCTTGCTCCTGGCATTTTCCGGCGCGTCGTAATTGATCTGCCCGACCTTCAGAAGCGCAAAGTACCGTTCGCCATCTTTCGGAGGCCGAATCAGACCGGAAACCGTGTCTCCGGTCCGGAGATTGAAGCGTCGAATCTGGCTGGGGCTGACGTAGATGTCGTCGGGACCGGCCAGATAGGAACTGTCGGAGGATCGCAGGAAACCGAATCCATCCTGCAGAATCTCCAGGACACCGTCGCCATAAATATCCTCGCCATTCTTGGCATGCGCCTTGAGAATGGAAAATATGATGTCCTGCTTGCGCGATCGGGCCAGATTATCAAGGCCGAGTCCCTCACCGAGTTCCACAAGCGCGGCCGCGGGACGCGTCTTGAGCTCCGTCAGGTTCATGACATTCTTACTTTGTTCGAGTTGCTCCGGCGGAATTATCTCGAGATTTCCATCGTCATCGGGGTATTCGTCATGACTAGGTCGTCGCCGACGACGCCGATTCGGAGATCCACCCGAACTCTTTGATTTAGCCGACTGCTTTGGCCGGCTTCTTGTTGAATTACCCAAGTATCCTCTCACAGATTAGTTTCCAAAAAATCAGTCAAGTCCTTCTTCGGGACTGCCCGAAAAAGCTGTGCCTGCACTTCTCCACCCTTGAACAGCATCAGCGTGGGAATGCTGCGAATCTGGTACTTCGCTGGCGTATTCGGATTTTCGTCGATATTCAGTTTGGCGACTGTAAGCCTGTCGGAATATTCGTCCGCCGCTTCGTCCAGCAGTGGCGCAATCATCTTGCACGGGCCGCACCATTCCGCCCAAAAGTCGAGCAAAACGGCCTTATCGGAATTGAGCACGTCGGCCTCAAAATTGTCATCAGTAGTGTGGACGATCTTCTCGTTCACCGGCTAACCCCTCCATATCAAATGTCGCTGCTTGGTGTTGGCCTTGTTCGTCCGAAAACCCGGAACCAGCGAACAGTGCAAAATGGATGACGCTGACTATTCAATCAGGCAATATGTCGCAGCTTTATCGCGGCTTCTCTTGGATTTCGATGGTGGCGAATCTGGCAGGTGCGACGACTGTCGCGTCGATATTGGGCCAATTTGACCCCTTCGCGAGACATTTTGCAAGCCTTTGACTCACATTTTCTGACCGGAACTTCATGACTGATAACCATCTGAGCGATCTCAGATTCGATACTTTGGGGCTCAATGAGAGCATGCTGGCAGGCATACGCGATGCCGGATTCGAATTCTGCACGCCTATTCAAGCCAGCACCTTGCCAATCGCCCTCAAACAGCACGACGTGGCCGGGCAGGCGCAGACAGGCACCGGCAAGACCGCGGCATTCCTGGTCGCCGCCTATGAGCGCCTGTTAAAAGCGCCCACAATGACCGAGGAAAAGAAGCAGCCCAGGGTCTTTATCCTGGCGCCCACTCGCGAGCTGGCCGTGCAGATCGCCAAGGATGCCGAGGTCCTCGGTAAACATACGGGATTTACCATAGCGCTTGCCTTCGGCGGCACGGGCTATGAATCACAGCGCCGGCATATCGAAGGCGGCGTGGATTTCCTGATCGGCACACCCGGCAGAATTATCGACTACTTCAAACAGGGTGTATTCAAACTCGACAAGGTCGAGGTTGCCGTACTGGACGAAGCGGACCGGATGTTCGATCTCGGTTTCATCAAGGACATTCGCTATCTTCTTCGACGCCTGCCTCCGCCGGACAAGCGGCTGAACATGCTCTTCTCCGCGACGCTCTCGCATCGCGTCATGGAGCTCGCTTACGAACACATGAATGAACCGGATCTGATCCGGATTGAGCCCGACAAAGTCACAGTCGATCGCGTCCGCCAGGCGATTTTCTTTCCGTCAAATACCGAAAAGATGCGCTTGCTTGTCGGCTTGATCCACGAAATGGGCGCGAGCCGCACCATGGTATTCGTCAACACAAAAAGAGAGGCGGAACGCGTGCAGGCGTATCTGCAGGGCAATGACATCGATGCCAGGGCGATATCGGGAGATGTGCCTCAGAAAAAACGACTCAGCATGTTGATGCGCTTCCAAAGCGGCGAGTTGCCAGTATTGATCGGCACCGATGTCGCGTCCCGCGGCCTGCATATTCCCGATGTTCAATACGTCATCAACTACGACCTTCCCCAGGACCGCGAAGACTACGTTCACCGAATTGGGCGCACCGCCCGCGCCGGCGCATCCGGGGATGCAATCAGCTTCGGTTGTGAAACCTATGCGATGTATCTTCCCGACATCGAGGATTTCATCGGCCACAAAATCCCGGTCGCAAACTATGACCCTGCC
>Ga0255049_10001296_pt1 | contig 13958 bp, 8 predicted proteins | sample JV7_2_3_MG_FD_183615 | JGI IMG/M metagenome (GOLD analysis project Ga0255049, IMG submission 183615) | Seawater microbial communities from Jervis Inlet, British Columbia, Canada - JV7_2_3 | ecosystem: Environmental > Aquatic > Marine > Inlet | place: Canada: British Columbia | collected 2016-10-06
TCCCAGCCCCAGCGCAGCCAGCGGATCAGTGAACGCGCCAGCCATAGGGCCCAGGCCAGAATTGCCAGGCGGTAGTAGCTGAGCGGAACCGAGATCGCCCAGGCGCTGGGCAGCACCTCGGGCGAGCGATCCTGGTACCAGCGCAGCAGCTGTGCCGAAGATCCGTTCCCCATGATGTGCATGTCGGGCAGTCCGAGCAGCCCATTCTGGATGGCCCAGACGAGCCCGGCCAGCGCGATCCCGGTCCACAGCGCGAGCAGGAGCTGAAACGCGTCAAACGCGGAATCCGTCGCTTCATGAGCGTGCTCGCGCCGCCAGCCAAGCGCCATGAGCCAGCTCGCAACGAGCAGGCTGATCCAGATCGGAACCTGGGTGAGCCCGATGAACAGCAGCAGCCAGCTCGTCCAGCGCAGCGGCGTCAGCCGGACCTTCCCCAGTCCGACCGCGACGATCAGGGCGATGCAGAGCAGGCTCCAGAAGAGCACCGCGGGCCCCATGCGGGGTCCCCCCACGAAGAGGATCCAACGGTCCCGTGGCATTGCGATCTGGACCTCGGTGTTCACGCTGGGGGCGCCCAGATTGACGCTGGACGTCGCAAAACGGGTGCGGATTCCGCCCGGCTCTCTCCATGCGAGGGTGGCGGCATGCTTGCCGGGGCGGATCGGCAGGGTCACGCTGCGTTCGACCTGGCGAATGGGCTGTCGCTCGCCGTCGATCGCGACCCATTGCAGCTCGGCCCTCGCGGGAAGCTCGACGGTATGTTGGGTCCCGCGGCTTGCGCGCAGGCTGAGCTGCAGCTCCAGATCAGAGGCGCGCAGACCCGGACTGATCTTGAGCGCGGAGCGATCGATGGTGAGCGTGCGCCCATCCACGCCCTTCGGCCGGTCGATCCTGATCGATACCTTCTCACCGGGCCAGGGACGCCACTCCCGGGTGCGCACCGCGCCCGGGCTCGGCTGATGGATCACCGGGATCCCCCCCGTTTCAAGATGCCAGACCGGCGCGGCATCGACGCGCCAGATCTCGCTCCACGGCACCGAGTTGGGCGCTTCGAGCACGAGGGTGGTTGCGTGTGCCAGCACGGACGTCCATTCGATCGAGGAAACCTGCGGACCCATGTTGACGAGTGCTTTCCCATCCTCCACGCGGATCCCGTCCGTCGTGACGGACTCCCCGGCAAGCAACGGCACCTCAACGAGCAGCGCGCTACCCGCGGGCGAGACCCGCACCACACGCGTCACGGTCTGCCACGACAGTCCGAGCTGAAGCTGGCGCTCCACTCTCAGGAAGGGCGGGAGTTGGGAGGGCTCGAGGGTTTGTTTCGAGGACCCGTTCGCCTTGCCGATGCGTGTGAGCTGCAGGTTTTGGTCGGCCAGACCGCCTTCCTGGAGGCCGTCGAGCACCCAACCCTTCACCCTGGCATCGACGCGGCGCGGCCTGAGCGGCAACGGAATCTGTACGGACTCGCGGTCGGGGAGCGGTCCGTCCATCACAATCTGGTGCTGACCCGGCTCGAGCTGAAGCCAGAGACGTCCGTCAGGGCTTTGCGCGATCCCCTGCGCGGGTCCGCCATCGAGCAGGATCGTCTCCGGAAGCCAGTGCTTCGCGCCGCCGGGAAGCGGCACGGCAGTCTGCCAGGCCGCATCGATCTGGATGCGCGCACGTAGAGTCCCGGGCGTTACCTCGAGAAGCAGGCGCGGACTCGACGCACACTCGGGATAGCATTCCGGCTTTTCGAGCAGACGCTGCCGCAGCTCGTTGAGCAGCTCGGGGGAGGGGAAGTCCGCCGCCGCGACGCGCGAAGGGTTCACACCGAGCGTGAACGCGACCAAGAGCGCGGCGGCTGAGCTGGCGATGGCGCCTCGGCGCCCTCGTCCGCCTCCCAGCCGTCTTCCCAGATCCAGCACGCACAGCACGAGCAGCACGAGCAGCACGACGCGGCTCCATGCGAGCGCGAAGTTCGCCCACGGGGGAATTAGCACCAGACTCACCTGCTGGGTTCGCTCCACGGGGCCCCGCCAGTTCAGTTTGACCATCCTCCAGCCCCAATAGGGCAGGCCGGGGCCCGTCGAGACGCGGGCGAGCGGGTCCGGGGTGTAGCGGTAGTTTCGGGCTCGGGCGGGAGCGATGGACTTGGCGGCTTCATAGCGTCCGGCCGCGCGGCGCAGCGACTCCGCGGGGGCTTTGAGCTCCGAGACCGAGTCCTCCTCGGCCAGGACCAACCCGTTCCGGTCGGATCGTTCGGCGTCGATCGCCATCCACGGGAACTCCAGCGACGGGTAAAGCGCCTGCTGTACCTGCTGTACTGCGAACGGCACCGCCACGGCCGCGAGGGCCACGATCGCGAAGACATGGTACAGCTTGACCGTCGAGCGCAAGCGACCGTCCGGCACGACGCGCAGCAACGCCTGTGCGCTGAGTAGCGCGAGCCAGCTCCAGCGGGGCGCGCCCGCTTCGGGATAGAGCAAAATCAGCGTGACCAGCCCGAGCGCGCCCCAGCCCCAGCCCCACAGATGGCCCACCGCCATCGCGGTGACCAGCACCATGAAGATCTCGAGCAGGGACCAGCCCGTGATCCAGGTGGAGCGAACCTCGTCCACTCCGCTGGCGTGAAAGAGGCGCCAGCCCGGCGGCAGGTTCAACCGAGCCGAGACCTGCTGGAAGTCGTGATCCCAGCCCACGGCGGGAAACAGCGACGCGCGGCCCTGCAGCCGGCTGTCGGCGTCGATGCGAACCTCGCCCTGGCGAACTTCGACGCCGACCAGACGCGAGTCTTCGAGCCGAGTGATGAAGCGATCCTGTCCATCGATGGCCACGCGTCCCAGCTGGGTGGGCTCGGACATCTCGAGTCGCCAGCTTTGGCTGAGTCGACCCGAGAGGCGGTCATGAAACGTGTAGCCAGCGCCATCGAAGTCGAGCCACAGGGTTCGTTCGAGAGCCAGCTGGTCGGGTGCCGGCTCGGCATCGCCGCGCCGCTTCTCCACGAGCTTCATGCGGCTGTCCTGTCGCATCAGGTAGGCGGGGAGATGCTTCCAAGCGCCTGGCAGTGTCGTCTGCTGGGGATCGATTGCGGATACCCCCTCGACGTTGACCAGCCGAAGATGGTTTCTCGCGTCGAAGACCCATACCTCCTCGTGATCCCACGCGCCCTCGATCGGGGGCAGCGACAGCATCGCCCTGGGATGTTCGGTACGCGCCATGAGCATGAGGCTCCAGCTGCCCGGTCGCACCTGAACTCGCAGGCGCCCGTCAGGCTCAATGCGGGCCGGCAGGGGGGCTTGGAGCGCAAGCGGAACGAATCCTCGGGGCAGAGCCCGTGACAACAGGACCTCCCGGTTCTTCCCCGAGACCTTGAGCTCGATCTGGGTTTCGAGGCGCAGCGGGATCTCGTCGATGACCCGCCGGTGCACGCTCACGTCGAGCCGGGCCTCCTCTGCCCCTTCCTTTGCTGGCTTTTGCAGCCACAAGCGTCCCTGGAGATCCCGTTTGGGGAAGGCAACCGGCTCGCCGTTCAAGGTGAGCGAGAGCAATCCGGTCTCGGCGGGGATCTTGAGCAGCTCGGGCAGGGCGGGCCAACGATAGTTTCCCGACACGCGATGGTGTCCGGGCTCGAGGCGCACGCTCGGCACCCCGTTGCGAGCCACCGCCACGGCGGGCGTCGCATTCACGAATATGCCCTGCGGCCAGAGCTTGGCGTCGCCCGGAAGCGGAACCCAGGTCTCGCGGTACACCAGCCATTCCTGCCGGAACCCCCCACTCGCGTTCTCGAGATTCAGGTGCAGACGCGAAGGCCACACGCACTGACGATGATCCACTTTGGCTTGAACGAAGGGACAGACGGTGTCCTTCTCGTCCATCAGCACCCATTCGATCCAGGGCTTGAGGGGGTCGGGCACTTGGCTGGGGGCCAGCGGCTCCGCGAGGACCACGCTGGGGAGCAGTGCCAGGAGCGCCGTGGCGACGCAGCTTCGCAGGACGGTCATGGACTATCGTATCGGAACGAGACGCTCGCCTGTTCAGTCTGCCCGCTTATCCCAGCAGATCCGCCACGCGCTCCACCTCATCCGGATCCAAGGTCGTGGGGACGAGGCTCAGCTCATCGGTGCCGACGTCCGCGAGCTCGCGCACGACCGCGCGCAATGCCTTCGCCGAGGTCGTCTGGACAGCAGCGGCGATCTTCCGGGCGACGCCGGGACCCATGAAGGCGAGGTAGCGTTGAAGGTACTGGTCCATCTGGTTGCGAGCTTCTGGGCCCAGCGCGAAGAAGCAGCTGGTGACGAGACGCGGTGGAGAGGCCCGCCCCGCATCCTTCCATGCGGCCCGGGCGGTTTCGAAGGAGCTCTGGACCTCCTTCGTGGAGGGACCAAAGCTGAACCCCGCGATGCCGTCGGCCCAGCGCGCAGCCCGGCGAATCGAGCCCGGGTAGATCGAAGCCGAAAGGACCTCGGGCCCGCCAGCCTGGAGCGGGAGCGGCTCCACCGGGCGTCGCGCGCCTTCCACGACCAGCTCCCCCGCCCACACGCGCCGCATGAGCTGGACCTGTGCCTCCAACTGCCCCAGCCGCTTGTCTTTGAACGGGGCGCCCAGCGCCCGGAAATCCTCTTCGCGCGCGCCGGCGCCCACGGCCAGCATGAGTCGGCCGGCCGAGATCACGTCGAGCGTCGCCAGCTCCTTGGCCTTCAGCACGGCGCTGTGCAGGGGCAGGACCATCGCGTTGAAGAAGATTCGGACGCGCGTCGTGACCGCGGCCGCGGCCGAGAGCGCCACCGTGATCTCCGGGTTGGGAAAGGTGATGCGTTCCCCGGCAGCGAGGCTCGAATAGGGACCTGCATCGATGCGCCGCGCCCACTCGAGAATGCGCTCGCGATCGAGGCCGGGAACCATCACCGGCAGATTCAGTCCTACTTGCATGCGCGCCTGAAAACCCTCGCTCGTTGTTGGTCTATAATACCCGACACTTGGAGGGGCCATGGAGAAGCTGATCTACCTGCTGTGGGCGCCGGAGGACCGGGGTCCGGACGAGACGCGTAAGATCCTCCTCGAGGAGTGCGCACCCCGTTTGATCGACCTCGGCGCCCGGAAGCTCTCGATGAACATCGACGACTCGGACTCCGACGTGCCGGCGCCGGTGCCCCCGCCGAAAGGGGAGACCGCCCTCTCGGCCGAGATCTCGCTCTGGCTCGACTGCCTCGATACGCGACCGGCCTACGAGGAAGTGCTGCGACCCGTGGGCGAGCGCATGGCGGGCTACCTCGTCACCGAATCCCTCTACAGGGACTACGGAGGCAACCAGTACTCCGGCCCCCGAGACTGGCCGGACGGCGAGCGCTCACCCGGCGTGCTTACCGTTACCCTGATCGAGCAGCCGGAGCGCCTGTCCTACGAGCAATGGGTTGAGCACTGGCACGGAACCCAGTCCCCGGTCTCGGAGGGAATCCAGCCGCGGTCCCGCTACGTGCGCAATGCGGTTGTTCGACCACTCACCGCTGGGGCGCCGCCCTACAAGGGGATCGTTGACGAAGCCTGGCCGTCGGCTGAAGACATCACCGATCCCATGCGCTTCTACTGCGGAAACGGATCCGAGGAACGCATGAAGGCGAACATAAAGGCCATGATGGAGAGTGTTATGGGCTTCCTCGACATGGACCGCATTCGGAGCGCGACCATGAGCGAGTACTTTCTCAAGAGCTGATCAGGGAGGAGATGCTCGATGCGACGTTTCGAAGACAAGGTGGTTCTGGTGACGGGCGCCGCGGCTGGAATCGGCCGTGCCACTGTCGAGAGGCTGGCCCAGGAGGGCGCGCAGCTGCTCTGCCTCGACGTGCAGGCCGAGGAGGTCGAAGCCACGGCTAAACGAGCGGCGGAGCTCGGCGCCGAGGCCGAAGCGCGCGTGTGTGACGTGAGTGATCCGAAGCAGTGTACGGCGGCGGTTCAGGCTTGCATCGATCGCTTCGGAAAGCTGGATGCGCTCTGCAATATCGCGGGCATCCTTCACCTGGAGCACTTCCAGGAGCTCCGCCTGGAGGACTGGAACCGGGTTCTGTCGGTCAACCTCACGGGCACCTTCCTGATGTGTCAGGCGGCCCTGCCGCACCTGCTCGAGTCGGGGGGTAATATCGTGAACACCGCGTCGACCGCGGCGCTGGCCGGGGTACCCTGGGGCGCGGCTTACGGGGCGTCGAAGGGCGGGGTGCTGGCGCTGACCCGCAGTCTGGCGGTCGAGTACGGCAAGCGAGGTGTGCGCGTCAACGCCGTCTCACCAGGATCGATCCTGACTGCGATGGGCTCTCGCACCGTGCTACCCAAGGAGATCGATTCAGCCCTTCTCCAGCGGCTCATGCCGCTCGACGAGGCCCGACCACCGGAGGTCGTGGCCAGCGTAATCGCGCTGCTGGCTTCCGAAGACGGCGCGCATCTCAACGGGGAGCAGATACGAATTGACGGCGGGACGCTCGCCTGAGCTAGGGAGGAGATATGTTGCGCAACGAAAAGATCCTGATCACGGGGCCGACGAGCCAGGTGGCGTTTCCCCTGGCGAGAGAGCTGGCACGGGAGAACAAGGTGTACGGACTGGCGCGCTTCAGTCGTTCCGAAGATCTGGATCGGCTGAAGGCGACCGGTGTGGAGTGTGTAAAGCTTGATCTTGCCGAGGACTCGTTCGCGGAGCTTCCCGATGACTTCAGCTACGTCTTGAACTTTGCCGTCGTCAAAAGCGGTGATTTCGACTACGACCTGGCGGCCAACGCCGAGAGCGTCGGGCGGCTCATGTCCCACTGCCGTAAGGCGAAGGCCTTTTTGCATTGCTCATCGGGGGCGGTCTACGAGTACGCTGGAGCGCAGGCGCTGAAGGAGACCGACCCCCTCGGAGACAATCACCGGGTCCTGTTCCCCACCTATAGCATCTGCAAGATCGCCGCGGAGTCGGTGGCGAGATTTGGTGCGAAGGAGTGGAACCTGCCTACGGTGATCGCGCGTTTCAGCGTGCCCTACGGCGACAACGGCGGCTGGCCCTGGTTCCACCTGTTGATGATGAATGCGGGTCAGCCCATCGCGTTGCACCCGGAGAAGCCCAACCTCTACAACCCGATCCACGAGGACGACTACATCCGGCATGTTCCGAAGCTGCTCGAGCTGGCGAGTGTACCCGCCATCACGCTCAACTGGGGCGGGAGCGAGTCGGTCAGCATCGAGGAGTGGTGTGCGTATCTGGGGGAGCTGACGGGTCTCGAGCCGCGCTTCGAGTACACCGAGAAGACGCTTGGCACCCTGCTTCTGGACCTGAACCGGATGCACGAGCACCTAGGACGCACGACCATTCCCTGGCGTGATGGGATCCGTCGCATGGTCCAGGCGCGTAACCCGGAGCTCCTGAAGGCCGGTCCTTGAGTTAGCTCCAGCGGGTGTCCTGATCCGGAAGTAACCTAGTCGGGGAGCGCGAAGGCCATGAGCGCATCGCCGGGCTCCGACCAGCCGTGTCCGCCGGCCGCGATCACCACGTACTGTTTTGAGCTCTTGGTGAGACGGTAGGTCATGGGTGTGGAGTTCCCCGTGTAGGGCAGCCGCTGCTTCCAGATCTCCTCACCGGTGCGCGCATCGAAGCCACGCAGAAACTTGTCGGTGGTCGCTGCGACGAATACGACGCCACCGGCGGTCACGATGGAGCCTCCGAGGTTGGGAGCGCCCAGGCCGAGCCAGAGGGGGAACGGTGCCAGATCCCGCGTCGTGCCGAGGGTGACCTCCCAGAGCACCTCGCCAGATTTTAGATCGACCGCCGTGAGCGTACCCCACGGCGGGGAATTGCAGGGAGCGCCAAAGTTTGAGAGCACCGGTCCCCGCTTCACGCCGTAGGGCGCACCGTGCATGGGGTAGAGCTCGTCGGGGTAGACCACGGAGGTGGAGTCGAGGCGGTCGTACTGCTCGCGCGGGATCAGGGTGGAGACCAGAGCCGCGCGCATCTGGTTCACGAAGAGCACCCCACGGACCGGATCGATCGACACGCCGCCCCAGTTGGGGCCTCCCGCCGAGCCGGGATACTGGACTGAGCCCTGCAGAGAGGGCGGCGTGAAGAGTCCTTCTGAGCGCCAGCCCGCGAGCTTCTTCTCGCAGTCTCGGCGATCGATGAAGGTAAAGCCCCAGGCGTCGTCCTTGGTCAGCGAGGTGGGATGCAGGCCCGGGGGATGCGTGGGGAAGGGCTGTGTCGGGGAGAGGGTCTCGCCCTCGACGCCGCCGCCGGGCACCGGCCGCTCCTCGACGCGGTACAGGGGTGCTCCGGTCTCGCGCTGGAGCAGGAAGATGTGGCCCATCTTGGTGGCCTGAGCGAGCGCGGGCGCTCCTCCTCCCACGCCCGGGATCTGGAAGAGCGCGGGCTGGGAAGGGACGTCGTAATCCCACACATCGTGGTGCACGGTCTGGAAGTGCCAGGCGACCTCGCCCGAGGACGCGTCGAGCGCCACCGTTGAGCTCGAGTAGTAATCGAGGCCGTTGCGCTCGCCCCCGTACACATCGGGTGAGGCATTGCCCGTGGGAACAAAGACCAGGCCGCGCTCGCTATCGGCCGAGAGGATGGACCAGACGTTTGGCGTTCCCGACTGATAGATTCGGCCGCCCGGACCCGGCTTTGGATTCCAGTCTGGCGGTACCGGATCCCAGGCCCAGCGTAGCTTGCCCGTGCGCACATCGAACGCGCGCACCACGCCGCTGGGGGCATCGACGCGGACGTTGTCCGCGACCAGCGCACCTACCACCACCACATCACGGATCACGAGCGGCGGCGAGGTCGGGTAGTACTCCCACGAAGGGGCTTCCCCGATTCCCTCGCGCAACGCCACCCGACCGTTCCGGCCGAAGTCGCGACAGGGCAAGCCGGTTTGCGCATCCAGGGCGATCAGCTCTGCATCGCGCGTACCCGTGAAGATCCGCGTGTGGCACGCGCTCCCCGACCCGGGGCGCGCGGCCGCCCAGTAGGCCACGCCTCGACAGGTGAGCGGATAGGGCCCCGAGCCGAGCTTCGCCTCGAGCTTGGGGTCGAAGCTCCAGCGCTCCTCGCCCGTCTCCGGATCCAGGGCGATCACGCGGTTGAACGCCGTGCAGAAGTACAGCAGGCCGTCGACGACGATAGGCGTGGCCTGAAAAGAGGTTCTACCGTATTCCCCACTGCCGTCCGAGAAGTCGCCGTGGCGGTAATCCCAGGCGAGCTCCAGGTCGGCCACGTTATCCGTAGTGATCTGCGTGAGCGGCGAGTACTTCATGCCGCCCTCGTCCGAGCCATAGTGGGGCCAGGCCGCGACTGGACCCGAGTCGTCGCGCGGCTCGGAGTCATCGCAGGCCGATAGTGGCAGCACGAGCGCAAGCAACGCGGCTAGCAGTCTCTTCAACGCCTTGATCCCCTCTTCTAGTCTACTATAGGCCCGGGTTCGAACCGCGTTCGCGCGGGCGAGGAGGACCGTGGCTTCATCTACAGCGCCTAGAGAAGTTCGGGACATCCCAGGATGGGACGCGGAGACGGACGTGGTCATCGTTGGTCTTGGCTGCGCGGGCGCGGCCGCGACGCTGGAGGCGAGTCGAGCGGGCGCAGAGGTGCTGGTGCTCGAACGCGCCGGGGGGGGCGGCGGGACCTCGGCCGTGTCGGGCGGACTCATCTACTGCGGCGGCGGGACCCCTGTGCAGGAGAAGTGCGGCTTTGCGGACTCCCCCGAGGAGATGTTTAAGTATCTGATGGCGTCCTGCGGCCCGGGGCCGGACGAAGGCAAGATCCGGCTCTACTGCGAACGCAGCGTCGAGCACTTTCTGTGGCTGGTCGAGCAGGGCGTGCCTTTCAAGGAGTCCTTCTACCCGAACGGAGGCTCCGAGCCGCCGACCGATGACGGGCTGGTCTACTCGGGGACCGAGAACGCATACCCCTTCAACGAGGTCGCCCGGCCGGCACCGCGCGGGCACTGTCCGCAGGCCGAGGGAGCCGCGGGTGGACTCCTGATGCAGCGGCTTCTGGGCGCGGTCGAGCGTACGGAAGCGACGCTGCGGATCGGTGCGCGCTGCTCGACGCTGGTGATCGATTCCGAGGGCCGGATCGTGGGTGTGGTGGCGCTGGCCGATCGGGCCGAGTGGTACCTCCGGGCGCGTCGTGGTGTGATCCTTGCCAGCGGTGGCTTCATTTACAACAAGGAGATGGTTGCCCACTACGCCCCACTGCTTCAGAAGTGTAGCTACCGCGTGGGCACGGAGGGGGATGATGGCAGCGGCATCCAGATGGGGATCGGCGTGGGGGCCGCCGCCATCCGGATGGACGCGGGGGATATCTCCCTACCTTATTACCCCCCACATCAGCTGATGAAGGGAATTCTCGTCAACCGCTACGGCCAGCGCTTCATCAACGAAGACGCGTACTACGGTCGGGTCGGCGAGCACGCCCTGCTGCGCCAGGAGGGCCAGGTGTATCTGATCGTCGACGATGAGATCTTCGCCCGACCCAAGGGCGCGATGGAGCTGGCGGCGGTGGGGGAGACCCCGGCGGAGCTGGAGACCGAGCTCGGATTGCCGGAGGGTGCGCTGCAGAGCACGCTCGCGTTCTACAACGACCACGCCGCGCGCGGTCAGGATCCGCTCTTCCACAAGTCACGAGAGTCCCTCAGTCCCCTGCTTCACGCGCCTCTCGGGGCGTTCGATTGCCGGGTCGAGAACGCGCTCTACGCGGCCTTCACGCTAGGGGGGCTGCACACCGACACCGCCGGCCGGGTGCTGACCCCGGCGGGCGAGGTCGTGCCCGGCCTCTACGCCGCCGGGCGAACCACCTCGGGCCTGAGTGCGCAGGGGTATAGCAGCGGCCTCTCCCTCGCCGACGCCAGCTTCTTCGGCCGTCAGGCAGGAAAGTCCGCCGCCCTGGACTAGCGTCTTGCCGTGTGGGTGTCTTCAACTCAGATCGAGCGCGCACTGTTCGCCCAGCGTATGACTCCGGGCGGAGAAAGTGGTTGACTCGCGGCTGCTGCCAGAGTCTGATGCGTAGGGGCACAGCGGGGAGAGCGCCCTGAATGCCGAAGCGGGAGCGTGCGTGATGTGGGCGGTTTTGGAGGCTGCGCAATCGTCTCGGGAGCCGTCGGGGAGAGGGTCACCCGGGAGGCCTCGATGGGCGCTGCCGCCTGCGGCGAGCTTGCTCCTGCTGAGCAGCGTCCTCTGGCTTGCGGTCCTGCCGGCCCGGGCCGGAGCAGAGACCCATCCCGCTCACTACCTCGTGTTCGAGATTGATGCGTCCGGCGCGATCCAGCCGCTATTCCATCGCCTGGTCGGGCTCTCGGCGCGGCCCCGTTCGATGAGCGAGGCTGCGCTCGTGGCGGCGGTTGCGCGGGCTCGCCCCGACCAAACATCGATGCTACTGCGGCTGCACAACGCGGCGGGCCAAGTCACGTTCCGGGAACCCGTCCGAGTGCCCCAGCTTGTCCGGGGCGAGTTCGCCGGTGAAGCTCAGCTCACGGGGGGCTGGAAAATCGAGCCCTACCGCTTTGCGCAGACTCGCAGGGCCTTCGTGGCCCGCGTTCCGGCTGACGCGGGCGGGCAGCTCGTCATCGAAGGTCCGACAACAGCGATCTTCGACCTCGACGAGCTCTCCCGCCTTGCGGACACGCTCCCGCTTTCCCGCGCAAGGGCCCTGCAGCAGCGCGCGGTGCCCGCTCCCCCTCCGGCGAGCCCGGAGAACAGGGTCGATCTGCTGATCATGGGTGACGGCTACCAGGCCGGTGAGATGGCGGACTTTGTAAGCGACGCCTTGAATCTGGAGAGCAACTTCTTCGCCGTCACTCCATACAGTGTGTACAAGAACTACGTGAACGTCAGCAGCCTGTTCACCGCGTCCCAGGAATCGGGTGCCGATCATCCGCCCTACGATGCCTCGTGCACGGGCGATGATCGGAGCTGCTGTGCAGATATGGCGATGCTCTCGGACCCGCTGGTGAACACCTACGTCGACACGGCGTTCAATGCTCGGTTCTGCGCGTTCAATATCCACCGATTGGCGCTCGTGGACAACGGGCTCGTGCTGGCCGCCGCCGCCGCGGTGCCCGACTGGGATCACATCCTGGTGCTTCTCAACGATACGACCTATGGGGGCGCGGGCGGTCTGCTCGCGGTGACCTCAACTCACGCGCTGGCGGTGGACATCGCCCGGCACGAGTACGGTCACTCGTTCACCGACCTGGCCGATGAGTACGATACCCCGAATCCGGGATTCCCGGCTTGCAGCGATGTCAATGTCGCCACACCGGCCTGCTCGGTCAATGTTACGGACCAGACGACCCGGGCCTTGATCAAGTGGGAGTCATGGATTCTGGGAGGCACTCCCGTTCCAACCCCCGAAACGCCGATCAACAGCGCGGTCGTGGGCTTGTTCGAAGGAGGCCGCTACCTGGCCACGGGAATGTACCGGCCGCGCGATAGCGAGTGCCTGATGCATTTTCTCGGAAAGGATTTCGGAGAGATCTGTAGCCAGGCGTACGTCCTGAAGCTCTACGAGGGGGGATGGGGCGTACCGATCTCAGGCATTGATCCCATCGAGCCCGGTACGGAGAGTCCCGCGCCCGGCGTTATCGAGATCGGCGCGAACTCCAGCATCACGCTCTCGGTGGAGCTACTCGAGCCCGTCGGCGGCCCGCCACTGGATGTCATCTGGCTGGTAGATGGCGCGCCCGTTCCGGGCGCGACCTCGAGCTCGTTCGAGTTCTCTCCGCCTGGTTCGGGCAGCTACCTGGTGGAGATCCGGGTTGAAGACGTCACCGCGTTCGTCCATCCAGAGTTGGTGGGGACGTCCCTCGAGAGCTCGCGTCAGTGGACGGTGGGGGTTGCGTCGATCCCCACGCTTGATCGACCGGCGCTCCTCCTTCTGGCCCTCGCGCTCAGCCTGACCGCGGCGACCGTACTCCGCCGGCGCTCGGCGACTGCAGCAGCACCTTGGTGATGGTAGAATGCTCGAGAGCGGCTGGGTTGGACCTCCAATCGGCCAGAAGGGACTCTCCCGGTGTCAGATCTAGACGAGCTCGAGGCGATCAAGCAGCTGAAATACAAGTATCTCCGCTGTCTCGACACGAAAGCGTGGGGTGAGCTCGCCGAGTGCTTCTTGGAAGACGCCACCTCGGCCTACGACGCCGGTAAGTACACGTTCGAGGGCCGGGAGCAGGTCATCGGGTTTCTCGAGAAGGCGCTGGGCCCGCCGACCATGATCACCATGCACCAGGTGCATCATCCCGAGATCGAGCTCACGAGCGCGACCACGGCCACCGGTCGCTGGTACCTGGAAGACATGGTGATCGACACCAAGCACAACACGACTCTGCGGGGAGCGGCCTTCTACCGTGATGAGTACGTCAAGGTGGGCGGCCGCTGGAAGCTCAAGTTCACGGGCTACGAGCGAACCTTCGAGGAGGTTCAGGACCGTGCCGAGACCCCGAGTCTGCAGATCACGAGGAGCATGTTCTCGGCCTGAATCCGGAACGCCCCTCCCAGGAGTCCTTCCCGATGGCCGTTGATCTGCACGCGCTCATCAACCCGGCACACACCGTGCTGGTCATCCAGGAGTGTCAGCGCGGCGTGATCGGCGATGAGTCCCTGCTGCCCGATCTGGCGGCGGCCGCGCGTGGCACGATGATTGCCAACGTGGCGACGCTGGTCGAGGCGGCGCGAGCCGCGGGGGTCCCGGTGATCCACTGCACCGCCGAACGCCGCCCCGACGCCATGGGCGCCAACACCAATGCCAGGATGTTTCAGGCCATGGCGCGGGCGCCTGTCCAGCTCACACCCGGTTCGAATGCGGCGGAAATCGTGCCAGAGATCAAGCTGGCCCCGAGCGATCTGGTCCTGCCTCGTCTGCACGGGTTCTCGGCCTTTCAGGGAACCGAGCTCGATTCGATCCTGCGCAACCTGGGAACGCGCACGATCGTAGGCGTGGGCGTCTCGGTGAACATCGGCATCACGAACCT
>Ga0255049_10001297_pt1 | contig 13954 bp, 12 predicted proteins | sample JV7_2_3_MG_FD_183615 | JGI IMG/M metagenome (GOLD analysis project Ga0255049, IMG submission 183615) | Seawater microbial communities from Jervis Inlet, British Columbia, Canada - JV7_2_3 | ecosystem: Environmental > Aquatic > Marine > Inlet | place: Canada: British Columbia | collected 2016-10-06
TCGTGGCAATCGCCACAGCGCACCCCGGCTCGGTACATTTTGCTCTGCAGGAACGAGCCGTAGACGTAGACCTCCTCGAGAATCTGGCCATCGGCGTGGTAGAGGCCCTCGCGCAGCGTCTCCGGCATGAAGTCGTCCAGCAGCGGCTGTCCGTAGCTGTTCCTGGCGCTGACTCGATGTCGCCGCGCGTGGCAGGGGGCGCACGTGTCCACCTCGTAGCGAGGTTCGGCGTCCCGAAAATTTATGAGCAGGGCGCTGTCGCCTGAGCTCTCGACGCCTGCACGCGCCCATTCGAGATGCTGCCCGCCCGGACCGTGACACGCCTCGCAGCCGACGCCGAGCTCGACCCAGCCTGTTCGGTAGCTGTCCTTCTGCGGATCGTATCCCTTCTGAAAATCGGTCACGTGACACTCCACGCAGCCGGCGCTCGCGTTCTGATAACGACCGGTCCAGTGCAAGGGGTCGTCGTGTGCGATCCGTTCATCGGGATACAGATGGAACCAACGCTTGCGCTGCGTGTCCCAGGCGATCCATAGGCTCTGGAGACGACCGGCCGAAAACTTGATCAGGTACTGCTGGAGCGGCTCGACGCCAAGCGTGTACTTGACCTCGAATTCCTCGAGCGCGCCATCGGGGGCCTCCGTGTGGACGAAGAAGCCCCCGTCTTTACGGTAGAAGCGCGATGTGACTCCGAAGTGTCTGAAGCTCGCGTCCGCGAAATCTCCGAGGACCGTTTCCTCGCTGGCCACCTGCATCGCACGCTCATGCTGCGAGCCCCTCCAGCGCGCATAAGCCTCTGAATGACATTCCGCACAGCTCCCACTCCCGATGAAGAGGGCGGCATCCGCAGGCTGCTCGCGGAGAGCCGGGTCCTCGTCGTCTGGAGCGCAGGCCGCCAGGGCGCTGAGGAGTGCGGACGCGAAGATCACGACCGCTGGACTGACACCGTGTACGCGTGAGTGGGTCAGTCCGACTTCTTCTCGCGGCCTTTGATGTGTCTGCGCGATTCGACGACCTTCCACAGATCCTTCGCGCTCACCATCAAGCGCGCCTCGGCGCCGTAGATGACGTCATAGGGCGTTCCCTCGACCAGGAGAATCTTCTTCTCGAGGTCTTTCAGCTTGTGCAAGCCGTCTAAGCCCTTAACCTTCGTTGCGAGCCAGTAGGCATCGTCCCTCTGAGAAGTCACATCGGCGAGGAAGTAAACTCCCGAGCCGCCCTCCTCGAAGCTCACCCTGAGCCAGTTGGGGCCGACCTCGTTCACGAGGCCCGGGGTGCCCTCGGGCACGAGGATTACGCTCGCGGCCTGCTGGCTGATCTCGCGCGTGGAGACGTCCTTCACCAGAACCCGCGTGGACATGTAGAACTGCAGATTCTCGAGCTCTGCGGACTGGATAGAATAGACCTCCCGATGGCGTTCGTGCATGAAGCTGTACCGGGCCGGCTTGGCACAAGCGGTCACGAGTAGGACGGCGACGACGACAAGCGAGTGTATAGTTCGGCTCTGGGACATCGGCAGGACTCCTGTTCTCGAGCGCCGGGAGGCGGACACTCTTCAACGGGGTCCGCGAGCTGTCAAGCTACGCTCATGAGCCACGTCGTTTACTGACGTAGCGAAATCCCGTGCACGCGTGTGCCGGGTCAACGGGCTCCCGACCGGAGGGAGGAGGACCCACCAACCAGCCGGGAGCCGCTCAGTCACGCCCAGCTCTCTGGGGGACCTTGGACTTCAGAGCTCATGATCGCCCCTCGTAAGCCCCGCCGCTGTGAAGTACTTCACACCTGGGCCTCTTTTTTTGGGCTCCTTCGGCCGGCACACCTCGAAGCTAGAAAACGCTTGTCTGGCAGAGACTTAGGCTATTTTGTGGGGATCCGAGTATGCTAGGGGCAGGCCAGAGCAATGGAGACACTGAGCGTTCTTGCGAGCGAGCCGAGGGTCGTCGACCGCCGGCAGTTGCTGTCCCGGATCACGATCTTTGAGGGACTTCGTCCCGCTGAGCTCGATCGCCTGCTCGAGATCACCGCTACGCGACGGCTCCGTGCTCGACAGGTCCTGTTTCGCAAGGGCGACCCCGGCAAGCAGCTCTTCGGAGTGATGCGTGGCCGGCTGCGCGTGTCGGCTGCGGATGCGGACGGAAAAGAGGTGGTCTTTGCTTTCCTCGATCCCGGAGAAGTCATCGGAGAGATTGCGCTGCTGGACTCCAATGCCCGCTCGGCGACAGTGGAAGCGATCGAGCCAAGCGAGCTACTGACGCTTCATCGTCGCGACCTGATCCCGTTCCTCGAGCAGCACCCGAAGGTGGCGATTCAGCTCGCCGCCGTGCTGGCGGGTAGGCTGCGGCGGCTGGACGAGCTGGTCGAGGATATGGCCTTTTTGACCGTGCCCGGTCGCCTGGCGAAGAAGCTCCTGACCCTCGTCGAGGTCTATGGTCGCGAGACCCCCGACGGCATTCGCATCGATCGCAAGCTTCCCCAGCACGAGCTGGGTGAGCTCGTCGGCGTGACGCGGGAGAGCATAAACAAGCAGCTCCGCGCCTGGGTCGACCGCGGGATCGTGAGCGTTGACCGAGGCTTCATCACGATCCACAAGGAGCACGAGCTCGCATCGAGCGCGCACCTCCTGCTCACCTAGCGCTTACTCTACGCGCTGGGCACTCCGCGCGCGCCTTAGTTCGTTCTTTGTGTGAGGCACGATGACACAGGGCACTGGGGCATTCTGGGACACCTGGCCCCCGAACTGGGGTGCGCGGCAGTACGTGTGTGCCCGAATGGCGGCGTGAGGCGTCCGCATCGAGGGTGCTCCGGGTTGGCACCGCGCTTGCTCCGACCCCCCGCTGGTTAGGCGCGGTATTCGCTCGGGGGCACCGGGTGAGAGAGGGAGACGCGGATGAGGAATCCCGTACCGTCCTCCCCGACGGGTTTCGTTCGGCTGGTGGGCGCGGGTCCGGGAGACGCGGACCTGATTACGCTGAGGGGCTGGCGCGCTCTTCAGGAGGCAGACGTCGTTCTGTACGACAGCCTGATCGATCCGCGCCTGCTGGAGGGCTTGCGCGCGCCGCGGCTCTTCGTGGGCAAGCGCTGCGGTCAGCACGCTATGTCGCAGCCGCAGATCAACGAGCTGTTGGTTGGACTGGCCCTTCAGGGGAATCAGGTCGTGCGGCTCAAGGGCGGGGATCCCTGTGTCCTGGGACGCGCCGGCGAGGAAGCCCTGGCGCTCGCCGAGCACGGTATTCCCTTCGAGATCGTTCCAGGGGTCACCAGTGCCAGCGCCGTACCGGCCCTCGCGGGTATCCCGATTACGCACCGTGGGACCGCCGACAGTTTCACGGTTGTTGCGGCCCATCGTCGCCACGACGACCTGCGTTTCTCAATTCCACCTTTCCACCCGCGCACCACGCTCATCATCATGATGGGGCGCTCAACGGTCGACGACTGGCGTGACCAGCTGCTGGAGCTGGGCTACGCGCGGGATCTGCCCGTGGCGTTCGTGAGTGCGGGATGCACAGCGCGCGAGTGGGTTCTGGTGACCTGCGTCGAAGACGCGGTGGAAGATCTGCGCCGGGCGGCGCTCGCGACCCCTGTGCTCGCGGTCGTAGGGCAGGTCGTGCGCTTGCGCGATCGCCTGGCCGCGGGTGCGACGCGCGAGTGGGAGGGCGTGCACCGGCTTTTGGGGTCTTACGTGGACGTTGAAGACGACAGCCACGTCGTGTCCTTGGGTTAGATGTGATCAAGGACGAAGAGGTGTACGAGAGGAAGGGGGAGCCGATGGAGATGGAGAAGGAGTCAGGGATGTCACGGATCCGGCGGGCTGTACTGCTGCACACTGCCTGGACGTTCGCATGTGTCACGCTGCTCGCGTTCGGATGGAGCGTGGGCTCCGCGCACGCAGCGGGCAATCTGTCCTGGAAATCCGACGACGGGGACCACAAGGTGGACGTCGGTTTGGTCACACGCTTCCGGGCGGAGTACTGGGATGTGCGCGCATCCGACGATGATTCATTTGCGGCCTGGCGCTCACGCATCAACCTCAAATACACCTGGAAGGATCGCATGAAGGTGTTCATCGAATTCCAGGATGCGCGCATCAACGGGATGGGCAGCGACTCGAGCGGCGGGGCTGCGCTCTACCGCGCGAGTGCCGGTCCCGGCAGCAAGACCAGCTCCCAACGGCTCCGCCAGCTCTGGCTCGATTTTGACGTGACCGAGAGTTTGAGCTTTCGGGCCGGTCGGCAGGACATCAAGCTCGGCACCGAGGTGATGTATCCCGAGGGAAACTGGAAGTACCTCAAGATCAAGCGCGTATCGCAGCGTCTGGTCGGAACGGTCGGCTGGACACACGGCGAGCGCAGCAACGACGGTGTCTCGGCCAGCTACGATTTCGGGGACTACCATCTCTATGCGTGGGGCGCGAAGCCCACCACCGGCGTGTTCGACATCGACGGAGCCTACTCGACCCAGGACGACATCCTCTACGGGGGTGCCTCGTTCACGGCCAAACGGGGAACCTGGCTGCGCGACACCGAGGTTCGTCTGTTCGGGATCGCCTATAGAGACGACCGGAATACCTCCGACGGGGGGCTAGATGACAGCAGAGCTCTCAACATCTACACGGGCGGATTCTCACTGATCGGGATCTATCCGTATGGCGATGGCAACGTGGATCTGACCCTGTGGGGCGCGTACCAGTGGGGCGACTGGCCGATCGCGGGAGACCACCTGTCGCATTCAGCCTGGGCGGGCCTAGCGGAGACAGGCTACCAGTTCACGAACGTTCAGATGAAGCCCTGGATCCGGGTGGGTATCAATGCCGCCTCCGGGGACGGGAGCTCGACCGATGGTGATCACGAGTCGTTCTTCAACATTCTGCCGACGAACCACCTGTACTACGGCTTCCAGGATCAGTTCGCCCTGGGGAACTTGCTCAACTACTTCGCGCAGCTCAAGCTGAAGCCGACCGAGAAGAGTGACTTCGACATCACCTTGCACCAGTTCTCGAAGTGGACCACCGATGACGGACGTCACTTCGGCACCGGTGCGTTTGACAGGAGTTCGTTCGGCTTCGGGCTGGACGTCTCCGATACCTCCCGCAACATGGGTACGGCCGTGGATCTGACGCTCGGCTACAAGCTGCACAAGAATGTGCACCTGCAGGGTGGCTACTCCTACATGTGGGGACACGGGCAGTGGAACGGCCTGTCCGACGATGACGCGCGCTGGGCCTACTTCCAGGTGACTGCGAAGTATTAGGAGAATCTGCGAACTACGGCGGGTCTTTAGAAAAGCAAGCGCCGAAGGCGCGCGCAGCGAGCGCTGCGTAGCAGTGCGCGAAGCGACCGCGGCCGCCCGCGGCCGGGACCCACTAAGACCCGCCGTGGGCAGCCCACCACTCGTCGAGCTCGGGCAGGAAGTAGCGTAGGCGTGTCTTCTTGAACTCCTCGAGGCTGACGAGCAGCCGGTAGTCGTCCACACCCAGCTCGGCCGCGAGCCGGCCGGCGACCTGCTGGCACGCCTCCAGGTCCGGGCCGTGGATCATGCTGTACAGCGTGTAGGGGAAGCCCTCGATCGTGTTGCGCGCGTAGCAATGGCTCACCTCGGGTGCCTGGGCCAGGCTCTGCCCCAGCTCCTCGGTCTTCCCGTCGGGCGCGTTCCAGACGATCATTGCGTTTGCACGTACACCGAGCTTGCGATGGCGCAGCGTTCCCACGTAGCGCCGCATCGCCCCGCCGAGATGCCGGCGTCCGAACGCGAGAAGCTCGTCCGCATCGACCTCGTGACGTCGTGCGAGCTCGATGAAAGGCCGCTCGACCAGAGGTAGGGGAGTCTGGAGCGTGCGGAACAGCCGCGCCTCATGCGTGCCCACCTGCACCGGAGCGACCGTTTCGAGTGAAGTCGCGGCGGTTCGATTCTGTCGCGTCTCGAGATCGAAGTTTACGCCGATCTTGAAGGTGGCGGTGCGGCGGAGTGCGTGAAACCTCACCCCGATGAGCTTCGAGAGGGCCGCCAGCGTCGCGTCCAGTCCCATCTCGTGCGGAACGGCGATCGTATACCAGAGGTTGTAGGCATGGTCGCGCAGGTAGTTGTGAGTCACCGTCGGATGCGCGTTCACGATCTCGGTCACGCGCTCGATGTCCCGCTCCTCGACCTTCCCCGCCACGAGCGCGCTCTCGTAGCCGAGCGCACTGCCCTCGAGTATGGCCGAGATCTCGCGCAGCTTGTCCTCGGCCTCCCACAGCTGCAGCAGCGCGAGCACCTGCTGCTCCGGCACCTCCGTTTCCCTTCCCAGCTCTGCGAAGGGGTCGTGGACCAGAGGCACGGCATGTTGCACGCTGCGCATGACCCGGTTCTGTTCCTGCTCCGAGAGCTGTAGCTGCATCGATCCTCCTTCGCTCATAGACCCAGGCGAAACGCGCGCCACACACCGAAGATGCCGGAAGGCGAGTTCAGCGTCTCTGTGTCTTCGATCTCGTGCGTGCTCGCGTTGACCAGAAGCAGCTTGTTGGCCCGGTTCGCGCTCACCAGCACGTGGGAGCCGCGCGGCGTAAAATCCATGTGATAGATGCGACCCGCCAGCTCGAGGGTGGCCGTCACGGTCAGGCGTTCGGCGTCGATCACTTGCACGTAAGCGTCGTCCTCCTCGCCGGAGAAGCTTACCCAGACCTCGCGCCCGGTAGGCGAGGCCACCGCATATACGGGATGTCCGCGCAGGGGAATCGACTCCTTGAATGCGAAGGTCTCGCGCTCCAGCACGGCCAGGCGGTCTTCGCCAACGAGCGGCACGAAGATCCACTTACCGGCCACGGCCCATGACGCGAGGTGCGGCAGCTTTACGGGTACGTCCCGCGCATACTCGCGGTGGGGATCGCGCAGGGAAATCTCGCGTATGCCTCGCTCGGGGGCCTCGAGATCGAGTACCGATACCCGGTCCGACTCGAGATGGCCCACCACGTAAAAGCGGCCGTCGGGCGTGATCATGGCGTCGTAGGGGACGCCCCGGGGCGCGGTCGGAATGCGGTGCTGGATCGGGAAGTCCGGCTTGGACGCGTCGATGATCCAGATCTCGCCGCCCTCCATCAGCACGCACACAAAGCGGTTGCCGGGCGCATCTACGATTCCGGTCACGCGCGAAGGGACCTGGGCTCCGTTGTGCGGATACGTGGCTTCGAGCTTCTTGACCAGGCGCAGGTCACGGGCGTCGAGGATCGTGACGCCACCCGGGGCGTACTCGGCCGTGGCGATGAAGCGTCCGTCCTGACTGATCGCGTTGTCGATCGAGCTCTGTGAGGTGAAGACCTTTCCAGCCACCTCGAGCTTCTCGAGGTCGATGCGACTTACCTGGCCGCTGCGCGTCGCCAGGTAGCCGTAGCGAAGGTCGGGCGAGAAGATCATCGTCGCGTGGCGCAGGTTGCCCAGGTCCTCGATGCGCTGGGGCAATAGCTTGCGCTGGGCGAGGTCGTAAACGGCCAGGCTGCCCGAGGCGCGCTCCACGACGAAGACGCGAGAGCCGATACCCTGCGCCGCGGCGCTCACCGTACAGCTCAGTACGAGCGTGAAAACGATGCGCCCGAACCGTCTCATGCGAGCCTCTGCTCCGAGCCAGGCGGCTCCGGTGTCAGACCGATCTCGGCATCTTCCATCACGCAGGCGGGATCCGGCGCCCAGCGCTCGCCGTGGAAGGCGAGCGCGCGCTCACGGTGCGAGCCACGGCAGAGCCGACGGTACTCGCACACGGCGCAGCGACCCGTCAGATGCTCGAGCCGCTGGGCCAATAGCTCGCGCAGGGGATGCGCCAGGATCGTCTTGAACGGAACTTCACGTACATTGCCCAGCGTCTCCTGCCTCCAGAACTGGTCCGGATGGACGTGTCCGCGATGGTCGATATTCAAGATCTTCTCACCCGCTGAGTTCCCGCCGCGTTCGAGTAGCAGCTCGTGAACAGGCTGCGCTGCGGTCTCGCCGTAGTGCGCTTCGATCCAGCGCAGTAGCAGCGGCCCGTCGGAATCGTTGGATCCAGTCACGATGCGTATACCGCTTCCCGCCTCGAGCAGGCTCTCTGCGGTCACGAAGAGCGAGAAGAGGATCGCCCGGGTCTCCTCGCGCGAGAGATCCTCCTGGGCCATGCGTCGGCCGCGTCCGGAGTAGAGCAGGTGCGAGACGTAGAAGCGGTCTACGTCGAGCACGCGTGCGACCTCGACGAGTGCCATTAGCTCGCCCATGTTGCGCCGTGTCAGGGTGGCGCGGCTGCCCGTGCGCATGCCCGCGGCTTTGGCGCAGCGAAGCCCACGACAGGCGGCCTCGTAGCCTCCCTCCATGCCGCGATACGCATCGTTGAACTCACGCAGCCCGTCGATACTGATCCCGACATAGGCGACGCCGGCGGCGGCCAGGCGCGCGGCCATCGCCTCGTCGATGAACACGCCGTTCGTCGAGAGCTGCGGTGCGATCCCGATCTGGCTGGCGTGTGCGAGCAGCTCCAGCAGGTCCGAGCGCAGCAGAGGCTCGCCACCGCTGAAAATGACGATCCGCACGCCGCACTCCGCCATCTCGTCGAGCAGGCGGATTGCTTCCTGGGTGCTCAGGTCCTCGCGCGAGGGTCGGAATGCGGCCGCGGCGTAGCAGTGCGGACAGGACATGTTGCAGTGGCGGCAGACGTTCCAGACCACGACAGGAGCGTGGCTCCCTGCGCGCGCAAAGCGCTGAGGAGCGCGAGCACCCACGTCGAGGCCTGAGGCCTCGTTTCGCGCCACCTCGAGGAGGTCGCTTACGGGCAGCATGTCTGTGCCTTTCCGGTCATTGACAGTCCTCGTGACGCGCTGCTAGAGACGGAGCCCGCATGTGGAGGCTTTCCCTTTCTGGTCTGGTTCTCTTGCTCGGCACGGCGCTGGCCGCCTGCGGGCACGAGCCCTGGGTACTGTACCGCGAACGCTGCGCTTCCTGTCATGGTAGCTCGCGCTACGGGGGGTATGGCCCCCCGCTTATCCCGAGCGCTCTCAGGCGCAAAACGGACCCGCAGCTGCTCGCCGTGATTCTCGAGGGGCGTCCCAACACGCAGATGCCCGCCTTCGCGGAGGTTCTCGACGAGGCCGAAGCTCGCTCTCTGGTGGCGTTGATGCGTGAGCCTGTGGGAGACATCGCCTGGGGAGTGCAGGACATTCGCGCGAGCCGTATCGACTATGAGATCGAGCTTGAGAGAATCCCGCCTTCCGTGCGTCGCGAGAACCTGATCCTGGTCGTGGAGCGAGGTACGGGAAGCGTCTCCGTGCTGGACGGAGATAGCATGCGCGAGCTCGACCGCTACGAGGTGGGTCGGATACACGGCGGCCCCAAGTTTGACCGCGCGTATCGCAAAGTCCTCGTGTCCACACGCGACGGGACGCTTGCGGCCTATGATCTGGAGCGCGGGGGCCTGGTCACGAAAGTGAAGGTGGGCGTGAACACGCGCAACGTCGCGCTCTCGCCGAACGGGGATTTCGCGGCCGTCGCGAATCAGTTGCCCGCGAATCTGGTCGTTCTCGACGGAGACCTGGCGCCCCTGCGCAGCTTCCCCCTGCCCGGCCAACCCAGCGGCGTCTATCAGCTCCCCGGTGAGAATCGCTTTCTGCTGGCGCTGCGCGATGCGCCTCGACTGTATCGCATCGATTACCCGGAGCTCACTCTGAACAGCGACGAGGTCCCGGAGCCCTTCGAGGACTTCGTCTTTGTTCCGGGCAGGAAGCAGCTGCTGGCGAGCTCGCGTGGGGGCCAGCGTCTCCTCTTGTACGATCTCGGCGAGCGGAAGGTGCTCGGTGAGTTGCCCACCGAGGGACTGCCCCACCTCTTCTCGGCCTGCTTCTTCACGCGGGACGGTGCGCTGTATGCTGCGGTCAACCACATCGGCGTGCCGCGCCTCTCGCTGATCGCGATGGACTCGTTCCGGATCGAGAAAGAGATTTCTCTGCGAGGATCGGGATACTTCGTGCGCACCCATCCTGGAACGCCTTACCTCTGGGCCGATACCAATACGGAGGAGATCCAGCTGATCGACAAGCAGAGCCTGGAGCTGCTCGAGCGAGCGCTGGTGCCGGAGCCGATGAAGAAGGCAATGCACGTCGAGTTCACGGCGGATGGCAGGCGGGCGCTGGTCAGCATCTGGGATTCGCAGGGCGCCGTCGTGGTCTACGACTCCCGCACGCTGGAGGAGCTCAGGCGACTGCCTTACGATATGCCGATCGGCAAATACAATGCCTTCAACAAGACACGTTTCATGCGTTGAGGAGCCTGTTTCATGTCCGCTTCCCCCCTGCGACGAGTCGCTGCACCCCTCGTGGTTTTGCTGAGCCTGGGATGTCTGGTTCCGCTCGCAACGCGAGCGCGAGAGGATGTCCCCGAAGATATTGCGAGAAAGCAGAACCCCGTGACGCTGACCGATGCCCGGGTCCGCTATTTCAAACGTCAGTATCGAGCCAAGTGCGCGCGCTGCCATGGGGCTGCGGGCGATGGCGGAGGGGAGGAGGCGAAGGAGCAGCCGGTTCCGCCCAGGGATCTCACCAACGGCGAGTACATGAGCTCGCGCAGCGATGGCCAGCTCTTCTATCAGATCCTGGTCGGTGGTGGCGATCGCTGCGCCATGCCGGCCTTCGGGCCGGAGTCCGCTCACGCCTGGAACGACGAGAAGATCTGGGGCATGGTCGCCTACGTGCGCCGCTTCGCCCGGCCGCCGGAGAAGTAAGCTTCCTTCTGCTATTTGATGCTCCCGAAGTCATTGTAAGGCGTCTTGACGTTCGTCGCCTGGGGCGCGTGACACATCGTGCAGTTGTAGCGGGTTCCGACCAGATCCTTGGTTTCTTCGTAGCCCTTCACGACCCAGACCATCGCATCGTCCGTGCCACCCGCGGCCATCACGGGCCGCTCGACGTGGGTCTTCGGGTACGGCAAATCCTTCTTGCTGATGACGTTATCCGGATGGTGACACTCGAGACACTCGTTGTCGTCACTCGTGATCGGAAGCATGCCGTCGACCGTATGCGGGATTTGCGGCGGTGCGTCGTCGAAGGATCGATCGAGCTTCTCTGATTCACCGGCTTCCGTCTCGATGTACACCTCGAGATCCTGATCGGTCATCACCTCGAGATCGCCGTCGCGGAAGTAAATGTTGATGGGGTCCTCGTGCTCGGCCACCTCCTCCCGAGTGCCGGGTCCCCCGGCGCAGGCCAGGAGGAAGAACCCCAAAATCCATGGCGCAAGCACTCTTCTGTTTCGCATGATCCCCTCCGTCTCAGATGTGTTCGAGTGTGGGACGATCGAACCGCAGCGTGAAGCGAAATGCGTCCCGAGGGCAGACCTCGAGACAGCGCGCGCAGTTCAGGCAGTCACCAGACGCAATGAAGCCCCTTGCAGTCATCTCGGCATAGTCGATCACATGCGCCTCGGGGCAGATCCGCACGCAGTCCCCGCAGCGGTCGCAGCGTGCCTCATCGAAACCGACCCGCAGGGGCGAGCGGTGTCCGACGAGCGAGTAGAACGCCCCGAGCGGACACAGGGAGCCGCACCAGCCGTTCCTCACGATGAAGAGATCGAGCAGGAGAATCCCGGCAATGCACAAGAGCCCGAGACTCGGCCCGAAGATCACTTCGCGATGCAGCATGGCGATCGGGCTGACCCACTCGAAGGCCGCGATGCCAGCGATGGCCGAGACGGGGATAGCCAGCGCCATGATCCAGAAGCGGGTGCCGCGATCGATCCGAAACTGGCTCTTCAGTTCGAATCGGCGCTTAAGCCAGCCCGCCAGGTCGGTCACCATATTGACGGGGCAGACCCAGCCGCAGAAGGCGCGGCCTCCGGTGAGAAAGTAGAAGAGCAGCACGATGGCCGCGCCCAGCAGGGCCGTGTTCGCCAGCAGATGGCCCGTAGCCAGGATCTGGACGGCGGCATAGGGATCCGAGAGCGGCACGGTCCGGAAAACGCGCGAGCTGCTCAGATTGCCGGTCAGCACGCCCAGGTGAAGATGCGCTGCCAGCCAGAAGAGCAGCAGGATTCCGAGCTGGGTCGTCCGGCGCGCGATCAGGTAGCGATGTGCACGCAGCCAGCTCATGGCTCCTCGATCCCCGTCAGGTTCTCCATTTCCTCGAGGACCTTTTCCAGACCGCCTCTCCATTGCGGGAGGTCCGGCGCTGCTTCGGGCGCCACAAAGTCACGGCTGATCTCGGCCGGCTCCAGCCAGCCGAAACGATAGTTCTCACCCAGCTTCCCCTGGGCCACGTCGTGCGGGAGCACCTTGATCGCGGCCTCCTCCAGCACGCAGGAGTGCTCGCACATGCCGCAGCCCGTGCAGTGGTCGGAGTTCACGACGGGAATGAAGTAGGCGTGCCTCCCCGTCCGCTCCTGCGGCCTGAACTCGAGCCCGATCGCCTGGCCCATGAGCGGACAGGCCCGGTAGCAGACCTCGCAGCGCAGGCCCTGGTACGCGAGGCACGTCTCGTGATCGGTGAGCACGGCCAGCCCCATGCGGGCGTCTTCGATCGAAGTGCCCTTGATCAGTGCGTCGGTAGGGCAGGCATTGATGCAGGGCGTGTCCTCGCACATGTAGCAGGCGACCTTGCGTGGCTCGAAATAGGGCACGCCGAGCGCGTTCTCTTCTCCCGCGGTCGCGAGCCTCAGCGTGTCGAAGGGGCAAGCTTCCACGCACTGGCCACACTTGATGCAGCTGGCGAGGTAATCCGGCTCCGCCTGGGCACCCGGCGGACGCGGCGCGGCGGCCGTCGTGGCGGACTCGCCCAGGGCGTACGACCAGACGAGACCCCCCGTGGCTGCGAGCGCCACCTTGCGACCGTGGAAACCCCCGGTCAGAAACTCGCGTCGGCTCACCATGGGCCGCTCACTCAAGCTCAGGCCTTCCGCACCCGAACCGCGCACTTCTTGTAGTCCGTCTCCTTCGAGATCGGACACGTCGCATCGAGTGTCAGCTTGTTGATCAGTACGTTCTCATCGAACCAGGGTACGAATACAAGACCGCGGGGTGGCCGGTCTCGTCCCTGTGTCTCGAGTCGTGTCTTCACTTTGCCACGACGGGACTCCATGATGACCTCATCGTTGCGCTTGAGTCCGCGCAGCTTCGCATCCGCCGGATGCATGTAGCACTTGGCATACGGGACGGCGCGATTGAGCTCGGCGACCCGCTTGGTCATGGTGCCCGAGTGCCAGTGCTCGAGCACGCGCCCGGTGCATAGCCACAGGTCGTACTCCGCGTCGGGGCTCTCGGCAGGCGGTGCGTAGGGCCGGAAGAAGATCTTGGCCTTTCCGGGATGAGCGATCTTCTCTCCCTTTGGACCGCCCGAGGGGATCTTCTTCAACGCCTTGCCGTAGAAGTTGACCTCCTCGCCGGGCTTGACGTAGGGATCGTAGCCCTCCCGGAAGCGCCACTGCGTCTCGCGACCGTCGATGACGGGCCAGCGCAGACCGCGCAGCCGGTGATAGGTGTCGAAGTCCGCCAGGTCGTGGCCGTTGCCCAGCCCGAACTGCCGGTACTCCTGCCACAGGGCCTTGTGGATGAAGAACCCGACGTCTTCCGCGATGTCGTTCGGGTGACCGTCGGCGATCGGGTCCGGCCACGCGTACTTCTTCAGCTCAGGGGTGGCGAAGAGCACCTCGTAGAGCGTCTGCTCCGGGTCGTACCCCATCTCGCGCGCTTTCGCGAGGACGTCCGGCAGCTTGCCATCCTCGAAGCCTTCGGCCTTGAGGCCGGGCAGCGGCTGCTCCTTCCAGACCTCCTCGAGCTTGAAGCGTTTCGAGAACTCCAGCAACTGCCACAGATCGCCCTTGGCTTCACCGGGGGCCTTGACCTGTTGCCGCCAGTGCTGCGTGCGGCGCTCAGCGTTCCCGTAGGCGCCCCACTTCTCATAGATCATGGCGGTGGGCAGAACCAGGTCCGCCACCTTGGCCGAGACTGTGGGGTAGCAGTCCGAGACGACGACGAAGTTGT
>Ga0255049_10001299_pt1 | contig 13936 bp, 10 predicted proteins | sample JV7_2_3_MG_FD_183615 | JGI IMG/M metagenome (GOLD analysis project Ga0255049, IMG submission 183615) | Seawater microbial communities from Jervis Inlet, British Columbia, Canada - JV7_2_3 | ecosystem: Environmental > Aquatic > Marine > Inlet | place: Canada: British Columbia | collected 2016-10-06
GTCACGCCCGTCGACCTCGACCAGGCCGGCCGTCGGATCGTAGAAACGCAGCAGCAGCTTGGCGATCGTCGTCTTGCCGGCACCGGTCTCACCCACCACTGCCACCCGTTCACCGGGAGCCGCCTTCAGGTCGACGCCGTCCAGGACCCTGGTCCCCTCCACGTATTCGAACTCCACCTCCGAGAATCGCACGACCCCATCGGCCGGTCCTGGGATCTCCACTGCGTCCGTAGCCTCAGCGATGGCGGGCAGAGTGTCGAAGAGCCGGAACACCTTGCCGAGCGCCGCCACCGCCGACTGCACCTGGTTGTAGATGTGGGAGAGGTGGATGATCGGTTGGAAGAACCAGTCCAGATAGAAGAGGAAGGCCACCAGCGAGCCAAAGCTGAGATCACCCTCCAGCACCCGCCGCCCACCAAAGAACAGCACCGCCCCGATGGCAGTTGTGCGCAGGAATGCCACCCCCGGGAAATACCAGGCGATCGCCTTGGCCGCCCGCATGTTGGCGGCGTAGTAATCCTCGTTGACCCGCCCGAAGGCCCCGGCCTGTTCTCCCTCCTGCGTGAAGGCCTGCACTACCCGCACCCCGGTAATGCCTTCCTGCAGGCTGGCCAACACCCGTCCGATCGTCTCCCGGACATCGCGGTAGGCCCTGCTGGCAAAACGCTGGAAGACAAAGCTGGTCGACAGCACCACTGCGATGATGACGAACACCACGCTGGCCAGCCGCCAGTCAACAGCCACCATGACCGTGGCCACCCCCACCACCGTCAGCAGGCTGGTAACGAAGGTAACCGCCCCTTCCTCAACGAACTCCGTCAGCGCCTCGATGTCGTTGGTCATCCGGCTCACCAGAACCCCAGCCTTGGAGCGGGAGAAGAAGGCCATGTCCAACGACATCAGGTGCCGGAACAGGCTGGTGCGCAGCAACAGCAGGTACTTCTCGCCCAGCCAGGCCACCGCGAACTGAGCCAGGCGCTGGGCGAAGTACTGAATCACGAGCAATGCCATGAAGGCCATGGCGGCCGCCCCGATGGTGCCCTTGTCCCCCGCTGCGATCCCATCGTCGATACCGACTCGAACCGCCAGCGGGCCCAACAATCGGGCCAGGGTGGCCAGCACAGCCGCCGCCAGCGCCCCGAACGCCGGTAAGCGCAGGTCGCGGCCCAATCGGGCCGCCCGCGCCAGCAACGAACGCTGCGTTTGAGAGGCGGCAGGGGTAGTCAACTGAGCACCTCCTCCTGGGCCAGCACCTCGGCGTAGCGGGGAACCGCTCGCAGCAGCTCGTCGTGGCGGCCCACCGCCACCACCTCGCCCTCGTCGAGGAACACCACCTGGTCAACCAGCGAAAGGGTTGAGGTGCGATGAGCGATGATGATGGTGGTTCGTCCATCCATCACGTGCTCGAGAGCAGCCAGCATTTCGGTCTCGACAATGGCGTCAACCGAAGAGGTCGCATCATCGAGGATCAGAACGCGCGGGTCACGCAATACCGCCCGGGCCAATGCCACCCGCTGGCGCTGGCCCCCCGACAATGAGAAGCCCCGCTCTCCCACCACAGTGTCGTACCCGTCGGGGAGGTCACAGATGAACCGGTGGGCCTGGGCGAGGCGGGCCGCCAGTCGCACCTGATCGTCGGTAGCCGCTGGGTTCCCGAAAGCAATGTTGTCCCGTACCGAGGCCGAGAACAGGAAAGTCTCCTGAAAGACGAGGGCCACTTCGCTTCGCAACTCATCCACCCTCACATTCCGCACGTCAACCCCATCGAGAGAGACCGACCCCCCGGACGCGTCGTAGAACCTGGGGATCAGGTGGGCCAGCGTGGTTTTGCCAGATCCGGTCGAGCCGACCAGCGCCACCGACGTGCCTCCCGGGATCACCAGATCGACCGCTTCCAGCACCGCAGGACCCTCCGGATAGGAGAAGCGGGTGTTGTCAAAGCGCACCTCGCCCGAGCCCGCCGGCAGCTGGACCGGAGCGGCCACATCGGTGATCTCAGGAGCCTCTCGCAGCAGCACCTGGACCCGGGTGGCAGCGGCGGCCGCTCGCGGCAACTGGGCAAAGAACCATCCGGTGATTCGCAGCGGAAAGACCAGCACCGTCAGGTACTGGGTGAACGCCACAAACTCACCGATCGTCATGTTGCCGTCCACCACCCGCACCCCGCCCAGCCACAGCACCGAGACCGTGGCCAGTGAAGGGATCAACTCGAACAGAGGCGCAAACCGGGACCGGAGGCCCACCAGAATCATGCTCTCGTGATAGATCTCGGTGGCGGTCGCCTCCAGCCGCCGTGACTCCTGCTGCTCCTGCCCATAGGCCTTCACTACCTGGACTCCGGCGATGGCCTCCTCAACCACCTGGCTCAGGTCAGCCAGCCGCTCCTGCACCCGGAACGAAACCTGGATCACCTTGGAGGCGAACCGGTTTGCCGAAACGAACAGGGCGGGCACCGCCATAGAGGCCACCACCCCCATGACGGGATCGATCAGGATGAGCACCGTCACGACAATTGCCAGCATGCCGATGTTGGCGATCGTGATGGGCAGCATGGCGAACACCAGGCGGATCTGGGAGAGGTCGCTGGAGGCACGGGCCATCAGCTGTCCGGTGCTGGTCTGGTCGTGGAAGTTAAAGGCCAGGCGCTGCACGTGCTCGAACATGCGGTTGCGGAGGTCGGTCTCTGCCCGGTAAGAGAGGCTGAAGCCGAAGTAACGGCGCACCCCGATGCCGATCCCCTGCAGCAACCCGGCCAGGATCAGCAGCGCGACCAGCGGAGCGATGCGGTCCTTGTCCCCGGCCGAAATGGCCTCATCGATTATCTGGCCGACCAGGTAGGGAATGGATACCAGAGCGGCCATCCACAGCAGCGCCCCGGCGATGGCAAAACCCGACACCCGCCGGTAGCCGAGCAAGGTCCGCCCGATCAAGCCAAGCCCGGAGCGAACTTCGGGACTGCGCAGACCGGTGGACATCGGCACAGACTATTGCCCGGCCAGCCGACACCCTCGTCACCAGCTGGAGCGAAGGGCGGGGATCGCCGCGGCCGTTCTACTTATCTCGCGGTTTCGCTCCCACGGGAAGGCTGATCGACGGTGAAACCGAGGGTCGCAAGCTGCTCGAGCCGGCCACTAACTAGTCAACGCGGCACCGCCAAGAACCCTTCTGGGGATATTGTGAGCCACGCCGAACTTCCGGGGATGAGGATGCGAAGGGCGCTTGCGATTTCGATTGTGGCCGCGACCGGCCTTGGGCTCGTTGCCCCGGCTGCGCTCGCGGCCGACGATTACAGCGCCGACCCGCTCGAATTGATCAACCATCACGACGACGTGTCACGCTACAGCACTGCCTCGGATCTGTTCAGGGTATGGGTGTGCGACACCGCCTTCGAAGGAACCGTTGGCGATGTCACCGCCGCCGTCGCCATCCTCAACACCGACATCGGACCCGTATTCGACTGGATGTCGGAGGGGCAATACCAGCCCGACTTCGAAGCCGGCGGCACGGTCACAACCACTACGGAGGACGACTCGGATTGCGTCAACGCCGTGATGGCCGCCTCCACTCCCTCTACGGCCAACGGAGTGTTCATCATCACCGACCGCCCGGGCTGGAGCGGGGTCGCCAGTCCCGGGTTCATCAGCGAGGACCTCTCACCCGCCAATCGCCGCTACGCCCTGGTCACCTACAACGGGGTGTTCAGCTACTCCACCGCCGTTTCCGTCCACGAGCTGGGACATACCCATCACTGGCCGCACTCCTACGTCGGGCCGACCGAGTACGACAACCCGATCGACGTGATGAGCGGCGGATTCGGCGCCTTCGGCACCCTCGGCATCAACCGCTACGCCGCCGGCTGGGTCGATCCCGCCCGGGTGGCAATCTCGGACCGCAGCTCAGCCAGCTTTGACCTGCGCCCGGTCGGCGACTCCGGACTCCAGATTCTGATCATCCCGGGGGCTGGGATCGGCGACTATTTCGTGCTCGACGCTCGCTCCTCTCACACCTACGACGGGCGGGCCTCGGCCCACGGCATCACGGTCCACGAGGTTCGCCACGACTGTGCCTCGAGCTTCTTCTGCGCCGGGGTCAACCGTCGCCAGATCCCGGCTCGCCAGCCGGGAGACAGCTACGGCCACGTCCTCACGGTCGGCCAGGAAGCCACCATCGGTCTGATGAGTGTGGAGGTCACGGGAGCCGCCGGGAGCGGCTATCAGGTCTCGTTAGAACCGGTGATCGCCGACGGATTCGCCCAGCACAACCCCGCTTCGGGTTATTGGACGCTCGACGATGGGCGGGGCTTCTACTACGGGATACCCGCCGACGTCCCGATGGCCTGCGATTGGGACGGAAACGGAGTCTCGTCGCCCGGCCTCTATCGCCAGAACAGCGGCTTTCTGTACCTGCGCCAGACCAATGATTTCGGAGTGGCCGACATCGCCATCTACTACGGCATCCCCGAGGATCTACCGGTTTGCGGGGATTGGAACGGCGATGGCACCGAGACGATCGGGATCTTCCGTCCCTCGGAGTCCACCTTCTACCTTCGCAACGCCAACACCTTCGGTGTGGCCGATGTCTCGTTTGCCTTCGGTGCCGACGGCGATGTGCCCCTGGCCGGCGACTGGGACGGCGACGGCATCGACACCCCCGCCGTCTTTCGTCCCGGTACCGGAGAGCTGATCGTGCGGGCCGGCAACGACCCGGCCTGGTCCCCGGGGACCTTCTATCTGGAACCGGCCGTTCCGCCGGGAGCACCCGTCTTCGCCGGTGACTGGGACGGTGACGGCACGGACACGATTGGCTATCACCTGGACGGCGTCAGCTGGTATTCGAACACACTGGGGGGATCGAAGGATCTCAGCCACGATTGGGGCACCAACCACAACCCCGTCACGGGAGTGTGGTCGCTCTCCTAGCCGGGCCCGATATCGTGGCCGTGTGAAGTCGACCGCTCTCGCCCTGGCTCTGGCGCTCAGCGCCGCCGCCTGTACAACCACATCGACCTCTACCGCCGGGGACTCCGGTCAGTCCTATGCCGTGATGCGAGTACTCGATGGAGACTCGCTGGTGGTCGACATCGACGGTTCCGAGGCGGAAGTGCGTCTTTTGGGAATCAACACACCCGAGCGCGGTGAGTGCTTCGACCAGGCAGCCAAAGACCGCACCACCGCGCTAGCGGCCGGAGAAATCAGTTTGAGCGGCGAGGGAGAAGATCAGTTCGGCCGTCTACTCCGCTACGCCATCGCCTCCGACGGAACGCTGATCAACCGCCAGCTGGTGATTGATGGCCTGGCTCTTGCCCTCTCCACCGACCACCCCGGCCTGGCAGAGTTCAAGGCCGCTGAAACCGCCGCTTTCGAGGCCGGAACCGGCCGCTGGGGCCCCGCCGCCTGCGGATCGGCCGGCGAGGCCGACGTAGCCATTGCTGAGTTCGAACCCAACGCCCCGGGGAACGACGCCCAGAACCCCAATGGGGAGTGGGTGAAACTGACCAACCGTGGCACACGGCCTGCCCCCATGAAGGGTTGGATACTGCACGACGAATCCTCCTCCCATCGATTCCGATTCCCGACCGATTTCTCGATCGCGTCGGGCGCGGCGGTACGAATCTTCAGTGGTTGTGGTGAACGGTCCGTCGATGCCCTCTACTGGTGCGAGGGAGGCCCGGTTTGGAGCAACAGCGGCGATACCGCCTACCTCCTGGACGGATCGGGCAACGTCGTCGACCGTTTCGCCTTTTAGCTACAGCCCCAACCAGCAATTGCCGACAATTTTGGAACAGGGAACCTGTGGAGGCCCATGGACGCGACCGTCCTCATTGTTGAAGATTCGCCGAGCGTACGCCGCCTCATCGAGGTGAGCGTCCGTCCGCTTGGCCTCAGGGTCATTGCCGCCGAGGATGGAATCCGCGGGCTGGCGATGGCCCGCAGCGAGATGCCTGAAGTGATCCTGCTGGACATTGGCCTTCCCGGCATCGACGGGTGGGAGGTCCTGCGGGAGCTGCGGGGTGACCCCGCCACTGCCGATATCGCCGTCATCATCGTCACCGCCCACGCTCAACCCGAGGTAGCGGCAGCGGCCGAGCGACGGGGGGCTGACGGGTTCATCACCAAGCCGTTCCGGCCCGGTCATCTGCGAGAGGAGATCCTCAGCCAGGTGGACAGAGGTGCGGAAATCGAGGAAACCGGATAACGTGAGCACAACGGCTAAGGCGGGAACCTGCTACCTCTCGAGTTACTCGATAGTGCCACTCGCGACGAGTGGTCAGATCCGATTGCTCTGGCGCGCCTCACCGCCGAAGGACTACTGGAACTAACCCGCGGGAACTGGGTCGGCGAGGGGCTCGATGCCACCCGCCAGATCCGCCGGCGTCGACCCGATTCGCCCCTGATGCTCGCCGTCACCGAACCGGCCCTCGACCCGGATCCCTACCGGGCCTCCCTCGGCCTGGCCTCGGTCCTGACCGTGCTCAGCGACCAATCGTGGGCCAGCGACATCGGCTTCGAAATCTCAGAAGCCACCTCCATCGGCGTCATGTCGCTGCACCACGAATCACTGTGGGCACTGGAGAGCGCAGCTCTGCTGGGAGCGACCGGTGCCGGCATCATCACCGACCGCCGGGCCGTGGCCAGGGGACTCGGCTACTTGCGGCTGCCGCTCAGACTGGCCGACCCCGCCACCGCCGACGTGCTGCTGCTGCCGGGCATCGCCCGCGACGCCGCCACCATGTGGACCTACCGCCGCTTCGCCGCCGTTAGTTGGACGGCCAAGGGCAACGTGATTCCGGTTATCCATCCGGGCGCCTACCTCTCACCCATGAACCGGAAGGCTTTCAGGCCCCCGGCCGACGTCTACGCCATCGAGTTGCCGTAACGGCCCCGATGCCCTGGAAGCCTGAACGCCGCAGCGTGGCGTCGTGGGCCACTTACGACCTGGCCAACACAGTCTTCGCTCTCGGAGTGGCCGGCCTCTACTTCCCGGAGTGGTTGATCGACATCGAGGGATACCGTGACCGGGACCTGGCCTTTGCCATCAATGCGGCGATGATCGCAGTCATCGTCCTCGCTCCCTGGCTGGGGGCTCGCAGCGACCACCAGGGCCGGCGGCGGCCCTATCTGATTGTGGCGACCTTCGTGTCAGTGGGAGCCACGCTTTTCATCGGAAGCGGAGGGCCGGGACCCTCTCTGGCCCTGTTCAGCCTGGCCCTGGTCGGGTTCCACATCGGCTCGCTGTTCTACGACGCCATGCTCGTGGATGTCTCGACCGAGCAGAACCGGGGACGAATCTCGGGGCTGGGAGTGGGTGTCGGCTACGTGGGGTCTTTCATCGCCGTGGTTGCCGGCCGCCTGCTCATCGACGAACACGGACACGCGGTGGTGTTCCGGGTTCTGGCGCTGCTCTTCATCCTTTTCGCGCTGCCCGCCTTCTTCTTCCTCAAGGAGCGCCCCCGACCGGCCCGGGAAGGACACCCCCCCTCCATCAACCAGACATTTGCGCAGATTCGAAGGTCGTGGCAGGAAGCCGGCCGACACGAGGGCGTGATTGCGTTCCTGGTGGGACGCTTCTTCTACAGCGACGCCATCAACACCGTCATCGGCGGTTTTCTCACTATCTTCGCTCTCGAAGAGGTGGGATTCACCCGCGATGAGCTGGAGATCGTGCTGGGATTCGGCATCCTCGCCTCCATCTTCGGAGGCCTGGGCGGGGGGCGACTGACGGAGCGGATTGGCCCCCGACGGGCGCTGCATTTCGCCCTCTACATCTGGATGACGGCATGGATCTTCGGCCTGGCGGCTGCCGCCACCGACGCCAAGCCGCTCGGAGTCGTTCTCGTGATCATGGGCGGCTTTGCGCTCGGCACCACCTGGAGCGCAGACCGCACCTACATGGCCCGCATCACCCCGCCCGACCGCTACGCGGAGTTTTACGGCCTATACGCCACCGTCGGGCGCTTTGCCACCATCCTGGGACCGCTGATGTGGGCTCTCATCGTCGACTACGCCGGCTGGGGCCGAACGACCGCCATGGCCGCCCTATTCGGCTTCCTCGTCATCGGCAGAGTCATCCTCGGGAGAGTGGACGACTCGGTCAGAGACTGGTCGCAGGCCTAGTCGACTAGCCATTCATTTGCCGGTGCCGGCCGCCGATGCCGTTAACCTCGCCGGCATGGCCCGCCTCCTGCTCATAGCCAACCCGCTGGCCTCCGGGTTCACCGGAGCCACCCATCGAGAGGTCATGACCATCCTGGCCGGATCGTACGAGGCCGACTCCATCTGGCCCAACAGCCCTGCCGAATCCCAGGAAGCCAGCGCCAAGGCGGCCGCAGACGGAGTTGAGGTAGTGGTGGCCATGGGTGGCGACGGTGTGGTCCATCACGTGGCCAACGGCATCGCCCACTCCGACACTGCGCTGGGAATCATCCCGGCAGGCACCACCAACGTGCTCGCCCGGATCCTGGGTCTCCCTGCCAAAGCCATCCCCGCCGCTGAGTTCCTGGCGGCCAACCCGCCCCATCATCGGATCGCCCTCGCCCGGGTGGACGCCAGGGGGCCGGACGGACGACTGTCGGGCTACGCCGTCTTTGCGGCCGGGCTCGGTCTGGATGCCGAGGTCGTGCAGCAGGCGGAAACCACTCCTCACCGCAAGGTGTGGTTCGGCGGCCTGCACTACGCTCGCTCGGCCGCATGGATGTTCCTCAGCAAGTTTCGCAAGCGCCGACCAACGCTGCGAGCAGTCAGCGGCGAGCGCAAAGCTGACGCTGTGGCCGTCATCACCCAGATCCACTGGCCCTACACGTACTTCGGACGCACTCCTTTGCGGATCACTCCCGGTCCGGTAACCGGCCTCAGCACACTGGTGGTTGAGAAGGTGCCACCGGTCCGGGCGGTTGGGCTGGCCGGGGCCGCCGTGATCGGCCGCGGCATGGACCGTGTTCCCGGCATGTCGGTCTGGGCCGGAATCGAAGAGTTGACAGTGACTGCTGACCCACCGGCCTGGTTCCAGGCCGACGGCGAGCTGCTCGGTCAGCTGAACGAGCTGAACATTCGGTTCGCCCCCGACGCGCTGGCGGTGGTGGCTCCCCGCTGAGTCACTGAACCTCGGCCAGCCTGGCCTCAATCTCCACCTGGGCCAGCGTGGCGCCCAGCACTCCCCGCTCCCACAGTGTCTCGAACAGCGGCCGGCCGAATCGCGATTCCAGCTCGGCAGTCAACCCGGCCACGGCAGCCGGATCAACGACCGGGTCCGCGCCGAACCAGAAGGAATGCCACAGTGTGCCCATCCGGCCGCGCTCGACCGGCACCACCGGCTGGAGGCCTGACTCGTCGAGTGCCCCCCGCAGTTCTTCCTCGATCCTGACATAGTCGAACTCCTGGCGGAGCCGGGTGCCGAACCGACCACCCGATTCCACCGACAGGGCAGTTACGAAGTCTCCGATCCGGCCGACGGCTTCGTCGAAGCCGACTCCTTCTGCCAGCCCCTGGACCACCGAGCTGCGCACCGAGGGCCACCGTTCCTCGAATCCAAGCCCGGAACCAGCGTCGAGGCCGGCCTGTCGTCGTAGCTGCTTACTGGCCCGGCGGATGTCGCCGATCAGCTTGCCGGTTGACACTGCCTTGGCATCGAGTCGGTCGGCCAGGAAGAGTCGGAGCGGATCGATGTTGAGAGGGCTCATGCCGGGTGGATCGGCAGCCAGGTCGAACACCCGGGGATCAGTTACTCCGTCCTCCTGCAGCGACCGGATCAGGTCCGACCGGATCTGAGATGAGTCGTGCTGGCCAAGTAAGTCGATCTGGTTGAGCACGAACAGGAACTGCTCCTGATACTCCAGCAGGCGGGCAATGTAATGCTCGTGAATGAGCGGGTCGCGATACTTCTGAGGATCGAACACCCATACCACCGCATCCACTTCGGGCAATAGGCGCTCAACGATCTGGTGATGCTGCAAAACGATACTGTCATGGTCGGGCAGATCGATGATGGCCAACCGGGGAAGGACCGACTGTTCGAAACGAGCCGTGATTTCCAATCGCTCCAGCAGATCGAGCAAGCCGGGGTCGGGGTTCTCGGGGATCCAGGCCAGTGCCTCTTCGGTAGTCGGACGCAGGACACCGGTCTCAGCGATGCGACGCCCGGCAATCGCGTTCAACAGACTGGATTTGCCGGATCCGGTGCCGCCTGCCAGGGCAATGACCAGTGTGTCGCCGAGAAAGCCACGCCGTTGCCTCACGTGAGAGGCGACCTCGGAAACGGCCTTAACCGTGTCGTCGGAGGCGATGCCTTCGGCCCGCCCGATGGCCAGGTCAAGCAGGTCGAGGGCGCTGATCACGTCACTCATTGGTAGAAGTCCCCGGCCCGCGCCGACACCGCAGCTGCCAGGCTCGCGACCGACTCGGACAGGCCGTCCGGGACCGATAACCGTCGAACCAGCACCAGGAATCGGTCGGCATCTTGCCCCAGAACCACCGCCATCCGGTCCTGCAAGTCGGCCAGCACCCCCGCCGCCCAGGCCTGATCGGCGGCAACCTCGGCGGCCGGACCGACGATCTCCTCACCCTCCCCGGTCAAGAGTGAGTGAGCAACCTCGGCCGTCGCCCGCTTGCGCGAACGCGCCCGGCGCACCACCGGCGCCAGAGCTTCCTCAATGGAAGCCAGCCAACCGGCCGCTTCTCGTTCAGCCGATCCGGGAGTGTCCGGGCCGTGGCGCCACAGGGACCCTGTGTCATTCAAAAGGGCGTGGCCTTCCCCGGTCCCGTCCCAGGCGGCCGCGGCCTCCCGGGCGGCAACTCCGGCTCGCAGGGACATGGCAGAAGCAAGTTCTCTTTCGATAGTGCCGAGATCGGCCCGGGCCGGTGGTGCCACCAGATCCCGGTTGCCGACCAGGGCCTTCGACGACTCCAACTCGGAGGCGAAAGCCTCCTCTGCCAGCCGATCCAGGGTGCCCACCACCGAATGATCGACGTCGATCCCGTCCGCGATGGCTCCCGCTTTCTCGATTACCTCGGCCACTGCGCCCTCGGTCGACTGCCGGACCACGGCCCGCCGCAACGCCGGATCGGAAATCAGCGCCAGCTCGCGACGGATCGCGGCCACCGCGTCAAGATGCAGACCACCATGGCGGGGATAGATCACCTGTTCTGAGACGTCGAAGATCAGGGAGGGATCAGCCTCCAGCAGCAGGTCCCGGCTCTTGAGCATCGCGGCGAAGTCGCCGAGTATGAGCTTGCGGGTTTCAGGATCGGGTCCAAGCCGGTTGAGCACGAAGAGAATGGGCAGCCCTCGCATCCGGACCTGATCGAGGAACTGCCAGGCGGCAGCATCGGCGTAGCGGAGGGCGCTGGCCACGAAGATGCACAGGTCGGCCACAGCCAGGACCTGCTCGCCGATCACCCGGCTGTCGGCATAAACCGAATCGAAGTCGGGGGCGTCGATAACAGTTAACTGCTCGGTGATGGGATCGTCGCCCGCCACCACCCCGACATCATCACGGCCGATCAGCGAGCCGAGCAGCCGCTGATAGCGCATGGCATGGCGGCGGTTGGCCCACACCACCGGGGAGCGGGTGGTGGGGCGGAGCGCCCCCGGCTCGCTGGCACGCTGGCCGGCCAGCGAGTTCAACACCACCGACTTGCCGCTGCCGGTCGGGCCGACGAGCACCGCTACCACCGGAGCCTCCGGGTCCTCCAACCGGGGCAGCAGGTACTCGCGGATCGAACGGACCAGTTCAGTGCGGGCGCGCTCGCGGGCAGCCTGATCCGGCCCCGGGACCTCAAACTGGAAACTCTCCAGGGTCCCGGCCAGATCCTCGAGCGACGAGCGGAGGGCGGCAGCAGCAGTCATGTGTTGGCCGATTGTCGCACCCCGAGCGCTTTCTGTCACAGTCAATCCTTACATTCGGTGGTATGGCATATGTAACAACGGATGGACTCATCACCAAGATTGACGGTTTGGTCACCGAAGACCGGGGCCTGGCCACTCTGCTGGCCGCCCAGGACGAGACGTTGTGGTCCCAGGTTGTCGAACGAGCGCTGGCGGTCGGCGCCCACGGACTTGTCACCATGGGCCTCGACGTCGGACTCGATACGGTCAGGGACGAGGTGCGGCGCCAGGTTGAGCAGGCCACGTCCCAGGCCGAAGCCAGGGTGGCGGAGATGCTGGCAGCAGCCGAGCAGACCTATCGGGAGCAACTCGATCCCGAGATTCGCTCCTCGCTGTTCTCAAAGTCCCTGCGGGAATTCCATCACTGGCGGGACGCCTTCTTCGCCGGCATGGACGTTGATCAGGCCGGCAGCACCAGTGGCCGATTGGTGGCCCGATTAGAAAGCCTGGTTGGTGACGGTGGGATGCTGGAGCAGCAACTGGCCGAGGCGCTCGATCCGGGGGCCGACGGGTCGGCTCTCGGACGGCTGCGACAGGAGATGCTGGACGAGATCAGAGAGCTGCGCGACGCCGTGCACGACCAGAAGGGCCGCCGGGCCGAGGCCGCCCGGGGAACGCACAAGGGGTTCGACTTCGAAGACGCAATCGAGGAGCGGACACGAACCTGGGCAGCCGGACTGGGCGGCTGTGTGGTTGAGCGCACGTCGACCAGGGGTGGCGCCCTCGGCCGCGATTCGCTGGTCGGCGACGTGGTCATCGTGTTTCCCGACGGCGGCCGGGTGGTCATAGAGGCCAAGCATGCCTCGCGTATCACGTTGACGGGCAGCGAGGGAATCCTGACCGAGCTGGACAGTGCCATGGCCAATCGCGAGGCCGACATCGCCATCTGCGTGAGTGCCCGCGACGCCTTCCCAGCCGAGGTTGGGACCTTCGGTCTCTATGGCGGCCGCATTCTGGTGGTCGACGACGGGAGCGGTGACTTGCTCGACGTGGCGCTGCGGATCGCCAGCTTGCTAGTCACCGCGTCCCGCCCCGGTGACGACGACTCGATCGACCGGGCGGCCGTAATGGACCAGCTGGACCGGATACAGCAGTTGGCCACGCGGTTCTCCTCCACCAAGCGAACCCTCACCGAGGCCCAGCACAGCATCGATCTGGCCAAGGACGCCCTCGACACGCTGCGGGCGGATTTGCTCGAGCTCACCGAGTCGACGGTGACTGAGATACGGAGCGGCGGCCGGTCCTAGAGACCGCCGAACAGGTCGTGCTGATGGTGGCTGCCGGCGCCGTCGCCGGCCAGCAGCGCGAAATCCTCCCACGGGTAGACATCGATGACGACTTCCTCGGGGATCTGGAACCAGAACCCGTCCGGGTCTACCTGTGTGGCGTGAGCCCGCAAGGCATCGCGGGCACGGCTGAGGGTCGAGTCGATGGGTACTCGCACATCGACGTGGGTTTCCTCCCCCTTCGGGATGCGCCGCAGCCATCGGCTCAGGGGTGATTCAAGGCCGCGGGCCAGCATCGCCTCATGCAGGCTCATTATCCGGTCACGCGAGAAGACCGGCGCAAACAGCCGGTCGGGGGCCCAGGCCACGCCCGACTCGGGATATCGATCCGGATCGCCGGCGCCGTGGAAAGCCTTCAGCGCCAGGTCGTGGACCCGCAGATGGTCGGGGTGGGGGTAGTACTCGTGATCGTCGTAGCCCAGAATCACCTGTGGCTTCTCCTGCCGAATCACTGCCACTATGGCCGCCACCGCCTCCTCTTCGTCGGCGTTGGTAAACGCATCCGGCCGCCGGTTGGCCTCTGAGTCTGGCATGCCGGAGTCGCGGTAGCCGAGGCGATAGATGTGGGCGTAGCCGAGGATGGCCGCCGCCGCCTCCAGTTCCTCGTCACGGATGGCAGCCAGGTTGGCGGACACCTCGGGACGGTCCATTGCGGGGTTGAGAATGTCGCCCTCTTCTCCTCCGGTTGCCACCAGCAAGGAGCAGCGGACCCCCAGGTCCGAGTAGTGGATGACGGTCCCGGCCCCTTTCGAACTCTCGGCGTCGGGGAG
>Ga0255049_10001301_pt1 | contig 13926 bp, 13 predicted proteins | sample JV7_2_3_MG_FD_183615 | JGI IMG/M metagenome (GOLD analysis project Ga0255049, IMG submission 183615) | Seawater microbial communities from Jervis Inlet, British Columbia, Canada - JV7_2_3 | ecosystem: Environmental > Aquatic > Marine > Inlet | place: Canada: British Columbia | collected 2016-10-06
GTGGTATAATTGGTGGAGAGATTGGCGAACTTAACGCCGTTAGTCACACTATGGCCAAAGGGTACCGTAAACGCCTTGGTGAAGTAAGTAGAACTTTCTTTGATGAGGGTGAACGAGTTCCTCGTGGTGTGGCAATGCACGTGTCTTGGCAGGAGTACCGTAAGGCATTTCCTAAGATGGACCCGTTTAGTGATCACGGTGTCAATTGGATTACAAATAGGCAGGATACTCTCAACGCTGCTATGACACGAGTTAGTGCCGCTCCTTGGCAAAAGGGGCCTTTGAGTATTCCCTTCCAGTTTATGTCCTATACTTCTAAGATGATGGAGAGTATTTTCTCCAACCGTCTCTTGACAAGGAATGAACGGATACGTCTTGCAGGAGCACAGGTGGCTTTCTGGGGTGCAAGTGGTACCGTATTCGGTGGACCTCTGCTTGATTACTTCGTCACTGAAGGTGGTCTTGAGTTGACAGGGGGGGAATACACAGCTTTGCGTTATGGTGCTCTTGATTGGGCCATTGGTGCAACTACTGGAAGTGACACGGGGTTTGGTGAACGCCTTGCTGTTGGCGAAGGTATGTGGAATATGTGGGAAGACTTCCACGACGAGACTCTTTTTGAGGCACTTGGTGGCCCCAGTGTACAGGTAACAGGAGACTTAATTGATGGTATCCTACAGGGTCTTGGTGATGTAGCGAGAGGTAACACCTCTATGGTAGAGGCGGACGTAAAGAAATTTATCCGTAACTTTACTGGCCCCAATAAAGCCTATAATGCGTGGGTTCTTTACAACACTGGGGACTATTTGTCTCGTAATGGGTCTACCATCGCTAGTGGTCTTTCTAATACTGATGCCCTATTACACCTAATTGGTGCTCCGTTACAAGAAATTTCCTTGACTTACACACGTATCGACGCCTTTGCCAATCAAGACGACCACCTTAGGACACACGGCAATCGTATAGCTGAAATAGCTCGTGAAATGCAGGAAAGTGTGAGGAATGGTGATCTTGACAAGGCACGCGAGCAGAGTAAGTTGATGGCTATGTATGTGGCAGCACTTCCTACGTGGCAGCAAGAGAAGCTTAAGAGGTTTTACACCCCAGACGCCTCCTCTACCCTCAGAGATGTTATCCTTGAGGGCCGTAGAAGGAACGCACCTAATCTTAATATCCTAGACGACGAAGGAGAATAGCAGTGGTTGGTTTTTTAGCCCCCCAAATTAATGATATTGGGTCTGCTCCCGCTGGTGGTGGGGGTGTCGTCGACACTTCAATAGCCGATGCCCTTACTAATGTAGGAAATATTTTCAATGCTGGTTTGAGGGCTGGCGGCAATGCCAACGTTAAAAGCCCTACCCAAAAAGACCGAGACAATGAAACTCTCCGCCCCTTTAATGAAGAAGTTGCTCGTCTTCAAAATCTACGCCCAGAGATTGGTGAGGCTCAGTTTAACAACAGACTAAATAGTGCGTTCTCTTCGTTTGTAGTGGGGAATGGTACTCTTGTGGGAGACGCACGGGCTACTGTTCTTGCCATCACGGGGACAGAAGTAGGTGATGAAGATTTTAATGTTATAAATGTTCTAGAACAAAATAATAAAGATTTTCTTGAGACTAACAGAGGCAAAGCAGAGTTAGCTGGCCTTTTACAGGGTTCAAAGAATCCAGAGACAGGGGAGTTTGATCCTGATCTTGTCTTTGCTAACGTGACAAGGGCTGCTGCAAGTGCTGCCGCTGATGCTGCTGAATTGGATGCGTTAAAGCTACTACAGGAAAAAGAGGCAGCTACTGTTGGCATCAATGAGGGTCGTCTTAGAGGTGTGGTTGATGATCAGTTAGCTAAGTTTGGTGTAAAAGCCTCCGCCAGCATGCAGGGTATTATAGCGGTTGGGTTGCAGACCGATGCTCGTATAGAAGACGCCTCTATTTTTTTGCGGGACATTAGGCTACAACGAACACTGTTAAAAGACGAGATTGAGTCTGACGCACGACGAGGTGGGTTTGCCAATCATCCTGATTTTGATGTAAATATTGCTCTTGCCCCGTTTGATAACGCAATCGCAACTATTGAATCTCTTGGTGATGACACCATTAAGGCTTTCGAGGTGTTGCGGGCAGCGGATGAAGCGACTTCTATCAACATTATTAATAGCACTGTTGGCGGTGGTGGTAGTAACAGAATTTTCCAAGACTTCTTTTGGCAGGGTGTCCTTTCAGACACTAACGTTGATCTTAGTGAAGCTGCACAGGGCCTTAATCCGACAGAGATGAGAGAAGCCCGTAGAGGTGCCCCTTTGTTCACAGGTACGGCAATACCTGTTACCTCTGACAACCCCCCTTCCGTGACTCCAGTAGTTACAGATGAAGCAACCGTAGTAGCACGCAGCCTTTCTGAACCACAAAGACAGGACGAAGTCAAGGTAAATCTTGCTACGTTTGGACAGTACATTCCTGAACACAGCGGTAATGAGAACTTCAGGGCTGTCGCAACAGAGAGCTTTGGTATGGCCTCTGCTGCCATGAATACTAGTATTAAACCTGTATCTGAAGCCACGTTCGATAAAACCTATGATGGTCACTTCTTTGGAGCGTACAACAATATCGTGTCGTTTGGAGACAGTACCTCCGCCAACCTTCAGAACTCTGTCACAAGCAACCTCGCCACTATCTTTGAACAGCGTAAAAACCTAGCAAATGTGAGGCTTTCTAATAACTTTAGTAACGCCTTCCCCGGCATTGGTCTTTCGTTTGATAGTAAGGGGGTTGTTGTTGACCTAGGTGAGGCAAGGGATCAGAATGCAAGATTCCTATTTGACTCCTTGAAACGGGCGGGCCTTCCCAAGACTCTAGAGGGAGCACGACGATTAGCTATCCTTGAACCCAACAACCCTGCTTTCCTTCCTTTCTCGGAAGCAAGGGGTGTAAACGACATCTTTGCAGAGGTAGATTACCTCAATAAGATTATTAGTACGGTAAATAAACTTGAAGACCTAAGCCCACATATTTTACCTAGGATTGAAGAGAGTATTAACGGCAACAGTCCTGCGAGTATTCCTCTTATATCTTCTGAAGAAGAATTGCTTAGCCTTGGTCTTAGTAAAGGAGACTTGTTCTCTTATCTAGACTCTGATGGAAACCTTGTAACGGAGCCTTTCTAATGGGAACGAAACCTCAATGGTTGATTAACTTCAGAGACAAGCAGAACTCTAGGAGCCGACCCGAGTGGTTGAGAAAAGCACTTGATCGTGCCCGTACACCAGTAGAGGAGGACCCAGCGGTGGTTGAACAGAACCAGAACAAAGCACAGGGAGATTTTACTGCTGAACTTGCTGCTGTTCTTCGTGAACATGAGGGTGGCAGGTTTGGTTATGACTCTTGGTTTGGCCGTGGCACCTCTAGCGGCCCCGTTGATCCTCCAAAACCCCCAACACAGATGACTATTGATGAGGTTCTTGAGTGGCAGAACACCCACAACCCAGCAGGTCCAGAGACCACAGCTATTGGCGCATACCAGATTGTAGACCAACCTAACGCCCGTACCCTCAGTGGTCTTGTGAGAACTATGGGGCTGACTGGAAAAGAGGTATTCACTGCGGAACTACAAGACCGTATGGCCGTTCAGCTAATGAAAGGAAGGGGCCTTGACAAGTTCCTTGCTGGCGAGATAGACGGAGATACCTTTGCCAATAAGATTGCACGGGAGTGGGCCTCTATGCCTGTGTTGAAACCTGACAAACGTAGGGGCAAATCAATCGCTATCGGCAGAAGCTACTACTCTGGTGATGGTATCAACAAGGCTTTTAGGAGTCCAAAGAAGTTCGAGGAGTACAAAAATATTTACTCTTTGGCAGATATAGGAGGATAAAACTATGGCTGAAATTTCCGTAACTGCTATTCGTAAAGGCGCTTGGCTTCACTTTAGTTGGGAGACTGTTACCAACGGTGATACCTGTGCACCCCTGTACCTCAACCACAACGTAAGCGATATGTTTATGGAGGTCTCTGGTACTTTCACTGGACCTACGTTGATTACCCTGAATGGCGGTATCACCGATGCCTCCCAACCTACCGCTCTTGTGGACCCCGCAGGAACCGCTATCTCTATCGGCGCTGCTGGTGGTAGTGCTATCAGGGATGCTTGGCCCTTTATGTCGCCAGTAGAAACAGGTGGAACTGCTGGTATGGATGTAGATATCGAAATCCGCATGAAGATTGTGAAATAGAAATGAGACCGACCAGCGCAAGATCAACGGGGATACGCAGATTTTCCAGCGCGGTGGAGAACGGAGAGTTATCGCCAGTAGACGAAACCATCGACATCGCCAATTTTTCTGGTCAGACCGCAATTGACATAACCCAAATCACTGGCGTGGATATCTCAAAATTCTACGCAGTTGATATTGTTTTTGACAATGCGGTGACGACAACCGGCGGCACAAACGTCAAGAAAGGTGTGCAGGTTTCAACGGATGGCGGGTCCACGTTCCTTGAGACCGGCTATATGGACATGCTCCCCGGCACAACCTCAAATCAAACCCTGGTTGCACAAGCCATAAGCGCTAGCACGTTCACTGCGTGGTGTAGGCTTACGAACACCAATCAGACCGGCATCCCCTGTCATTTCAAGAACACCTATAACACTGCTGCCCCCAGCATGGGGCGGATTAATTCCACGATGGCCGTGATAGATGCTCTCCGGTTCGAGGTGTCGAGCACAGGGGATACTATCTCTTGGGTTTCCGGCACGATCCGTATTAGGGGCTATAGAAAAGCCGCATCTAAAATTACCACCCAGACTGACAGCTTCGATGGTGTCAAAACTGAGATCATCTTCAACATCCCGGCGGGTCACACATACGCAACTCTGGAGGTGGAGGATGTCTCGGCTGCGTCGGGCTTTGGTCTGGCGGCTCGCTTCGGCAATGGTGGGGTGTTCAGGTCGGATGCGGATCAGCTACGGCAGACGATTACTTCGGGAACAGTAGGATCGCAGGGGATAACGGAAAGCGTGTTTTGGATTACTGATTCAAGCGTTACGCAAGACGCTAATGCCGAGTTTTGGAACCTGAATACAGCGGCCCCAGTTATTATGGCAGCAATGGCTGGAGACACCGGCTCAACAATAAGAAACCTCGGCATGTCCCCCGTTGCTACCTCCTTCTCTCAGATTAGATTGTTTGGGATCAGTGCCTCGGAGGTTCTACTGACCGGCGGGACAGTAAGGCTCACTACCTATAAGATCAAAAATGAGGTCTTTTCATGGGCACCTGATGGTTCGGCCTCTCACGATTTCACCGGCCTCGGAAAATATTCAGGCGCTGTTCTCGCCAGTCCTACGCTTACGGTGCTGTCCGCTACAGACACAATCAGAGCGACCGTCTCGGGTGATGTTGGCGCCTCAGACTACAGGCCACACATTACCGCGACCCAAACTCAGGAAGCGGCCTTTAGAGTATCGGAAGACAACCAGACCAACGCTAGGTTCTCGGCTGTCTTCACGTCGCTGAACAGTTCCAAGGTCTCTACTCAGATGGCGTGGGGGAGCAATCACTTTTCGGGCCTGATTAGGCAGGTGGCTGGGCTTAGGGACGCGGCACAGAAAGACACATCGATACAGGTTAAAACTACGGGCGGCGCAACAATGAACAGCGCTCCTCTGCCAATATATCTAGTGGGGTATAAGTTGTGACAACCCGCGGCCCCATCGGAGACATAGGAGATGGCATGGCTGCCGTCACTGTTGTCGGTACTCTTGCCGACTTGCTTCCAAGCGTAGCAGCACTCCTGGCGATCGTCTGGGGCATTATCCGGATATACGAGTGGGCGCGCATCGCGCTCTTGGGCAAACCTCCAAGGAAAGGGACTTAGACATGAGAGTGATTCTTGTTGCTGCGGTGGTGTTGGTTGCTCTGTTCTCAATGCCTGAAGTAGTAAATGCGCAGGCGATGTGCGCCCCGAGGGAAGTCGCCATTGCGCAGCTTGGCGAAAAGTACGGCGAAACGGTTCGATCCCGAGGCATGGACGCGCGGGGCCTGGTAGTCGAAGTGTTTGTCTTCGAGGAAACCGGCACCTGGACGTTTTTATTCACGCAGCCGGACGGCATGGCGTGCATAGGGGCTGCTGGCGATGCTTGGGAGAATGTTGACCCCGCACCGGCAGGAGACGGCGCTTGAGGCATCTCGTCAATATCGCCGCCACCGCCGATCTACAGCAGACACTGGCTGATCTCGCATTGCTTGGCGCGGTAACACCCACAGGCACGACAGAGCGCCGGGTGGAGGTCGAGGCACCTGCCGCGTGGGAGGAGTTGATCGAGGGCGTGGAAGGCGTGGCGTCCTGCTGCGACCTCAATCAGGCAACGATTAGGCAAGATCTGCTGAACGTCTCACTCAATCTCTTGGCGGCGGGCCAGTGGGGGCCTGCCTACATCTCGCACCGGGACGATCTAACCGCATATGACCGAGACGCTACAGGGCTTGGAGTTCGCATCTACAGCGTGGATACGCTGGCCGATCCGGCAACGCCTGATCTTGGTGGACGGGCGCAGGTGATCCACAATCCAGATGGCCTGCCGCTCGACGCAGCGACCCAGCACGGCACGCTGACGCTGGGCTGGGCTGGCGGTACAGCTTATGGTGTCGCGCCCGATGCAGGTCTTTTCAACTCGGCGGCATGGAACGGAAACGGTGTTGGTTCATTGACTTCTATCCTCGCGGCCTTTGATGCGGTGGCCGATCACATCGAGGCGAATCCTCCTGCTCTTACACCAGTGGTGAATGCCTCTCTGAGCATCACCGGGCAGGGGCTGGGCGATCCTACAATTGCAGTGATCGACAGATTGCGTGCGCTCGGGGCCATAGTTGTGGTATCATCCGGTAACGACTCGATTACGCTGGGCGCGATTTTCACGGTGAACGTATGGCCAGCGATGAACCCGAACGTGGTGACGGTGGGAGCCCATGACAAACTCAGCGTAAGAGCAGACTTCTCCAATCAAGGGGGCGTTGTTGATCTCCACGCCCCCGGAGTTCAATGCTCCGCCGCAAATCAAATCGGACAGGTTGTCACGGCAGACGGAACTAGCATTTCAGCCCCTTTCGTTGCTGGAGCGCTCGCTTGTGCAATCCAAGCGGGAGAAGCCGATCCGGTAGCTTGGCTTCTCTCCCAAGCAATCCCCGGAATCCTGACCAACGTCACCAGCGGGGCCGCCATAGTGGCCCACAAGCCTGCAACCATCCTATCTGGTCCTGTCCCCGGCGCTACATGGCGGCCTAATCGTAGGCGTACTGTTAACGGGGGCACCTTCGCCCAGCGCCCATCTGGCCGTCTCAAGGCTGACGCTGGCCGTCATAGCTTCACGTATTCCGCAACCAATCGACTTGATGGAGGCCACGTAAATGGCTGATTTCGACCTGATTCAATTCGCTCGCGGCACTGCCGCCGAGTGGGCGCAGACCAACCCTATCCTTGCCGCTGGTGAGCCGGGCTGGGAAGAGGACACCGGCAAGCAGAAGATCGGTAACGGATTGGCTGACTGGAACAGTCTGCCATACACGGCGACCGGAGTGCAGGGACCGGTAGGGCCGGCGGGCCCAGCGGGACCAGCGGGACCAGCGGGACCAGCGGGGCCAACGGGGCCGCAAGGGCCGGCAGGCAGTGGCGGGGCTGGCGGCGTGTCGTTTTTCCTCGCGCTCAACGCTGTGAGCACGACTGGTTCGTACGAGATCGACGTGACCGGGCTGAAGCGGCTAACCATCGCCACGAACGATGCGATTTTCTCGGGCGGTAGCGGTGTTCTGGTACAGCTGAGCGCAGATGGTGGGCTTACGTGGTTCGAGGCCACCGCTGACTACTCCCGCGTCAGCAACGGAACCGCTGTGAAAGTTCCGTACATGATGCTCCACGGGACAGCCTCCGGCCCCAAGAAGGTAGCAGCAGTGATCGAAAACCTCGACACTCCGGCCCCGGCTTTCATGCGCGCCGTAGACTTCGTTGATCAGCGGCGCACGTGGGACACGATCCACAACGCTAACGTCAGTATCAACCGTATTAAGATTCTAACCGATCCCGGAGTTTCAGGGATTGTTTTTTTCGAGGGTTCGTGAGGAGCCGCACTACACCTTAACTGAAGGAGACTTGACCATGGAACACGGTGCAAAACTAGCAGGCCAAGCCCGCCACTTGCTTGGCATCGTTGGTGCGGCTCTTGTCGCAGGCGGGTATGCCGATGAAGGCGTTATTCAGGAGATCGTCGGCGGCCTGATGGCTCTTGTGGCGATGGTCTTGTCGTGGACCAGCCCTGCTAAGAAGGTAGGAGAGGGGGACGAGGCATGATGCGCATTCTCTTGCTTACATCCGCGCTGACTGTGGCCGGATGTGCGGCGGATGGCGGGTTCACCGGAAGCCCTCACGGGTACAGCGGCAAAACCGACAGCCCCTTGGTGGACATGTTTGGTACGCCCACCATTCTCCAGCCTGGCGAGACTGCTCTGCACAGTGAGTATGGCGCCGACGGGAGTGTGGCCGAAATGCCCGGAACGTATTCGGTCGACATTGCTGGCAACGTTACGGCTACCGGTTACCCGGCATACTGGATGGCTCTCGCGTCGTTTTGCGCTCGCGCTCCCGCGGCACCCATCTGCGCCAACGAGCCGTGAGTTTTACCGGCGGCGTTTCGGCGCCGCCGGATCCGACTGCTTGCAAGGAAGGGCGCTTCATGGGAGCTTCCAAAGCAAATATCACGATTGAGAAACGCACCGACATATACCGAGGGCTGCTGGACAACAGAATATCCATGGTCAAACTGGCCAAGCATTTTGACGTTAACAGGGAGACAGTCACAAGGGCTCGGCGTCAGCTTATGGAGGCGGGGTTTAAGGCGCTGACGGCTTCGGCCGAGTGCGTGGTGCCGGAGACCTCGGTCGAACCGCCGGAGCCTGTTGAGGTTCATGATTCATCGTTTTGGCGCAGTCAGGCTAAGCGTCTGGAGAAGGAGCAAGGCAAACTGGCGCGGCTGATAGAGGAACTAGGCGGTGTTCGTGACCTACCCACAAAGATCCCGAACTGGCTAAACCGCGCTCGCAGCGACAGGAAGGGCCGGGCAGTTATCGGCTGTCTGGTGTCTGACATTCACGACGGCGAAGTCATCGATTCGGACGAGATAAACGGGGTGAACCAGTTTAACCCCGACATTTGTTCGGAACGATTGCACCGATATTTCTCCGCGGCGACGATCATAGGCAATCGCTGGGCTGAGGATTGCGCGGTGGAAGGCGTGTTGCTGTCGCTGGCCGGAGACATGATCAGTGGTGACATCCACGAAGAGTTGCGTATTACGAATGCGTTCACCAGCCACGAGCAGGTACAACACGTTCTCGGGCTGTTGATTGCCGGCGTCAATACGCTCCTCGAAGCATACCCGGTCGTTCATGTTGTGGCGGTGCCCGGTAATCATGGCCGATCGACGGTCAAGCCCACAGCGAAGAACTACGCAGTTCTCAGCTATGACATGCTGATCGCGTCAATGCTGGCGCGGCACTTCGCCAACGACAAGCGGGTAACGTTCCAGGTTGGCAAGTCCAAAGATCAGATCACGCCGGTTTTCGGGCGGACAGTGCTCACAACCCACTTCGACAAAATTGGCACGCGCGGAGGGCAGGGTTTTGCTGGCCCAATGCTTCCCATAATTCGCGGCGCCAAGAAGATCATCGAGCAGCAAGGATCGGTCGATCGTCGACCGGATCTGGTTCAGGGCGGGCACTACCACTCTACCGGCAACCCATATCTCGGGCCTTTGCCGATCCTGGCGAATGGTAGCGTGATCGGTGTCAGCGAGTACGCGGATGACCTCCGTGTGGCCGTGGAGCCGCCACAGCAGTGGCTTTACTTGCTGCACAGCCGTTGGTGGTTGCGTGAGCGGCAGCCGATCATCTTGACTGATCTGAAGAAACCGGAGTTGCCTCGCGTGCGGATATCGGCCGGAATGGCGAGGGCGTAATGGATCCGGCCAGTGTTTTTGACGATGACGAGATGAAGCCGAGCGAGGTTGTTGCGCTGGAGCGTCGGCTCGTCGTCGCCAAACGGCTGTTGGCGATCAAGGAAGCAAAGACGAGCCTGGCCAAGTTCATCGCGCTCATGATGCCGGATCCGAACGATCCGGATAACACCGACAAGACGCTCTACCAACGCACGCCGCAGGGTGATAAGCTGTGTAGGATCATAGAAGAGACCCTGGCCGGTAAGCGCCAGCGCACCGGAGTGTCAATGCCTCCTCAGCACGGAAAAACGATGCATTTGCCAGTCATGGGCGTTGCGTGGCTGATGGGCAACGACCCGACGGCGCCGTTCATCATGGCAACTTACAACGAAACGCGTGCCGGCGAGGTTGGCGACGAAGTTCTTGCCGTGATGAAAAGCGCGGCGTACCGCCAGGTTTTCCCAGCGGTGCAACTCGACCCCAGCAGCAAGTCCAAGACCTTCATGCGAACGACGCTCGGAGGCAAGATCGCGCTGACCGGTCTTGGCGGCACGATTACCGGCCGCGCTGCGAAGTATTTTTTCATCGATGATCCGATCAAGGACGACGAGGAAGCGCAAAGCGACACGCACCGAGAGAAGCTATGGAACAAGTTTTTCTCGGTGGCGTACTCCCGCGGCGGCAACAAGACCGCCATAATCGTGTTGCATACTCGCTGGCACGAAGATGATCTGCTCGGGCGTCTGTGCGACGACGACCACCCGGAGCGCAAGGGTCGGTTCCGTGGCATCTCGAAACACTGGGAGTATATCAATCTGCCAGGTGTTGTTACTGACCCCAAGATGGCAGAAGACCTCGGACTGACGCTGCAGAAGCCTGTGGCGCCGGTCGTGGTCGAACAGTTCGGCGACAAACCGATGGCGGCGTTGTGGGCGCGGGAGAAGAACCTCGACCACTTCGCGCAGTGGCGCCAAGGTGACAGCCGAACGTTCGACGCGCTGGTCATGGGTAAGCCTTCACCGGACGAAGGTGTGTATTTCATGGAAGACTGGCTCGTCGAGTACGAGCCACATGAGCTGCCGCTGCCAGACGATCTTCGTGTTTTCGGCGCGTCTGACCACGCAGTTAGCGTCAAGCAGGGCCGAGACTATACCTGCCTTGGGTGCATCGGTGTTGATAAGGATGATAACGTTTGGGTTCTCCCTAGCCTCGTGTGGGAGCGGATGGAAACGGATAAAACCGTAGATGAACTGCTACTTCAGTTCAAGACGCACAAACCGCAGTTGTGGTGGATGGAAGATGAACTGATATCAAAGTCCTTCGGCCCGTTTCTCAAGCAGCGCATGATGGAGGAGAGAACCTACACGACGCTTTCGCCCGTGAGACCCGCCAAAGACAAAGCAACGCGAGCGAGAGCCATTCAGGGCCGTATGGCTATGAAAAAAGTGCGTTTTCCGCGCTCAGCGCCGTGGTGGGCGCGGGCCAAAGCACAACTTTTGCGGTTTCCGAACGCAGCGAATGATGACTTTGTCGATTGGTTAGCGCATATTGGTCAAGGACTGCTGAGGTTGCACGGCCCATCTAACTCGACAGAGAACGACGAATCAAATGTCGTTTCGATCGGGTCGATCGAGTGGATCATGCGCAGCGCCAGGAAAAAAGCGGAGCGAGGCAAGCGCCTGGCCGGCAACGAGGGTTGGTGAGAATGAGCGAGCATGACGAAATTGACGGCGTTGAGCAGGAGAGTTCCGAGAACGCAGTCTCGGAGTCTACTGATCTCAGCATTCCGGAAGATGAAAAAAAGAACGTATCCCGCTGGCTCGAGCGCATTATGCGGGCCGAGAAGGTCCACAGCAAGGCGTTCAAGCGCATGCGGAAGTCTATGGACTTGGTGGCGTTCGGTGGTAACAAAGCGTGGGCTGAGAGCGATAAATACACGGTTTCGATCATCGCTCGCCACATCAATTTGGCGGTTGCTCAGCTCTACGCAAAGAACCCCAAGGCATCCGTCACCCGCAAGCAGTTGATGTTGCATCAAGTGTGGGACGGGTCCATGGACACGCTGCAGACCGCGTTGTTGCAGGCGCAGACCGGCGACCCGGTGGCGGTCGAGCAGGCCACACTGCTGCTTCAGGACATCCAGGCAGCGAAGAACTACAATCTGCTCGCCGACCGCACTGCCAGAACGCTGGAAATCCTCTGGGATCACGTGCTAGACGAGCAGACACTTGGCACGAAAAAGCAGCTTAAAGCGTTGGTTCGGCGCGCGAAAGTTAACGGCGTTGGCTATGTCAAGATGGGGTTCCAGCGCGAGTTCGAGCCCACGCCAGAGCTTGACGAGCGCATTCAAGACAACACGCAGCACATAGCGCACGCTGAACAGCTCGCTCGCGAAGTCAACCGCGGCGATGTTGAGAACGATTCCGCCGACATGGCAGAGTTGAAGTCCACAGTTGACGGGCTGCAGCAACAGATTCCGCTTGTCCGCGAAGGCATCGTGTTTTCATACCCCAAATCGACCAGGATTATCATTGACCCTGATTGTGACAGCCTTAAAACGCTGTCTGGTGCGAAGTGGCTCGCCGAGAAAATTTTCTTGACCGAGCGCCAGATCGAAGAGGTGTATGATGTTAAGCTCGAGGGAAAGCGCGCCCAAGCAATCAAGGCGCTCGACCTTGAATCCGACATGGAGGGCGACAAGGGCGCTATTCGTGTCTACGAGATACAAGACCGGATCAGCGGCATGTTTGTCACGATTTGCGAAGGTCACGATGGTTATCTGAAGGCGCCTGAACTGCCGCCGGTGTTTCTGGAGCGCTTCTACACGATCTTCCCTTTGGTTTTCAACGAGGTGGAGCACGAGACGGAACTGTTCCCGGCGTCCGACGCCTGGCGCGCTCGGCATATCCAGGACGAGTACAACCGGGCGAGGCAGGGTTTGCGCGAACACCGCATTGCGGCGCGGCCGTACTATGTTGCTCGCGCCGGCGTTTTCGAGGACGACGAGAAGAACAGGATGCAGAACCGATCTGCGTTCGAGCTTATCGAAGTCAAGGCGCTGCAGGACAATCAATCTGTTGACGCTGTGCTTCAGCGCGGCCCAGCCGCTCCGATTGACCAAAACCTGTACGAGACCGCCAGCATCAACGAAGACTTGCTGCGCACCGTCGGTGCGCAGGAAGCGAACCTTGGCGGCCTGTCCGGTGCTACCGCGACCGAGAGTTCCATTGCTGAGGGCAGCCGCACGTCGGCCGTGGCCGCAGATGTAGACGATCTCGATCAGCTTTTGACGGATCTGGCGCGTGCCGGTGGCATTGTGCTGCTCATGGAGATGTCCAAGGAAATGGTTATCGAGATTGCCGGCCCCGGCGCTGTGTGGCCGGACGCTCCCCCGAGCCGGTTGGAGCTGGCCAAAGAGCTAATGCTCGACATCAGGGCCGGATCCAGTGGACGGCCGAACCAAGCGGCAGAAATTGCGAACTTGGAACGCGGCGCTCCGCTCTTGCTGCAACTCCCCGGCGTATCGCCAGAGCCCCTGGCACGGAAATATGCCGGACTGCTGGACCTAGACCCTGACGAACTGTACCAGGCCGGCGCGATGTCGATAGTGGCACAGAACCAACTTGCCGGCGCTGCTCCGCCGCCGAACGGCTCGGTTCCCGCCGCGCAAGGCGGCCAGGGTGGGGCGCCGGCGAGTTCCGCGCCGTCTACCACTCCCCAGCCAGGATTTACCCAGCCCGGCGGCGACTTGACCAGCTAAAATTGCGCCAGTGTTCGTCACTGCTTGCAAACGGCACTGGACTATAGAGCCCCGCGACAGCCGAAAGGCCTTCGTGGGGTTCGATTTTCCTTGACACGAAATCAGGGCTTGCAAACTGATTCGTTTTGCCGGATTATGTGAGAGCAAAATCCGACAAACCGAAAGGATCTGGTGTGCCGGAAGAAGGT
>Ga0255049_10001305_pt1 | contig 13900 bp, 16 predicted proteins | sample JV7_2_3_MG_FD_183615 | JGI IMG/M metagenome (GOLD analysis project Ga0255049, IMG submission 183615) | Seawater microbial communities from Jervis Inlet, British Columbia, Canada - JV7_2_3 | ecosystem: Environmental > Aquatic > Marine > Inlet | place: Canada: British Columbia | collected 2016-10-06
ATAAGGGTAGCTATATTAATTTAATTGGCTCTGTAGCAAAATCAGGTTCCACGGGCTCATGTTGTGAGCCACCGCCCCTGTAAACTGGTGTAAGTCGACTAATAGGGGCGAATCATGAGAGCAAGCGAGATCAGTTTTTACGAATGGCAAAAGAAATTCTCCACGGATAGTAAATGTATGAATCACTTAGTGCAATTACGTTGGCCTGATGGTTTTCAATGTCCGCATTGTGGACATGATCATGGTTACTTGATCACTACAAGAGCGCAATATGAGTGCAGCCAGTGCCATAAGCAGACCTCACCAACCGCAGGCACACTGTTTCATGCAACAAAGCTACCGTTGACCAAATGGTTCTGGGCTATCTACTGGATGGGCAGTGATAAAGGTGGTATCTCAGCGTTGAGATTGTCGAAGCTAATTGGGGTGAACTGGCGCAGTGCTTATTTGATGCTGAAAAAGCTCAGATGCTCAATGGGCCACAGGGATAGCCTCTATCGCTTGTCCGATATAGTAGAGCTTGATGATGCCTTTGTTGGTGGTAAAAAACCGGGTAAGCGGGGTCGAGGAGCAGAGGGTAAATTATCTGTTCTAATCGCCTGTGAGAACCGGGGTGATAGACCGGGCTTCCTGGCGATGGAAGTGACTGAATCGGTGAGTAAAAAAGCCATTGAAGCATTTGCCAAACGACGTATCAAAGCAAAACAGACTGTTCGTACGGATGGATATCCTGCGAACTATGGTTTAGAGCACCATGTCACCCATATTGCGAAGGTGACGCCGCCTGAACAGGCGACCCAGTGGTTACCCTGGGTGCATATAGCCATAGCCAATTTAAAACGGTTTATACTGGGGACATTCCATGGCACCAGCAAGGTTTACTTGCAGGGTTATCTGAACGAATTTTGTTATCGATTTAACCGGCGTTTCTGGGAGCCGCAAATACCCAATAGGCTGATCAGGCTATGTATTGAACACCGACCACTCTGTGGAACCTGATTTTCATACAGAGCCATTTAAATAAATATCATAAGTAGCCACCGCCTTCGTACAATATGCGGGCTAATTCAATACCAGAGTTGCCAGTCCGAGAAATGCGATAATTCCAATTACATCGGTAAAGGTAGTCAGAATAACACCGCCAGCAATTGCAGGATCAATACCGAACTGGCGCAGCAAGATTGGGATGACGGCGCCGGCAAAGGCACCCGCAATCAGGTTTACGATTAAGGCAAAACCGATAATGGCGCCAATGTTAAAGTTTTCAAACCAGATGATAGAAAACGATGCGACTACCAGTGCCCATATCAGGCCGTTGAGTATCCCGATAGAAATCTCTTTTTTTATCAATGACTTATAGTTTGAACTACCTAATTGACCGAGAGCGAGTCCGCGTATCGCCAGCGTCAGGGTTTGTGAGCCGGCGACCCCGCCCATGCTCGGTACGATGGTAATCAGAATTGCGAGCGCCACCACCTGTTCGAGTATGTCTTCGAAAAAACCGATCACACCGGCGGCAAGAAAGGCAGTTAGCAGGTTAATTCCCAGCCAAAGCCCCCGTCGTTTGGCACTGGTCAGAGCCGGAGAAAACATATCTTCCTCATCGTCGAGACCGGCCATGCTCATGATCGAGCTTTCGCCTTCATCGCGTATGACATCCACCACGTCATCGATCGTGATTCGACCGATTAATTTATGCTGCTCGTCGACAATCGGCGCGCTGACGAGGTCATAGTTTTCAAATTCGCGGGCAACCTCAGTGTCTGATAGATGAACGTGCATTGCGCTGACGTCAGTACGCATTATATTCTTTACCTGCACATCAGGATCGTTAGTCAATAAATCACGTAAATACAAAGCACCCAGATAATGGTCGTGACGGTCGGTAACGAATAGCTGGTCGGTGTGATCAGGCATTTCGCCACGGATACGCAGATAGCGCAAAACAACATCCAGAGTCACATCTGCTCGAATCGTGATCTGGTCGACGTTCATTAGTCCGCCGGCTGTATCATCGCTGTAGGACAATACCGACTCAAGCTTTTCGCGTTTTTGCGCATCCAGAGTATGCAGGATGTTGACCAGTTTTTCGGTCGACAGAGAAAGAATAATATCGGCCTGGTCATCTACGTCAGGCAGGGTTTCGATTATTTCCGCAATTTCTGCTGAACTGAATTCCTTGAGTTTGTTATCGCGTACCTCGTCACAAGTTTCGAGTAAAACGGCACCAAGCTGCTCAGATTCTATTTGCGGCCAGACAAGATCACGTTGTTGAGAGGGCAGGGAATCTAGCAAATTGGCGATTTGAGCAATATTGGTATCTTCGAGAACTTTCGATATGGCATCACTGTCATCGGCGGCTAAAGCCAGCGCAATGTCCAGGCGTAACTGTTCGATATCGTCTTCAATCATGAGGCTGATTGTCGGTTAAATTCAGAGAGTGTACCAGACAGTTCTGTATCTGAAAGTTCAGGCGATTTTCAAGACAAGCGGGGAAATAGCTAGATAAAATTTATTCGGCTTCATCGAACCGATTATTAATGAGCTGAATTAACGATTCCAGGCAGTCTTGCTCGTCACTGCCGTCGACTTCCAGCACTACTTCGGTACCCTTGCTCGCCGCCAGCATCATCACACCCATGATACTCTTGGCGTTTACCCGATTGCCTTGCTTGTCTATAAATACATCGCTTTCGAACTGGCTTGCCTTACTTACCAGTTTAGAGGCGGCACGGGCGTGTAACCCGAGCTTGTTGATAATGGTAATGTTTTCAGAAATCATTTTTATGATATAGCCTTAGAATAAAAGCTATCCTTGTACAATTCCTTTTGATTATGCGTAATAATCAACGAGCCGACGGTCATTCAAGATCCCGGTGATGCACCGAAGCATTGTATTTGCTTTTCTGCAATTCACTTGTGATTTTCTCGACCAGATAAACCGATCGGTGTCGCCCGCCAGTACAGCCAATCGATATCGTCATATAACTCCGGTTTTCTTCCTTGAAATACGGAATCCAGGTCTGCAAAAAATCATTAATCGACTGGGACATGGAATTAACCTCGGCAAAACTCTCTAAATATCGTATCACCGGTTTATCTCTGCCGGTGAGTGATGCGAGTTCTGTTTCCCAATGTGGATTGGGCAGGCAGCGAACATCAAATACATAATCGGTATCGGCGGGTAGACCATGCTTGAACCCGAACGACTGGATCAAAATAGACAGATCCTTGCCGGTATTTGGCAACAGCCGTGTGACGATGGTATGTCGAAGTTCATGCACGTTAAACGTCGATGTATCAATTTTAAGATCGGCCCCGGCATTAATATTACTCAGCAGGTTTCGCTCCAGCTCTATTACTTCGACGAGCGGTAAACCTTGCTTTGACAATGGATGTTTACGCCGGGTTTCGCTGAAGCGGCTTAATAGTTTATTGATATTCGAGGTTAGGAAAAGAACCTCGACCGAGATATCTCTCGATCTTATCTGATCGATAATTTCTTCGAATCGATCCATGTCTTCGACACCACTCCTGGCATCGATTGCGACCGCGATTAACTCATATAGCGCTGGTTTCGAATGCGTCATCTTATCGATAAAATCAGGCAATAAGCCGACAGGTAAATTATCAACACAAAAGAAGCCGGAATCTTCCAGGGTATGTAATGCGACCGTTTTGCCGGAGCCCGAGAGGCCGCTAACGATGACTAGTTTCATCCGCTGGAACCTGCGTTTGGGGAGCTGGGATTAATTATAACGATGGTTGATTCTCCCTGAAGCTTGATTTCACAATCGAGGCCGATTTCCTCGGGTGCAAAAGTTGGTTGTAGATTCTGTTGGTACTGATGGAGAAATTCGCGAGTTTCTAACGTGGGTATCATTGCTCGGCCGAATCAATGATACGCGCCACTTCTTCACCGGAGTCGGCTTTTCGAATGGCGTCGCATATCTCAGTTTGCGAGAAAATTTTTGCCAGCGACGACAAGATTGCTAAATGTTCATCGGTTGCTTTTTCAGGAATTATAATGGTAAAAACAAGATCAACCGGTTGATCATCCGGTGCTTCAAAATTGACTGGCTGGTCGAGTCGGATGAAACAGGCAATTGTCGTGTCGAGGTTTACCAGGCGGGCGTGGGGTATCGCAAAGCCCTTGCCTAAACCAGTGCTGCCGAGCCGCTCTCGATCGAGTAAATTGTTATAGAGCTTTGGTTGGGAAAGACCAAATTGAGAAGCAATAGTGTTGGCGATAAATTCGAGAAGTCTTTTTTTACTCGAGATATCAGTATCGATGAATATACGATCGGGAGACAAAAGTGCTGAGATTGTCATGGACTGTAGAACTTAAAAACCAGATGCTTTAGTTAAAGGCGAATCTATTATGCGCGCATCTTATCCAAATCGATCGAGTATGCAAGCCCTAATAAAAGGGCGGGGTAAACGCTAACCCCGCCATTTTATTTATGCTACTTCAGGCATCTCGCCCCTGATGCGATGGTTTTTTAATTTTTCTTTGTGCTTTTTACCCTGTCTGTCAAGTTTGTCAATGAGCCCATCGATGGCCGCATACATATCTTCCTGCACGTCATCGGCGTGCAAATTATTTCCACTGACATGTAAGGTGGCTTCGGCTTTGTGGCGTAGTTTTTCAACGGTTAATACGATATGTATATCAAGTGCCTGATCAAAATGGCGATCCAGCCTTTCGATTTTTTCATTGACGTAATTACGCATTGATTCGGTAATTTCTACATGATGACCGCTCAAACTTACTTGCATCAGTAACCTCCTTAGGTTGTTGGATCCGCAATTGCTGCGAATCATTAAGTGTCTCAAAAGAGACGTTTACGTTCGTTAGATGGTGGTATAAACATAGCCTCGCGATATTTGGCAACAGTCCTCCTCGCTACGTTAATACCCTGGTCACCTAACAAAAGAGCAATTTTGTTGTCGCTTAAAGGTTTTTCGGGTCGCTCGGCGGCGATGAATTTTTTGATGATGGCCCGAATAGCAGTAGATGAACATTCGCCACCATCCGAAGTGCCGACATGGCTGGAAAAGAAATACTTGAATTCCAGTATGCCGCGCGGCGTGTGCATATACTTATTCGTGGTCACTCTCGATATAGTCGATTCGTGCAATTCGAGCAGTTCTGCAATATCGCGAAGCACCATGGGTTGCATCGCTTCTTCGCCGTATTCGAGGAATGCCTGTTGTCGTTCGACGATGGCGTTGGCCACGCGCAATAAGGTTTCGTTACGGCTTTGCAGGCTTTTAATGAACCAGCGTGCTTCCTGTAAGTGGTCCTTCAGATAAACATTTTGCTCGCTTTTATCGCTGCGCTTAATTAAATCCGCGTATTGGGTGTTAACACGAAGCTGCGGTGCGTTCTCGGGATTTATGCGCACCTGCCATTTACCTGAATGCTTCGAGACATATACATCGGGAATAATGTACTGAGCATGATTTTCACTAATCGCATTGCCTGGATGGGGATTGGTGGTTTGAATCAGTTTGATAATTTCGGCCAGCTCAGCATCGTTGGCCTGAAGGCGTCTTTTTAGCAAAGCAAAATCATTGCTCGCCAGTTGCTCGAGATATTTATCTACCAGGGCCAGTGCTTTAGTAAGGTGCGGGGTTTCTGGGTCGAACTGGCTTAATTGTATCGTCATGCATTCGGCTGGTGACCCGGCCGCTACGCCGATTGGATCAAAATGTTGGATCAGATGCAGTACGGCTTCGACTTCGTCGAGTTCAATTTCTTCGAACTCTAACTGCAGGCCGGCATGAATATCCGCAACCGGCTGGGTCAGATAACCGGAGTCGTCGGTGGAATCGATGATCGCGAGTCCGATTTCACGATCTAATTCGGTCAGATGCGAGCAATTGAGTTGCCATAACATGTGTTCGTTGAGCGCGTCGAGGGCAGGTGCCTGATTTTCAAATAAATCTCGATTATCGTCGCGTGTGCTGGATGCCTGCGTGGGAGAATTACGAATATTATCGTAGATGTCGTCCCATCGACTATCGACCTCGAGTTCGTCCGGTAGAGTTTGTTCGGCGCGATTTTCGCTGACCGCATCGGCGGCGGTTTTTATCTCGGTAATATCTTCGCCATCGGAGCCATTTGTCCTGTCCGCCTCTTGATCCATCACGGTTATTTCGCCAAGATTATCTTCCTGTTCGAGAAGGGGATTGGCGTCGAGGGTTTCCTGTATTTCGGCTTGCAATTCCAGAGAAGATAACTGTAATAATTTTATCGCCTGCTGTAATTGCGGCGTCATGGTGAGGCTTTGGCCTAAGCGTAGTTGCAGGCTTTGCTTCATCGACGGGAGGTTTCCTGATATGAGATTCTAGACAGGTATTTATTTTCTCTCATGGATACAGTTATAGCCTAAAATCGTCCCCTAAGTAAATCTTTCTGACGATTTTATTCTCCAAAATTTGCGCAGGTTCACCCTCGGCCAGTATCTTGCCTTCACCCATAACGTAGGCACGGTCACATATTCCCAGGGTTTCGCGCACATTATGGTCGGTTATCAGCACGCCGATGCGACGCCTGGCGAGTTGTCGAATAATGTTTTGAATTTCGATCACCGAAATTGGATCTACCCCGGCAAATGGTTCATCGAGCAGGATAAATTTGGGTTCATTGGCTAACGCCCGGGCAATTTCTACGCGTCGTCGTTCGCCGCCGGAAAGCGAAATACCAATGCTTTCACGAATATGGGTAATCTGGAAATCTTCCAGCAGAGCTTCCAGCTTGTGCAATTTTTGTTGTTGAACGAGATCTTTACGTAATTGCAATACGGCCATGATATTGTCCTCTACCGAAAGATTTCGAAATACCGAGGCCTCCTGGGGTAAATAGCCGATGCCCTGTTGCGCACGCGTATGGATAGGCAGGTTATCAATTGCATTGCCATTTAATAATATCGCTCCCTTGTCGTTGTTGATCAGGCCGACAATCATATAAAAACAAGTGGTTTTGCCGGCACCATTGGGGCCCAGTAAACCAACAATTTCGCCACTATCGATATACAGTGAAACAGACTTCACTACCTCATGGCCGCGATAGGACTTGGCTAGATCGCTGGCTTCGAGCCGACTGGCCAGAGCTGTTTCTGAGACAGGGTTTGGGTTTTCCATGGCCGCTGGTGGCGGGCTAGGGTTGTTTTGGCTGAATCAGCATTTTAACTCGATCATCGGCTTCCGAACTACCGGCCTTTATGCTTTGGTTTTCGGTATTGATCTGAATCGTATTGCTTTCGATGGTATCACCCTTGTAGCTGAATCGGGCGTTGCCGGACATAACTAATATCGACTCCGATTGCCGGTATCGCAGCTGCTGGGCATGGCCGTTCATTTCCTGATTATCGTCATCGAGTTGACGAAAAGTGGCAGGTGTACCGGTCATTTCCATCAGGACGAGTTCTTTCTCGTCGTTAAAGTGCAGCGTCAGTCGTTCACAGCGAAATTCGAGACTGCCCTGATTCAGACGCACATTGCCGGTATAAATACTGATGTCTTCCTGGTCACGCACTTCGAGGCTATCGGCTTCGACGTTAATCGGCTGCTGTCCGTCGGTGGATAATGCAAACAATTGCAAAGGCAGCAACAGGATTAAAATAGAAAAAAGGGTAGCTCTATTAAGTGTCTGCATGAAAATAAATTGTCCTGGTATTTTTCAGCGAATATACATTGTTGCGTAAATCGAATACTGCATTGTCACCGCTGATTTTGGCGCTGCTAGATTCGATTGTTACTATACCTTGACTCACGATCAGATCCTGGTCGGGCTTGAAAAGCATACTTTCCGATCGAACCTGCATTGCATTTGCCCCCAGTCTTTGCATAACCACATTTTTATCTAGCTGCAACCACTCCTGTCGGTGGAGAATATTGCCACGGGAAGCCTTTACCTGCCAGTCGCCACTGTCTCGGTAAACGTGAATTATCGGTGCTTCGATGCGGCTGATATCGTCCTTGGTAAAATGCTCGAGGTAGGGGCTTTGCAACTGGTAGTCGAGATTGCCTGATTTGTTGAAAACACGATAATCCATTGAACTCAGGAAGAAATCGATATCCGTTGGGATTTCAAGTTCGGGTTGAACTAAAGTGTCTTTTGAGCGTGATTCGTAAACCCATCCCACTGCAATCGCACCTAGAACCACGATAAAAATCAGGATGATAGTAGGCGGCCTCATTACCGATACGAAGCCTTTCTGGATTTGATTATTTCATTCATTCTAAAAATCTCTTACACTACACCGGCTCTTAATAAATCATGCATGTTTAACGCACCCTGAACGCGATTATTATTATCGACTACCATCAGCGCGTTAATTTTTCGGTCGTGCATGACTTTCAGTGCTTCGCCGGCGATGCGGTCAGCTTCGATGGTAACGCAGTCAGGCGTCATGAAGTCTTTGACCTGTGCGGTTTTGATGTCGGGCATTTTTTCGAATGTGCGGCGTAAGTCACCATCGGTATAAATACCGAGTAGTTTCTTGCTCTCGGGGTCTATAACACCGGCCATGCCGAGACCCTTTTCGGTCATTACCAGCAGCGTTTCGTTCAAGCTGCTATGTAACGGCACCAGGGGGATTGCATCTCCAGAGTGCATGATATCGCTCACCCGCAATAGCAGCCGGCGGCCCAGGTTTCCGCCCGGATGCGAAAGAGCAAAATCCTCTTCGGTAAAACCGCGTGCCTGTAAAACTGCTATTGCAAGCGCATCGCCCATGGCCAGTGCGGCGGTGGTGCTCGAAGTGGGGGCTAAACCCATCGGACAGGCTTCCTTGTCGACACTGACATCCAGATTGATGTCAGCAGCCCGGGCCAGGGTTGATTGTGGCTTACCGGTCAGCGTGATCAACGGAATCCCCAGGCGTTTTAACAGGGGTAGTAAAAGCGTTATTTCACTGGTTTCACCGGAATTGGACAAGGCAATGAGCAGATCGTCGGTGGTGATCATACCCAGGTCACCGTGACTCGCTTCACCGGGATGCATAAAAAATGCCGGTGATCCGGTGCTTGCAAGAGTGGCAGCAATTTTATTGCCGATGTGCCCCGATTTTCCCATACCGGTGACTACGATGCGCCCTTCACAGGCGAGTAGCATATCGCAGGCGTGATGGAACGACTGGTCGAGACGCTGCGTCAGTGCAGCGATTGCTTCCGATTCGGTTTTTAAAACCGCCAGACCCAGCTCGATGTATGAATTCCCGGTCATGTTATGGAGTACCTGTCATCACCCCATAATACAAATATAACTGGTAAATGACAAAGCTCGCGAATAACCAGAAGCCTTTCTTGCGGGACAGGCGTTGTGATGCTGCTGGAAAACGTGACAGCCCATATAATAATAACGTTATTACGATGACGACCGGTAAATCACGGGTCACCGCTAATCGGTCAATATTGAAACTGGTAATCGTCGCCGGGATGCCGATTACTGCCAGTGAGTTGAACAAATTGGATCCGACAATGTTACCGATTGCCAGATCTGGTTCGCCTTTTTTTATACTTGCAATTGAAGCGGCGAGTTCGGGCAGGCTGGTACCCAGTGCAACAATGGTCAGGCCGATAATCAATTCGCTGATACCGAACGCATGTGCAACTTCTGTTGCACCCCAGACCAGTAGTTTAGAACTGCCGACCATAATGATCAGGCCGGATAACGCCCAGCCCAAGGCAACCAGCAAGCTCATGTCTTCCACATCACCCCCGGTTAACTCACTTTCGCCCCAGTCTGCACCGGGGTGCTGACGATGTGATTTCACCAGGTACCACATCATCAGGCAAAGCAAGGCTATGAGCAACAGACCATCGATAATATCGAGTGCCCCGTCGAACAAACACCAGGTCATTACCGCTGTTGCGATCATTAATAAAGGGAATTCGTGTCGTAGCACCCTCTTCGCGATTGGCAGGGGGGTAATCAATGCGGTAACACCCAGTATTAAACCGATGTTGGCAATATTAGATCCGAGTGCATTGCCAATCGCGATGTCAGGAGTATCTTCGATGACTGCGATGATCGATATTAAAATTTCCGGAGCAGAAGTTCCGAAGCCGACAATCGTAATACCGATAATCATCGTCGATACACCGAGATGCATGGCGATACTGGTCGCACCATCGATAAATTTATCCGCGCTCCACACTAGCAGCGCAAGACCCACTGCGATGGAACCTAAGGCCAGCCACATGTTATTTTTGCCGGGGCTGGGTCGGTGGCAGAGAGGTTTTCAAAACCCGGCGGTAGAAGTGAATAAACCGACTCGCAAGTCACACGCGGAATAGATTTCACGACCATCGACTTCCATCGTGGCATCACCGATTCCCATCACCAGTTTGCGCATGATGACGCGTTTCATATCGATGCGATAGGTGACCAGTTTTGCAGTTGGTAATACCTGGCCAAAATATTTCACTTCACCGGCCCCCAATGCGCGGCCGTGGCCGGGTCCGCCTTTCCAGCCGAGAAAAAATCCTATCAATTGCCACATTGCATCAAGCCCGAGGCAGCCAGGCATAACGGGGTCGGTTTCAAAGTGGCATTTGAAAAACCATAGATCAGGATTAACGTCGAGCTCAGCGATTAATTGGCCTTTGTCATATTTACCCCCATCCTCGGTAATTTTGACAATTCGGTCAAACATTAACATCGGTGGCAAGGGTAAAAGCGCATTACCTTCACCAAAAATTTCGCCCTTGCCACAACGAATCAAATCGTCATAGTTAAAATTGTGCTGATCGGTAAGTGGTCTCGACATATGGGTTAACTGAAAATTAAAGACAAGGTTGCGAACACTAACTATTCTCAGGAGATTATTCCAGCAAAATGTGTCGCTAATTAAAAGGTAAAAGCAAAACAGGTTGCATCTAGTCAAATTTTTTAACATTGGAACTTCGTTGTTAATTTATACAGTTCCCTGAGGAATTCATTCAGGGTATATTCTGCGCTTGGATTTCGGCTCTGGTCTTCGTCGTTGTATTGCGGGCACCCGGAACTGTAATCCGGTCGAACCTGATGACCGATTAATTTAAATTTATACTGTTGAAACATGATTCAGTCAGTTTCTGTTAAGCCAGACGGGGGAATAATGTCGCGTATGAAGGCAAGAATTATCAAACCATCGTTGTTGTTTCTGGGTGCCCTTATGTTGGCGCTAACGTCGCAGGCATTGATGGCAAAGACATCTTTGAGCCTGGATGAAGCAATTCAGCTTGCGTTAACCCACGATCCGAGAATCGAAGAAAAAAAGGCATTTGTGCGTAAGGCGCAGGGGATGCTCGATGAAGCCGAAGGGTCTGCCGACTTTCGTTATGGGGTGGACAGTTTCCTCGCCATAGCAACCGGGGTCGATGGCGGATTTTACGAGGGTGGTGCCGAGTCATGCTCGGGCTCTTGTACGCCGAGGAGTGATACTTATGACTTTAACGACGGTCTTTCATTATGGGCCGGAATGACTTTTAGTATTGTCAAGCCGCTGGCCACCTTCGGTCGGCTGGAAAATTACCAGGAAGCCGCGCAGCAAAATATCCTGGTCAAGCAGCAGGACGTTGAACTGCAACGGGATAGCATTCGTCTCACCGTCGTGAAGGCCTATTACGGCTATCTGGCAGCCCGCGATGGCAGATTCCTGCTTGAAGATACCCTCAAGCGGCTCGAAGGCGCTCTCGAACTGGTGAACCGGTGGCTGGACGAGGACAAGGGCAATGTGAGTCTGTCAGATCGCTACGCACTGGAATCCGGCAGGGGCCTGGTTAAAAGTTTTCTGGCCGAGGCCAAAGGCATTGAGGCGATTGCGATGGAAGGTTTGAAATTACTGACTGGTCTGCAGTCGGAAACCATCGAGCTGAAGGATCGGCGATTGAGCCCGCTTGCACTGCCAGATGAAACTGTTGAGGAATGGATCGCACTCGCCATCGAAAATCGTCCCGAGTTCCGTCAGGTTAAAGCTGGTCTTTCGGCCCGACGCGCTCTGGTCGAAGCCACGAGAGCCGATTCAAAACCAATAGTATTTGCCGGGGTCGCAGGATCGTTATCCTACGCACCCGGGCGTGACCGACTCGACAATCCTCATATATACGATTTATATAATCATTCCGCATTATCACCCGTGGTCGGAATGCGCTGGCAGTGGGAACCGGGCGCACACCCGGCCCGTGTTGCACAGGCACAGGCAGATCTCGATGCGTTAATTCAAACCGCTTCATTTGCCCGGCAGGGCATACCTTTCCAGGTACGTGAACAATATCATTTGATGCAAGCGAAATTTGAATCGATTGCGGCGATGAAATCGAGCGCGAAAGCTGCCAGGCGATGGATGATCGCAGCTTATGCCGACTTTGAGGCAGGTCTCGAAGAGGCCGATAAAATTCTAACCGCGATGCAGGTTTATGTCGTGGCCTATGCCGAGTACTTGAAAAATGTTAATGATTTCAATAATAATGTGTTCAAATTAAAAAGTGCCAGTGGAGTTTATGAATGAATAAATTGATGGGATTTCTGTTGTTTTTTCTGTCTCAACAGGTGGCTATCGCTGTTGAATTGAGTCCTGAGGAACTGATCCGACAAACTTCTAACCAGGTGTTGAGCCAAATTCAGTCCAACTCCGAGCAATACCGGCAGGATCCGGCGAAGCTTTATGCGCTGGTGGATGAGATCGTATTACCACACTTTGATTTCGTTACCATGACAGAACTGGCATTGGGTCGTTATAAAAACAAGATTAGTACTGAACAGAAACCGCTGATTATAAATGAGTTCAGGGTTTTACTGGTGCGAACCTACGGTAAGGCGCTGCTCGAATACAATGACCAGGAAATTATTTACCTGCCTACCGAGGGTTCGCTGGAAGCGGGCGATGTTACGGTTAAGACTGAAATAGCGCAGGCGGGTGGTTTTCCGATACCCCTGAACTACAGCCTGAAGGCGGGTGAGCAGGGTTGGAAAGTCTACGATATCAGTGTCGATGACATAAGCCTGGTAACGAATTATCGCGCCAGTTTTGCCCGCCAGATCAAGAAAAATGGCGTCGATGGCCTGATAAAAACTTTACGTGATCGTAATTAAGGAGCTGTAGACAGGTTCCTGAAAATAGAAGTTATTCACTGGATATGCAGAAACTAAGCCCTACATTCCTGATTGCCATCTGCTAGAATACTCGCTTTTTTAGCGCTTCGACTAATAGATATCGTTCGTCAATGAATAAATTAATTATCAAGGGCGGCATACCATTGTCCGGCCAGGTACAGGTATCGGGTTCAAAGAATGCAGTACTACCGATTCTGGCTGGCACGTTACTGGCTAGTGGGCCGGTAATTATTCGTAATGTGCCACATTTGCACGATGTTACGACAACAATGGAATTGCTCGGGCAAATGGGTGTGTCGCTGACTATCGGTGAAAAAATGAGCATTGAGGTCGACCCCTCGACCATCGAAAACACCTTTGCCCCCTACGAGCTGGTAAAAACCATGCGAGCGTCGATACTCGTGCTTGGTCCTTTGCTGGCGCGTTACGGTGAGGCCGAAGTTTCGTTACCAGGTGGCTGTGCGATTGGTGCTCGACCGGTTGATATGCATCTTTCGGGGTTAGAAGCGATGGGTGCACATATCGATGTCGAACAAGGTTATATCAAGGCCACAGTGGATCGGTTAAAGGGTGCTCGCATCGTAATGGACCAGGTAACTGTAACCGGCACCGAGAACCTGATGATGGCAGCTAGTCTGGCTGATGGAAGCAGCGTGATCGAAAATGCCGCGCGCGAGCCAGAGGTAGTCGATCTTGCCAATTTTATAAACGCTATGGGTGGTAAAATTGAAAATGCCGGTACCGATACGATTACAATTCATGGTGTCGATACACTCCCTGGCTGCGATTATT
>Ga0255049_10001307_pt1 | contig 13884 bp, 16 predicted proteins | sample JV7_2_3_MG_FD_183615 | JGI IMG/M metagenome (GOLD analysis project Ga0255049, IMG submission 183615) | Seawater microbial communities from Jervis Inlet, British Columbia, Canada - JV7_2_3 | ecosystem: Environmental > Aquatic > Marine > Inlet | place: Canada: British Columbia | collected 2016-10-06
CGACAGTGAGACCCGCCACACCGGCACCAACAACGAGTGGCGCGTCAAGATGGGTGGTTTTTGGCATCAGAGTGCCTCAGTCCTGACGACCGACCTCGAGCATCTTGGCAACGGCAAGTCGGGCCCGGTCCGCGATGTGAGGATCGATCTCGATCTGGTGGGTGAGAGTGGCCAACGACGTGCGGATGTTCTCCAACGTAATCCGCTTCATATGGGGGCAGAGGTTGCACGGCCTGACGAACTCGGTGTTTGGAGCCTGTTCGGCGACGTTGTCCGCCATCGAGCACTCGGTGATCATCATGACCTGGGCCGGCTGGTTGAGCCCTAACCACTGGATCATGCCGTGGGTAGAACCGACATAGTCCGCCTCGGCGAGGACGTCAGGAGGGCACTCCGGATGTGCAATGACCGAGATCCCGGCCATGTCGGCCTTGTAGTCGGAGATCTCCTTACCGGTAAAGCGCTCGTGCACCATGCATGAGCCCTCCCACAGGATCACTTCGACATCGGTCTGCGTGGCGACCCACTTCCCCAGGTATTGGTCGGGCGTGAAGATGACGCGATCCGTACCCAGTGACTCGACCACGGCTACAGCGTTGCCCGAAGTGCATGTGATGTCCGATTCGGCCTTGACCTCTGCTGAGGTATTGACGTAGGTGACGACCGGGACTCCGGGGTGCTCCTCCTTCAGGCGTCGCACGTCTGCTCCGGTAATCCCGTCCGCAAGTGAGCAGCCGGCCTCCAGATCAGGAATGAGAACCATCTTGGAGGGATTTATCAGTTTCGCGGTCTCGGCCATGAAGTGGACACCGGCAAGGACAATGACGTCGGCGTCGGTCTCGAGAGCGATGTTTGCGAGAGCGAGTGAGTCTCCGGTGAAGTCGGCTGCCAGGTGATAGATATCCGGCGTCATGTAGTTGTGAGCGGCGATGACTGCGTTGCGTTCTTTCTTCAAACGGCTGATGTCATCGATAATCGGCTGAAGCGCGACGATCTCCTCCTCAGGGAGGACATCGGTTGCGCGCGTGATTTCGAGTGTGGTCACCAGACTCCGCGAGGGAACTGAAACCAAGTTTAGGGCCTGCAATGTCTCTCACTTACACTGCCCCGCCATAGCCAACCCTGTATTAGAAAAGGAGTTCGGAAACGCAGCCACCGCCGACGCTGCCCTTCAGGCCGGTGCGATGGACCGAGCGCCCAACATCGGCGATCGGATGACGGTCGGGTTGGTGATCGGAGCCACTTTCTTCCTGCTCCTGCTGGTGGGCGCAGGCGCCGTTTTCGGCTGGAACAACGCCGACACCATCTGGCGCTGGTGGTGGGCCGTCGCAATCGGACTCATCATCCTCGTCATCGCGACCGTGGCCATCCCCAAACTTGCGCCTTTCACCGGCGTCGTATACGCCGTCACACAGGGCGCTTTCTTGGGGGCTCTGTCGAAGCAATACGAGACTTTCTACTGCTCCTCGACTTTCAAGTCATCGAATACGGGATCTCGCAGGGAGCGCCGAAGAACTTCGCATGGTTCGCCGCGTTCGGCCTCATGGTCACCATCATCTGGCTCTACATCGAGATCCTGCGGCTCCTCGCGAGGATTGTGGCCCGGCAGTAGGCCCAGTCATCCTCGGCACATTTCGCCCTATGGCCTAACCGAAAACCGACTACTGAGAACTGACAACCGGAGCCCGCAGGGCTCCGTCACATATGTTCGATAACGGCGTCGCCGAACTCCGAGGTCTTGACCTCGGTGGCATCGTCGGTGAGACGGGCAAAGTCGTATGTCACCGTTCTGGCGGCAATCGCACCCTCGATGCCCTTCACGATCAGATCGGCGGCTTCGTCCCAGCCCATGTAGCGAAACATCATCTCCCCCGAAAGGATCACTGAACCGGGGTTCACCTTGTCCTGGCCGGTGTACTTGGGCGCCGTTCCGTGGGTCGCTTCGAAGATGGCTACACCGGTGTCGTAGTTGATGTTCCCACCGGGAGCGATGCCGATCCCTCCCACCTGTGCCGCCAGGGCGTCTGACAAGTAGTCGCCGTTGAGGTTGGTGGTGGCGATTACGTCGTAGTTCGCCGGACGGGTGAGAATCTGTTGGAGCATGGCGTCGGCGATGACGTCCTGAACGAGAAGCTTGTCGCCGGGGTCGCCACCGGAGTCCTCCCAGGAGACCGCCTCGTCAGAGAACTCTTCTTTCACCAGGTCATATCCCCAGCTACGGAAGGCACCCTCTGTGAACTTCATGATGTTGCCCTTGTGGACGAGAGTCACCGAGTCGCGATTGTTGGCGAGGGCATACTTGATGGCCGCCCGGACCAGTCGCTTCGACCCGGTCACCGAAATCGGCTTCAGCCCGAGACCCGAGTCCTCGCGCAGTTCCCAGCCGTACTCAGACTTGAGAAAGTCCAGAAGCTTTTGGGCGTCTTCGGTCCCCTCCTCGAGTTCCTTGCCGGCATAGACATCCTCGGTGTTCTCCCGGAAGATCACCATGTCGACCGCCCCCGGGTTCTTAACCGGCGAAGGCACCCCCTCGAGCCAGCGGACAGGACGAACACAGGCATAGAGATCGAGCAACTGACGCAATGCAACGTTGAGGGAGCGGATGCCGCCACCAACCGGTGTTGTCAGCGGGCCCTTGATTCCGACCAGATAGGTCTCGAAGGCCGCAACTGTCTCATCAGGCAGCCACGAGCCGGTGGCATCAAACGCCTTCTGACCGGCGAGAAGCTCCATCCACTCGATCTTTCGCTCACCGCCGTACGCCTTCTCGACGGCAGCATCGAACACGCGGACGGAGGCAGCCCAGATGTCGGGGCCAATGCCGTCGCCCTCGATGAACGGGATAATCGGATCGTCGGGAACGGCGAGACCGTGGGGTCCCATTGTGATGGGTGTGGCCATGCGGAAGCGACTCCTCAAAAGGTGATTTCGGAACCCGAGATCCTAGCGACCTGAGCCTCTACCCCCGCTTTGGGGAGCTAGCCGCGGCGCGCCTCCGCGGCGGTGAGTGTGTTGACAAGGAGCATGGCCCGGGTCATCGGTCCAACGCCGCCCGGCACTGGCGTGATGGCCGAGGCCACCTCGACCACCGACTCGAAATCGACGTCACCGACAAGGCCTTCGTCGGTCCGGCTCACGCCAACATCGATGACAACCGCACCAGGCTTGACGAAATCCGCAGTGATCAGGTGGGGCACGCCCACGGCTGCCACAAGAATGTCAGCCTCCCTGGCGACCGCTGCGAGATCTGCCGTTCTGGAGTGCGCGACTGACACCGTCGCGTCGGCGCCCTTGCTGGCGAGCATCAGGGAAAGGGGACGGCCGACAAGGAAGGAACGGCCTACAACCACCGCTCGCTTTCCGGTGGTGCCGATCCCGTAATGGTCGAAGATGCGCATGATGCCCGAAGGTGTGCAAGGTCTCAGCCCGGGTCGACTCAGAACCAGCAAGCCGAGGTTGTGAGGGTGAAGCCCGTCAACATCCTTGGAAGGGTCGATTCGCTCGACGATGGCCTCCGAGTCGAGCCCGGCAGGAAGGGGAAGCTGGACCAAGATCCCGTCCACAGCATCGTCGGCGTTGAGACTGTCGATCTGGGCAGCCAGAGCCGACTGCGAAATGTCGTCTGGCAACTCGCTATGAAAGGAGCGTATCCCCACTTCGGCGGCGTCCTTTCGCTTGCCCCGCACATAGGAGTGAGAAGCGGGATCATCGCCGACAAGGACAGTGGCCAAACCTGGCTCGTAGTCGAGCTTCGAAACACTCTCCTTGACCTCGGCCTTGACCGTGGCGGCAACCTCTTTTCCGTCGAGTATCTGAGCGCTCATCTCAATGCCTGAAGTGGCGGTCCCCAGCGAAGACCAGAGCAACTCCGTGCTCGTTGGCAGCGTCGACAATCTCCTTATCGTTTCTTGAGCCACCCGGTTCGACAACGGCGGTCACACCCGCCTTGACCAGAGTGTCCAGTCCGTCCCTGAACGGGAAGAAGGCATCCGAGGCGGCGACGGCGCCCTTGGCCCTGGCACCTGCTTTTGCAACAGCTCTCTCTGCTGCGCCCACGCGCGACTGGTCGCCGGCGCCGACTCCGAGCGCCTGGCCGTCAGCAGCGAGAACGATGGCGTTTGATTTCGTGGCAGCGGCAACAATCCATGAGAACTTGAGCGCGGTGTCCTCCTCGGCCGTGGGACTCCGCTCGGAGACGACTTTCCACATTTCACCGACCACACTATCCCGACCCTGGGAGAGGAACCCCTCTTCCACACGGCGGTAATCCTCGTCTTTCCCATGCGGCGGCCGTGCAGACAGCACCCGAAGATTCTTTTTCGCTGACAGGATCTCCAGAGCGTCGCCGTCTACCGATCGGGCGATCACTACCTCGACAAAACGGTCGGCGATCGCACTTGCCGTCGAGTTGTCCAGAGTCCCGTTGATGCCGATGACACTTCCGAAAGCAGACAGGGGATCTCCGGCCCAGGCCTTTTCGAAGGCGTCGAACACGGAGGTGCCTTTGGCCGCGCCACAGGGATTGGTGTGCTTGACGACGACGACCGAGAGGTCCCCCAGTTCGGTGGCCAGCGCCCAGGCAGCCTCAGCATCGACGAAATTGTTGAAGGACATCTCCTTGCCCTGATGCTGATGCGATGTCGCCCACCAGGGTTGAGCTCCATCCTCAACGAAGACCGCTGCTTCCTGGTGCGGGTTCTCGCCGTATCGCAGATCAGCGAAACGGCGCAGTGGAAGGACCCGATTGTCGCCAATCCAGCCGACGATGGCCGCGTCGTAGGCAGCGGTCTGAAAAAAGGCCTCGCCGGCGAGCCGAAGTCGAAGATCGTCGTCGAGCCCACCCGACTCGATCGCTGTCGCGACTTCTTCGTATTGGTCAGCCGAAGACACGACCCCTACATAGCGATGATTCTTCGCGGCCGATCTGATCATCGACGGGCCACCGATGTCGATCTTTTCGATGATGTCGGACTCCGTGGACGACTCATCGGCGACCGTTTCGGCGAACGGGTAGAGATTCACGACCACCAACTGGATAGGCTCGATTCCGTTCTCGGATAGCTCGTCGAGATCGGACTGCTGGTCAGCCCTCGCCAGAATCCCGCCGTGTATCCGAGGGTGAAGAGTCTTGACCCGTCCACCGAGGATTTCGGGCGATCCGGTCACGTCGGCTACACGGGTGACGGCGATTCCGGCTTCCTCGAGGGCGATCGCCGTCCCGCCTGACGAGATGATCTCGACGCCCGCGGCGGCGAGTCGCCCAGCAAAGGGCACCAGCCCGGTCTTGTTGTAGACGCTCAGCAACGCCCGATTCACCGAAACCAGGGTCATCGCCAGATCACTTCTCTCCCTTGAATCTCGATCTCGCCCGCAGCAAAGGCCCGGACGACCCTTGGGAGCAGATCGTGCTCTTCGACCTGGATCCGGGCATGAAGAGAGGCTTCGTCGTCGCCCGGGAGGACCGACACCGCCCGTTGGGCGATGATGGGTCCGTGGTCCACTTTCTCGTCCACGACATGGACGGTAACCCCGGAGACCTTGACTCCGTGTTTGATCGCCTGGGCGACGGCATCAGTCCCCGGAAAGGCAGGCAAGAGAGAGGGGTGGATGTTGAGAGTCCGGTCCTTGAACCGGCTCACGGCCTCTGCTGAAAGGATTCTCATGAAGCCGGCGAGGACAACCATCTCGGATCCCGAATCGACTATCGCATCGACGACGGCATTCGAAAACGACTCCCTCGACTCGTAGTCACCCCATTCGATGACCCTGGTCTCGATGCCGGCCCCACTTGCACGTGACAGGGCATTGGCTTTGGGCTTGTCGGAGACCACCAATCGGATCTTCGCCCCGAGATCGGGGGTATCGATCAACGCCTGGAGATTGGTGCCTGACCCTGATGCAAGAACTGCGATATCGATGGGACCCTCCACAAACCGGCCGCGGCACGGAAGTGTAGAAGTATCGCCAGTCCCGCTAGCACCCCGGACAACCCCGGTTCAGAGATGCCGCGAGCTGCGTGTCATGGGCGGGGGGTGCAGGGGGGTCGTCCCCCCGCAAGGTGACAGCTCTAGGCGCTCAGCCGCCCCCTGAGGGATTGTCTGGCCCGATAAAGGACTGAGCGCACCGATGCCGGTGATGTCCCCATGATCGATGCGGTCTCCCTAACCGTCAGCCCCTGACCTTCCTTGAGAAGCAACGCGCAGCGATAGTTGTCGGGAAGGGCGGCGAGGGCATCGATGACCTCTTTGCGGGTCTCGAGCTCGATGGCCAGGGACTCGGGGTCCGGTGCCGGCGAGATCACCTCGCCATCAAGGGCCTCATCGAGATAACCGTCGATGGCCCCCGCTGCCGTCCGCCCCCGGAGGCTTCGACACTCGTTAGTGGCGATCGTGTGCAGCCAGGTCCGGACCGACGCCTCTCCGCGGAATGAGTCGAGCTGCTCGGCAGCCGTCACCAGCGCCGCGTGGGCAACGTCTTCGGCGTCCTCAGGATTGCCACACAACAACCTGGCGAGATTCTCAATGTCATCGCGGTAGTCCCACACATCGGCTGGCATCGAGTTGAATCTAGAGAACACAAGATGAATCGAGGACGGTTGCATCTGTTCTATGTATTCCCCGAGGAGCCTTCAAATGTCACAAGTCGAGCAGGTACCGGCATACGACTGGGAAAACTGGGTCGCCGAGAACGACGGCAACGTCCTCGACGTCCGGGAGCCAAAGGAGTGGGCTCTCGGCACTCTCCCTGACTCGGTCTTGCTGAGCATCGGCCAGATCATCGAGCGGAAGGATGAACTGGACAGCGATACGCCGTGGCTGGTGGTTTGTCACACGGGAGGGCGCAGCCAGCAGGTCGCGACCTACCTGGCCATGAATGGCTACTCGGCTGCGAATCTGGCTGGAGGCATGAAAGCACTCGGCCTCCAGGACTGACGTGGAAATCACCAGCATCCGCACCGAGGGTCTCGGCGATTCGACCTACATCCTCAGCCACAACGCCGGGGCAAGGATAGCCGACGTGGTCGCAGCGCTGGGGAGCCGGTGACCCTCCATACCGCTCTGATTGGATTGGGCTGGTGGGGTCGACAGATCGTATCGAGCCTCGCCGAAAGCGAGATCGTTTCGATAGTGCGGGTCGTCGAACCGCGGGTCGCCGAGAACGCTGAATTCGCCGAAGCCCATGGACTCATGCTCGGCGACGACCTCGACGAGGCGCTGACAGACGAAGCCGTCCAGGCCGTGATCATCGCGACACCTCATGCCCTTCACGAGGAGCAGGTGATCGCCGTAGCCGGGTCAGGTCGGCACGTATTCTGCGAGAAGCCGCTGGCTCTCAATTCGGCCGCGGCGAGACGGATGGTGGACGCCTGTCGACAGGGCGGGCTAAAGCTCGGCGTTGGGCATGAGCGAAGATTCGAAGGCGCCCTCGAGGAAGCCAGACGAATGGTCCTCGATGACGAGATCGGAACTCTGCTCCACCTCGAGTGCCACTGGTCCCACAATCTGTTCACCCGGTCCGAAGCATCGGATTGGCGACGCGACCCCCGTCAGGCGCCGGCGGGCACGCTCACCGCGCTCGGGGTCCACATCACCGACTACTTCCAGTCGGTAGCCGGACCGGTGGCGCAGTTGACGGGGACAACCGCCGATCGCTCGTCCAACTACCCGGGTGACGACGTTCTCACCGTCCAGTTCCGGTTTCGGTCGGGTGTGACTGGGAGTTTGGCCAATCTGGCGACCACACCCTTCTACAGCAGAATCACAATCTTTGGGGACCGGGGCTGGGTGGAGGCCCGTGAATACTCCAACGTGGATGTCCCCGAGGACGCCACTCTGGAGTGGCACACCGCCGACGGTAAAGCCCACAACCGCACCTTTCCTCCCACAAACACTGTCAAGGCCAACATCGAGCAGTGGGCGGCGGCGGCACTCGGGACAGGTCAGTATCGGTTCTCCGATGAGGAGCTGGTCCACAACATCAAGATCCTGGAGGCGATCGTTGCATCGGCCGACACGGGAGCGCCAGTGGCAATCGGTTGATTGACTATTGGCTGCGCTTGGCCAGGTTCTGCGCCGCGACAGCGACAAGGAGGAACAGCAGCACACCGCCGCCAAAGACGAACAGAGTTCCGGTACCAAACACCTGACCGATTTCGTCCTTCCAGAACGATGCGGCGGAGAAGCCGGCGATTGCCGTCAGAACGGCAAGACCGTAGAAAATGTATGAGGCGAATTTCATAGCGGGCGGAACACTAGACCCTGATCACTCGGCGCCAGATTCGTCACCATCGAGGTCTCACTCTCGAGCCATGATCCGGTGGTAGGTCTGCTCCGACCGAGGCCCGTCTCGAGGAACGTGTATCCCGGTATCTGGCTCGTGATGCTCAGCCTGACGACGTCGGACCAGAACGCTGTGGACTGCTCCACATCTTGGGTTCTCAGAATGATGCTGGCGACTTCCATGAGCTACGTATTCACTTCGACGAAAGCCAACACCCGACTCCACGCGTCGATCGATTCTCCGGCGAACTCTTCGTACTTCCTGTCGAAGAACGAATGCGGGGCTCGCGGGTAGACCACCACTTCGTTGGCCACCCCGGCGCCGTTCAGTGCCTCCTCGAACTCGTCGATTGCCTCCTGAGGGATGCTCGGGTCGGCACCACCCATCAGGGCCAGAACCGGACATGTCATGTCGCCGACCCGGCCGATCACCCCACCGTCCTCGCCGTCGCGGTTGGGGCGCCCATAGAAACCAACCGCTCCGGACAGTCCCAGTCCGTTCGCAGCCTGGTGCCATGAGTTCGACCCCCCGAAGCAGAATCCGACGGTGAAGACAACACGATCCGGGTCGTCTGCTCTGACCCGGGAGACGGCGGCGGCTACGTCGTCGCGCACTCCCTCCATGGTTGTGTCCTCGACATGTGGCCAGAAGTCCCAGTCGTTGGGGCGCTCGCCAAGGCCGGCGGTACGGCCGAAGTAGTCGATGGCGATGGCGTCGTGACCGGCCTGGGCAAACCGGGCAGTGAGTCCCTTGTAGAACGAGAATAGCCCCCGCACGTCAGGCAGCACGACGATGGCCGCCTTCGACTTCTCCTCGCCAAAGGCCTCAAAGGCCATGAATTCGTTTCCGTCCTGTGCGGTCAGGGTGACATTCCGGGTGGTGATTTCCCGGTCGCCGGCGGCGATTGGCGGCTCGGAGTCGTGATCAAAACACATCAAGCCACCGTAGCCGTTTCAACATTGGAGAACCTTCCTGGATAGCGCCCGGATCGAGGGGGGAGAGATGCATCCGAAACTCCTGACTTCCGGCCCTACACGTCGGCCCGGGCATTCGCGAGAATGTGAGATATGAGTGATGCAGCTAGTCCACGCACATGGTTGATCGCGGGGGGCGCTGTCGTGATCATCGGTGCTCTGATAGCAATCGCTCTGGCCCGCGAGCCTGTCGCACTGGACCCGGGGACCCCCGAAGGCACCGTCCAGAACTATCTTCAGGCGATAAGCGACGAGGACTACCAAGGCGCCTTCAACCTTCTCCATCCCGATTGGACCAAAGGTTGCACGGCGGCAGACCTGGCGGCCGCCGCACCCACCGATCCATTCAGCGCAACCCTGGGTGACACCGAGGAGACAGGGACGACAGCCTTTGTCAGAGTGACCATTCGACAGGGGGCGCCGGGACCCGGCCCGTTCGAGTCTGGTTTTGGTAGCTTCGAGGAGTTCTTCGAACTGGAGAACGAAATCGGCCAGTGGCTGATCACCGGATATCCCTGGCCGTACTTCGATTGGAGGTGTCAGCCAAGGTGAGTGTCATCATCGGATTGCTCTTTTTCCTGGCCCTGATTGCAGCCATCGTCTTCGGGATCCGCTTCCTCACCCGCCGACGCGACCATGAAGCATCAGGAGACCTCGACCTCATCGCCTACGGACTCCTCGCTATTGCAGTAGGCACCAGCGCGTTCGCACTGGTTGCTCTGGCAGGTGCCGCTTTTCCAGATCAGACAATCGTCGGAGGCGGAAGCGAGCAGGCGGCCACCGCACTCGCCGGCCTCGTGGTGGCAGTTCCCATCGCAGTTGTTCTCTGGCGTCGACAGGCTCTCAGACGACGGCAGCACCCGGACACGGTGGGCTGGCCCATCTACCTCGCCGTGATGGAGGCCGTGTTCATGACCGCCACCGTCATATCGGGCTTCAACGTGCTCTTTTCGCTGATCGGGACAGGCAACGCCACGCCGTGGACCGACCTGATCGTCTTCGGTGGTGTAGTCGCACTCCACGAAGTAGCCCGCCACAGGACGCCGACGGGGTCGGACGCTGCCGGACTGCCACGCGTCATCGGTTCGGCTATCGGGCTCATTCCGACGGCCATTGGTGTGACCATCCTGCTCTACGGGCTCTTCAACGAGATCTACGGCTCGATCGCTGCGACCGTCACCGATTTCGATTTGGCAATCGCCCTGAGCTTCCTCATCGTCGGCGCACCGGTCTGGTACTTCCGGTGGTGGCGCCCGTGGCCCCTCGAGCCCGGAGGCTCGAGGAAGGTCTGGCTGGTCATCACCTCGGTGTCGGGGCTGCTCACTGCCCTTGGAGCTGCAGTGGCGATCGCGATCTCGGGGGTCACTTTCCTGGCCGGCGACACCCGCGCTGCAGCGGAGCACTTCGAATTTGTGCCTGTATCGCTGGCAATCCTCATTGTTGCTCTCGGGATCTGGCTTGTTCACCGGAGAGATCTCAGTCCTGAGCGTGGCAACACGATGCGCAGCTATGAGTACATCATCACGGCCTTTGCCCTGGGCTCCACCATTGCAAGTGCCACTTCCTTGGCCGCCATCGCCTTCGGAGAGTTCGACCTGGTCGGCCCCGGCGACACTTCGCTGCCCTGGGGCATCGCGATCGTCATCGTCGTTTCGCTGGCGGTCTGGTGGTGGTTCTGGTCGAAGGTACAGGCAGCTCCCCGTGAAGTGGAGGCCAAGGCCACTCCCCGTCGTGTCTATCTCCTCGGCATGGGGGTGATCACGGGTCTGACCACGGCTGAAGCGCTGATCGCGACCCTGGTGGTTGTTTTCCAACAGCTTCTGGACGCCGGAGGCAGTACAAACGCTCTCGCGGTTCAGGCTCCCCTGTTTGTGTTCTCCGGACTTGCCATGTGGCATCTCCTTCGAGTCAACGCCCAGGACAAGAAACTCTTTGAGGCCGAAGAGGTAATAGCACCATTCCAGGTGACGGTGATCTGCTCGCATCCCGGGCAGCTGGCCACGGTGCTCCCAAAGCAGGCGAATCTCCGCATCCTCTATCGGGCGGATGAAGTGGGCATCATCGACAACGAGATGGCGGAGGACATAGCAGCTGCGATCGGGCAGGCCTCTTCGCTGGTCTGGGTCGGTGCCGGCGATTTCGAGGTTGTGACGGCGAGGTTTGACTGACGGTTGGCGTCGCCAGTGATTTCTGTGACTATCCCGTAGCGTGAAGTGGCTTGCCTACAGATATCTGAAACTACGCGGCTGGACCTTTCTCGGCCAACTCCCCGACATCCCCAAGATGATCATTCTTGGCGCGCCACACACATCCAATTGGGACTTCGTCCTTTTTCTTGGAGCGCTTCACTACTTCGACTTCAAAACAACCTTCATCGGGAAGCAAGAACTGTTCCGCCGGCCATTTGGCTTCCTCTTCCGCAGTTGGGGTGGAATCCCTGTGGACCGGTCAAAACCGGGGGGAATAGTCAGGACCGTCGCCGAAGCCTTCGAGCAAGCCGACCAGATGAACCTGGTGGTGGCGCCCGAGGGAACTCGCAAGCCCATCCCCTACTGGAAGGCCGGCTTCGTCTGGATCGCCGAAGCAGCAAACGTTCCGGTCGTTCCTGCCGGTGTGGACGGGACCAATCGCACAGTCGAAATCGGGCCGACAGTGCCATATGAAGGCGACCTGACAGCCTTCATGGATCAGATCCGCGCCTACTACTCGTCCAAGGACGGCATCAACCCCGAGGGGAAAGGGCCGGTCAGAGTGAGGAGAGAAGAGGGCTCCGACTCATGATCGTTCTGCGAGCTTTCGGAATTCCTCGGAAGTAACGCCACGCGCTGGCGCGGCGCCGATCTTCAGAGTCCCCCTGCCAAAACGCTCCCGAACCTCATCAACATGCTCGTCGAGTGCCCGCCGCTTGAGGTCTTCCAGGCTGCCCGCACGGAGAACGTCTCCTTCGTCTAACTCGAACTCGAGTTGGAGAAAGTCATCTGTTGTCAGATTCGAAACAGACATCCCTACGAGTGTCACCGGTTCGTCGCTGACATCCATGGCTCGGCCGAGCAAGACCGAGCCCAGGTTGGCCAGAGCAGCCGTCGACGCCGTTGGGGAAGGGAGTGTGTGACTTCGCGAAATCAGCCTTGGACCGGGGAAGCGGGCACGCAGACTCAGCGTCGAACCCGATCGACCCTTCTTGCGGAGCCGTCGACCGATCCGATCGGCCAGACCCAGAACAACCACGTCTAACTCCCCCGGGTCGGTCAAGCCTCTTCCCAGAGCCTGCTGGCTGCCCACGCTTCCAGCCCTCCTGCCGCCGCGGACCGAACGCGGGTCGCGGTTCCACGCAAGGGAGTGGAATGCCCCGGCCGCACCAGGCCCGATGGCGGCTGTCAAGGCTCCGGGTGGCACCTGGGCGAGTTCCCCAATGGTGCAGATCCCCAGCCGATGAAGTTTCGCCGCCGTGACCCGACCCACCCCCCACATGGCCTCTACCGGGAGCGGATGGAGGAAATCGGTCTCGGTACCCGGAGCGACAACGACCAGCCCGTCCGGCTTTGCTCGAGCCGACGCGATCTTGGCGAGGAACTTGGTCGTTGCGACACCAACCGAAATCGGGAGACCGATCTCGTCCCGCACTCTTGTCCGGATGGTCCGTGCAATCTCGCTGGGAGAACCGAGCAGATGGGTGGTGCCAGACACATCGATGAACGCCTCGTCGATGCTGATCTGCTCCATGATGGGCGAGGCGTCTTCGATCACCGCCATGACCTGTTCGGAGAAGCCGAGATAGCGCTCGAAGTGGCCGTCGACGACGACCGCATCGGGGCAGAGGTGCTTGGCGTCCCGGGTCGGCATCGGGGTGCGGACACCATGGGCCTTGGCCTCGTACGAGCACGCAAGGACTATCCCCTGTCCCACCAGGACCGGCCGCCCCCGAAGCGACGGTTCGAGCAACTGTTCGACCGACGCGTAGAACGCATCGAGATCGGCATGGAGGATGGTCGGTTCCATGTTCCGATCTTGCCGGGGGCCTGTGACAGGTTTGTCGCGACTGTGATACCGGCCGACTACTCCAGCGTCCGCAGGTAGGCCACCACGTCCTGGAGGTCCTCGTCGGTCAATGACGGGTTCCCTCCCCTGGGAGGCATGAGGACACCAGTGTCGTTGGCCGGATCATCGGGACCACGACCTACCTGCAGGAAGGCAATCATCTCGCCGTCCGAGTTGCCAATGACGAACGCATTTGCGTGCAGGTCCTTGCCCAGACCTTCCAGCCCATGTGCGTCTGTGCCATGGCAGGCAGCACAAGTTGCCAGGAAGATCTCCTCCCCGGCGGCGACATCACCCGCCGACGAAGAGTCATCGCCACCTCCGGAATCACCGTTGCCACCACAGGCGGCCAGCACCAGCGCCAGGATCCCCAGGAGCACAATCAAACGTTTCATCTCATCCTTTCTTTCCAGGCGTCTCGAAACGCCTTCTTTTCACTCAGATCCATTCATTGGTCGTGATGGCTACCAAGCAGCCCGTCCAGCACCTCTAGTTCGACAACGGTGTCCCAGCGAATGACCTCACCACCAAGGTCCATCGCAATCACTTGGGCACGGTTCTCATCTTCGAAGGCGAGGATCCCGTGACCCAT
>Ga0255049_10001308_pt1 | contig 13881 bp, 19 predicted proteins | sample JV7_2_3_MG_FD_183615 | JGI IMG/M metagenome (GOLD analysis project Ga0255049, IMG submission 183615) | Seawater microbial communities from Jervis Inlet, British Columbia, Canada - JV7_2_3 | ecosystem: Environmental > Aquatic > Marine > Inlet | place: Canada: British Columbia | collected 2016-10-06
CGTCATGCCCCACGCGTCGGCGAGAGCCAATCCGTTGAACTTCACCCACGCCGGCTCATTTTGCTCACCTCGATGTGGTGGGGGCGCGAGATATGGAGTGTCGGTCTCGACCATTGCCCGCTCCGGTGGCACAAGCTCGGCGCCCAGCCGGATTGTGTCTCCGGTCTCAAAGGCGACCGGGCCGGCAAACGAGAACGTTACGCCGAGTTCGAGAAACCGCCTGGTCCACCTGGTACCCCCCGTCCAGCAATGAAGAACCGACTGTGGACCGACCTCGGTCTCTTCGATGATGTCAAACACATCCGCAAAGGCATCCCTGCAGTGAACAATGATCGGCTTGCCGAGATCCAGGGCCAGCCCGATCTGCGCCCTGAACGAGACCATCTGATCGTCCCGGGAGGCGAGATTCCTATAGAAATCGAGCCCGGTCTCTCCTATGGCTGAGGCCGTGGCAGCCAGTTCGGTGATCGCGGCTTCCTCTGCGCCCCAGTCGGCTGCGCTGTGGGGATGGAGCCCGGCCGTGGCCAGGATCCTCCTTGGGTTCGATTCGGCCAGCGCCCGGGATACAATTGAGCTGTCGAGGTCGACTCCGGGTGCGACTACCCAGTCGACTTCCGGAGCACGCTCCAGCAGCGCGATCGGGTCGCGCCCGTCGAGCTGCAGATGGCAATGTGTGTCAACCCAACCCATGTGTCGCGACGGTAACCGGCAGAGACTGCATACCAATGGGTAGGCTCGCCGCCATCACAAAGGATCGGTATGGATACGGGGATTGCCAGGAAAATCGATGACCTGGGTCGGATCGTAATTCCGGCCGAAACAAGACGTCTCCTCAACATTCATGAGGGCGACCACCTGTTCATTTCCACCGAAGGCGGATCAATCGTCATCCGGAAGATGACCGACACATGCACATTTTGCGGGTCCGACACCAACGTCGCCCAGTTCAAGGGCAAAGGGATCTGCGCTACCTGCAGGTCTCAGCTGGAGCCCTGATCATCAATCAGGGCCTGGTAGATCTCGCGCCTGGAAACTCCTGACGACTCCGACACGTCGCGAGCTGCAGTTGATGGAGAGGCACCTGCCTCGACTTCTCTTCGCGCCGCGGCAATCGCCTCCTCTGTGCTGACCGTCGACGGCGTTCCCGGTGCGATGACAACCGTGAACTCTCCTTTGGCCGGCCGGGCCGACCATTCCTCGATTGCAGCGCCCAACCGTCCGACCCAGATCTCCTCGTGGATCTTCGTCAGCTCACGGGTGACCGCGATTTCCCGATCGAGACCCACCGTCCCGGCCAGTGATTCGAGGTCGGCAAGAAGCCGATGAGGACTGACGAACAAGACCACGGGTCTGTCGTCGCGGGCTATGCCGCGCAATCTCGATTCCCGCTCTCCCCCTTTCTTGGGCAGAAATCCCTCGAAGACGAAGCGATCGCCGCCAAAACCGGCAACCGCCACAGCACTCGTCACCGCGGAAGGCCCGGGGATGACAGTGACCGTGAGCCCTGCCGCTCGAACTCTGGCCACAGCCTCCGAGCCCGGATCCGAGACCGCCGGCATTCCTGCATCGGTCACCAGCGCGACCATCTGCCCTTCCCCGACAGCTCCGGCGACCTCATCGGACCTGGTCTGCTCATTGCCCACGAAGAGGGATCGAAGCGGCGGAGAGACTCCGAGATGGTCCAACAGAACCGCCGTGCGACGGGTGTCTTCGGCGTAGACGACGTCGGCACGAGATAGAACGTTGCGCAGTCGCTCTGAAATGTCACCCAGGTTCCCAATCGGGGTCGCGCAGACCACCAACTGCCCTTCAGGCATCCGACACCTCCACCACGCTCCCTGGGAGGGGCGTCGTCACGCTCTCCTCGAGTTCGAGAATGAACCTCGCCGAGGCGAAGTAGGCAACACGATTGGGAGGGAGCGTTCTCGTATCGATGACCCGCATGTCCCTGTCGAGACCCACCAACCGCAGCGGCTTGTGTAGGCCAAAGCTGTGGACACTCCGGCCACCGATCAGGAGAGCGCTTTCGGAATCGCCGGCCTTGATCCCCAGAAACCGGTCCCGGAAACTGTGGGCGCGACTGGCAACCACACCCGGCCATTTCTCAGCGCTGAGTCGGACGGTCTTCATAGAGACGAACCTAGGGCGTTGGTGATGCTGTCGAAAGCAGGTCGTCAGCCCTGCATGGCGGAGCGAATGGTCTCGCCGACCGGCACTTCATCGGCAGCTATGAAAGCAAGCTGATTGTCGAAGACTTCAACCCAGACGAAGTCCTCATCGGCCACTGCCGTACGGGCATAGTCGACCAGGGCGTCTTTCATCTCATCGAGGTCCTTCTCGGTGTCCCCTTCGTACAACAGCAAGAAGGCGGCACTGTTGCCGTCGAACCACTGGAAGTAGGTGTCACCGCCCCAACCGTCGGCGGCGACCAGGCCGGTCGCTTCGCCGAGGACCTGGTCGAGCATGACCCGGAACCCAAACTCCCCCCACACGGACTGGCGTTCGAGGTCGTATCCGGACAACGTGATTGTTTCGGCCAGAACTTCGATCGGCAGATCTCGCTGATAGTCCGAGGGTGTGATCACTTGTTCAGTGGAGCCGGGCAGGCCGGGCATGATGCTGTAGGCGTCATTGACGGCTTCCCAGTCCCCGGCCTGATACAGCGATTGGGTGAACTCGAGACCCGAGTCGTACGGAAAGATCAAGGAGTCTCTTATGAACCGAGGCGAGGAATCGAGGGTCGTGCTGTCGACATTGCCGGCCTCGGCAAAGAACTCGCCCAGCTCTCGCTGGGAGAGTCCCTGTAGATAGAGCAACTCGGTGAACGTGGCGTCGCCTTCGACCAGCCCCTGATAGGCCGAGGCCTGGTCGAGACGCTCCTCATCGAACATCGACTCGATGATCGGGTCGAAATTGAACTGCTGATCTGTCAGCGAATGGGTCAGCTCGTGAATCATGGTCGCCTTCTCAACGACCGAAAAGCCGCCGCTTCTCATCGGCACGACGAGCTCTCCGGTATCACCGTCGTAGAACCCAGCCACCTGCTCGCCATAGAGATCGGTGAGCAGGGTCTCGAGAACCACCTCTTCGTCAAGCAAGCCGAGGAGTTTGTACAGGGCGTCGTCGGCGGGGAAGTCCGCCGACTCCTCCTCGATCAGCGCACGGACCCTTGCTTCGAGCTCGGCGTCGGTGACGATTGTGATGATCGGAGCCTCGATGAAGACGAGACCTCTCAACTCCTCGGTCATCCGCACCAGAGCAAGAAGCTCGTCTTGGACCTCCTGTGGAAGGTCTTCAATACCGGGGAGCTCGGTCCATGTTGGCTCGGGTTGCGTGGTAGTTGTGCCCTCGCCCTCCAAAGTGGTGCTGGGATTACCCGTCGACGGAGAAGACCCATCTGCGGTCGTCGACTGGGTCGGAGAAGTGTCATCGGTCCCGGTGCTCGGCGTGGATGTGCAGGCGCCAACAACCAGAATGAGCGCGATCAACAACGTGAGACGACGGAGCATGGCGCTCAGATTATCGGCGGCCAGGGCTTAGACCCTTACCTCGAATGGCGCCATAGACTCAGCGTCCGCATGACGGCTCCGGATCTTTGGCTAATCGCAATCGTCCTGGAGATCCTCGGCATTCTTTTCATTGGTGACGATGTGATCACCACCCGACGCGATACCAAAGCCGCTGGGTCGTCCCGAATCGCCGAGGACGGCAGCACCGAGAGGGCGGCGATCTCTATCGCCATGCGTCATAACCCGTGGAAGTCGGTGTTGGGGATCGCCCTGCTTCTGGCCGGGTTGGGCCTGGCCCTGGCGGCGAACCGGATCTAGACGCCTAGAGGCTCTCGACGAGACGGACATATGCGGACATGTCGTGAGGGGCAAGACCGATCGCTTTGATTCTCCCGAAGTGTGCCAATCGGTACTTGAGATCATCGGCGGCGATCTTCCAGCCACTCGCATCGGGGTGCACCGCACCGGAGGCATCGAAGTACCAGCGATGGCCGATGTGACGGTAGGACTGCACCAGTAGTGGAACCCGGGTGACCAGATCGATGTGATTGATGAAGCGGTAGCTGACGTCGGCAAGTCTCGATACGAACTCCCGCCGAAAGTCGCCGAGACCGGTCCGTGGCTGCCCGTACGTGTGAAGAGCGGCGACCTGATGACCGGCGTCCTCGAGACGAGCAGCAGCAAGTGTGGCGAGGGCAGCGCCGAGGCTGTGCCCGGTGGCCACCACCGGCTTGCCCGCTGCCTCTACGACCGGCACGACCTTGTTCCAGATTTCATCGAGGGCATCGCTAAAACCCGAATGAACCTTTGTGCCGAACACGCCAGGAGCAGGCGCAAACCGCGCATCGGTGATCCAATCGATCGGGTTGTCTGCCTCAGTGCCCCGAAAGGCCAGATAGAGGTGGCCGGCGTCAGCTGCGCTGAAAGCCTGAGATGAGGTGTCGGAGAACCATCTGAAGCCCGTTAGACCCAGTGCTCCCACGGCAGCTTCGGCGGGGCCCGGATCCTTGTATGAGTGCTTGGAGAGGTTGACCGTCAGCTTGGCGAGGTCGAGATCTAGTGGCACAACCGGATGTTACGCCCCGAGCGTCGACGAGAGCGCTCGATCGCGTAGGGTCGAGTTCCGGAGGGGCGCGGTGCAGACCTCTTATCGCAAGACGGGAGATCGGAATGACCACACTCGAATTCGGAGCCAAGGGCGAAGAAGTCAAAGCCCTCCAGAAGATCCTGAAAGAACAGGGAGTCTTCAAGGGAGCCGTACGCGGCAACTTCCTCAAACTGACCAGGGCGGCCGTGGTGGCATTCCAGCAGACCCGCACCGGTCCCAAGGGCAGTCCGCTGCGGACAGACGGTGTGGTTGACGACGACACCTGGTGGGCATTGCAGAACCCCAAGGACTCGCTGGCCAAGGAACCAACCCTCAGATATGGGAGCAAGGGCGAATCGGTGAAGATTGTCCAGCAGCTCCTCAAGGAGCAAGGCTTCTTCAAGGGGGCAGTACGCGGCAACTTCCTCAAACTCACCGACGAAGCGGTCCGCTATTTCCAAAATACCCACCTCGGCCCAGACGGCGAGTTCCTCGAGTCGGACGGGGTCGTCGGCGCCAACACATGGTGGGCGCTACACAACCCTGTTGGCAAGCCGCAAAAGTCCGACCTTCCCGGGGAGATACCAGACGGGCTCACGCCAATGCGACAGAGGATCCTCCAGATCGCACTCGCCGAGCACGCCGCCGGGGTGAAGGAGATCCCCAACGGCGACAACAAAGGAGACGGCGTCACCAAGTACTTACCGGGAGGCAGGGGTGCCGCCTGGTGCTGCTACTTCTGGTCATGGGTCAACAGGCAGGCTTTCGACACGTACTCCTTGGGAGCGAGGCATGGGAGAGTGTCGACGGCGTTCGCCCGGGCGCGGAGGCTCAAGATGGCGCGAGCCAAAGGTGACTACATCCCCATCCCCGGCGACGCCTTCGTGATGGCGAGATCCAAGCCCGAGTTCGGGAAGTTCCAATTCACCGGAATCGGCCACATCGGATACGTGCTCCGGGTCGAGGTCTCCGGCGGCAAGGCAGTTGCTATCAACACAGTGGAAGGCAACTCCGGCAACAGGGTCAAGCTCGGCAAACGCAAGCTTTCCGATGCCTCCATTGTTGGGTTCATCAACAACTACGGGAAGGACGAGCAACCCTCCGGTTGGGAGAAAGGCCTGGTCAAGGCGGTCGCCACCGGTGGCAGCACTACTCGCTGACCCCGTCACTTAGACTCCCGAGGCGCTGAGGAGGGTGTTTGCAGGTCAAAGGAATCATCTGGATCGGGTCGGCCACCGAGGACCTGGAAAAGTCGGCAGAGTTCTTCTCGAAGACCCTGGGAATGAAGATCACCACCGACGTTCCCGGGTTCACCCGCCTCGTCACTCAGGACGGTGACCGTGTCGAATTGTTCGGTCCTGATTCTGCCGAGCACGACCAACTCGACACCGGACCCGTCGCCGGGTTCTGGGTCGACGACATCGAACAAGCCCACGACGAGCTCCGAGAAGCGGGAGTGGACGGAGTCACCGATCTCGAGCATGGGCGCGACGGGCACAGGTGGTTCTACTTTCGTGCGCCCGACGGCAGCTTCTACGAGTTGTGCGAGCACCCGCGCCCCCGCCCGGTCAAGGGTGAGGAGTCGGCGGTTTAGCCATCTTCGCAACTCCCTACCTGCGAGGAACGCATGATTCACAATCACGTGACGGGCTGAGGGTTCTCTACCTGAAATAACGACACTTATGCGTGCCTGCTCAACGGCAGCACCTATGGGCGGCTGTGGTGGCTAGCCGATGTTGACTTCGTAGCGGGTGTTTACCGTTCTCGATTGCGGGTACGTAGAAGCGGGTTGGTGTGATCTTGTACACCTCATAGGGAGGCATAGGTGGTTGGAGGAGGTCGATAGCCCCCTGTACCGGCTCGTTGTATTCAGATGGGTCGAGTCTCCGTGCCGAGCATTCCATCTGAACAGCGTTCAGGTTCGCGGACAGGCTCGGCGTGTACTCGGGTTGTTCGCTGTCGAACATGACAGCAGCTACCTGCCCGCCCGCTTCAATGTGGCGGCTGTGACGAGCTTCGGGCGTGGAGAAGAAGTAGAAGTTGAGGTCGTCGTCGACCATGCACTCCAGTGGTGCAACCCAGGGGCTCTCTCCATCGGTCGTAGCAAGGACAAGATATTGGGTCCTCTCGATGAGATCTTTCACCCAGGCAGCGTCGGCACGGTCGGTCATGATTCCTTCTTCTCCCCCTCTCTTTCGGGCTGACTAACCCAAGGATAACTACACGACCGCCCGGAGTGATGCCGCACTCCTAGTCCAATGGCTGACGTCCCACATACCTGTAGCCGACGTTACGAGTCCGTGTAAGGGTGGAAGTCCCTTGGCCGCCGCACTCATGTGCGGCTCAACTTGCTGGTTCTTGACTCCGAGCTTCCCTGGTTGGGCTAGTGCTGGATTCCTGCATCAATCAAGGTCATCAACGTCGCTGTCATCACCGCGATCGTCTCCTCACTGTCTACAGGTGTGGCAGTCCCAGAACAGACGGTGAGAGTACGTCCGGGTTTCAGCACAAGGGCCGAAGCCCGGTAGCGCTCTGCTTTTGCTGGTCGCAGCAGGTTGATCTTGTATTCGACGGTTAGCACAGCAGCGTCCTTGGGCATCAGGGAGAACGCGGCGTAGCCACACGCCGAGTCGAGCGCGGTTGCGATTGCTCCCGCATGCTTGAACCCGTGTTGTTGGGTGAAGTCGTCGTGATGGTCGAATTCAAGGTCGATCCAGCCAGGGCCGAGACCCGTGATGCTCACCCCAAGGGTTCCCATCATCGGCTGAGCGTCAAAGCTCGCTCGAACACGCTCGGCATACTCCGGATCGGATGGCGTGTAGTCGGTTCTCATGGGAGTCATAATGACACGGCGGCCTGAGTGCCTGCCAACAGTGACAACACGTTTCGCTCAGAATTCAACGCCTGAGCAGCACCAATGGGTCACTGGCCCTCAATCGAAGCACCGGACCGACTCGGGGACGCCATCATCGCCCGTCTCGACAGCATCTGACACTGCCCAGACGTCCGCTCTCCAGCCACTGCCTGGCCATAACTACCCGCCCCAAACCGGCATGTCCAAACTCACCCAAGATGACCTCGACCAGGCTGCCCACTCGTTGAACACCCGCCCTCGACAAACCCTCGGAGGGATGACACCACCCGACAAACCCGCCGAAAGGTTGCGATGACCACCTGACCTCGCAGCCGTTATGTGCGGCTCTAGGTGATGTCAGTCCGGTGAAGGCGGACCACCAAAATTGGGGGGTCTGGACCCAAATCTAGGTGGCCTCTCCCGATGCCGTCCTCTTCTCCCTTCCTTACGTTCGGAGCAGCGACGGAGGAGGTACAGGAATGTCACTGTTCATGGATGTCCACAGCATCGAAGGCGGAGTCTCCGCCAAAGATGTTGCCGGGGCGCATAAGGCGGATCTCGAAACCCAGAGCAAGTACCAGGTGAGTTATCTCAGGTACTGGGTGAACGAGGAGGCGGGAAAGATCTTCTGTCTAGTCGAGGCCGAAAACGCCGAGGACGCCAACACCGTCCACCGCGAAGCCCACGGTCTGGTGGCCGCTGAGATCTACCCGGTCAGCGAACACAGCTGAAATGGATTCACATCAACCGACCCGACGCAAGACGCGTCACGAAAGGAAGACAGAAATGAAGAGAACGATCACAACCATGGCGTTGGCGGCAATCATGCTGGTCGCCGCGGCGGCGCCTGCATTTGCTACGCATCAGGACAAGTCGCAAGACGGGGCCGGGCATGGGACGACGGACTGCCGCCCGGGGGCAGATTTCGACCTCACTAACGGCCTCGTCAGCTCGTGGGAACCCATGACTATGGAGGAGTACATCGTCGATGTCACAGCGTTGATTACTGAGCGCTACGACGCCGGGTATTACGGAGACATGACGGAATCGGAATTCCTGGCGCGTCTCGCTGGCATCCCGGACCGCGCCCAAGCTACGTGGGACTTCTGTGACAAGAACCGCGACGACACCCTGTGTGTATTGAGAACCGACCCCTCCCCCTACTGGTACACACTTCTCGACAACCGTCCCTTCAAGGGCTGAGAACCAGTCCAAGGCCAAGTCGCTGAACCGCGCTGGCCAAGGAGCACTATCGGAGAGGCCCCCGGAACCAACCGGGGGCCTCTCCCGCGTCGCCGACATGGCTTCGGACACCGCTGGCGACCAAACGACGCCATCTGCCAGCGTTACGAAAATGTCACCAGAGCGTCGCATTAATCAGAGACTTTCAACTAGGGCGGACGCAGCGCCTCGCGGCAATCGATCAGCCACGAATTCGGACACCTCTGTCATGGGAGGCCTAGCCCGGCCCCATGTCATCGGCGATGCTCATCCAAGACAACGAATACGTCGAGGCAAAGGCGGCCTACACCAAGACCCAAGCCAGAACCCTGGTCAGGTTCCCGACTGGTTGGATGAGACGATCATCCCGATCCCAGAAATCGAGGAGTTCAAGAAGCAACTACGAGAAACGGGGATGCGCTAGCAGGACCCGGAGACTGCCCGCCCATAACCGGTGCAAGGTCAGGTCGTATTTGTGCCGAGATGCGTGGCTAACTCTGTGAGAGGAGATCCCACCGGTTACCAGCGATGTCGATGAACACGGCGACCTTTCCGTACGGCTCGGATCGTGGTTCGGACACGAACACAACACCAGCTTCCACCAAGCGATCGTATGTCTGATCAAAGTCATCGACCCGCAGAAACAGGCCTACTCGCCCAGCGAACTGCGAGCCGACAGCCGCTTTCTGAAGTTCGCCGTCAGCCTGCGCCAGGAGCATTCCAGTGCCTCCTCCCTTCGGCCGCACGACGACCCATCGCTTCGGCTTGCCATCGCTAGTCAGCGACGGCTCATCCTCAACCAGGTCGAAGTCGAGGACACCGACGAAGAATGCGATCGCCTCGTCGTAATCAGAGACGATGACCGATACGAGGTCGAGCCTGCTCATTTGAGCATTCTCCACACCGATGCGCAGTTATGTGGGGCGGTTCACGTTGCCGGCAGAAGAAACCACCCGTGTCCGCCCGGTTATGTGCGGCTTCTGACGGGACCTATGCAGGCTGTTGGAATTCGATCACGTTGCCTGACGGGTCGGCGCAGAGAATCTGCTTGCGGCCCTGATTCTCCACAATCCCACTCTTGAAAGCCACACCATCAGTCTCAAGTCTCGAAACAACGGAATCCAAGTCCTCCACAACTATCACAAACCGAGACCAGCCACCCGGAGTCGGGACCGACCCGTCGAGCATCGGCCTCGACGCCGACGCCCTCGGTCCCGCCAGCCACAACGTCAGATCGTCATGCACCAGGCTGGCGAAAGCCGGTACCTGCATCTCGACTTCGAAGCCAAGCTTTGACACGTAGAAGTCAACGGCCTCTGCAACGTCGCTCACGATGTATCTCACAGTTGCCATCTTCTCCGACTCCTTGCCCAGCGGTTCCGGAGAGCATACGAAATCCGAACATTCGGGCGGGACTGATCCAGCCGCCCATAAGCGTTTCTCCTACGTCAAGCGGCGGTGGCGAGGGCGGGTTGTCTGGTGTCGTTGAGGAGGCTCCGGTAGACGACATTGGCGAGCGTTCGTTTGAGAAGTCGGATGCTTCTCGTCTTGGTCGATCTGTTTTGAGTCGTCGGTTGAAGAAGACTCGAGTGTGGGGATGGACACGGAGTTGAGTGATAGCGATGCGATGCAATGCAATGCAGCGTTGGTCTGCCGGTTGCCGCCTCGGTTGAGCCCGTGCCGCCGGTTGTTGGCGAACCCAGCCGCAACGGAGTTTGGACGCTGCCCACAACCCGCATTATCTGCGGCTGGAACAGATCGCCACGCGGTGGCTCCGATCAAGACTGCGCTCCGAAGCCTTAGGGCCACCTTGTGAGGGTTCTGTGAGGGTTCAAATGGTGGAGCTGAGGGGATTTGAACCCCTGACCCCCTCGTTGCGAACGAGGTGCTCTGCCTGGCTGAGCTACAGCCCCAAGTGGGATGCGCGATTGTACCGACAGCCCCGTCTTCAGCCAGACGTGGCCATCAGCCGGCCAGTATCTCTTCCAGGGTCGGACATTCGGTATCAGGGAAGTACACGTTGCACTCGGTCTCGGTGAACCCTCGCCGCAGTCGCTGACGAGCGCCGTCGAGAACCCCTTCGAATTCGAGGTGGAATACCCGAACTGGTCCGGTCCTCGTGCTGATTACGAGCTGGGTGTCGTCTTCGGCGAACGTAACCGCTGCAGGTAGCCCACCGAAGTTGATCTCGTGGAGCAGCGCCAGCGTTTCGAGATCCCAGACTCTGGCAAATCCGCCGCGCCCGACCGTGGCCATCCTGGTTCCGTCGAGGCTGAAGTCGATATCCCGGGCGCCGAGTTCGTGGGGTGTGAAAACGCCAGTCTCCGCAAGCGTCGTGGCGTCGTGGAACCGGACATTCCCACTGGCCGTTATGCCGACAATGCTGCGCCCATCGGGCGTGAAGTCGATGCCCTGCCGGTCGGCCAGACGGGCTATCGCTCGGCGAGGTCCTGACGGAGACGTTCCTGGACGACCGTTGCGGTCAGGTCGGCGCGGGAGCGCTCGACCAGGGAGCGAGAGACATCGGTGGTCCGGCGCAGTCCAGCGGTCATCCCGTCCGGGTAGTCGATCTCGGCCAAAAGGTCGACGATCTCGTCCATGGCGTTGAGGGTTCTCTCCGCCTCTTCCAGTTCTTCGTCGCGAAGCAGGTCGAGCATGCGACGACGCATCTCACCTACTGCCTCCCCGAGACCATGCAGATAAGGAACCGGATCCATGCTGAGATCCTGGAAGGACGGAACCTTCTCATCTTTGAACAATGCCTCGGTGAGCCTGGCCTCGGCGTACTCCTTGGCGGCGTCGGAAACGAACCCGGCATGCATCATCTCGGGATGGCCAACCAGTGCATCGCTGATCCCGTCGAGCAGTGAACCGGCCTCATCGATCAGCTCAGAGGCTTTGTCCCACTCCCCCCGGTGCAGCGCTCGGATCCCGTTTGCGCAGGCCCGGATCACTTTTCTCGAGTCGGTAATCCCCCTTTCCCTCGCGGCGAAGCGCGCATCGAGAACGGTTCGGGCGTCGGAGACGACGTTGTGATCCATCGAGGTGGTCGAATCGCCTAGTTGGCGATGACCTTGATCTGTGGCTCTTCCGACTCCGAAGTACGTTCGGCGACGTGAGTGACCTTGAGCCGTTGCCGGCGCTGCTGCTTCATCTGAGCGAGAGCGGCCACGTAGAGCAAGATGAGTGAATCGATGAAGACATGAACCAACAGCCATGCCCAAGAGTTCTGCCACCACGCCATACCGATCGCCCCCAGGGCGAGGGTCACAAGGACTGCCAACGTCCTCCGACGGCGATAACGGACCAGATCCCGCCGCTTGATTCCCCCCTCGGTTGGTCGCTTCTGAACGTCTGCCATGACGTGAGTCCAACGATCGAACTCCTCAGTCGAGTTGGCCGGAGCGTTTTGGCGGTCGCCGAAGATGGAAGGCAGCAAATACACGGCCCAAACTGCCGCTATCAGCAGCAAGCCGACGATAACGCTTGTTTGCATAGCTTCGCTAACTCCGTCCCAGACCGAGCATAGGCCAGCACCCCCGGCTCAATCAACGATCAAATTCTTTCCCAGGTCCCGGTCCTCCCACCGGATTTCCTGAGAAGCCTCACCGAGTCGAGCGACACCCCTCGCTCGACGCTCTTCACCATGTCGTAGATGGTCAAGGCGGCCACAGACACCGCTGTCATCGCCTCCATCTCCACGCCGGTGCGGCTATCGGTGGAAACTGTAGCGACAACGCGAATTCCATGCCCAGTCGACTCCAGGACAACCTCAACCCCCGACAGTGGTATCGGGTGACAGAGAGGGATCAATTCTGAGGTTTTCTTGGCCGCCGAAATCCCCGCGATCCGGGCGACGGCGGCTGCATCTCCCTTGGGGAGGTCACCCGCGAAGAACCGATCGGCCAGACCCGGTGACATCTCGACAAAGCCTTCGGCGATCGCCTCACGGCGGGTGACTTCCTTGTCTCCGACGTCGACCATGTGAACTTCGCCCGCTTCGTTCAGGTGAGTCAGTTCGTTTTCATCGCCCATCATTTGTCTCCATCGTTTCCGGCGACGTGAACAACTCGATCGTCACGTTTTCTCCCGCGCCCACTGTCTCGACTCCGCGCGGCACTATCGCAAAGGCGTCTGCTGCGGCCGCCGCAGAGAGAACATTTGAAGCCTGACCGCCGGACTTTGCAACATGAATGAGTCCTTCGACCTCCCCTGTGATCCAAACCCGCACGAAAACCGTCTTGGCCGGCTCGGTGACCAGGTCTTCATCGGCGATCGCCTCCATCCTCGGCCGGAAGATCGCTTTCGAGCCTTGCAGCTTCATCAGGGCCGGTCTGGCGAATTGCTCGTATGAGACAAGCACTGACACCGGATTGCCGGGCAACCCGAAGAAGAGGGCGTCGCCGACATGACCAAAAGCGAATGGCTTGGCCGGCTGCATCGCGATCTTCCAGAACTGAACACCCGAGTCGCGGGACAGAACGAGCTTGGTGACGTCGTAGTCGCCCATCGAGACTCCCCCCGTGGTGATGATCACGTCAGCCTTTGACGCCTCGTCGAGGGCGCTGCGCAGAACCCCTTCGTCGTCCGGAATCACGCCAACGTCGATCAGTTCAACCCCTGCATCTTCGAGCATGGCTTTGAGCATCGGCCGGTTGGAATCGCGAATCATGCCGGGCTCGAGCGCCCCGCCATCAACCGGGGCCAATTCGTCGCCGGTCGACATGAAGGCAACACGCGGCTTCATGTAGACATCCGGATTCGAGATCCCGAGCGTTGCCAGGACCCCGATGTGCATCGGCGTCAGCCGGGTGCCCGCGGTAAACACCGCCTGACCCTCCACCACATCTCCACCGGCACCCCGGATGGCTGTGCCCGGTTCAACGGCAACGGCGATGTTCACCGTCCCATCTGAGGAGTCGGTGTCTTCGACTTTCACCACAGTGTCCGCGCCAGGAGGTATTGGGGCTCCCGTCATGATCCTGGCGGCCTGACCCTCGCCGACTTCGACTAACGGGCTGGCGCCCGCCGGGAGATCATCGATCACTTCGAGGACCGATCCAGGCTGAGAGACGTCATCCCCCCGGACCGCGAAGCCATCCATGGCCGAGTTGTCAAAAGGAGGGACACTCTCCGGAGCAGCTACATCGACCGCAAGAATTCGACCCGAGGCATCCCAAATCGAGACCTTCTCCGAGCCGAGAGGCTCT
>Ga0255049_10001310_pt1 | contig 13863 bp, 14 predicted proteins | sample JV7_2_3_MG_FD_183615 | JGI IMG/M metagenome (GOLD analysis project Ga0255049, IMG submission 183615) | Seawater microbial communities from Jervis Inlet, British Columbia, Canada - JV7_2_3 | ecosystem: Environmental > Aquatic > Marine > Inlet | place: Canada: British Columbia | collected 2016-10-06
GATGGGTCTATTTTGTACATGGAGCGGTTCTCTTTTCGCGGCTGCTATATCTACAAATGAAGATGACAGTTTACTTAATTGCCTGGAGATTGTGACCTGCAAAATGAGTTTACTGCCACCTTATATTTCACCGGATAACGAAACCTGCTTGTTGATCCAGCAGGATTTTAGTCGGCGTCCTCGTTCCAGTGTCCATATCCGTAAAGCCAGACGCTGCCGGTGGATGAAAGGGTCTTGAGGGAATGAAATACCTCGCGCGGGATGCACACGAGATCGCCCGGTTCGCATATCGCCGTTTCACTGCCGACATCTATCTTTATTTTGCCTTCGGCAACCAGAACGTACTCATCGGACTGATGGGTAAAGTTGTTCCACTCCTGGCCGGGTGGGTCGCGGAAGATTCCGAAGCTGAAACCTTCACGCTGCCAGTCGGCATTGACAGCCGGGAAGTCCACCGGCACGCTGCGAGCAGCTTTGTTAAATATAATAGTCAAACCAGGACCACCGTTAACGGATGTATCAACTTTGGCGTTGTGCCCACAATTGCACCAGGCGGGAATAATTTTCCCCGACTTGTTCAGTAACTTCTTTGTCATCGATTTCACCGGCAAACCATTGCTCGGCCGAGGCCTGGAATACGCTACGCCCCACGGCGAAGCCTTTGCATAACGTTTGCCCCGAGGCTTGTTCAAAACCGCGTTTCAGTTCGTTTTCACTGGCGCCGAGGCCGAGTATCACGACCCCACGACAATGCGGGTCCTGCGCCTTGATGACGGCTGAAACATTATTCCAGGCGGCGTCTGTTTTTTGCGGTGGCAGTTTCCACCAGTCGGGAAAGATGCCAATGGCATACAGGTTGCCCAGTGCCCGGGCCAGCGTATCGTCGGTCACGGTCATATCAGTTGGCGGAATAATTTCCAGCAGTAACTCGTGATTGGTTGTCCGGCACGCCTGATATAACTCGAGCAATTTGGCTTCCTGATTTTGACGCAGGCCCGGTTCATCGTCTGGATGATAAAACACCAGGCATTTTACGACCTGTTCCTGTGGCCAGGTTAGCAATTCCAGGCCGACATTGTCTCCGGCTTCAAATTGCAACGGACGCGAACCGGGATATTCAACCGGTCTTGCTACCCATGCGCCGGTACCGGTAATCCGGGCCAGCGAATCGGCACCGTAGCGCCCGTCGATAATCACTCCGATGTTGTCTGTGTGCGAATCAGTAGCGGCACGCATTGCCGCTTCACAGACCAGGTTCTTAAAGGTGGTAATGCGATTTCGATCTGCGCCATTACGGTCGGCGATTTCCTCAAATTGAGACCGATGGTCGAAAGCCAGTGCGCAGACTTCCGGCCATTGTCTGACACGGGTAGTGGCGTGGTGAAGGTGGTTGAAGATCGGGTCGAAGCGTAGCGGCCCCTTGGCACCGCCTTGCTCGATAAACAGGTTCATCTCGTCCCATGACGGGATTGCGGGCGCACAGCCATGGCGGGAAACGACCATTGCACCGCAGGCGTTGGCGAATTGGCAACAACGCTCCCAGGGTTCGTCGCACAACCAGCCACGTAATAATCCACTCATAAAGGCGTCGCCTGCGCCCAGTGTATTGAAGACCTGTACCGGAAAGCCCGGGCCTTTAATACCTTGTTCCAGGTCGTCGGGAATATCCCCGGTATACACCACGCAACCGAGCGGGCCGCGTTTCAGCGCGATAATAGCCGACGTCTGCTCGCGGATGTTTATCAATGCCTGCCGGGTATCGGTACTACCGCCGGCGATGTGTACTTCTTCCTCGGTGCCGACCACCAGATCGCAGTCCCGCAGAATCGATTGCAAACGCAGCGTGACTGCTGCGTCAGCGACAAATCGTTCTTCACCGGCTTCATGACCTGTCAGACCCCACAGCACCGGTCGGTAATCGATGTCGAGTACAACTGCGGTACCCGCGTCGCGCGCATAACGCACCGCGGCTCGACTGGCGGCCTCAACATTGGGTCTGGAGAAATGAGTGCCGGTAACCACGACGGCCTTTGCCGTAGCGATAAAGCCGGCATCGATATGATCTTCTTTCAGCGCCATATCGGCGCAGTTTTCGCGGTAGAAAATGTGCGGAAAAGTTTCATTGTCACGAATTCCGAGAATTACCAGTGCACTCAGCCGATGGGGGTCGGTGCGTATCTGCGACACATCCACGCCTTCGGCCGCCAGGGTCTGGCGAATAAAACGTCCCATCGGCTCATCGCCGACACGGGTTATCACGGCTGACCTGAGCCCGAGGCGTGAAGTACCGACACCGATATTGGTGGGGCATCCGCCGACGTATTTGGCAAACGACTGCATCATTTCCAGTGGGCCGCCGACCTGCTCACCATAGAGGTCAACCGACGAACGACCAATGGTAATGACGTCGAGGTTGCGCTCATTCACCGGCTTTTTCTCCCTTGTGATTGCGGGCAACGAGCCGATGGCCGAGACCGACGACCAGGCTTTGTGCGAGGCACATCGGCGCGACCAGAGAACGAAATGCACGTTCTTCCTGTTGTTTGATACCAAACGCCACCGTGGCTTCCATCGCCACGGGGCTGATTGCGCTATCGGTAATACTCACGGTTGTTACGCCGCGCTGGCTCTGTTCGGCCAGCAGTTCGACCACGGTCGGCGAGTAGGGTGGAAAACTCACTACGATGACCACGTCGTTTTGCTTGATGTTCCTGGCCTGCTGGTTCAGCATTCCACCAACTCCGTCCAGTAAATGAACCGGGCGTTCGAGTCGGCTGATGGCATAGGTTAGATAAAATGCAACCGGGAAGGCGCGCCGTTCGGCCAGCACGTAAATATCATTCGCATCTGCCAGTAAAGCGATGGCTCGATTGAGGTCGTCGGTTGAGGTGTGCTCGCCCAGCAATTGCAGTGCATGGATGCTCTCTTCGACTGAATCGGCCAGTACGGCTCCGGGATCTGCACCGTCGTTTTCGCTTTGTCGGCGCAGGGTTTCGATTCGATCTCTATAGTTTCCCGAGCGCGAAACCAGGACCGTACGGAATACCTGTTGCATATCGCTAAAGCCGTCAAATCCAAGTGCCTGGGCAAAACGTATCATGCTGGACGGTTGTACCGCCGCGCGTTTGGCAATCACGGCTACGGTCTCGAGCGCCATGTCTTCGGGGTATTCCAGAACGAAGCGCGCTATCTTTTGTAGCTGTCGACTCAAAGCCGGATAATTCTCCGCTATCGCGTCCTTTAGCTCATTAAAGGTCGTTGGTGTCAGCACAATAACTTCCCTGGTTTTCATTGATAGTTCTGCCTCCCGGCGCCAAAAGAATATTAGTTCTAACTATTGACAAAGAATAAATATTCGTTCTATTATGCATTCAAGAATATAAATTTACAAACAAATTTTTCACCAGGACGCAAAAACATGAGCAAAAAGATTGGTTTTATCGGTGTAGGAATGATGGGGCATGGTATCGCCAAGAACCTGCTACTAAAGGGTTTCCCGGTGACTGCAATGGCGCATCGAAACCGTGCTCCGTTAGAGGATCTATTGCAAAAGGGTGCGCACGAAGCAACAACCGCGAAGGCCATCGCTGAATCTGCCGATGTCATTATTCTCTGTGTTACCGGGTCACCCCAGGTCGAGCAATGCATTTATGGCGAGGACGGGGTCATGGCCGGTTGTCGTACGGGCGCCATCGTCATTGATTGCTCAACCGCCGAACCGACTTCGACCGCGCAAATTGCCGCGGATTTGAAAGCAAAAGGTGTGACCCTGGTCGATGCACCGCTGGCGCGTACCCCGGTAGAAGCCGAAGAAGGCCGTTTAAACACCATGGTCGGAGCCGATGACGCGGTGTTCGAAGAGGTCAAACCGGTGCTCGAGGCATTTTGCGAGAACATTTTTCATGTCGGCGGTCAGGGTGCCGGTCACAAGGTCAAGCTGGTTAATAATTTCCTGGCCATGAGCCAGGCAGCGATGACCGCCGAGGCACTTTGCGCCTGCGCCGCTACCGGTGTCGACCCGCGCAAATTTTACGAGGTTCTCAGTGCAGGTGGCGTCAACAGCCCGGTTTTTCAGATGATCGTGAGTAATGCGCTGGAAGGTGATTATTCCGGATTAAAATTCAGTCTGGCCAACGGAGAAAAGGACGTCCGTTACTACAACCGCATGACCGAGGCTGCCGGCTTGACCAATGCTCTGGGGCGAAACCTGCATCATTCGTTCATTCAGGGGCTCAAGCTTGGTTTTGAAGAAAGCTATGTAGGGTCCCTGATCGAGGTCCAGGCAAAACTGAACAAGGTAGCGATTATTGATAATTAATCCGAGCGCGGGGACCGAGGGGCACCCCGACTATGCACAGATGAAAGGTGTAAGCGCTCTATATACATCCCGCATGTCCCGCGAATTTTGAGAGGAAAATAGAAATGACTAAACAACCAGCAAGACAGATAGTAAAACGCAAGCCCATGAACCGGGCGTTCACCGCTGTTGCATCGGCGGTATTGGCTGCAACCGTGATCCAGACCCCGGTGTCTGCCGGTAGCAAGGATCCCATAGTCATCGGTATCACGTCGGATGCCAGTGGTCAGTACGCCAATAGTGGTGCTTCCGATCGACGTGGTATGTTGATGGCAATTGCCGAATTCAACGCCAAAGGTGGTGTGCTGGGACGCAAGATCGAATACATACACATCGATACAGAAACAACCCCGGCCACCGGAAGTCGCGTGGCGGAGCGGCTGATTACCCGTGACGAGGTGTCGTTTATGATTGGTGCGGTCAGTTCGGGTGTGGCCAACGCGATTTCACAGGTGGCGCAGAAGAATGGTGTGATTTACCTCAACACCAATTCCAGTTCGCCAACCGAATCCGGCAAGAACTGCCATCGTGTCAAGTTCGTCTGGGACGGTAACGGCGCCAATTTTGCCCAGGCTGCCGTAGCCAACGCGATCGACGCCTATGGCGACAAGTGGCAGTTGATCACCAACGATTACGTCTGGGGTCATAACACTGCCAAGGCCACAAAGACGCTGGTAGCCTCGGCCGGTGGAACCATCATCGATGAAATTCTGGTCCCCCAGGGCACTCGCGACTTTTCTTCTGCGCTGCTGAAAATCCAGCAGAGCAAGCCACAGGTAGTTGCCGCCGCTGTGGGTGGTGATGATCAAAAGGCTTTACGTCAACAGGTTGCCCAGCTCGGCATGGGTCAAAATCCTGCGTGGATCAACAACCAGCAGGACTGGCCGGATGTTTATGGTCTTCCGCTTGAAAACCTTTTTGGTGTGTTCGGCACTACCTGGTACTACAACCTGGACCTGCCCGGCGTGACTGATTTTGTGGCCAGGTATCAGAAAATGTATCCCGACACCAAGATGAAAGTACCTGGTAATGTTTTCTATAACGGTTACATGGCAACGCATTCGCTGTTGAGTGCAATCGAGGCGGCTGGCACTACCAATAATCATGCCGTCATCAAGCAACTCGAACAGCTTAAGGTTTCCGCCAAGGACCGTATGCAGCATCACGATGCGTGGATGAACCCCAAAACGCATCAGATGCAGCAGACCGTCTACCTGGCCACCGCCAATGCCGGTACCTCGGACAAGGATGATATGTTTACCATCCTGAGTAGCAGCAATCCCGCTGCCGTGGCAGATGCCAATGCCGATGCAACCTGCAAGCTCGAGTCCTTTGCCGATACTCCGGTCTACGAGCCATAGTCAGCATTCAAGCGGATTCAGAGTTTGAAACTGTAGAAACGAGTTGCGCCTGGCGGGATATCATTGCCAGGCGCAACTACTCACAAATCCTTCTCTGAAATGAAAAAATCTCCATGGACTTCCTCCTCAACCTCGCACCGCATTTAATCAATGGGATTGGCCTTGGGCTCCTGTTTGCATTGATTGCCCTTGGTTTCATGTTGATCGTCGGCGTGATGGAAGTCATTAACCTTGCCCATGGTTCACTGTTCGCGCTTGGCGCTTACTTTGCGATGATGATCATCGGACCGGAGCCGCAATGGTTCGGATCGATGGGTGAGTGGTATGTCGGCTTGCCGGCTGGGCTGCGGTACAGCATTGCATTGGTGCTGGCTCCGATACTGGTGGGCCTGGTGGGTATGCTGCTCGAGTACTGCCTGCGCGGTACCTATGGTAAAGACCCCCTGTTTGGGCTGTTACTGACCTTCGGCGCGGCAATGGTGATCGAGGAATTGATTCGTGTCTTCTGGGGGTCAGGCGAGCAGGTGCTGCAAATTCCGGCTGCGATTAGCGGGGCATTTATCTGGAACGGTCTGATCTGGTCGAGTTACCGTTTCTTTGCCGCCGCATTTGCGATTGCCGCGATTTTCATGGTATGGCTGTTTCTGGAACGTACTCCCTACGGCGCGATTATTAAAGCCGGTGCGCACGATAGTGAAATGGTACGCGCACTTGGCATTAACCTGAGTCGCCTGCGGCTGTTTGTATTTGGATTCGGCGTAATGCTGGCCGCGTTGGCAGGTATTATTATGGCGCCGATTTGGGGCCTGCGACCGCATGTCGGCGTGGATGCCGTGATTCCGGCCTTTCTCATCATCGTACTCGGCGGCGTCGGTAGTTTTGGTGGCGCGGTGGTTGCCGGGGTGCTGGTTGGGCTTACAGTCGGCATTACCTCTGCCTATGCATCGGAGTGGTCGTTGATGTCGATGTACCTGTTGCTGATAGTCGTGATTACTTTCCGCGCACGTGGTTTGTTCGGCAAGAAAAGCGTGTTGGAGAATTAGACAGATGGACGCCAACACTGGCATTAAGGCGTGGATCACGCGTCCCATGCTGATTACCTTTGCCGTGCTGGTGAGCCTGCCTTTCTGGATTGACAGCGTCGGTCTGTACCAGTACCTGGGTGTCGAAATTGTCATCTGGATGGTGTTTGCGCTGGGCTACAACCTGTTGCTCGGTTACACCGGTTTGCCTTCGTTCGGTCATGGAGCCTATTTCGGAATCGGCGCCTATGCCTTTGGTTTATCCCAGTTACACCTGACACAAAGTGTCTGGCTGGGTCTGTTTTGCTCGATGTTATTCGCAGCACTCGGTGGTGCCGCGGTGGCCGCGTTTCTGTCGCACCGGCGCGGTATTTACTTCGCGCTGCTCACCATCGCCTTCGGCCAGGTGTTCTGGTTCCTGTCGATTAAATGGCACACGCTCACCGGTGGTGAAGACGGGCTTTTGAATATTCCACGTCCGGATCTCGAATTTGGTGTTTTCAGCGTCAGCCTGGATAGCAACCAGGCCCTGTACTACTTTGCCCTGGCGATGTTTGTCATCGTCGTGATTGGATTATGGCGATTGATTCATTCCCCGTATGGAACCGTGATCAAGGCGATCAAACAGAATGAAATGCGCACCGGATTTATCGGCTACAACGTGTGGCTGTATAAATGGTCGGTGTTTACATTGTCCGCGTCGATCGCCGGCCTCGCCGGTGGCCTGTTTTCGATGGCCCAGGAAAGCGCCTATCCCGACGTGATGAGCCTGCATGCATCGGGATTCGTCGTCATGATGGTGCTGATCGGTGGCGGTATGGTCAGTTTCTGGGGGCCTGTCATCGGTGCCGCGGTCTACTTCCTCGCGCGCGATATGCTGGGGGCAGCGACCGAGACCTGGTTGTTGTGGTATGGCCTGATGTTTATGGCCGTCGTGATGTTCAAGCCCGAAGGGATTGCGGGCGCGTGGCAGGGCTTTGTGCGACGTCGCGATGCTTCTGCAGACGCGGAGAAAAAACCCGTTACCGGGTAGAAATCATCATGGCCCTTTTCGAAGCACAACAATTACATAAGCGTTTCGGTGACCGGGTGGTGCTGGAAGAGATCAACCTGTCTTTCGAGGTTGGCCAGCTCAGTGGCATCATGGGCCCTAACGGGGCCGGCAAAACGACCTGTTTTAATGTGCTCACCGGGCGCTACAAGCCGAATCGGGGCAAGGTGCTGTTTGATGGCGAGGATATCACTGGCATGGCGCCGCGCACGATTGCCCGTAAGGGGATATCGCGGTCGTTCCAGATCATGAATCTGTTCGATGACTTCACCGTTATCGAAAATGTGCTGCTCGCGGTGCCGCGGATACGCGACCGCGGTTTTAACATGACCCGTCGAGTCGCCGCTGATAGTGCCGCGATGGACAAGGCAGCCGCAGTGCTGGAGCAGGTCGGTTTGAAAGCCAGGGCCTACGAAAATGCCGGCAGTCTCCCCTATGGCGATCGCCGCGCCCTCGAAATCGGGGTGGCGCTTGCGACCGAACCCCGGCTGCTGTTTCTGGACGAACCGACTTCCGGGCTTGGATCCGATGCCACCGCACGGCTGGCCGAACTGGTGCTCGAACTCAAGCAGCGTTACACCATTGTCATCATCGAACACGACATGAAATTTTTATTCGGGCTCGCTGACAACATTGCAGTGATTCACTGGGGGCAGGTTATTACCCGCGGCACACCGGATGAATTGCGCGCCAATAAATGGGTGCAATCCTCCAACCTGGGGAAGCTGGCGTGATTCTCGATATCGACTCGATCGAAACCTTTTACGGCGAGACCCAGGCGCTTTTCGGTGTGTCGTTGAACGTTGAAGAAGGCGAAGTGGTCGGTTTGCTTGGCGCCAATGGTGCCGGCAAGACAACAACGTTGCGATCGATCCTGGGCCTGACGCCGGCGAGCATTGGACGGGTCAGTTTCGACGGCGTCGACGTTACCCGCGAGGCAACGCATGAGATCACTCGGGCTGGCGTCGGTTGGGTTCCTGACGACCGGCGCATTTTTCCGACCCTGACGGTAGAGCGTAATTTGTCGATTGCACGAAAAAAGACTCGTTTTCGAAGCTGGAAGCTCGATGAAATGTTCAATATTTTCAGCCCGCTTGAATACCTGTTGCATCGCGAATGCGAAAATCTCTCGGGTGGTGAAATGCAGATGGTTGCGATTGCACGCGCCTTGCTCGGCTCACCTGGGCTGGTGCTTTTTGATGAACCATCACAAGGGCTGGCGCCTAAAATCGTTCAGGATGTGATGAATACCATCAGCCGTCTCAAGCAGGAAGGTATCTCGGTGCTGGTGGTGGAGCAGAATGCGCTCAGCGTATTGCAGGTTTGTGACCGCATCTACGTCATGGATACGGGTCGAATCGTTCACCACGGTCCGGCACGCGCGCTGCTTGACGACGATGCCGAGCGTATCAGATTGTTGGGAATATAAACTATGAGTGTTCCGTTTCTCCAGGTTGAAAAATTGCGTAAAGAATATACGCGTGGGCTGATTAACAAGCAGGTTACCTTTTCACTGGAAGCCGATTTCACCATCGAAGAGCCCGCGATAGTCGGCATGATGGGACCGAACGGTTCAGGAAAAACCACCTTGTTCGAACTGATTACGGGCAGCAACTTGCCGAGTTCGGGAAAGGTCAAGGTGATGGGGCAGAATATTCACGATGTGCGTTACGACGAACGCGATCGCCTCGCAATTCATTATCACCAGTCCTACCAGGTGCGCAGTTTCCGACGCACCCGCCCGAACTTCATGATGCAGGCGGCCGGGAGTGATTACCCGATGCTGCATTTGTTTGACGAACCGCAATTCAATACCCAGGATGGCTATATCGGTTTCATGCTGGATTTTTTCCGCAAGCTGCGCGACGAGGGTCGCCTCGTGTTTGTTTGCGTGCACCCGAATGAACCATTTCACCTGGAGATCATGCGCGAGGTTTGTGAGCGCTACATATTCGTGCGCGATGGTGCGCTGACGCTGGAAAATGATTTTGACCGGCTCGTGCAAATGGATGCGGTGCGCGCCTACCTCGGCCGGCTTGTCGACGCGGCCTGAGTACTGGATTCGTACCAGTTGTGATTAAATAGCCGTGCCGGCGTTCGCGGGCATCCCGGCGATAACTTAACAGGTAATTCGATGGTGACACTAAAAGGTAAACTGGCGCTGGTCACAGGTGCCGCAGGCGTGGTGGGTGAGGCCGTGACGCGAGCGTTTATTGATGATGGCCTGCGCGTCGCAATGGTCGATCTGGACCGGGACCGGTTGAATACACTGGCGAACGAATTCGGAGACGATGCGATCCCGCTGACACTCGATGTCAGCAATCCGGAGCAGATAGCCGAAACCTGTGCAAGTTTGCGGCAGGATCACGGCGAGGTTGAAGTGCTGGTCAACAATGCCGGTCTGCTGAGCAACAATAAAGCCGTTGAGACCACGACAGAGGAATGGCGAAAATTAATGAGCGTTAACCTCGACGGTAGCTTCTACCTGAGCCGGGAATGCCTGCCGGGCATGCGGGCCAAAAACTGGGGGCGCATTATCAACATCTGTTCGCTGGCGATGAAAACCGGCGGGCTTACCGCCGGAACCGCGTACACCACTTCAAAGGGTGGCATGGGCGCATTGACCTTTTCGCTGGCGCGCGAATGTGCCGGTGACGGCATTACCGTTAACGGCATTGCACCGGCTTACATCAGAACCCCGATGGTGACTGAGCAATTGAGTGAAGAACAGCGTCAGCAATTGTTACGTGACATTCCGGTTGGGCGCTTTTGCGAGGCTGACGAAATCGGTCACGTGGTGCGCTTTCTGACCTCGCCACTGGCCGGATTTATTACCGGTGAGATTATCGATATCAATGGTGGTCTGCACCTGGACTAATCGCTGTGGAGAAACCCGATGGCTAGCATTACCCCGAAAATTGATTTTGTCAGTGAGCTGAGCGGTCTGTTTGATCTCGGCGGGCAGGTTGCGTTCGTTCCCGGAGGATACGGTGGAATTGGTGAAGCCATATCCTGGGGTCTCGCAATGCAGGGCGCCAGGGTAATTATGGCAGGGCGCAGTCTTGAAAAAGCCGAGTTACTAGCACAACAGATATCCGCTGCCGGTTTCAGTGCCGAAGGTATTGCGCTTGACGTGGAATCAGTCGATGCCATTCGCGATTCGATTGACGGCGTCGCAGAGCGAAACGGCGGCATCGACATCCTGATGAATTGTGTCGGAATCCAGCGCGAAGAGCCATTGCTCGAGGTTACTGAAGAGGCCTACGACGAAGTCTATCGGGTCAATCTGAAATCAGCCATGTTCCTGTCACAGGCAGTTGCCAGACATCAGATAGCGGGAAAAAGGGGAGGGCGCCAGGTACACCTGTTGTCGGTGCGTTCTCAACTGGGTATCCGCAATCGTGGGTATTCGGCCTATTGCAGCACCAAAGGAGGCATGGTCATGCTGATCAAACAACACGCGATGGAACTGGCGCCTCATTCCATAACGGTTAACGGCGTGGCCCCTACATTTGTCTATACCGAAATGATTCGCCACGTAATGGAAAATCCGGAGTTTCGCGACAAACTGCTCGAACGTATACCGCTCGGTCGTATCGCGGACCCGAAAGATGTCGTCGGACCTGCTTTGTTTTTCATGTCGCCCGGTGCGAGTTTCGTCACCGGCCAAACGATGTATGTCGATGGCGGCATATCGTCCAGTCAGTAATCTCAATCCTGGCACTCGGAAAATGTCCAGGCCGTGGGCTGGGCCTCAAGTGCATGCTCGCCCACAAGTAAATAACGCCGGTAAAATTTTGTTGCTTTGGTACCCACATGTAAATACATTCAAACTCAAAGACTTGACCTCGGTTTTCAACTCCGGTATTCACTAGTAGCAGTTTTGGCTTGCAACGAAACAGGTGGGCGGGAATAATTTCAATACTGGCTAGATGAGTCATCGGAATGGGAGTGTGTTATGGCGGGCGTAGCAGGAAGAGTGGCACTGGTAACGGGTGCGGGTCGTGGCATCGGGCGGGTAACGGCTGAACTGTTGCTTTCGCGTGGTGCACGGGTAATGGCGGTCGCGCGCAGCGAGCATGAATTGCAGACCCTCGGCACGGACTACGTCGTCGCGGACCTCGGCACGGAAGACGGTTGTAATCTCGCGGTGAAGGAGACACGCAAGCACCTGGGGCCGGTTGAAATTCTGGTTTGCAATCACGGTATCGGTTCGGCTCATGAGCGCGTGATCTGGGAGCAGGATGCGGAGCTTTGGCGTGAAACCATGCGCATCAACCTGGATGGCCCTTATTTCCTGTCACGGCTTGTGGTCAAGGACATGATCGAACAGGGTTATGGCCGGCTGGTGTTCACCAGTTCGACGGCTGGACAGGTGGCGGAATACGCTGGCAGCGCTTATAACAGCTCGAAACACGGCCTGCTGGGCTTGATGCGTTCGGTTTCCCAGGATGGCGGGCCGCATAACGTGACTTCCAACGCCGTGCTGCCCGGCTGGGTGCGAACACCCATGGCCGAGAAGTCAGCCGCGGCTGAAGCCGATGAACGTGGTATCACCACGGACCGGGTGTGGAAGGAAAGAGCCGCGCTTTATCCCCCGGGTCGGGTAGTGGCACCCGAAGAAGTGGCCGAAGTAATCGCCTTCCTTGCATCCGAAGAATCCAGTGGCGTCAGCGGCGAGGCAATCACCGTGGCACTGGGTAATAATTTTTAAATCCCGGACCAGGTTTCCGGGGACAGTATAGCCCAGTTTTTTGGGGCCACTTGCGCCTGGATACCAAACTGACAGAAAGCAAATTCTTAGCAGTCCGGGTGGGGATGGTTCATTACACTAGTCGCCGCTGGAATTGAGAATACCCCCGGCACGTACCTTTTGCAGCGCGGCGCGCAAGCCGTTTTTCTCGATTTCCTCGTGAAAGGCGAGGCAGTCGGGATTGCTCTTGTTGGCTTCGCTGTTGTAGGCCGCCATTTCCTCGCCGTGGTCGATCGCATTGGCGAAGCCCTGCAGATCCAGCGCCGTGTTCAATCCCTGTTTCGCGATCGTCATCGTGGCAACTGGCAGCGCCGCGATTCTGCGACAGACTTTGCTGACTTCGTCGAGTAGCCGATCGGCGGCAAAAGCACGGTTGGCGAAACCGATCTCGACCGCCTCGCGCCCGGATACGGTAAGACCCAGCATGATCATTTCCTTGGCCTTGCGTGGCAGTGAAATGCACGGGATGCTGTTGAAATCGGGGATATAGAAAAAGTCGATCTCGGGCTCGCCCATGACGGCGTCCTCGGCGCTGTACACCAGGTCGGCTCCCATCGCCAGCTCAAAACCGCCGCCGATGCAGTAGCCCTCGACCGCGGCAATGGTTGGTTTGGGGAAATACCACAGGCGTTTCGACAGGCGGCCGGATACGTTCCTGACGAAGTCGCGGTAGGGCTCCGGCGACCCCTGGGTAACATCGAAGCCGGCCGAAAAATTACCGCCGTTGCCGCTGACGACGACCGCGCGCACGCGCTCGTCCTTCTCGAAACGGTCAAGTGCTTCGAACATGGCGTCGTACATTTCGTAATTGATCGCGTTCTTGTGCCGGGTATTGTTGAGCAGTATCCAGCCGGCGGCTTCGTCGACCCGGGTTTCAATCAGCGTTGTCATTCGGTTTCTCCGCATCGTTGGCGTCGCGTCGCTCGTTTTCCATGCGGCGCAATTCGCGTTTCATGACCTTACCGGTATTACCGACCGGCAATTCCCGCAGGAACTCGATTTCCTTCGGGTAGGCGTGCGATTCCAATCGCTCGCGTACGAACAACTTCAATTCCTGTTCCAGCGCCGCGCTCGTATCGACCCCGGATTTGACTGTGATAAAGGCCTTGACCAGTTCTCCCTTGATGCGGTCTGGCACACCGATTACGGCGGCATCGGCGACCGCGGCATGCTTCTTCAGCGCGGCCTCTACCTCGCCCGGGCCGATGCGGTAACCACCGCTTTCGATGACATCGTCCTCGCGCCCGACGAACCAGAAATAGCCGTCGGCGTCGCGGGTCGCGAAATCGCCGGTGCGGAACCAGTCGCCACTAAAGCGT
>Ga0255049_10001311_pt1 | contig 13850 bp, 12 predicted proteins | sample JV7_2_3_MG_FD_183615 | JGI IMG/M metagenome (GOLD analysis project Ga0255049, IMG submission 183615) | Seawater microbial communities from Jervis Inlet, British Columbia, Canada - JV7_2_3 | ecosystem: Environmental > Aquatic > Marine > Inlet | place: Canada: British Columbia | collected 2016-10-06
TTGTTCCGGGGGGAAGTTCAGTTCGACCAAGAAACAGAGTTCGTATGTCCATTCCTCGCGCTTACCCCCCGTGGGGCTCACGTGCCATACTTTGTCGAGGTTCAGTAGGGTGTCGTCGCCTAGTTGTATCCAGTTGCTCATAGTCGTATCTCCTTGATTGTCAGTTAAGCCGAACTTTTTGCGCGGCGAATCGATTTGAATTTCCTTGACGGTATCATTCCTCCATCTCGCGTTCTTCGCGTTTCTTTTTGATGGCGTGATAGTTGATGGCGTAACAATTTGGTGCTTTTGACGTCGCCATGCAAATGGCCATCATCCACTTTTTGTAAGCGATCCAGCATTTGCGCCGATCTCCCACAGGGTCGCTCATTCTGTTTCGTCGGGTTCGATGGTGAAGTGTATGCCGGGTTGGTCGGCCCATGCCTTGGAGAGATTGAGGTGCGAGACTTGTTGATCGCCGGTGGCGAAGAATGCGGCGTCGGCCAATGCGTCGAGTAGTAGCTTTGCGTAATTGTCGAGGTCGGGCTTGACGAAGTGGGGGGCTGCTCGGAGGGCCTTGCGGTACTTGGGCTCGGACTTCCTCCAAGGCCATACAACCAGTATACTCACGCGCAGGGGGCCTTCGAGCGGCTTTTCGGGGGCATGGGCCATGAGTAGTTGGACGAGGCTTTTCTTGGCCTTTGCTCCCGGGCTGTTGCCCGGACGCCCGACGAAGCTGGAGCCATCCTTGCGTTTCATTATCATGGAGGACCCCTGGTGGGTTGCCTTGGGCGGCAGTATGGCTAGGTGAAAGTTCATCGTTTGCCCGTCCCCGGAATCTTCGCCAGAAACTCCATGACGTTCTTGTCGTATCGTCTCTTGAGTTCCCGTTTGACGTTTTGGCGCTTGTACCATTTCGCCCGTCCGGGCTTCTTCTTCGTGCTGTGATTCGGTTTCGGCATCTTCATTTCCTTGTTGTTTGTTTTTGCAAATGCATTCGTCGCCTCGGTATCCGCAGTCCCTGCAAGCGGGACCGTCATAGTGATCGAGCATGGCGTTTTCGTCCATGAGCCAAGCGTCCCTGTCCTTCCAGTTGCCGCTCATCCGAATATCCTGAACACGGCCTCCAGTATCATGAATGCTGTATCGACCATGAAATCCCTCTCGAAAAAGAACATGACGAGCAGAACCACCCAGTACCAATCCCGTTGCCCGTCGGGGTTCACCCCGCTTGGAACGGGGACAAGTCGGGTTGCGGGGCATCGGCTATGAATTGAGAGGTGCGTTCTTCGAGGGCGTTGAGAGCGGCTGTGTGGGTGGCGGCGAATATGTCGTGTTCCGTTTTGATCTCATCGAGTTTCCGTTCGAGGGCGTCCACCTTGTCGCGCAGGGTGGTCTTGCCGGTGGACTTGACGGGGAACCCGACCTCGTCCGCTATGCGGTATGCGGCGTCGGGCGAGGGCAGGAAGCCCACTCCCGCTTCGAGTTCCTTTGCGAGTTGTCTGCGTCCCATCGGGGGCAGGTGCATATTCTCCTTGAGCCAGGAGCACGCTTTGAAGTATTCGGATTGAGTGAGTCTGTTATTCGCCATTTTCTTGTACCTTTGTTTCCGTTTTGATGGTTGTCGAGTCGTTGGTTGTTTTGGTCTTGGGCTTGTGGTGCCCGACGTAGTGTTCGTTCCAACTGTCCATGTTTATGATGAGGCGGTTGCCGAAGGTGATCCATTCGAGCTTGTCCTTGAGTCTGTTCTTTATGCGGTAGACTTGGTGGTATGAGAGACCGGAGGCATTGGATATTTCGCGCATGGTGGCCCACGGCTTGCCGGTTGGGTCCACGCTTTTGCTTTCCTTCGGGATGCGCCAAGCGGGGAGGTTGATCCTTTGGGTTTCTTTTCCGTATCCCGGCCACACGTCGCGTGTCTTGCAATCCATGTGCACGGCGCACGCCTTGCGTATGATTTCCTTGGCGACGGTGAACTGCGAGCGGTCGAGTTCGTATGACCCGCACACGTACGGGGGTGTTTTCTCGACGGCGAGGAAGGTGAACTTCTTCACCTTGAATCCATTGAGTTCGAGTCCACGGGTATAGAACTCCTGCTGGACGTCGTATCCCCAGTTGGCGCAGGTCTTGGCGAAACCGCCGGGGCTCGCGTCCATCGTGGTCTTGAGGTCCAGCACCTCCACCTCGTTGCCCTTCCCGTATGCCACCAAGTCGGGGCGGCACTTGCACAAGGTGCGCCAGGTGCGGAAGTACGCCGTGCCCTCCACCTTGTGCTCCTTGTCGAGCAGTCGTTGCAGGACGGGGTGGGAGAGGGCTGACTCTGCCATCGACATTACGAGGTCGTAATCGGACGGCGACAACCACCTGACGTCGGGTTTCTCCGCCTTCAGTTCCTCCATTGCCTCCCGGTAGTATCCGGTGCGTGGTCCCTTGCCGTCGATTTCAGGCGGCATTACCTGGAACTCGTCGTCGAAGTTCTCCGGTTCGAGGGCGGCGGTGTGGGTGGCGCTGCCCACCACCAGCGCCTTGGCGTTCGAGTTGACGGGGTTCTCCTGGGCGTGGTGGAAGTGCAGCGGGCTTTTGTGAATCGTGCGCACGTCGCTGCTGCCCAGCGCCCGATGGGCGTGGTAATCGGCGGCGGGCACGTCGAGCAATCGTTCCTGAACCGGGAACTTCTCGCGGGTGTACCAATGTCCTTCGAAACCCATCAGAAGGGGGGTCCTTCCTCTTCGAGCTTTTCAGTCAGTTGCACCTCGAACGGGTTTTCGCCGGTGAACAAGGCATCCAGATTGACGGGACGGGCGAGCTCCGTGGCCAGCGGGTCCATCGGTGCCCTGGGTTTGGGTTGCGTCTGGTAGCGGGTCTCCTTGCCTTCGCCCACGCGGAATATCTCTATGTCGTATCCGTCGGGGCCGGACGGGTTGCCCCACTCGGGGTCCTCGATGAGCTTGCCGAGGTCGTTCAGTATGCTCTTCTGCGTGAGTTCCAGTATTTGGAACACCTTGTCCTGTACGTTGAACACTGTGAACGCCCAGAAATGCTTGGCGTCCTCATTGAAAGTACCGGCGGCTGGTTGGTCCGCCATGCGGAAGCGGATCGGGCGGCGCCCATTGGCGTCCTCGTCCCATGCCTCCCATCCCATGATGGCGGTGGGCGGTTTGCTCTTGAAGCTTCCGAGCCATCGGAATCTATTGGAGCCCGCAACCAGTTTCATGTAGTCGCTGGTTGCCGTTGGCGGTACGTAGTCTTCGGGAAGGAAGTTACCCATGATTTTGTCCTCTCTTGTTTTTGGTTTCTTTTATGCATAGGGTCAGAACGGCCCCGTGAAATTGGTTGAATTGGTCGAGCGTGAGCACGGGAGGGGTGACATCGCTGGTGCTTAGTATTATCTTTTGCGGGTTTACGATGATCGCCGTGACGTCGGATTTGTTTTTCAGTACCATCGACACGGATGCGCCCGCTTCGATTATTTTAACGTCCTTCATGATGCTTCACCCACGGGTTTGGCGTTCTCTCGGACGGCTCGCTCGATGTCTTCGCGAACGTACTTGTGGCCCACCTTGCGCAGCCCCCATTCCTTCGCCCACCGGACCATCGTGGCCCGACTGACGCCCCCCAGCAATTCACGGGCCTCGCGGCCCGTCAGCAAGATCGATTCGGATGTTTCGGGTTGGGTCTCGTTTTCGCAATGCATGAAGCGAACATTGAAAAAAAAGCATGTATTGCAAGGAAAAAGTTCAAAACATGTCGAAATAACTCATTATTACATGCAAACCAAGGCAATGCTTGGCACAGAGTATCCCGGCAATTGGGCAAAAAAAGTGGCCGCCACTCCGCAAAAGTGACGACCAGCAATAGAAACGTTGGTACCTATACAACGAGTTTCGTCGGCGCGTCAAGTCATAACGATGGTAGTCCTTTCCCGCCATCATCCGGATGGAGAAGTTCCAGGGCCTCCACCGCCCTTTTGTCGGCCATGATCCTTTGCCTCTTCAAGCGCTTGTGTTTTTCCTTTGCGGACAAACCGCGATTCACCCGAATCATACGCATCGTCTTGCTGAGATCGTTCAGCGCCTTGCGTTCATCCAATATCCAATACAGGCGGGACCTGTATTTATTGTTCGGTCCCGGGGGCCTGTCTGTTCTCTCTTGATTATACCAATTGTATTTTGCGCGGTTTTTTTCGCGCAGGGCGGGTGATAACTTCAGCGCCTTGGGGGCCAACATGAAGTCGCCCACCACTTGTTCCGCAGCGCGGGCTCCCCGGTAGAAACGGTCGAGGTCCCTGTGTGGCTCCATGCCCGGAACCACGAACCTGTTTGCGGGGTTCCACCATCTCTCGCTCACCGGTTCCCACGGTTTTGCATTGGGCTGAGTGGCCGCGACGGCAACCAGTTCGTCGATTGCCCTGGTTGTGGTTCTTCCGAGCCCGGTGAAGTGCCCCTTGATGTAATGGTCGATCTTCATGGGCGAAAGATTCAACTTTCTTCCAATCCACTTGGCGACCTCGGAGGTGTTTTCAGTCCATTGCAACGAAGGCGACCTTTTCTGCAAGGGTTCCGGCACAACCGGTCTACCGCTCCAAAAGCTGTGTCCGCCCGGACCCGACATGTTCTCCATCGTCGGTTGTATTATGTCGGGTATGAATGCCGTGGGGATGGGAACTCCTTCGAGTCCCGGGGTCTTGATGTCCAGCGCGAACGGGGCAATCTTGAGAAAGTCATGGAACCACGATTCGATTGCCTGGGGGTCGTCCTTGTGAATGTAGTCGAACGCTCTCGCCGGAAGCGCTCCGTACACCATGCCGGTTGTGAACGGATAGGGAATCGACCATACGCTGTCTTCCCCCCCCAAGAGGCGCCCGAGGTTTACGTTGATGAAAAAGTTTTTTCTCCAATCGGGCAATTTGTTTATGGCGTCGTCGTCCTTGCCCATCCACCAAAACAACAAACTGGGCAAAGTGAAATACTTGACGTTGCTCCATAGGGCGTGCCCCGGTCTGTTCCAATGTTCTCCCACGAACTTTCTGAAATCCAGCATACCCGCATTGAAAAATGCGCTTCCTATGTTCGCCACCTTGCTCACCACTCCGCCTTGGGCGAAGGGCAGTCCGATTTCCTGCGCCGCCAGGGAGGCCGTCAAGGGGTCACCCGTTTTTTCCATTGCCCGCTCGAACTCCGCCATACGCGTCATGTTCTCGGTGACTTGCCCGATCTTCGTTAGTCCTTCGGCAATTCTGATGGGATTGATCAATTTCTTGGCGAGTCTCCAAGCTGCCGGGTCACGTTTTTCGAGTAGGTCCCGCAGGGTTTCTTTCAAGCTATCTCTTCCCGAACCGTAGAAACCGGACAATCCGCCGCCACGTCCCATGAACTCCTGGTATTTGTCGTCCTTCTTGAAGGCATGGAAAATTTGCCTTAGACCGTCGAAGGGCTTGAATCCATGTTTCGACCACGTAAGCGCTTGCCATTCCTGCTTGACGAGATTGGGCATCCAAAACAGATGGTTCCACATGACGGCGGTCCCCTTGACCAACTTGGTCGCCTGGGGCACGCCGAACCACTTCAGGACTTCCCCGAACTTTCGGGCCGTTTCCCGGTCCATCAGCATCAACGACCTGTATATGTCCTTGTCGGGTAGATGAAAAAAGAGTTGTTTGCCGTTGTCCCAATAAGAGTAGATCCCTTTTTTGGGGTCATTTCCGCTGTGCTGGGCTCGCCATATCTTCAGTTCGGCGGGATGCTTCTCGTAGTAGTCCGTCAGGAACTCGACCGCCTCTCCGTATTCCATGCCCTCCGGCAGATTTTTCCCCTTCTGCGTCAGGAGATCAAGTATCCCCGTGTTGACCATCATCTCGGCTGCTTCCTTGGCGCTTACGTCTATGGGCGTGACTTTGGCCACTATCGGGTCGCCCCCCAGGGCGCCGCCCCGGTGGGCCGTGATCAACGCCTCGGTGAACAACTTCGCCACCTCGTTGCGCATCCCGAGGTCGCGCAGGTAGTAAAGGTTGCGCAGTATGGTTTCGAGCGGGCTTAGTATTTCGGCGTCGGACCCCTTGGTGTAGTGTATCGCGTTGCCGACGTTGACGAATCCGCCCGTCGCGGCGGGCGTGGTGCGCCCCATCACGGTTTCCACGTTCCGCCAAAAGGGGACCCATCGCTTCCAATCCTTCTTCATCGCCCTTATGCCCTCGTCGCCCACTATGTCGCGCACAAGCTCAAGGGATTGCCCGGTGAGCTTTTGCAACTTGGGCCAATCCTTGGCGAAAAGTTTCCTGTACTTCGCGTCTATGCGGGCCGCGACGTCGGGGGGTATGCCGCTCAACATGTCCTTCTTGTGGTACTCGGTGGCTCGCCCCGCCACCAACCACATGTCGTATTCCTCGAAATCCGACACGCCGCGCAGCACTTCGGCGTATCCCGGTCCCACGGGGTCGCCCGCGAGGTTTCTCATGGGGCCGTTTATGGTGGCCTCTGAAATGGATTGGGCGCCCGCCACGTAGTTCACCATCTTGCTCGTAACCAAATTGGCCTCCTTGGGGTCCATGCCTGTTTTCACCAGGTCGTCGAACAGCTTGTGTATGGGATGAACGTCGTCGAACATCTTGGTCAGCATCTTGTGCCATCCTTCGCGTATCCTGTCCATCAGCTTCATGGGGGGCTCGGGGTCCTTTCCCCCGCTGATGATCATGGACTTTATGATCTCCTCGTCGGTTTGTTTCCGTATCCGCTCGATCATGTCGTGGGCGGTTTTCAATATGTCCCAAACCTCGGGGTATTTCTCCTCGATGGTTTTCTCGAAATATTCGTGAAACTTCGGGGCCACCGCATTCGTTGACCCTGCGTCGTCGGTCAGCCAAATGCGCACGAACTCGGCCACTCCCTCCAATCGTTTCTCCTGGGCGGTGTAATGTTTCTTGCTGGTGGGAGCCCCGAGCTTGACCAGTTCGTTGTGGTACTCATCGAACTTCCGGTAGTCGCTGGCCCGAAAACTCCCCGGTTTCCTGTCACCGGCGGCAATCTTCGCTATCACGTTGTCGACGTCCGAGAACAGTATCCAATGAAGGTAGTGGCCCGTTTCATGGCCGATGGTGCTGATGTCCTTGAGGAACTTGACCCGGATGCTCTCGGCTCCGGTGCGGTAATACCCCAGCACGTTCCGCCGATTGACGCCCAATCTGATCGGTACGTCCAAGCGCGCCGACAAGTAGCGGCGAACGTCATGGTAGTTGAGCGGTCGCCCCGTCAGGGGGTCTTCGTTCGGCGTCTTGGGTTCCGCCTCTATTCGGCGGGGTTCCAACAATTTCTCCACGGCCATCCCCGGCTCGAAGGGTCCCTCCACGCCGGTATCGGTGGCTCCAAAGCGCTGCGACAAGGGAATCGGTTTTCCCTGCGCATCGTAGGTCACGGGGTCGGCGGACTTGATTTGGTTGGGGTCTTTAACGAGATAAATGCTTTCACTATGCAAACCGTATGCTTGCTTCAGGTTTTCCGTTCCCGTGATGTGCTGCTCGCCTTGGATGCGACCCAACGCGTCAATCTCGGTCTCGTACTCATCTACCCCATCATGGACATCGTCATATTTGAAAGTTCTGCCGCCCTCCGTTATTTCACCTTTTTGGTCGAACTCCTTTTGTTTTTCTGGAGTCCATTTTAACCCTTCTTCATATAAAACCGTATCGTATCCCTTTGGGAAAGTCAGATCATCGGGAATCGGAGGCACATCTTCTACGAGTGGGTTGCCTTCCTTATCGAAGTATTTCTTTATGTATCCTTGTTGTATTTGTTTATTTACTATCCGTTGCGCCTCACCTCGTTTAATCGTTTTGCCTAGTTTGAGGTAAGCGTTTGCTATTTTAGTCTTTGGCAAACGGACATTTCCACTTCTGTCAACCGATCCAGTTACAGCAGCAGAGTGTACATCTGGTTCCGTACTGAAAAAGAACCCCCTAATATTTGTGTCGGGGTCTGCATCACTTATTTGACCTCTATCAAATTCTGTAAATTCAAATGGTGTCGCATGACCTGCCTTAACCGTATGTCCAGCCAACTTCGCCGCCTCGTCCACCAAAGCTTGCGCCGCTTCCATGTCTCCCCTCTCGACGGCATCAAAATATTTTTCATCCAGTTCAACAGGGCGACTGGGCATACCCTCCACGCCGGTAGGTCCCTTGGGCACGGGTCTTCCGGCCTCGGCCTCGGGCCTTCCTTCTCTCCATTCGGCCATACTTACCGAATCTGTTTCTTGTGGTTCGGCTTTAGGTAGATCGGAGGGCGTGTAATGGACCGTTAATTCATCATTTTTAGCGGACCTGCTAATATGTTTGGCTATTCTTTCTTTCCCTTTCACAATGGAAGTGCCCCCGCCTTCGTGGACTATTCCATATTGTTGTAATGGGCCAGAAAGGTATTCCGCCTCAAGCAATTCTTTGTCCGAAGGTAGTATATCCGTGGGCGCTTCCGCCACCTCGGGCAAGGCTGGGGCCTCCGCTGACCTCCACTCCTTAATCTCAAACACTTCACTCCAATCGTCGTCGGCGGTATAGTCCCTTGTCTTCGTGACATTCCCTGCCTCATCCTTTTCGAGCGTCTTCTTTGGTATGGTTGGCTTGAACCAATGCTCTTCCCCCTCATATTTCATTTCCACGGAAGGCGGTTCTCCCTCCTTGCCGAACAAGCGCAGTTCGGCTGTGACTGTGTTACCAGTTGACGCGTCTTCAACCAGGATTGACGTTCTTCTGTCCTCGAATCCCTTGGCCTTGGCCTTTTCGGAGGTGACGGTACGCCACGCGGGCTTCTCAACCTTCGCCGGGGGTTGCTTCACCTCGGGCGCGGCTGGCGGCTCCTCCACCTTTGCCTCAAAGTTCGTCACCTCGACGTCGGGAAGGTCTTTTCCTCCCATCAACACACCGTCTTTCGTTATGCCCGGTTTGTGAACTCGGGTAATCACCGCATGTTCACCGTCATGCAGCCGCAAAGACTCGGTTTTTTCGGTAGGGACCACGGACTTGAATTTCGCAGTCGTTCCCTCCTTGAACTCTTTTCCCACCTCGTATGACGGATGGAACTCCATCCCTGCCTCAGACATCTCTTGCTCGACCGACTCCACCAATGCTTGCTCTTCATCGGTCAACTCCGATCCTTCCCTTCCGGCGGCTTCACCTCGGGCCGAAGACTGCCTCATCTCAAAAATAGCTTGGCCGCGTTGATTCAATGATAGGTTTGCGTCCGCCGCCTTGGAGGCTTCTCTGGTGATCCCCTTGCGTGTTGCGGGCGGTTGCTTGGGTTGGGGCAGGGGAGGGGGTTCCTCGGGCAATGGAGGGGGCTTCTCGGGCGGCGCAGGGGGTTCTTCGGGCGGCATGGGTTTCTCTTGCGGCGGAACCTCCTCCACCGGACGCTCCGTCCTGGGAGCCTCCTTCACCTCTCCTTGCCTTAAATCCACACGCGCCTGTCTTTTCAATCCGGTCAGGCCCGGAATGAGCGTAACGGGTCCACGGGGCGTTTGCACCGTGTAGTCGATGCGCATGGTTTCCAGGTTCAACTTGCCACCGGCGTCGGTGATCACCTTCAACTCCTGCGCCACCTTCTCCAAAAAATCCCCTTCGAGCTCACCCAGCGGCTTGCCTTCCCGAACCTTTGCCTCGATGTCGGCAATGTCCTTCATCGTCATGTCCTTGAGCACCCTCGTCTTGTAGAACAACGGAGAACCCAGGCGTAACGCCTCCACCGAGGACCGTATCGTCCCCCCGAACAACGCGAACACCGAAGCTTCCATTCCGGCGTGCTTGAGGTGCGATACAAAAGTCTCTCCCTCCTTCGGAAACAACTCGACCGGAGCCGTGGCAAGACCGTAGGTGACCCCAACCGCCGCTCCGTGAGCCGCCCCGTGAGCCGCTGCCCCAGGCAATGCCTTCAGCTTTTCCCTGGCGGTCTTGGCGGTCTTCAGTATTTGAGCGGTCTGCCTCTCCGCCACGCTGGTGCCAAGCGCCGTTCCCTTCCCTGCTTGGGCAGCTTTTATTAACGCCTTGTTGAACACCCAATTACCGGGAGACATGGCCAACTTGGTCAAAGGATCGAAGACGAACGCCCCGACCCCACCTGTAAAACGGGACACCTTATCCACCAAAGTCTTGGCCTCCGTACCCTGCAACGCCGCGCTCATCGCCCACGATCCCAATACGTAATCAGCAGCTTTTTTCGCCCGCTCCTTGATCTGATCGTCCGAATAATCGTCGTGCTCGCCCATCTTGACCGCCAAATTATTAGCTGCGGTCATTGCGGTCTTCTCGAACAACGGTCCGGCGGCGGTTTGAAGAAATCCCCCGGCCATCTCGAAAACAGCCCCTGCGATACCTTCTTGCGGAATGTTCTTCGCCGTGTCGCGGGCAACCTTTTCCGTGAAGTCCCGATTGTCATGCAACGCCTTGGTGAAATACGCCATGAACTTCGGATCATTCTCCGACTTCCCAAGCTCGGGGATGTCCGCTATCATCTTCTCCCTGTCAGGCGGCAACAACGGGCGGTACTTGGCGGGGATGGATTCCCTTTTCGGAGACAATGGCCCCGTCACCCCGAAACCGCGTGGAGTAACCTCCTCGCGCGCGGGTTCCACCAATACGCGAAACAGATGCGCGTATGCGGGGTGCTCCGAAAAATCGGCCATCGTTTTATCGTAAAAGCTTTGTCTCTCGTCGTCGCTCGCCGCCCGGTACGCCGACAATGATTGCTCGTTGCCGGGGGCTCGCATTATCAACTGAAACGTCTTCCATCGAGAATCGGGCGATCCCTTCTCCCAAGGCAATTGCGTGGCAAAGTCCTTTTCCATGTACTCGCCCAGGTCCACCGGGTTGTCCACCCTGACGCGTTTTGGCAAGCCATGCAGCAAGCGGGCCTCTTCTCGGGACTCGATTTCCTTTTGCTCGGCTTGACGCCTGAAAAAGTCGGCTTGCGGATCAGGCTCCCCTCGGGCCATCCTTGCACGGGCAGCAGCCACTTGCCGCTCCACCATTGCTTCTCGGGCACTAGCAGTTGGGTCAGGTTCCTTGGGGATATTCGGGACGCTTGCTCGGCTTTTACCAGGTTGCAACGTTATGCCCAACCCTTCGGACGGGTCCGTCTCCTCGCTTACGACGGGCTTTCCTAGAGCGGACGACATGGCGGTCCCTTACGGGAGCGGAGGAAAAGGAATATCCACTGGAGGAATGGGGGCGGGTGTGCCGGTGGGGGCGGGTGTGTCGCCGCCTACGCCAAGTGTCCCGCCTCCAGCGGCGCGCATCATATCGAGCGCCTGTTCGGCGTTTACTGTTCCTTCCAGTTGAGAAATCAACATGGCCAAGTCTCGGAAATCAACATGACCTTTATCTGCAAGGAAATACTTTTGCACGATTTGGGCGTTCGGTTGCCAACCATCGGGAACCGTTTCACCGGCTGCTACCTTGGCGGCTTTCAGGGCGCCGACGAACTCTTTGTATCTGCTCATCGACTCGGAGGACGTCTTTATCGTGTTCTTCACGGCCCCGAGCTTGTCCACGACAAGCATTACGCCCTCCGGCAACTTGGCGAACTGGGTTCCAAAATCCGTGTGGTCTTCGTTATCTGGGTCTCCGCCCACGACGATTTGCGTTTTGGTGTCTCCGGTCAATTCGGTTATGTTTACGCCCGCTTTGCGCAAATCCATCAAACCTTCCAGTTGAACGTCGGACAATTCCCCATGCGAGGTGCCTTTCTCCAACTCCTTCAGCGCTTCGGACTTCGCCGTGGTCTTTTTCTCCGCTTGCTCCAATGCCTCCGGCGATTGCCTGTAAAACGCTGCTTGCAACTCCGGTGGCCATTTTTCAATTGAAGCTTCGTCCAGTTGCATGTCCTCGCCCACGAAACTAAGAACTTCCGGCGCCCGTCTCAGCGCCTCCGCGTCGTTGTCCACGTCGAACTTTATCTTTTCTCGGGTAGCGGCGGCGGCGTCGCGGGCAGCGGCCTCGTCCTTGCGTTTGTTCTCCTGCAACATGCGAACGTATGCAGTGTTATGTCGAAGAGCCTCTGATCGATCCCTGAACTTCTCCCTCTCACCCGACTTTTTCATCAAGTCGATTTTCTCCATTACCCCCCATAACTCGGGTTGCTTCGACGCCATCTTGGCGTCCGCTTCGTCAAGTCCCATGCCACGGGCGTAAGTGTATACTTCGTCCTGCGCATTTTTCTTGGCCTTGGCCTCTTGGAATTTGACGAACCCCTTGCTCAAGCTCTCCATTGCCGACTGTATGCCGCCCCCAATGTTCTGGCCGACCTGCGCCCCGAGACGCCAATCTATCTGCGGAGCCGGTGGAGCCGATCTTCCGAATATGCTTTGTGGTCTTGGTGGTGCGAATGCCATGATTGTGTCCTTACGCTGGTTTCCGCCCTGCGAACCAACCGCCTCCCAAGGCGCCTATGCCGCCGAGAGCGGCGCCCGTCATGGCCGATTGATTTGCCGACGTCGCCATCCTGGCGTTCATTATGTTCGCTATGTTCCCCGAGGCCAGCGCTCCCGCGTACTGACTTTCTGGGTTGAATAATTGCGGCCCGCTCTGAAGGGCGAATCCGGTAGTTCCCAGTTGGCCCGCGACTTGACCCGGCATCCGGGCGGTGCGCCCGGTCAAGGCCAAGAAGGGATCTACGGCGCTCGTCTCTTGAAGGACTCCTCGCGCCATTTGCATCCGTTGGGCCTCGGCTTGCCGTCCTGCGCCCAAGCGGGCCAAAGTTTCCTGTATCATGCCGGGTTGACTGCGCTGGAACGCCCCGCCTCGGGCCGCTTGACCCGAACGAACGCTCTCGGTCACTCCCGCCAGTTCCTCCGACGTGAGTCCTTGACCCGCCGCCAATCCCTCCTGCGCCCGACGCTGAAGCATTTGGCGTATCTCCTCCGACTTTGGGTCCGCCGCGCGTTGAGCTTGCATGAACTCCGGTCCCAATTCGCGAAGCATGTCGATCTCGCCCTCGGCGGCAACTTTCTGCTGACGCATGATGGACGGAGCAATGTGCTCCTCGTATAGCTCCAGCAAACCACCGCCTCTTCCTTGCGGCGTTCCCGCGCCTCGCGCGGCCTCGAACCCCGCCAACTCTTGCGTGACTGCCTCGGGGTCCCTTCGACCCACCTCATCCGGCATGGGTGTGCCGAACATTTGTTGTATCAATTGATCTTGGGTTGGCTCCAATACCTCGGTTTGCAAGGAGGGAGTTCCCGCAAAACCCTGTCCCATTATTTCAGCGGGTCGTGCTTCTTGCTCGCGCCCCATTATTCCAACGGGACGGCCCGCTGTTCCAGCCGGTCCCGCAGCACCAACTTCTCCAGCCGCTCCAGCCGCTCCGGCGTATGTTTCACCTGGCATTGCTCGTCCCGTGCCAAGCAATGACTCCCATAGCATGTCTTGCTCCATGCGGGCGTAGGCCGGACGCCCGTACAAACGATTGGATTCAGCGGCATACAACTCCGGCGCAAGGTCGATCTGGGCTTGCAGGGTGTCCCTTGTCTCCCTCGAATAATCGCGGGGAGGGGATGGCTCGACGTCCCCCTTCTTGTAGCTCGGCACTCCGCCGGATGATTCCCGACCGGAACCACCGATTGCCCTCAACAATCCCTCCTCGTTCGGGTTGACGTAGGCCAAGCGCTCGCCCGGTGGGGCGGCGGCGTTCAATGCGTTGGCTGCAAAATCCAAGTTACTCATGACATACCTTCTTGTACATTCTATCCCAATCAAGGGTTCTAAGACCCGTCTCACCCTGTGGCATCAATCTCCTAAACATTACCTTGGGCAAAGGGTCAACGGCGTTGAACATGGCCCTCATGCCACCTTCTCCCGCCACCCACCGCACATACCAGCAATCGGGCTCCTCGGC
>Ga0255049_10001314_pt1 | contig 13843 bp, 10 predicted proteins | sample JV7_2_3_MG_FD_183615 | JGI IMG/M metagenome (GOLD analysis project Ga0255049, IMG submission 183615) | Seawater microbial communities from Jervis Inlet, British Columbia, Canada - JV7_2_3 | ecosystem: Environmental > Aquatic > Marine > Inlet | place: Canada: British Columbia | collected 2016-10-06
CGTATACAGGGCAAGCTCGCCACTACCGGCGCTCAATCCGACTGCTGACGCCTCGATCTCAACGACATCGCCCGGAGCAAGCACCTCATCGGGAAGCTGACTGTATGTCGGCCTGTTGCATATCCAATGTCCGCCCAGGTCATAGTCCTCGTCGCCATCGTTGCGGATGAGGATGAACCCTGCAGCGAAGTCGATGGCCACGACAACGAGCGGACTCGCCGCATCGCTAGCGTCGGAATCAGTCTCGCCAGTGGACGATGAGGTCGTCGCCGGAGTGGATGTAGTCGTCGATGTCGAAGTGGCAATTGACACAGCTCCGTCAGTCGTCGTGGGAGTCTCTTCCACCGAAGAATCGCTCGCGCTCGCACACGCGGCGCCGAGCAAGCTCAACGCGAGCAGTGGTGCGATGCCTCTGAGCATGTCTCCTCCAATCGCAGACGTCGAATACATGATGGCAGACGATTGCATGCGAACTGACGGCGGCGCACATAACGAGACACTCATGAAGCATCAGGCACATGGAGAGCCAGACCCGTCGAGACCTCCGACGCTACGAGACAACCAGCCTCGCAACACCACCAACATCATCAATCCGGCACATATGGGCGGGGATGCGCGCCAGAGTGCTGTTGGAGGGCTTGGCTTACGGGTTGTCGTATTCCTTCTTCGGGCCGAGGTAGTACCACCAGTTCAGAACGAGGCAGATCGCATAGAAGAATGCGAATGCGTACAGCGCAATCTCAGGCGTGCCGCCCTTGATTTGAGCACCGAACTCTGCCGGCACCACGAACGCTCCATAGGCAGCCACCGCTGATGTCCAGCCAAGAACAGGTCCAGCCTGCTCCTTGTCGAACACGATCGCGATCGTTCGGAACGTCGAACCGTTGCCGACCCCCGTCGCTGCGAACAGCAGAAGGAACAGCAGGAAGAACGGGACGAAGTACTCCTCAGGCGTAGCCGACTGGAACGCCTGCTTCATGAAGTAGGCAACACCAAGTGCGCTGACGATCATCGTGACGGAGACCCACTGGGTCACCTTTGCGCCACCGATCTTGTCAGCGATCCAACCACCCAATGGGCGAATGAACGCACCGATGAACGGTCCCATCCAAGCGAATGCAAGCGCAGACGGACCATTCGGATTCACCAGCGTGTGATCCCACATGCCCGTGGCATCCTGAATGTGCTGGAAGCCGAAGATGACCTTGATTGCGAGAGCGAAACCGGCCGAGTAGCCGATGAAGCTTCCAAACGTCATCGTGTAGATGACGCTCATGATCCACGTGTGCTTGTGACCGAAGATCTTGAACTGACGGTCAAGGTTCGCCTTGACATCACCCCTGAGCAGCTTCAGCAACATGACGGTTGCGAATATCACGACAAGGATCGTCGGGTACTTCGCCCATGTCCAACCCAACCCTGTCGGGGAAGGCAAGATTATGAACAGGCCGAGGATGGCAGGGATGAAGGCCAGTCCCAACATGCCACTGATCTTGGCGAACGAGCCAAGTGGTCCGCTGATGTTCGGAGACACGTGCTCGGCACGAATGTTGTCCATCTTGAACCAGCCAAGGAACGCCAGCGGGATGAGGAAGATGAGCCAGACGAATCCGGCGTTCTGGATGTAGGTCGTCGTTCCTTCGGGGATCTTTCCGAAGATCCAGCCCGAGGTGTTGGCGAGCACCCGTCCTGCACCGATGACGCCGATGGTCATGACAGCCGGAACGACGATCTGCATCGTCGTCACACCCGCGTTTCCGAGGCCTGCGTTCAAACCAAGCGCAAGACCCTGCTTCTTCTTCGGATAGAAGAAGCTGATGTTGGACATCGAAGAGGCGAAGTTACCGCCGCCAAGACCGGAGAGAACCGCAAGCGCCTGGAACACCCACAAGGGAGTGTCGGTGGCCATCAACGCGAAACCGGTTCCCGCAGCAGGAATCATCAACAACGCAGTCGTGAAGAAGATGGTGTTTCTTCCTCCGGCAATGCGGATAAGGAAACTGCTCGGAATTCGCAGCGTCGCACCCGTCAGACCAGCGATGGCCGTCAGCGTGAAGTAGTCGCTCGTGGTGAACCCGAATTCAAGGTTGACCATCTGCACCGTGATGATGCCCCAGTACAACCAGACGGCAAAGCCGACCAGGAGGCTCGGGATGGAGATCCAGAGGTTCCGGCTGGCGACCTTCTTACCGGTCTCCTCCCAGAATTGTTCGTCCTCTACATCCCACTCGTAGATGTCGGCCATTGCCACTCCCTTCGCATACGCGAATTGATCAATTGATTCGTTCTATTCGATTGCGCCAGCCTCATCACGGACATGTTCGGCGTCGAACGCGCCCTTCGGTTCCTCAAGCATCACCATCGTTATGAGGAACGCGACCAGCGCTCCACCAGCCAGTATGAAGAAGAACGTTCGTGCGTCGACCAGCGAGAACAGGACGAGGTAGATCACTGCTCCCACATTGCCGTAGGCACCGGCCATACCTGCAATCTGCCCGGTCTGTTTCTTGTGCACCATCGGGATAATCGCGAATGTTGCACCCTCGGCGCCTTGTACGAATACCGAAGCGAAGACCGTAATCGCCACCGCGACAATCAGCCACCACACGCCGTCGAATGCCGGCACGACGGTGCGCAGACCATCCGCATCGACACCGTCGCCCCATACACCGATCCACGCCATGAAGAAGAATCCGAGAACGATTCCTCCCATGTAGATGAGCATGGTTCGCTTGCGGTTGGCCATCTTGTCAGAGATGTATCCGCCGAGCGGACGGGCCACCAGGTTGACGAATGCAAACGATGCAGCCACGAACCCAGCAACGGTTGCCGTCACGAGTGTCGAGCCGTCGCTATTCGTGAGTCCGGAGAACGTGTGCTCAAAGAATGCTGGCAGCATGGACACGACCGCGAGTTCAGCTCCGAAGTTTGCGAAGTACGTGGCATTCAGTGCCGCCACACTGCCCCAGTGGTACTTCTCATCGTCTGGCACGCCCACTTTGAGACGCGGCAGGTTGACACGAAGAGCCTGGATGGCATGGGCGAGATACAGGAGGATCAGTACGCTGTAGATAACCGTGAGCGCCGTCGTTGAAAGCACTGGGTTGCCATCGATCAGAACGTTACCGATGCGCCATGCAAGAACACCGAGAGCGCCGAGAAGCGGGATCGACCAAACGAGGTACTGCACAAGGTCGCCGTACGAAGACACCATCATTGGGTCTGCCTTCTTTGACTTGTGGAGCTTCTCGCCCGCAGGCACGTCCTTGACCAGGAAGTAGTACATCACGCCGTAGATGCCCATGACGAGACCGTTGACGGCCATCGCCCAGCGCCATGCATCATCGCCGAGGCCGAGCCAATCGCCCATGAACGTGATCGCAAACCAAGGCAACGTCATCGCCGCGAATGCTGAACCGAAGTTTCCCCAACCGGCATAGAAGCCTTCGGCCCTTCCGATGTACTTCGGTGTGAACCACTGGGCGATCATCTTGATACCGACGACGAAACCGGCACCGACGGAGCTCAGGACCAACCGTGCGACCAACAACTGCGTAAACGTGTCGCCCATGGCAAAGGCAACAGCGGGAACCGCCATCACGACCATCAGGGCAGAGAACACGATGCGGGCACCGAAGCGGTCGATGAGAGCACCGACCACGATACGCGCAGGGATGGTCAACGCGACGTTGGCGATGAGGAGGATCTTCACATGCTCGTCCGTCAACCAGCCGACCGAGTCGAGCATCGTCGTCGACAGAGGAGCGAGGTTGAACCAGACATAGAACGTCATGAAGAAGGCGATCCACGTGTAGTGGAGCGTCCGGATGCGTTCCTGGTTGAAGTCCAGCAGCTTCGGGGGTGTCTCGATACTTGCCGTACGGTCCGCGGAGTCCATGTCTCTCTCTTCTCTTCGCCAATGGTTATCGTTGCAACGACGATTCCATAGTAATCCCTAGTTGACTACTAAGAGATTAGACATTCGGATGGGGTGAGGCAACTCACGTCAGTCACGGTGAACTCGTCGACCCGATGACGAGGGCATAGGATTCAGGCACATTGGCGATGAACGGACACTTCTCGAGCCCAACGCACGAGGTTCCACAGGCAATACCCGAGCAGGCGACCACATCCTCTATTGGTGCCGACTCGCTTCCTGCCAGTTTCCCTTTGCCGACAAGTACGGAGATCATCCCCTCCAGAGCTGGCTCAGACACACCCAGCTTCGATGCCAGCTCGTTCGAGCGAATCGGACCCTTCGCTTTCCGAAGCTCCACAAGGACGGTGTCGAGAATTGTCATCCCTATCCCGTCATCCCCATCGTGTCAACCTAGGCCCAGCATCGTGCCGCCCTGGAAGATGGATACCGCCAATAGCCAGGCAATGAGCGTCTGGCCGACCACGCTCACCCACATCCACCGGGTACCGATCTCGTGCCTAATCGCGCCAACGGCAGCCATGCACGGCGTGTAGAGCAGCACGAACACCATGAATGCGAGGGCAGCGAGTCCTCCACGACCTCCGCTGCTCTCGTCGAACCCTGACTTAATCGATGCCATGAGTGCAGATGGCTCATCTTCGGCATCCTCACCGGCCAGGTCGATGCCAATCATCGCGGGTATCGCCTTTGCGGCACCGACCACGGCGTCGCCGAGCCCGCCGACGAGTTCCACAAGCGAATCCACGATCGAAGGGTCAGGGTCGGAACGTTCGGTCTCTTCGACGCCGTAGACCTGGGCCATCGTGCCGATCACGACCTCCTTAGCGACAAAGCCGGACATGAGAGCACCCGTCGCCTCCCACGAACCGAAGCCTGCCGGTTCAAAGACCGGGGAGACCGCGCCTGCAACGGCGGCGAATGCCGATTCGTCGACATCCGTGTCGGCGAACGTCCCGGCACCAGACACAGGGATCGCCATCAACAGCCACACGACGAGCATCGTGACGAAGATGATCGTTCCCGCTTCCTCAAGGAAGGCCTTCGTACGAACCCACGTGTGAAACCAGATCGAGCGCACAGTCGGCATCCGATACGGGGGCATCTCCATGATCGTGGGGGCATACTCGTTCACCGGCAGCACGGTATGACGCAGGATGAGACCGAGAACGAGCGCTACCGCGATTCCGAGAAGGTACATGGCGAACACGATCAGCCCGGCGTGGGCGGGGAAGAAGACCGCGGACATCAACACATAGACAGGTAGCCGGGCACTGCAGCTCATGAATGGTGTCAGAAGCGACGTGAGGATTCGGTCCCGCTCGTTGTCAAGCGTTCGCGTCGCATAGACGGCTGGAACTGTGCAACCAAACCCAACAAGCATCGGGAGGAAGCTCTTGCCTTGCAGACCGACGCCGCGCATGAGCCGGTCCATCACGAACGCTGCCCTCGCCATGTAACCGGTGTCCTCGAGGAACGCAAGGGCAAGAAACAGCGAGATCAACACGGGAACGAACACGAGAATTGCTCCAACACCCGCAACGACACCGCCAACCAGCAGACTCTCGACCCACGTACCACCGAGTCCCACCGCCGCAACCAGTCCTGTGACAATGCTGCTGATCGGTCCTGCGATGGCGCGATCCACCCAATCGAGAAACGCTCCGGCTATGTCGGTCGTGATCTTGAAAACAACCCACATCGCAGCAAGGAAGATCGGGATGCCGAGATATCGGTTCGTCACGATCGAATCGATCCGATCGGTTCTCGTCATCCGAAGATCGTTTGAGCCTTCGGTCACCGCTGACGCGATGCCATGAACGGTATCGAAGCGTTTCCCAGCAATCGCGGTGTCCACAGACTCCCCGAGGGTCACCCTCAGCTCATCCACGACCCGATCGCGCAGTTCCACCAGCACCACACCGTCCTCCAACGTTCGCAGCTGATCGTCGACTCCGGGATCACCATCTATGAGTGCGATGGCGAGCCACCGTGTCGGATAGTGGTCCGCGATCTCAGGAGCCGCCTCGATCTGTTCCGCTAGCCGATCAATCGACTCCTCAATCGCAGTCCCGTAGTCGATTCTGAGCGTGCTCACGACCTGCTCCGTGCCGTCGCCATTGCGAGCACTTCATGCTGAAGTTCTGCCAGGCCAGTGCCCCGGCGGGCCACAGTTGGGACGACGGGCACACCAAGCCGCTCCGAGAGCGCGGCAACAGAGACATCCAGTCCTCGCGAGTCGGCAACGTCGGTCATGTTGAGTGCCACAACACTTGGAAGGCCGATCTCGAGCACCTGGACAACTAGATAGAGGTTGCGCTCGAGGTTCGATGCGTCAGCCACGACGACCACAACATCCGGCCGTTCGCTGACGAGAAAGTCGCGTGTGATTATCTCCTCAGGCGATGCCGCATTCAAGCTGTAGGTACCCGGAAGGTCGACCAGTTGGAGTTCCTGACCATGGTGAGTCAGTGAACCGTGTGCCTTGGCGACGGTCTTGCCTGGCCAATTGCCCACATGTTGCTTGGCCCCGGTCAGATGGTTGAAGATCGACGATTTGCCCGTGTTCGGATTGCCAGCCAGGCCGACAACGATCGAACCATCCCTCTCGGTCGTCTCGTCGACCGGCCCACAATGGGCACAGCCCGCCATCAGGACCGAGGCTCAACGAGGATCGCCAATGCATCGATCCGGCGCATGGCAACCCGCCCACCCATCACTGCGTATTCGATTGGATCTCCAAGCGGTGCCGACCGCAGCGCGGTTACGACGGTGCCAGGTACGAATCCCATCTCAAGCAACCTTCGGGACGGCGCCTTGTCCAGGAAACCAACGACGGTTGCGTCATCACCGATGGCGAGGTCCTTCAATGTCACCACGCCTGTAGTGTTATCAACCATGCCTACAGCTCCGGGTCGTCTGTTATTAGGGTTCCCTAATCATAACATCCTAACTACGGAACTGTCAAAGGGATCGTGGTTCCCCGCATCGGGGCACCCTACCGGTCGGCGATCAGTCCTCGTTTGAGAGGCGGCTGTCATCCCTCGTCATGATGTCGCTCAGGCCGTCGGTGAAGTCAGACCGTCCGGACAGCAGATCACTCCCATGGAGAACGATCTCGCGGCCAAAGCGTCTTCTGAGTTCGTCCACTGATCGATCAAGGGCATCAGACTCAAGCTCGTCCGGGGTGCCTCCGCCTTGGGCGGCGTCATCCACCCCGAGAGCGAGTTGGATTGGTTCGTTGACACCAAGACCGGTGGCTGCAACAGACAGAAGGGTCGTCTCGTGCTTTGGATACTCGTCAAGAACTTTCTGGAGGAGTGGCTTGGCAATCTCCACGATGGCGCCGGTGGAAGCCGTTGGCGCTGCGACAGTTGCCGAGCGCGTGACCGAGCTGAGGTCTCCGAACCTGACCTTGACTGTCACCGTTCGTGCCGATCGCTGCTTCTTCCTCAGCCTCGACGCGACCCTGTCCGTCAGCCGGGCCAGGACTGGGAGCAGGTCATCCATCTGTCTCACCTGGGCGGACATTGCGCTCTGTGCGCTCAGCGATTTCGCCTTCCTTGTCCGCTCTACTGGCCTCGGGTCGCGGTTGCTCGAGAGTGCATGCAGATGTCGAGCGGCGCCTGCGCCAAGCATCGCCTTCAAAGACCCAACGGGGGTGTCGGCGATATCACCAATTGTCTCAAGTCCGAGTTCGTGGAGTCTGCGTTCAGTGACAGGTCCAACGCCCCACAAATATGACACGGAGAGCGGGTGAAGGAACTCCATCTCGTCACCGGGCTGGACGACGATCATGCCATCAGGTTTGGCGACCTGGCTTGCGATCTTCGAGAGGAACTTTCGCGGTGTGACACCAACAGACACGGAGAGACCGGTCTGGTCCTTCACATCGACCCTGATTCTGCGTGCGATGTTGGTCGGCGAGCCGAAGAGGTGAACGGAGCCGGTGACATCCATGAACGCCTCGTCAATGGACAGCGGCTCAACCAGGGGTGTGTACGACTCGAAGACCTCGAAGACGGTTCTCGAGTAGTCGGTGTAGGCACCGAAGGTGCCATCGACGACTATCAGCTGTGGGCATCGCGCTCTTGCGTCGACAAGTCGCATGCCGCCCCGAACGCCGAAGGCCTTGGCTTCGTACGTGCACGAGAGCACCACACCGCCGCCGACGGCTACGGGTTTGCCCGCGAGCGTTGGGTCCTCAAGGACCGCGACTGCCGCGTAGAACGCATCGATATCGGCGTGCAGAATGCCGGGGATGTCCATGTGGACATGGTCGCATATACCTGCGACATGTTGGGCGACGAACCGAGGGTCTATTGGCGGAGAGCCTCGAGCACAGAGTTAGCGATCAAAGTGTGACCCGCAGCGTTCGGATGTGGCCACCCGGCCCACGACTGGGTGGTGATGTCCCCATCTATGTCCACCCACGTGACATCACTTGTCAGACCTGCCCGCAATGCAAGATGCAACACCCCCATGGCCTCAGACATCTCGTCTGAGCATTCGTCGCCGATCGGCACCCACAGGGGTGCGAGCTCCGTACCAGTGATGTCGTAGTAACCGGTCCACAAGAGCGATGCGTTGGTCGTGCTCGCCAGCAAGTTTGCGATCTTGCGAGCTCCCTCCTTGATGCTCGGGGTTCGTTCGTCGATGTTCCAGCTGGTGTGGAGCGCGAGGTCGCACGCCTTCTTGTCTCCGTTGTCTGTGAGAGAGATCGCTGTGTCCTTTGTCAACTCGACGATCACATCGGTCCAGTTCGTCGAGTTGATACCTGCCGTGATTGTGACGATGCTCCACGAGGACTCGTCGACGAGACCCTGGATCTGGGTCACCTGTGCCTCGTGGGAGACGCCACACGAATCGGACCCACCGTTGAGCATCGAGTTGATACCTGCGCCCGCCCATGCGATGTTGACGTACTCGGGAGTCCATGCACTGGGTACGCCGGCTGCGACGCCGGCTGCTACACCGGTGCCGTAGGACAGGCGGTTGTCCCTGCACGTGGCGTCGGCGGTGAACCACTTACGCGAGTAGCCAGAGGCGATCGAGTCTCCGGCAACGATGACTTTGGGAACGCTCGGCGTGACACCGGACCACACGGGAAACCACTCGGATGCGTTGGCGTGGACATCTACGGCTCGCACCTCAAGTGCGTAACGAGACTCCGGTGTCGTTCCCGAGTAGTCGACGGTCGGAGCATCAACGCCAGCCGCCTGGATTGATCCGTAGGTGGCACTGTTCCATCGATACTCGTAGCGCGCTACTCCATCGTTGTCTGTTGCTTCAACCTCAAGATCCGCTTGAAGGAGTGCATTGTGCCGTTGAGGGTCAAGGAGCCGCGCCGAGGTGACAATGGGTGGAGTGTCGCCGTCTGGGAGCATGCTCACGGACGGGCGAGTCCGGGCGGAACCAGGCACAGCAGTGACGAGTGCCATGCCGACACCCAACACGATTGATAGCCGTACCCATTTCCGCATGATTGGAACATACCGTCCACTGCGGGTACTGCTTGAGAATGGCGCCGCCGGAGCCTCCGGACGTGGAAGGACCGTGACCATGCAAAGCACTAGTCACTCCGTACGCGCCGATTCCACCCCTCGGTGGTATCAAGGTGCGGGATGAGATGTCGATACATATCTCATGATGAAACGAACACTCACGCTCCTCATGGCAGTAATCCTGCTCACCCTGGCCGCCTCCCCCGCGCTCGCTGCGCCGAAGGGAAGAGTTGATCTCAAGACGAAGCGCACCGCGGCGGTACTGGAGGGCTCGAACTCCTGGGTGACCCTCAGCTGGGCTGCCAAGAACATGGAGGCCTCAAACTTTCGCGTCGAAGCAACGACCTCAAGGCGCGGTGTGACGGTCTCGTACCCGGACAACACCGGTGCGTACACGAGTCTCATGGTCGACGACACGCTGTCCAGCAGCGAGATCGACTTCACCGCCCTCAAGTTGTCGGTTCCCTATGGAACCAAGAGCTTCAAGCTCACCGTCACGGCAACGTGGACCGCGAACGGCGATGAACAGTCGAAGAAGCACACCGTCAAAGTTCCGGTCGCGAAGTTCAAGGGTGACGAGGACGTCGTCCAGTCATCGGACGATGCTGGAACGGTTTCTCTGAGTGACGGATTCGCTTGGCTCTCAGTGGAGTGGACCGGTGTTGCACCGAGCGTCCAGGATGTTCGGATGACCGTGACGAACGCAGACGGCGCAACCGTCGCCTACCCAGACGCCAAAGACGGCAGTGCGGGCACCTACACGAGCCTCGTGTACGACGACGTGCTCACAGCCGGCGAGTCCGACGACGCAAATGTCCGTGTCGACGCTTCAGGAATGGAGCCGGGCACGTACACACTCCAACTCAAACTCTCCTACACGAAGGCTGGCTCCAGCGAGACGGTTGAGGGCAAGGCCTCATTCACTGTCAAAGAGTGACGGACAAGTAGACACGAGCGCCCTCTCGAGACAATCGAGGGGGGCGTTCTCGCGTGTGGACTGTCGGGTCAGAAGGCGGTTCTCTCAGGCAGAGACGACGGAGCGTCGTTGCTCGATAGCGGCGAACAGTTCCTCAGGCTTCACCGGCTTTGCGAGGAAGCCGTCCATGCCGGCATCTTCGGCGCGTTCGATGTTTGCCGGGTCAGCAAAGGCGGAGACAGCAACGATCGACGGCCGGACTTGGGCACCGGAGTGCTTCTCACGGATGATGCGGGTCGCCTCGAAGCCACCCATGACAGGCATCATCACGTCCATGAGGACTACATCAAAGCTCTCTCGCCCGCTCGCCTCGACGGCGGCAACGCCGTCCTCAGCTGAAACCGTTGAGTGACCGCGCTGCTCGAGCATTCGCGTAAGGAGGAAGCGATTCGTCGAGCTGTCATCGACCACGAGTACATGCAGACTCTGTCTGCCCTCTCTGAGCCAATGCCTGGTGACCAATGTGGCAGAGTCGCCGGAGGACGTGAGGGCCATGGAGGATCGAACCACGTCGATCAAATCACCAGAGCCCATGGGACGCGGAAGGTAGCCACGAATGCCACGTTCGCGACATCGGGCTGCGTCGCCTCGTCTGCCCAAACCGACCACGACAACCACAGGCACTCTGCCAGACGTGATCTCGATGAACTCATCACAGACCGAGAAGCTGTCTTCAGCTGATTCGATAATGGCAAGGGGTGGAAGTTCAGGACCATCGCCCGCTGCGGCTTGACCGGCGCGCCACGCTTCGGCGCTCGGCGCAGCAAGACAGGGAAGGTTCGCTCCGCCTAATGCGCTCACAAGCGACCGTCGGGACTCAGCGTCGTCTGAAATCACGAGAATTGGGCCATCCGGCACATGGTGATCGTCGAGTTCAGGTCGTGATTCGTACGACTCCTCGCTGACCTGAAGACGGATAGCTACCTGAACAGAAGCAGCGGAGGCCTGGTCGCCGTCCACGGTGACCGTTCCGCCCATGCGGGAGACGATTTCAAGGGCCGCAGGCAACTCGAGTGCTGCGCTGTCGGCGAGAATCCCCTCACTGACGTCTCCGACGACCTGCGAGCGATCCGCCATCGGGGACCTGCTCTCCGCGGTACCACTCCCTTGCGCCTCAATCTCAAAGCGCAAGGTGACCGTGTCCGGCCTTCGACCGGTCATCGAAATCGCCACATGAATCCGACGTGCGCTGCTGCGAGCAACGACACTCTCGATGAAGGCGATCAGCACTATTCGAAGGCGACCGGGATCACCTATCACGGCGTCGGGGACGTCAGGAGCGATCGAAATGTCGATCGAAGAATCACGGCTCCATGGCGACGAACTGATCTTCTGGTTGATATGAAAGACAAGCCCCCTGAGACTGAACGCCTCATTGTTGAATCGGAGGTGCCCAGCCTCGAGCATCGCGAGATCGTTGAGATCGTTCGCCAGCGTGAGCAAGGCGTTCGCCTTGTCCTCTATGAGACCGAAGTCTCTGAGTGCAGAGGCAGGAAGCGCTGAGTCCAGTGAGCGACGCGTCACATCGAGAACCGCTGTCGATGGCTCCCTCAGCTTCTCGGCGATACGGAAGAGCAGTCGAGTCTTGTTGGAGGCGTCAAGGTCAACCGCGATCCCAGCACTGCTCAGGCGGTCCAGTACTCGCATCTGCTCGATGGCATTACTCAGACTGTTTTCGAGAAACCCGGACTCGATCGCATCGGCGACGACGTAGCACGACGCGCCTGCGCTCACAGCCATCACGCCCGTTCCGTGGTCATTTGAGCCCGACACGAACACGATCGGGATGCGGAGACCGGTGGTCTTCAGCCAGGAGAGCAGATCGAAGCCGGTACGGGCACCAACGAGATGGTCCACCACGTATACGTCGTGGTCACCACTCCTGATGGCCTCGTACGCATCGTCCTGTGCACCAACACGATCAACGATGTACCTACCCGTCGATTCCGCACCGGTCAGTCTCCGGTGCGCCGGGGACTCCGCTCCACAATCATCGATAAGGAGAACTCGCATCGGGTAGAGGCCATCGGTGGTCTCGGGGCGAACGGATCCCGACCTCAAGCGTTCGCCGAGTCTTGATCCGTTCACGTTGCCATTCACCGGTGTCTCCCCTGATCCATCGCCGTAGTTCGTTGACGACTGAATGCTGTATCGGTCGATTCGCGCGTCAGCTGCACCGTTTTGTGTCGTGTCGACGACAGTTTCGCGTCGTGGCCAGCGATCATGGGGAGTGAACCGCTTCTGAGGTCGCACCGTCGAACCCGGTCCGTTCCATTTCTCCCCACGTTCCATCCCTCCGCACCGCAGAAACGAGGCCCTGCAGCCGCCAGATCGTCGAGAGCTGGCGATACCCGAAACTCTCGATCAGTGCGATACCAAGTAGACGCATCAGATCGCTGAACCGGCGATACCTCCGAAACGACAGTTCCTCGAGCATCACCGCAGCGATCGAGAACGCAGATCCGAGGAACACCGCAAGCGCCAAGAACAGGGCCACATATCCGAATGAGGCGATTCCAAGCGCCACAGAAAGCACGAAGGCCACCCAGCCAAACAGTTCAACAACGGGACCGAGTAGCTCGAATGCAACGAAGTAAGGCATAGCGATGAGCCCTGGTGCGCCATACCGCGGTCGTCCGATCATGTCCTTGTGGCGACCAAGGACCTGCGCGAGGCCTCTCTGCCACCTGTTGCGCTGCTTGGCCAACTGGGAGATGGTCTCGGGAGCCTCGGTCCACGCGACCGGATCTGGGATGAACGTGATGCGATAGTCAATCCCGTTGTCGCGGCAGTGACGGTGGATCCGGACAACCAGCTCCATGTCCTCTCCGACGGTGTGTGTATCGAATCCCCCAACTGCGTCGACGATGGACCGCCGGAAAGCACCGAACGCGCCTGAAATGATGAGGGTGGCGCCGAGCGCATTCCATCCCACACGGGAGGCCAGAAACGCACGCAAGTACTCGAGCACCTGGAAACGCGGAAGAAGAGTCTTCGGGAGACGAATGTCCTCCACTGATCCGGCCTCGACACGGCAGCCGTTTGCGATTCTCACGATTCCACCAACAGCAACGGTCGAAGCATCCTCAAGGAACGGACGAGCTACACGGGCGAGGGCGTCAGGTTCCAGGAGCGTGTCAGCGTCCATGGCGCTCACGATCGCCCCACGTGCCTGGTTCAGCCCTGCGTTGAGAGCGTCTGCCTTCCCGCCGTTCATCTTGTCGACGACAAGTAGGTTCGGATGGCGGCGGCTCTGGTAGACATGCCGTACTGGTTGTGTCTCGATGCTCGAGGTGGCGACTCGGTCAACCCTGTGAAGGTCGAATGCAGAGATCAACCTGACGAGGGTGGTGTCGGATGATCCATCGTTGATGACAACAATCTCATGGTCGGCGTAGCGAAGGGTCAGCAGGGAACGAACCGAGT
>Ga0255049_10001315_pt1 | contig 13842 bp, 9 predicted proteins | sample JV7_2_3_MG_FD_183615 | JGI IMG/M metagenome (GOLD analysis project Ga0255049, IMG submission 183615) | Seawater microbial communities from Jervis Inlet, British Columbia, Canada - JV7_2_3 | ecosystem: Environmental > Aquatic > Marine > Inlet | place: Canada: British Columbia | collected 2016-10-06
CTTTCTGACATGGTCGGGTTACCCTTATCGCCAATGTACTGTGGCAACATCTGCTCCCTGAAAGCGTTGGCTAGCTCGAGCTCCTCGTGGCGCATTTCAAGCATCTTGGCATCGTTTCCCGGCTCGGAAAGCAGGTTCCAGGCACTGCGATAAATTTGCCGCGCACGCAGCGGGTAATTCGCATACAAGTAATAGTCACCAAGCGCGAGTGTCGTCTCTGCGACAACCTTCCAGTGAGCGTCCGCACTGTCGTTAGCTATTCTCAATGCTCGCTGGAAATAAATTTCTGCCGTTGACGATCGCTCTTCGTGAAATGCGCTCTCCCCGGATGTGTCAGCATAAAAAAAGGTGTTGCCGATTTTCACCAGCGGGCCCGCAAGCGCAAGGTTATTTCTCCCAAGGTTTTCTTCTATGATATGTACAATTCGGCGATACATATTTCGCTCATCGTCAATAAACCCGGTGCGGTGATACCAGTCAGCACGGCGCGTCAAAGCCGGAATCATCTTCAGCGAGCCTTTTTCGTATGTGTGTACACTGAGCTGCAGGATAGTGTCTTGTGCTTCGTGGGAGCCATCTATGTCCCCCAATTGCAGCGCGATCTCAGCAAGGTCCTGCAGAAGCTCGATCTGGTCCAGGTTATGTGGACCATTGTTGACGTGCGTAATGTGGACGGCACGCCCTATCGTTCTTGACGCGAGGTCGGCGCGCCCATTGTCCATCTGCACGGCCGCCAGCCCCGTCAAAGGATTGACCAACCGACTGTTCAGTCGGTCGCCGTCATTTTCGATGATCTCTATCGCTGCGCGAAAGTTGCTTTCTGCCGCGACAAGCTGATTAATCCTGTGTTGTATGATCGCCAGATTCGATAGCGAAGTCGCAACCTCAATCGATTGTGGACCCGCATAGTTTATCGCTAATTTAATCAGGCGCTTAGCGGTAGAATCCGCCTCGTCATACTGTTGGTCATTTACGAGCTGCTCGAAACGGGCAAAATCGACCAGAATCTGCTTGGTCCCGCCGGTTGCTGGTCGCACAATCTCCGCATCTGCCTCGAGTTCCTGCTCGCCGATCGGGACGACGATACCATCGGGCTCGGATGCATCGATGTTGATAACATTACCGCCCGCGCTAACCTCGGCGGCAAAGGCCGCGAGCAGAATACAACTGAACACCGCAAACCGTTTGTTTCGGGCCATTGAAAACTCAAAATTAAGGTAACGCCGGGTGCGTGCCACGAAGATCTAAATAGTCTAACATTCCTGGCCTACAATTGTGTGGGCCAAATTTTCCATTATCGGCCTAATTCAAGCCGTTGAATTTGCTAGTTATTCAGCCTTCGCCGGAGGCGGTCGTCAACTGCGACTGCGACACCATGATCTTGACTTCGGCACCCTCTCGCAGGTTCTCGGCGCCGCGAACAGCGACCCGGTCGCCTTCGGCGAGCAAGCCGGTGATGCCGATCAAGTCGCCGGACGACTCACCGATATCAACGGCTATGCGCTCAGCTTTGTTCTCACCGTTGATGCGAAAGACGTAGGAACCTTCCTGGCGCAGGACCAGCGCATCGCGGGGGATTGCGAGTGTTTGCTTGCCCGTACGAATCGGGATACCAACGCTGACGAGCTGCCCGACGGTCCAGGCACCGCTGGCCTCCAATGGCAGATCGATACGAGCTTCAAAGGTCTGCGACCGGATATCCCCGGTCGGCACGAGCGAGCGGATACTGCCTGAAAACTGGGTGTCCGTTGCGAACACTTCGATGGGCTCTCCGACGACTGTTCGTGGCAGGTGCTTAAGCGGTACGAATGCGCGTACCTCCATGTTGAGAATATCGGTCATCGCTGCGAGCACTTCGCCGCGTGCGACATCCTCACCGGCTCGATGTTGCCGGCTCGTAACGACGCCGCTGAATGGTGCCCGGATGTCGGCGCGACGAATCTGATCGTCAATCTGCCTCAGCCTCACCTTGATCAACTTGGCATCGGCGACAGCCAGGTCTCGATTGGCCTCAGTCTGTTCGAGTTCGAATTCTGACACGAGATCAGATCCTTCGAGTTCACGTTGCCGCCGCAGCTGACTATTGAGCTGGCGCGTATTGATTTCAGCACGCTCCAGCAGAACTTCCTGTTCTGCGCGCTGCAGCAACAAGGTTTCCTTGTCGATACTCGCAATCGCATCACCAATTTCAACCAGAGTGCCCGGCTCGGCCACCATGGTGAGTTGTCCGGCTACGCCCGCAGTCACCTGTACGTCATTGCGGCTGTAAATCGTGCCGGGAACCGCGACCGTTGGTGCTACTTCGGTCTCCGAGACATAGGCAATCTGTACAACTGGCGCAGGTGGTTGTTGGGCAAGCGCTGCGCCGGCCATGAACAATGGCAGCGTTGCAAGAATTATTCGAGATTTAACCATCGGCTGTGACTCCCCTGATGTCACCGGATCGCGCAAGACCTGGCAGGCGAATGCGCGGCAAGCGCAGGACGCTTGGCATTAGTATCAATGTGAAGATAGCGCTGACAATCATGCCGCCAACAATAACGGTCGCGAGGCCGCGGTAAATCTGAGAGCCCACGCCGGGCATCAGCATGAGCGGCAACATGCCAAAGATGCTCGTCAGCGTACTCATGTAGATCGGGCGGGCACGCATGCGCACGGCTTGTGCAACGGCCTCGGTTTTGTCCAGTCCGTTGCGTTGCCCGGTTCGCGTTTGCATGACGAGAAGGATCGCGTTGTTCACAACGAGACCCAGCAAAATGACGAAGCCGATCGTGGTGAGCAGGTCCATTGCTTGCGAGGTGATCAGGTTCATTATGCGTAGCGAGAGGATGCCACCGGCAATGGCTAGCGGCATCGATAACAGCACCAGAAGAGCGTCCCAGAGCGAACGGAACATCGCCGCGAGTATCAGGAACAAAACGACCGCGGCAACGGCGATGTTTGTTGTCATCGTGGACAATGCTGCTTCGAGCCGGTCTGCGGTGCCGCGATACTGAATGCTGATACCGGCAGGCATGACTTCCTTGATACGTGGCCCGGCAACATCTCTGAGAGTCTCGAGAGCCTCCTGCACCGTCATGTCGTCGGGAGGTCGGACGCTCAGCGTCATCGTGCGCTGGCCATCGACGCGGCGCAATTGTGTCGGCCCAACTGTGCGCCGTATCTCGGCCAGCTCGCCAATAGTCTGAATACCGGCAAGCGGCGTCGCAATCGGGATCGAAGCCAGCTCTTCAGGCGAACCCCAGACCGGGCCACGCAAGATCATGTCCATGCGGTCATTGCCGTCGAAATATTCACCGACAAACGAACCGCTGGTCAGAGCGCGAACGATATTCGCCAGGGCAGCGCGATCGAGTCCCGCGGCGGTAATGCGGCGGTCATTCGGAATCAGCTGTAACTCGGGTTCGGCGATCGCAGGGCTCGGGTTGGGCCTGACCTGTGCGCCGGGCATGGCTTCGCTAATGATGCCCATACCCTGCAGAGCGACCTGTGACAAAGCCGTGATGTCATTGCCGGACAGATCAACATTGATCCCGCGACCGCCATCAAATCCAAAGTTGAGAAGCGATGAACGTTGCACGAATGCCTGCGTGTCCGGAAGATCGACAAGCACCTCGTCGCGCACGATATTTATCATTTCTTCAATGCGCTCCGGATCCTGCGGGTAGATGAACAAGGCATTGAATGTGCCGAATGCCGACAGGTTGTAGCCGCGAATGTACGGCTGCTTCTCATGATCCATGTAGGGTTTGAGGCGTGCGACGATCGGCGCTGCAATCTCGTTCTTGACCATATCGACAGTACCGCCGGGCGGCATGGCAAAGAACGCGTTCAGCGAGTCCGATGGTGCCTGTGGCAGCAAATTGGCCTTTGGTACAAGCAACAACATGACGAGCAGCGATCCGCCGAGGATAGCTACGATCCAGCCTCTGCAGATCGTCGGTGTGCGGGTCAGGTGCATGACGAGATTCGTGATACCCGTCCACCAGCGCTCAACCGGATCATTGTCTTCTTTAAGCAGGAACGAGGCCGCCACCGGAAGGACTGTGATCGCAATAAAAAATGATGCGGACACGGCTACGGCAATCGTTAGCGCGAGATCCTGGAATAGCTGTCCTTCCATGCCTTCCATGAATAGCACGGGGACGAAAATCGCAACGCTCGTTACAGTAGAGGCGAACAGGGCACCTGTGATCTGGCGCGTACCGGTTGCAACGGCCTCCTTCATCTCCAGTCCGTTTTGCCGGCATCGCACAATGTTTTCAAGCGTGACGATCGCCGCATCCATGACGAGACCGACGGCAAACGCGAGGCCTGCGAGAGAAATGACATTGAGCGACTTGTCGAACATCCGAAGTGCGACAAATGCAACCAGCAATGACAGCGGCACGGTTGCTGTAACGAGGAAAGTCGCGCGGCGGCTGCGCATAAGGAAGTACAGCACACCAATCGCGAGTACGAGTCCCATTCCAAGGTTGGTTTTGACGAGCGAAATCGCGCGGCGAATGTGCACAGACGCATCGAAGCTCAGGTCCATTTCGAGCTGCGCGTCGGCCAGCGGCCCGGCATTGAGTTCGACGATGGCCTCGTTGATTCCGTCAAGGATCGAAACGGTGTTCGCATCGTATTCGCGTTCGACCGTAATATAATAGGCCGGAAATCCGTTTCGGAGTGTGAAGCCGTCTTGCTTACGAGCGACAATCTCAACGTCAGCTACTTCGCTCAAATATATCGGTCGTTGATCACTCCAGCCGACAATGAGTTCGTTGAGTTCTCCCGGCTCAAACTGTCCGACAAATCGAACCGTGTACTGACGACGGCCTACATCAGCGAATCCGCCGGACGAGTCCGTTGCACGCGACACGGTGGAAATGATGTCGTTGATTTGAATACCGAGCGCTGCAGCGCGATAGGAATCAAATGTGATGTGAACTTCGCGTGGTTGTTCACCCTGCAGGTCGACACGCGATACACCAGGAATGCGCGCAAGTCGCGGCTGGATGAATTCTTCGATCAGGCCCTGGTAGCTCGCCAGGTCCTTGTTGGGGTTGCCTGGCAACACGCGGACAAGCAATGAGGCAGCTCCCGGCAGGTTGCGTCCGCCACCGGCAAAAACCTGAGGCTCTATGGCATCGGCAGGACCCGGCGGTACCTGGCTAAGATTGTTAATGACGTCGAGCTTGGCTGCCTGGATGTCGGTGCCGATGGCGAAGCTCAGGTTGATGAAGCCTTGTCCGCGACCGATGAACGAACTGATATTAGTCAGGCCGGGCGTATTCGTGAGCACATTCTCCTGTGGCTCAATAATATTGGCTTCCATCTCCTCGGGAGCCGCGGCGCGCCAGAAGTTGGCGACCGACACCTGCGGCTCCTCGATCGATGGCAGCAGCTGAATCGGCAACGAGGTCATCGAGCTCAGGCCGAACAACGCGACCAGGGCGACGGCTACGGCTACGGAAGGCCAGTGTTTGGTGCTCAACTCGGTGATGTTCATTGTTGTTCTGGTGCCCCAGCGCGTGATAACGGATAGACCACGCGAACTCTTGCGAGTTCAGCGTGGTCGCGTTATTGCTTAGATGCGGGGGTCGTGAAAAACGTTGCCTAATAACAAAACGTTATATGACGCCTGACCTCACTCGCCGCCTTTGGGAATGTCCTCGCCGAGTATCAGTGCTCGGATGTACTTGACCGGTGGCGAGCCGTAGGAAAGTGCCTGGTCGTGGTAGCGGCGCAATGTAAATTCGTCGCCCCAGGCCTGCTCGACAGCCGCGCGCATTTCCACATGCTCACGGTAGCCAACTAAATAGGTCGAAAGCTGCGTCGAATTCAGTTGTGCGCGCACCCACTTACCGGCCGCTTCGCGCTCTTCCTGGAAGCCGCCCTCGATCATGAGTTTCATCGCTTCTTCACGGGTCATACCGTCGACATGAATGGCCGCATCGATGATCGCGTTGGTGACGCCACGCAGATACCATTTCATGAAAATCAATTTCGCGAGCGGGTCGTTGTCGAGATAGCCCACCTCGATCATGACGCGCTCGGAATATTCGGCCCAACCTTCAATCATCGGACCTGAGCCGAGCACGCCGCGCAGTGTCGACGGATAGCGGTTGCTCATCGCAAGCTGTAGGTGGTGACCCGGTAGCCCTTCGTGCACGGTCAAAACCTGGACTGACAATTCGTTGTACTCGCGCAGGAATGACTCGACCTGCTCCTCGGACCAGTCCGCTGGCAGCGGCGCGACGGCATAATAAGCGTTAAGGCCTTTGTCGAGCGGTCCCGGCGAATCGAGATAGGCGAGAGAAACACCGCGCTGAAACTCGGGCATGACGATGATCTCGATAGGATCGTCGGGCACGGTAACAATGTTGTGCTCGATGATGAAATCGACGGCCTGCTGCAATTGTTGTTTCGCAAGGTCGACGATGCCATCGCGAGGCGGTAGCACCTGGTATGCCACTTCGAGTGCGGCGCGGATAATCGTCTGCTTGTACGCCTCGTCCGGATTGTCCGGGAAAGCCGTGTACGGGTGTCTGGAAACGTACACTTCCTTGGAGACTTCGTACATTTGATTACGCAGTGATTCGTATTCGGCTTCGGCAACAGCCTGCACTTCCTTGCGGCTCATCGGCGAGTCAAGTGTGAACGCGAGCTTCTTGTCGAACAGCTCAGCGCCTATGCGAAAATCGCCAGCCGCCCGCGGCAGGAGCTCCTCTTCGAGCCAGGTCTGGTGGTCGCCCAGCGCGTCCTTCGCTGTCTCAATGGCCTCTTCCAGGCGCGCGCGCGTAGCCGGTGGCAGAGCATCCATCTCTGGGATGATCATGTTCTCGATAATCGATACGACGCCGAGATTTTGCGCAATGGCCGTTTCCGCGTGAATTTTCGGGACACGCTCCGGCTCGATGGAGGCGCGGGCCTGTTCGAGAAAGCGCGGAAACTGTTCGAGACGAACAGCGGCATTGGCAAGGCGGTCTTCAAGTGGCGCAAAGTCACGGGCGACCAGGTTGTAAATGGAGCTGCCCGCGCGGTCGACGTAATAGAGCGGATTCCAGGCCCACTCCTGGAGTGTTTCGAGCGACCAGAGGCGCGATCTGACTTCGCCTGTGAGTAACTCGAAATCGACCTGGTTGGGGCGAGACAGGGCATCGCGGTCGATGTCGGCCAGGGCACCCAGGTACACCTTGTACGCCGCCTTCAATGCGGCGCGAGCATGGGCGTCGACCTCATCGAGTTCGCTATCGGCGCTGTGATCACCGATCCACGTCGAGGCGACCGGTGAAAACGTCGGCAAATCACTTACGAATTGCTCGGCGAGATTTTCGAAATCTTCATTGGCGCCGGGCGCAGCAAGCGCGTTCGCGGCGAGGGCGGAGCCAAGTACTACAGCAATGAATCTCTTCACGACAGGACCCTGTTGTTGCTACGGATGCCGCGAAACATAGCATGGTGATGGCTATCGGGCAGCTGTAATATCAATGTATGTTTCGCCTGCCGCTTGTACTCTTGATCCTCGCGCCGTTACTGCTGCACGCGCAGCAGGATCAGGGCGTGCCAGCGTATCTGCTCGAGATACCGGACTCGGTCGGCACGATACTGATTGCCGAAACGGCAACATCAACATTGCACCAGTTCCAGGCCGGTGAAAATGGCGCGACGCGGCAGGGTGAGAGCTACATGTCGGTCGGGCAGAACGGCGTCGACAAAAAGCGGGCATGGGACCGCAAGACACCTCTCGGAATCTATTTCATCACCGAGCAACTCGATACGAGCAAATTGCATGAGAGGTACGGGCCGACGGCATTTCCGCTCGACTACCCGAATATCTGGGATCGAAGCAATCGGCGCAGCGGTGACGGTATCTGGATTCACGGCGTAGCGCCGAACAGCGGCCGTCGACCGCCGCTCGATACAGACGGTTGTATCGCCTTGCCCAATGATGAGCTGCTTCTGCTCGAGGAGGCGCTCGTACCTCTTGTCACACCGGTTCTGATCGCACGTGAGATCCGCTGGACCAGCCCCGAGCAACTGGAACTCGCTCATGCTGAGCTCAGGCGCGCTCTGGATACCTGGGTGTCGAGCTATGCGTCAGGAGATCTGCACCAATACCTGTCGTTGTATGACGATAACTTCGCTTACCGGGGCATGAACCGGGACGAGTGGGTTGCCTATCGCACACAATCGACTACGCGAGCGCCGGCGCAGCGCGTCAAACTGGATGATGTCTTGTTATTGTTGGACCCTGAAGACAATGCGCTGTATCTGGCTCGCTTCCGCCAGGAGATCGTCTACGCGGATCGTACGATCACCACCATCAAGCGCCTGTACTGGCGGCGCTCGGCGGATGGAGATCTGAAGATAGTTGCGGAGGATAATGGGTAGGAGCGCTGCTTGTCAGCGCGACTGTCGCAGCGCAAGCGCAGCTCCTACCGTACACTTTCCCTGACGATGAGTTCGTCGATGACCTCAAGCACTTTCGGATAACTGCCGGCTTCTTGCGCACCGAATCGGTATTTGCCATTGACTACGATGGTCGGTGTGCTTTTGACACTGTAACGTCGTGCCAGGTCCGCAGCGACGCGCAATTTCTGATCGACCTCGAAGGAGTTCCAGGTGCGGTCGAAATCGTCGGCACTGACATTGAAACGTTCGAACAGCTTCAGAATAGCGTCCTCTGAGCTCAACTTGTTGTTACGGCGGTGAATCTCGTCATACACGGTGGCATTGAAAGCGGCCGCATCTGCGATGACGCCGTTGCGCGCCAGGATTTCGGCCGTGTAATACATACGGCCGTGCAAAACGAGGATTTGGTTCCACATTGCCGGAACCTGCACGAAACGGGCATTTGCCGGTTTGTTTGCTGCCCACTCTTTGATCATTGGTTCGAAGTTGTAACAGTGCGGACATAGATAGTAGAAAAACTCAGCGACCTCAATCTTGTCGGCGCCACCGACTGTCGGCTGCGTCGGTACGAGCCGCATGTAGTTCCTGCCCTCCTGGAACTGCCATTCGCGCGTCACTGCGGATGTATCGGCCTGGGCAAGTAGGATTGCCTGTTCATCGTCTTCAGGCTCGGCGGCTGACTCTTCGACGACTGTCGTTTCGGCTACCTCGACGGCTTCCGTCGTCTCAGCGGCCTCCTCGATTACAGCCTCTTCAACGGCAAGCGGCTCATCGATCGCTGGTCGAGCCGGCTCCTCCTGCCCACACGCGGCGATGGCGAGAACAGCAATGCCTAAAAGAATCGTTTGTTTCATTAGCGTAGACCCTGTACGTAAGAGGCGAGCGCGTCGATTTCTTTCTCATCCAGGCGCGCCGCGGTATCGCGCATCATGTGCGTCTTGCCGTCGGAGGTCCGCGTCCCGCTCGCGTAGTCGTTTAGTTGTTTGGCGGTATAGACCGCGTGCTGGCCCTGGAGTGCCGGGTAGTTTGCTGCCGGGTTGCCGCGGCCAGTGGGGCCGTGACAAGCGATACAGGCTGGCGTGCCCTTGTCCATATTGCCACCGCGATAGAGCGCCTCACCCTTGGCGACCGTACTCGGGTCGGCAACCGGTTGTGCCGGTGCAGGCAGGCTCTCGTAATAGACGGCCAGGTTGAGGATGTCCTCGTCGGTCAACAACATCGACATCGGCGTCATCGCCAGGTCATAGCGTGTCGCTTTTGAGGGGTCTTTCGCGCCGTCGCGAAAAGCCGTCAACTGGGTCACGAGGTAGGTCGCGCTCTGGCCGGCGATGTTCGGCCACAATGCTGTTGAGCTTATGCCCTCAGGGCCGTGACAGGCCATGCATGTTGCTGATTTGGCCTTACCGGCGTCGATTGACCCATCGACCAGGCTCTCGGCCTGGACCTGGGATGTGGCCAGCAATACAACGATTGGCAGCCAGAGATTTGCGTTCCGTGTTTTCATTTTTCTGTAACCGTTACTTCCTCGCGGTAGCCGCAGCCATCGCTCATTATCAATTCGATTTTTCGCTTTTTTTGATAGACCGCAAGGCGTCGACCGCCTTGCCGCATGACCCTGAAGCCGTCAGACTAGCAGCCCCAAATTATACACAGAATCCCCTGGGCATACCCCCATGTCACAGTACCCTGAAGCCCGTTTTATCAAGAGTGCCAACGTACACGATCAGTTCGTTGCGGACGATGGCACCGAGGTCGCTGTCGCGGGGCGTTCGAATGCCGGCAAATCCAGCGCGATCAACGTCATTGTCAACCGGCGCCAGTTCGCGCGGACCAGCAAGACGCCGGGCCGCACCCAGCTCGTCAATTTCTTCAGCCTGCGGGACGGGCAGCGCCTGGTCGACCTTCCGGGCTACGGTTTCGCTCGTGTCTCGGATGCGATGCGTGCGCATTGGGGGGAGCTGCTTTCCGAGTACTTTCAGACGCGGCAGAGCCTCAAGGGATTGCTGATGATCGTCGATATCCGGCGTCAGCTGCAGGATTACGATCGCCAGATGATGGCGTTTGCCGGAGAGGTGGACCTGCCCGTTCACATCCTGCTGACCAAGGCCGACAAGCTCAAGCGCGGCCAGGCGGCGAACGCGCTTCTGCAGGTCAAAAAGGAGATCGGTGAGCACGGTACTGTGCAGCAATTCTCGGCGCTGAATCGTCAGGGGGAGACTGAAGCGCGCGACGTGCTGGAGCATTTCCTGGCAGCCGGGGCATAAAAAAACCCGGGGCACAGTGTGCCCCGGGAAATGAAGAAGCAACCGGCTTGGGGAAACCGCGTTGCACGCCTGTTTAGGGAGGTAAACAGGCGAGTGACTAATGCACTCATGGGAATTGGAGTCTGACCGAAGCGGAAAGTTCCGGGCCGTTCGTAAGCTACTGAATTTCCGCAGAAAATAGTTTAGACAGGGTCTAGTGCGCCTCGTCCCAGTTGTGCCCGGTGCCGATGTCGACCTGCAGCGGTACTGCAAGCTCGGCGGCCCCGCACATGATCTCACTGACCTTCGTGCTGAACGCATCGACAATGTTCTCGCCAACCTCAAAGACCAGTTCGTCATGCACCTGCATGATCATGCGCCCGCCCGCATCCCCATCCGCCAGCCAGCGATGCACCTCAATCATCGCTCGCTTGATGATGTCGGCGGCCGTGCCCTGCATAGGAGCGTTGATGGCACTGCGCTCGGCATACTGCCGACGCTGCGCATTGCGGGCATTGATCTCGGGCAGGTACAGGCGGCGCCCAAACACCGTTTCCACGTAGCCCTGCTTGCTGGCATTTTCTCGCGTGTTGTCCATGTAGGCTTTGACGCCCGGGTAACGATCGAAATACAGGTCGATATACTGCTGCGCCTCACCACGCAGGATGCCGAGTTGTTTGCCAAGACCAAACGCCGACATGCCGTACATCAGGCCAAAATTGATTGCCTTGGCCGAGCGCCGCTGGTCAGCGCTCACGTCGTTGAGTTCGACCTCGAAAACCTCCGCGGCGGTTGCCTGGTGCACATCCTGCCCGGCGGCGAAGGCGTTGAGCAGTCCCTCGTCTCCCGACAGGTGGGCCATTATGCGCAGCTCGATCTGTGAGTAGTCGGCCGCCAGCAGCAGTTGTCCCTCCGGTGCGATAAACGCCTGTCGGATGCGTCGACCCTCGGGCGTCCGGATCGGGATGTTCTGCAGATTCGGGTCCGTCGATGAAAGTCGGCCTGTCGCGGCAACGGCCTGGTGATACGACGTGTGCACGCGACCGGTGCTCTCGGCTATCTGCAGTGGCAGCTTGTCGGTGTACGTGCTCTTCAGTTTGCTGACACTGCGATACTCGATAATGACGCGCGGCAGGTCGTATTCATTGGCGAGTTCCACGAGTACGTCTTCGGCTGTCGATGGCTGTCCTTTCGGCGTCTTGCGAATCACAGGCAACTCGAGTTTCTGAAACAGGATCTCCTGCAGCTGCTTCGGCGAGCCGAGATTGAACGGCCCACCCGCGAGTTCATGCGCCTCTTTCTCGAGCTCCATCATGCGCTTTGCGAGTTCGCCGCTTTGCGTCGCCAGCAGCTTGCGATCAATGAGCACGCCCGTCTCTTCCATGTCGAGCAGTATCGGCACGAGCGGTTGCTCGATGTTGACGTAAACATCACGCAGTGGTTCGATCTCGCCGAGTTTCGACCACAGTGTTTCGTGCAATTGCAGTGTGACGTCCGCGTCTTCAGCGGCGTAGGGTGCGGCTGTCTCGAGATCGACCTCGTTAAACGTCAACTGCTTTACACCTTTGCCTGCGACATCCTCGTAGTGAATTGTTTCGCGACCCAGGTAATGGCGTGCAACCGAGTCCATGTCGTGACGCGTCGCAACGCTGTTCAAAACATATGACTCAAGCATCGAATCAAACGCCATGCCCTGCAGCGAAATGTCATACCGGGCCAGGATGTGGGCGTCGTACTTGAGGTGATGGCCGACTTTTTTCTTGTCGCGGTTTTCAAGAAAAGGTCTAAGTTTTTCAAGTACTTCGCCGCGTGGCAATTGGTCCGGCGCCCCCGGGTAGTCGTGCGCTACCGGAACGTAAGCTGCCTCACCTGCAGCGACTGACAACGAAACACCAACGATTTCCGCCACCATGTAGTCGAGACTCGTTGTTTCCGTGTCGAACGCCACGAGATCGGCGTTGTCGATCTTGTCGAGCCACGCATCGAACGCTGACCAGCTCAAAACAGTTTCGTAGTTGCTGTCAGAGCTGTCGCAAAATTCAGGTTCGGGCGCAGCGGCCACGTCGTCGAGTTGCTTTAGCAGCGTGCGTAACTCGAAGCGACCATACAGGTCGCGGAGTTTGTCGGGATCTGCGTCGACCGGTTTAAGCTCGTCCAACGCCATGGGTAATTCGACATCAAGTCGAATCGTTGCGAGCTGTTGCGATAATTCGAGCTGGTCGATGTTATCGCGCAGGCTCTCGCCAACTTTGCCTTTGATCTCTTCGGCGTGCTGCACGATGCCTTCGGCGCTGTCATATTCATTGAGCCATTTGGCCGCAGTCTTGGCGCCCACTTTCGGTACGCCCGGGATGTTGTCGGAGCTGTCGCCGACCAGTGCCAGGTAGTCGATAATCTGTTCAGGCCAGACATCGAACTTGACCTTTACTGCGTCCCGATCAAGTACGCTGTCATTCATCGTGTTGACGAGCGTGACCTTGTCATTGACGAGCTGCGCGAGGTCCTTGTCGCCCGTGGAAACGAGCACGCTGTGGCCGCTCGCGGCCGCCTCGTGGCAAAGCGTGCCGATAACGTCATCGGCTTCGACCCCGCTGATCTGCAGGAGCGGCAGGCCCATCGAGCGCACCGCGTCGAGAATTGGTTCGACCTGGCTGCGCAGGTCATCCGGCATTGGCGGGCGGGTCGCCTTGTAGTCGGCATACATCTCGTCGCGAAATGTCTTGCCGGGCGCATCGAATACAACAGCGATGTGCGCGGACGGCTGTTCGCGTACGAGCTTGTTGATCATCGACAGCACGCCGTGCAACGCGCCCGTAGGCTCGCCGGCGGAATTGGTCAGGTTAGGTAACGCGTGGTACGCCCTGTACAGGTAGGACGAACCGTCGATCAATACCAGGTCAACGCCAGACATCAGCAAAAGTCCGGCTTACTGACTGTCGTCGTCCTCGCCGTCCTCGTCGCTTTCGTCGTCGGTCTCGGGCGGTTGTTGCGGCACATTAATGGAGCTCGGATCGCCAGGCACATACAGAGGCCCGCTCTGGCCACAGCCGGCCAGGAGTCCAACGAGGAACAACGTCGCTATCGTCAAGATAATGGATTTCATGAGGTTCGGCCCAATCGGTAGATCGTCCGATTATAGAGGGCTGACCGTCACTTTGAATAGCGTTTGGCGACCTGGCGGTAGGCGTCGCGAAACGGC
>Ga0255049_10001317_pt1 | contig 13815 bp, 9 predicted proteins | sample JV7_2_3_MG_FD_183615 | JGI IMG/M metagenome (GOLD analysis project Ga0255049, IMG submission 183615) | Seawater microbial communities from Jervis Inlet, British Columbia, Canada - JV7_2_3 | ecosystem: Environmental > Aquatic > Marine > Inlet | place: Canada: British Columbia | collected 2016-10-06
CGAGAAGTTAGAATGTCCGCTTTCGGGAAGAGCGGACATTAGAGATTGACGATCATGCGTCTCCTACTGCGGAGTCGAATCGCACAGGCGCGCCAGTTGCAACGCGAGCTGTGTCATTTCACCAGAGCGAGAGCCCAGTCCCCAGGTGTTGGACAAAACTACAGCAGCGACTCCCGATTCCGGCAATATCGCAAGCCCGGCCTGTACACCCGGATTGGCACCGCTGGCGTATATGAGTTTTTGTCCATTGTCGTCGATATCGCCGAACCACTCTGTGGATTGCAGCAAGTTGAGTTCTTCTTCAGGTAGCAGGCCCGGCTTGGTAAGCGCTGCTCCAAATCGTGCAACGTCCGTCGCAGTCGCTACGATGTTTCCGCCGCCTGTATTGAAGCTGTAGTCCCATACAGGCACGAGAAAAAGTTCATCACTCTCCGCATAGGTCCAGGGATGATAGTAGCTGTAGCGTCTGGCCCGATATGACAGTGGTCGCAATACATTGTTGAAACTGGTCTCTGTCAGATTCAACGGCTCGAAAATGTATGTCGCGATGACGTCCTTGAAGTTTTGTCCCATAAACTGCTCGATTACAGCGGCGATCAGGTTGTAGTTTGAACTTGAGTATTTTGCGTCAGTACCAGGCTCAAACAGCAGATCATCGTCGGCGAAGATGCTCACGGCTTCGGTCGCACTATCAAAGTGAGTCGAGAATAGTTTCGGCGTTCTGACGGCCTGTGGATGCGGAATGCCTGACTTGTGTAAAGCGAGCATTTCCAATGTGATTTCGCCCTCTGGTTTCTGCGGAAAATCCGGAAAGTGACTCTGCACCGTGTCGCTTAAGTCGAGTCGCTCCTCTGCTCGCAATTGCAACAGAGCGACGGCAGTATAAAGTTTGGTGATACTGGCAATCCCAAATCGCGTGTTGTGATCGACTTCTACCTTGAACTCGACGTCGGCAAGTCCGAGATGTTCGACAAATACGACTTTTTCGCCATGTACGATCACTGCCGAGAGACCCACATTGCTCTGCTTAGTGTGGATTTCACGGATCGCTCCCTTGAGCTCCGCATCACTTGCTCGACACGCGGGCTCGGCTGCGTTCACCTGTTGCATGCCCATGAAGTAACCAAGTGCCGACACTATTAACCATGCTCGCATTGCAATCTCCAAAATAGGTAAGTGACTGGTGTCACTATACTTATAGTCTTCGCGGGGATCATTGGTTACATGGAATATCCATGCGGACGACTCAATTCCAAGCTCTCCGCTACCACGTGACGGCAAGCAACATGCCCAAATGCTTTCTTGATTCCGCGAGTTCGTCTACTCTTTAAGGGTCTTGCCGGCACATTACCTGTGACCACACAACTTAATAGGAGAACGCCATTTTTACCGTCCATCGTTTTGCACTGTCATTCTTTCTTGCCATTGTCTTCCTGTCCGGTTGCGGGTCACCTTCGAACGAGACTGACGATACTGCCGACGCGAGCGCAGCTGCCGAATCCTCCGACGACCGGCTGGATGTTTATCTGGAGGAGGTGTTTCAGCGTGAACTGGCATACAGCCCAATCTTCGAAACCCAGCTGGGCTTAAAGACTGAGATCTACGGCGAGTGGGACGACTTTTCGGACGCGGCCGCTGTTGCACTTAATGATCGTCGAAAACAGGATCTCCAGAGCCTTGCCGAAGCCGTGAATTACGATGCTTTGAGCGAGGCCGGCAAGATCAGTTACGACGTGTTTGAATACGAAGCCAGGCAGGCGATGCGGGACTTCGAGTTCCGCAAGCATATTTATGTTGCGCATCACCTGGACAGTTGGGCTCTCTACCTGCCGGTCATTCTTCAAAACCAGCATCGCATCGACGATGTTGCCGATGCCAAAGCCTACATTTCGCGATTGAATAATGCCGAGGTTGCCCTGGGCCAATTGGCAAAACGGCTGGCCGAGCAAACATCTATGGGCATCCTGTCACCGGAGTTTTCCTACCCCAGGATTCTTACCGACGTCGACAACCTTATTACGGGTGCGCCATTCGATGATGGTCCTGAAAATTCGGTGTACGCCGACTTCCGTGCCAAGTTGGAAGACCTGGAGATAGACGAAGCGAACAGCGCAGACCTGTTGGCGAGCGCGGCAGAGGCACTGCAAGGTGGCTGGCTACGCGGTTACGAAGCATTTAGTTCTCAGGTAGAGCGCGCCCAGGAGCGCGCCGATGGTAATGATGGCGTCTGGGAGCATGTCGATGGAGAAGCCTATTACCAGAATCGAATCAACAATTACACGACACTCGATCTCGAGGCCGATGACATTCACGAGCTCGGTTTAAAGGAAGTTGCGCGCATCCAGGGCGAGATCGCGGTTATCCAGGAAATGGTCGGGGTTGAGGGAGATCTGACCGATTTCTTCGAGTTCATTCGTCAAGACCCGAACAATTACTATCCCAACACGGACGAAGGGCGGGAAGAATTCCTGGCGCGGCAACGTGAACTCGTTGCCGGAATATACGAGAAAGTCGATACGTATTTTAATATGTTGCCGAAAGCAGAGCTCGATGTACGGCGAGTGGAGACATTTCGCGAAAACACAGCGGGGATTGCGTTCTACAACATGCCGTCGGCGGATGGCTCACGGCCCGGCGTTTACTACACCAATTTGCGAGACATGACTGCGGTGCAAAAATACGTTCACACTGCTATCGCCTACCACGAGAGTGCGCCCGGGCACCATTTTCAGTTGGCGTTGCAACAGGAAATGGAATCGCTGCCAAGTTTTCGCAAGTACGGGGGTTTTGGTTCTTTCATCGAGGGATGGGGTCTGTATTCGGAACTGTTGGCCAAGGAGATGGGCTTTTATGTAGATCCACTGGAGGATGTGGGGCGATTGCAAAATGAAATCTGGCGCGCCATTCGACTGGTCGTTGATACAGGATTACATACCAGGCAATGGACCCGCGAGCAGGCGATTGATTATTTCTTGCAGAACTCACCCTTGTCAGTAGGTGATGCTACGGTTGAGGTTGAACGCTACATTGCGCGTCCAGGCCAGGCGCTTTCATACAAGATCGGCATGCTGAAGATCCAGGAACTGCGGGCCAGGGCAGAAGCCGAGCTTGGCGAATCCTTCGATATTCGTGAGTTTCACGACGAGGTGTTGCGAAACGGCGCCGTGCCGTTACCCGTACTGGAGCGCGTAGTAGACCAATACGTCGCGAAAGCAAAAGCTTCGGATTAGATTGATATTCAGTCGCCCAGGACTCACCACACTCAAAATCGAAACGTGTAATTGACCTTGAAAGCAATGTCGCCGTACACCTTGGTGAACGTGCGGTCTTCAGAAAAATCGACATACTCATGATTGACAATGAGAGCAGCCTCTCGACCAGCTGTGGGTTGGTAACGGAGAATGCTGTTTAGGCCCATGCTGTCCGATTCATTGTCGTACTGCACGAAATTTTCCCAGTACAAGGAATTTGTAAACGCAATATCGGCGCGCAGCGAAATAAGTCTTGTGATAAAGGCGCCGTAGGGAAGCTCGGTATCATAGACATCGAGTATCGCTGTGAATTGGAAGTGCTTGTTCGGTCGCCATAGTGCCGAGGCATGATAGTTGGTCTGTGTACCATCGTAGAAATCACCGTCACAATAAAAGCCTTCTATTGCGAGTTTTCTATAATCTGCCGTACCGAAACCGCCACATAAAGAGTCAAAGGAGTATTCACCTACCGGAATAATTACACCCTCGGATACTTCGAAAGGCTCAACAAGGCTTTCGTCCGACATATAATAATGAATCCCTCCGAAGCCTCCCGAATTCCGATCGATTTCGATCGCCCGTAAGGTGACGTATTGCGACTGCAGGTCTCCCGAAATAGTCTCAATGCGTTCGAAGTCCACACCGGAAAATACTGTTCGAATCGAGGGTGACTGCGTGTAAAGGGTGTATCCGGCCTCAACGGTCAAATCTCTGACGCCGGTCCGATTGACAAATCCGAGCGCTGGATTAAAATTTTCCTGAATTTCCTTATACCCGATCGCGCCTTTAAGGCCGGAGGAGTTGGGTGCGCGTAGATTGAATCCGTATGCCGCCTGATCCTGGTCGACGCCCTCAGTATCTGATTGCTGATACCAGATAGCGCCCTCAAGGGTTCGGCCATCTTCCAATCGTGTGTTTAGATATCGAAAATCGACGCCGGCGAGGCTGTTGTCCAGATTCGAAATGGGATCACCCTGTGTCAGGATCATGCCGACACTGGATTCCTCGAGCACGTTGGCGGCAAGCCGCGCGACCAAAAGATCACTGGCATCGACAAGGATTAGTTCGTCGTCATCGTTGACATATTCGAATTCGCCTTGCTGAACCGCCAGAACACCCACATCCCAGCTTCCTGGCCTCCCGGTCAACTTGCCACCGATATCGATATTGAGGGTTTGGCCGGTGGGGCCCAGGCCGATTCGCCGGGAGAAAAACGGACGCCCGCTTTCCAGTTCCACTGTCGAGATGGTCGTAAAATCGTCTTCGTCCCCACCACTGATACGGCCAAACTCAAAAATGTCAGTGTCCTGAAGGAAAAAACTGCGTTGCTCTGGAAAAAACAAGCCAAATCGGGTCAGGTTGATCTGCCGAGCATCCACGCCCGTTCCGGAAAAGTCGGTGTTTATAGTGAGTGCGGCAGTCAGGGCTGGCGTTAGTTTGTAATACACGTCGAGAGAGGGCTCAGTCGATGACGTTGACGCACCTGATTCATAGTCTTTTTTCTGGCCCGACCGTATGCCTGGCACAACATCGAGGCCTATGCCTTGATTGATGTTTTCGATCCCGGTCAACTTGCCGGATGTGGCAGGAGTCTGCTCACGATTGGCCGATACCCAGCCGATTTGCTCTCCTTTGCGTCCAATATAACGAGAAACGTTCAAACCCCAGGTCTGGCTATTCGGATTGAATGATAGCGTCTTGAATGGGATTTCGACCTCGGCTGTCCAGCCCTTGTCGTCCCGTTGCGCAGCAGCGTCCCAGATTCCCTTCCATTGCCAGTTTTCATTGGTGACATTCGCGTAAACGGCCTGGTTACGAACACCGTTCGGTGTTACATCAAAGGCGTAGCCACTGCGCCCATTGTTGAACGGGTCAATAATGACAGTAAAGCTGTCGTCGCCAGGAGAATAATCACCTTGTCGCAAAGCCTGCGCCGATACCTTCTCTGGCTCAGAATCGAAAAACCGGCCCGCCAGGTACAGAGCGTCCTCAGTGTAAACAACGGTGATGACCGACTTCTCAGATGGAGGGCCGAACTCGTTTGGATCCACCTCATGCAGATCCTGAATGACGGTACCGGATGCCCAGGCATCGTCATCAAGGATGCCGTCGATTACGGGAGCTTCATCGACTTGAAGCGCGTCGATAATCTTGCCTTGCGAGTCGACGATCTGCGCGTATGCTGTGCCCGCTATAAACAGGCCAATTGACATGATTAGTGTGAGCCCTTTCATACAGTCGCTGCCAGAATGCCTCAAAAGGAAAATCGCCCGGTTTTAGCGCGTCAAAATTAACGTGTTCAATTCGGTGCGAGCGTCCTCTGCGTGTTCGATCAGTGTAGCGGTCCACTCCACCCAATCACTGTGCGTGTCGTCCGCCCAGTAAAATTCATTCCTGATTTCCGCGTCACTGTGGAGATCTTTAAAATCAAATCGCACTCGCCGCTGTGGTTCATTTAGCAGGAGTGGATTTGAATTGGTCAACTCTCCCTCGGAATAATAGGTGACTCGATTCATTAGCCGGTTTGACAGTCGCAGTACCTGACCGCGCCACCAGGAAAAATTTCGCTCGACCAGATCGTGAGAAGCGTACAACCCGGATACGGCCCTCTTGAGCTTTTCCGAGCGGAGCCGAGCAAACATTCCCGATGCAACCATTTCATCGTAGGCTGAGCGATGAATTGGCACCGAAGGCAAGTGGCCGACGTAAATCAGCCCAAATTCGAACAATTTTGAGTTCCCGTCGAGAATTTCTCCTGCACTGAATGATTGATTGACGTGCCGGACGCCTTCATGGTGCAGCTTCATGAAGTCCAGGTAATCCCTGGAACTTGCTATTGACGCATCGAGGTCCTCGCCGAGTCGTGTGAGATAGCGATTTTCGGCCGCATAATAGTTTTTTTCCTCACGCCATTGATCGACCTGCAGAGCTGCTAATAGACCCACGAAAACAATGACCAACTCGAGTGCCAGTGTTTGCCAGTCAGTTTTATGCAGAAATTTCAATTGTCTACTCCGTTCATCCGGGCAAATTTGACGACATCATTGTACATGCGGGACTCAAAACGCCCGCAGAGTATCGCTAAATCCCTGTATATTTCCCGCGGAACAGGGAAAATGGCCCGTGACTCACCTAGGAGCCCGCAATGCCAGGCCTTTACTACGATGAATTTTCGGTTGGCCAGACGTTCGACCACCCGATTCGGCGCACCATTACTGAAGCCGACAATGTCCTGATCACGACATTGACGCACAATCCGGCGGCGTTGCACCTGGACGCCGAGTACATGAAAAATACGGAATTCGGCAAGCCAATCGTAAATAGTTGTCTGACCTTGTCACTGATGGTTGGAATTTCTGTCAACGACGTCACGCATGGCACCACCGTGGCCAATCTTGGCTGGGATGAAGTGCGGTTTCCAAAACCGCTGTTTCACGGCGATACAATTCACATTCAATCTGAAGTATTGGAAATGCGCGAAAGCAAGTCGCGACCCAACAATGGCATTGTCACTTTCGAGCACCGTGGCTTTAACCAGCACGACGAACTCGTCGGCATATGTAAACGCACCGCATTAATGCTCAAAAAACCCTGATGAATCGCAGTTTCCTATTCGTACCGGCCGACAGTGAGCGGAAGCTGTCCAAAGCATCCGACAGTGGGGCTGACGCGCTCATCCTCGACCTCGAGGATTCAGTTACAGCGGCGGCACGACCGGCCGCGCGAGAAGTGGCGGCAGATTTCCTGAAAGGCCGTGAAAATGTATGGGTGCGAATAAATGCGATCGACTCGGAAGATGCCGCTGCTGATCTCGCGGCAGTGATTCCGTCTGCGCCAGCCGGCATCGTGTTACCGAAGCCGAGGAGCGCGGCTGATGCTGTGCAGCTGGCGTTGCAGCTTGATGCTTTAGAGAAATCGCACAACGTAGATGTCGGTCAGACGAAGATCATGCCGATCTGCACAGAGCGGCCTGGGGCGCTGTTCACGCTGGACAGTTACATCGGCGCAACCCCTCGTCTGGCGGCGCTGACCTGGGGTGCCGAAGATTTGAGTGCCGCGCTAGGCGCGAGCAATAACCGGGACGAGGAGGGCAACTGGTTGGCACCTTATGAATTGGCTCGGTCGTTGTGTTTATACGCAGCCGCGGCGGCAGAGGTTGCCGCGATCGATACGGTGTATACGGATTACAAGGATGCAGATGGTTTGGCACGCTATGCGGCGAACGCCCGGCGGGATGGCTTTTCCGGCATGCTGGCTATTCACCCGGCGCAGGTTGATGTCATAAACTACGCGTTTGCTCCCACAGCAGTGGAGATCGAACGGGCAGCACGCATCGTCGCGTTATTTGATGACAATCCTGAAGCTGGCGCCCTCGGCATGGACGGCGAGATGATCGACAGACCCCATCTCGTGCAGGCACAACGACTATTGCAAAGGCAGAAAAAATGAGTCGAGTTTATCCCGTGAGTTCCGACGCAAAGACGCGCGCGTTGGTCGATGAATCTGCATATGACGAACTGTATGCACGTTCCGTCAATGACAATGAAGGATTTTGGGCAGAACAGGCAAAGCGAATCGACTGGATCAAACCGTTCAGCAATATCAAGGACGTGTCATTCGCGAAAGACGACTTGCATGTTCGCTGGTATTACGACGGGACATTGAATGCCTGCTACAACTGCGTCGATCGTCACCTTGAAAACAAAGCCGATGACGTAGCGATTATCTGGGAAGGTGACGATCCTTCCCGAGACCTCAAAATCACATATCGCGAATTGCACGAACGTGTCTGCAAGTTTGCAAATTCGCTCAAATCACTGGGTGCGAAAAAAGGCGATCGCATCACGATTTACATGCCGATGATTCCGGAAGCAGCCGTGGCAATGCTGGCCTGCGCCAGGATTGGCGCTGTGCATTCTGTCGTATTCGGCGGATTTTCACCCGAAGCCCTGGCCGGTCGAATCCACGATTGTGAATCGAATATTGTCATTACGGCGGACGAGGGTGTGCGTGGCGGCAAAGCAATTCCACTCAAGGCGAATGTCGATGCGGCCGCGGAGCACGCTGACGTAAGCACGCTCGAGAAAGTGCTGGTCGTTCGCAATACTGGCAACGAGATTCATTGGGTCGATGGCCGCGATGCCTGGCTGCATGAACTCGAGGCCGACGTTGACGCCGATTGTCCGTGTGAAGAAATGAGTGCCGAGGACCCGCTTTTCATTCTCTACACATCGGGCTCGACCGGCCAACCCAAAGGTGTTTTGCACACAACCGGTGGTTATCTCGTTTACGCATCGATGACGCATCAGTACGTCTTTGACTACCACCCGGGTGATATCTACTGGTGCACCGCAGACGTTGGCTGGGTCACGGGTCACAGTTACATTGTCTACGGGCCGCTTGCCAATGGCGCCGTGACACTTATGTTCGAGGGAGTGCCAAACTACCCGACGGCGTCGCGATTCTGGGAAGTCATTGACAAGCACAACGTCAATATCTGTTACACGGCGCCGACGGCAATCCGCGCGTTGATGCGCGAAGGCGATGATCCCGTCAAGCGCACGTCAAGGAAAAGTCTGCGATTGCTTGGCACGGTCGGTGAGCCGATCAATCCGGAAGCCTGGGAGTGGTATTACCACGTTGTCGGCAACGAGCAATGTCCGATTGTCGACACCTGGTGGCAAACTGAGACCGGCGGGATTTTGATAAGCCCGTTGCCTGGCGCGACGGCACTAAAACCCGGATCGGCAACGAAACCCCTGTTCGGCATTAAACCGGCAATCGTCGATGGCGATGGCAATGTCCTTGACGGTGCTGCGGAGGGGAATCTAATCATCACAGATAGCTGGCCAGGGCAGATGCGTACGATTTACGGCGATCACCAACGATGTGCGGATACGTATTTCTCAACGTACGGAGGCGCGTACTTCACCGGCGATGGTGCGCGCCGCGACGAAGATGGTTACTACTGGATTACGGGCCGTGTAGACGACGTCCTGAATGTGTCAGGCCATCGCATGGGTACGGCCGAAGTCGAAAGCGCGCTGGTCGCGCATAAGGACGTTGCGGAGGCAGCGGTGGTCGGCTATCCGCACGACATCAAGGGTCAGGGTATCTATGCCTATGTCACATTGATGGAGGGCGTTGAAGCTCACGATGAGCTGCGCGTCGAATTGCAGCAATGTGTGCGCAAGGAAATCGGCCCGATTGCGAAGCCCGACCTGATCCAGTGGGCGCCCGGACTGCCGAAAACACGGTCTGGCAAAATTATGCGGCGAATTTTGCGCAAGGTTGCGGCGGATGATTTTGCCGAGTTAGGCGATACGTCAACATTGGCCGATCCGGCGGTTGTCGATGACCTTATTGAAAACCGGCAGAATCGTGCCGGCTAATTAGTCTTCGGAATTGCCGAAGACGTCCTCTTCGAGGGTGAGTTCGTCGTCCACGAAAAGCTCTACGGAATCCGAATTCGCCTCGTCTTCCGGCATATCGTCCGAGTCTTTCATTACGACCGTCGCTTTGAGGTCCTCGCCGCCACCGAGCCGCCTGTATTCGCCGATCTCGTGTTCATAGGCCTTGACGAATTCTTCCGCGCACATCTGCGGAAGCCGGCCGCCACCTTTTGCAGTCATGATGGGATACAGCTCGCAATACAACGGCCAATATTTCTTCTTGTTGAACATTTTTGTGATCGCATTCGAGTCCAAAGTCAGGTCAAACCCTTCTTGAAGCTCGACCGGATCGAAGCGGGCAGTGAATTCCATAAACGCGTTATTCATCGCGTCCAGGAATGCGTCCTGGTGGAACAACAGGTCACGGCAAACCTCACGGACGGCATCACGTGGGCCAAGATACTGTCCCTCTTTGCCTACCAATAATTGCTTGATCGTGTCTTTCGTGTTGGCCGACAGCTTAATAGGGTTATTACCACTGGGCAGTACAGTGGTCTGGTCAAGGCGGAACGCGTTCTTCAGGTTGGCGCGGCTCGCGAGCAACTGTGTTGTTCCTTCGACGAATTCCCGCAGAACTTCTCCGGCATTCTGCATGATCTCTCCGAGTTCACTCGAAGGGTGCAGCTCGCTGCGACTAATGCCCAATCCGTCAAGAAAACAGTCAACCATATCGGTTGCGACAAGGTCCGCCGCAGCAAGTGCCTCTAGTTCCGATTTCTTTGACTTGGGTTTCTTTTTCGGCTTGGATTTTTTTTCCGGCCTGATCTGTTCATTGATCCCGGTTTCGGCGGAATCGTCGATCAACGCAGACCGAAAATCATCGTCGCCAGTGATCGCTTCCTCGGCCAACAACTGTACACCGGTCTGCAACGGGTCCTCATCGACTAGTGAACCGGCATGGTCCGTGATCGGGCTCGGCGGTTCCTCGTCGAGCGGCATGACAATGCTTTCGCCCTCGTCGATCTTCACAGTCATCTCGAAATCGCCGAAGCGAATCGTATCGCCGTTAAACAGGCGCCGCGGGTTTCCCTGTCCAAGGGGTTCGACATCCCCATTGAGGTAAACGCCGTTGGTGCTGACATCGGCGAGGTAATAGGCACCGCCCTTGAAATCGATGGTTGCGTGACGACCGGAAATATAACGATCCGGGTCAGGCAGAATCCAGTCGTTGTGCAGTGAACGACCAATTGTGCCGCCGGTCTCGGAGAACACGCGCACCGCATCATCACCCACGATGTCGCGGTGTTCGCTAACTATTTCGAGTTGCAAGGCCATGACACTCGAATAGTGCAAAGAATCAAAGGCCTACGCTGCCAAGTAGTTCACATAATCAGCATGATGTCCGTCCGGTCAATTTCTGTATATGTTTGAATTAGACCAAATATAGAGGAAAATCCCGAAACTGAGATTCTTGCGCCAATGGCTGCGTAATTGGGTAATCTACGCGCCATGGTCAAGAAAAATCTCTACAGAGTCGTATTCATGAGCCAGGGAAAGGTCTATGAAATTTACGCTCGTGAGGTTGGCCAGGGGGCTTTGTTCGGATTCATTGAAGTCGAGCAACTGGTTTTCGGTGAGCGCACAACCGTCGTCGTGGATCCGTCCGAGGAAAAAATAAAGTCCGAATTTGAGCACGTCACCCGAACCTACCTCCCCATGCACTCGATCATTCGCATCGATGAGGTCGACAAGCAAGGCGCCAGCAAAATCTCGAATCTCGAAGGCAATGTGGCGCAATTTCCAATGCCGATTTACACACCAGGGGACAGTAACCCGTAATGCTTGAGCTTGCCGGGCAACCTGCGTTGTCAGATTTCCGTCTCGCCAAACTCCTCGATGCATTGCAACGGGCCGACGAGCGCGTCAAGTCTGTCGATGCGCGCTATTGCTACTTTGTTGCTGTGAATGGGGCGTTGTCCGCCGAACACACGAAACGTCTCAAAGCACTGCTGCTGGCAGGCGACAGGGCAGGCCGTCTCGGTAAGGGATCTCGCAAGATATTCGTGCTTCCCCGGCCTGGCACAATTTCACCGTGGTCAAGCAAAGCGACCGATATCGCCCTCGCGTGTGGTCTCACTACAGTTGATCGCATCGAACGAGGGGTCTGTTACGGGTTGAAGTTCAAAGGTCAGGTTGGCGACGAAGCCGTGCGGTCCCTGGACGCGTTACTTCACGATCGTATGACCGAAGCCCTGTTCAATAACGGGGAAGATGCCGCCGCGTTGTTCGAAGAACACGAGCCGGCACCGGTAAGTACAGTCTCGATTCTGGATGGAGGAAGGCAGGAACTCGCTAAAGCCAACGACGATCTTGGACTTGCGCTCGCCGATGACGAGATCGATTACCTCGTGCAAAATTACAAGTTGCTCGAACGCGACCCGACCGATGCCGAGCTAATGATGTTTGCGCAAGCAAACTCCGAGCACTGTCGCCACAAAATATTCAACGCCGAATGGGTCATCGACGGCGAGCCAAAAGTGGAACGCCTGTTCGGTATGATTCGCTCAACGACCGAGGCAAGCCCCGAGGGCGTTATCTCTGCGTACGCGGACAATGCTGCAGTTATCGAGGGCTGGCCCGGACTACGTTTGATGCCGGAGAACACGAGTCGCGAATATCATTACAGCGACGAACCCGTGCATATCCTGATGAAGGTCGAAACGCATAATCACCCGACGGCGATTTCACCGTTTCCGGGTGCGGCGACCGGGTCCGGCGGCGAGATTCGAGATGAAGGCGCAACCGGGCTCGGCGCCAAGCCAAAAGCCGGGCTGACCGGATTTACTGTGTCACATTTGAGGATTCCGGGCTTCGAGCAGCCGTGGGAGTTTGATTTTCCGCACCCGGACCGGATGGCGAAGCCACTCGATATCATGATCGAAGGGCCAATCGGCGGTGCCGCGTTTAACAACGAATTCGGGCGGCCGAATTTGCTGGGCTATTTTCGAACTTTCGAAAGCAGCCTGCCGGGTTTGCCGGACAATGAAATTCGCGGCTATCACAAACCGATCATGGTCGCCGGCGGTGTTGGCAATGTGCGTGACGGCCACGCGACCAAGATTGACGTACCGGTCGGAGCGAAAGTTGCGGTTATTGGCGGGCCGGCGATGCTGATCGGACTCGGCGGTGGGGCAGCCTCAAGCGTCGCGAGCGGAAGCAGCAGCGAGGATCTCGATTTTGCGTCCGTGCAACGCGGGAACCCGGAAATTCAGCGGCGCGCTCAGGAAGTCATTGATCGTTGCTGGCAGATGGGCGATCAAAATCCCATCTTGCTGATTCATGACGTCGGGGCAGGTGGCTTATCGAATGCCGTTCCCGAAGCCGTCGATCACAGCAAGCATGGTGCGACCATTGAATTGCGCGACGTCGCAAACGCGGAGCGCGGCATGTCACCCATGGGGATCTGGTGTAACGAGGCGCAAGAACGTTATGTATTGATTGTCGCCGAGGACCAGGTGGACGAATTTAAAATGCTATGCGCACGCGAGCGTTGCCCCGTCTCGATTATTGGATCGCTTACCGACGACGGACGTTTGGTGGTGAACGATAGCGAATTTGGCAATAAACCCGTGGACATGTCGATGTTGATGTTATTGGGCAATCCGCCGAAGATGAAGCGAAATGTTACGCGCGATACGTCAACTCCGACGAATCTCGATCTATCGGACATCGAGCTGGAAGAAGCGACTCGCCGTGTGTTGCGTTTTCCCGCCGTCGCTGACAAGTCATTCCTGATTAATATCGGCGATCGGACCGTCGGGGGTCTAAGCGTTCGTGACCAGTTAGTCGGGCCGTGGCAGGTGCCCGTGAGTGATGTTGCGATTACGGCGACCGGTTACGAGGGAATCACCGGTGAGGCGATGGCCATGGGTGAGCGTACGCCGCTCGCGACTTTGAATGCGCCGGCTTCTGGACGCATGGCGGTGGCGGAGGCAATCACAAACATTGCGGCGGCGCCAATTTCTGGCATCGGGAAGGTGCGGCTGTCAGCGAACTGGATGGCTGCGACCGGCCATCCGGGAGAGGATGCCAAGCTGTTTGACACGGTCAAAGCGGTGAGCGATGAATTGTGCCGCGATCTCGGCATCGCCATCCCGGTTGGCAAAGACTCG
>Ga0255049_10001319_pt1 | contig 13810 bp, 13 predicted proteins | sample JV7_2_3_MG_FD_183615 | JGI IMG/M metagenome (GOLD analysis project Ga0255049, IMG submission 183615) | Seawater microbial communities from Jervis Inlet, British Columbia, Canada - JV7_2_3 | ecosystem: Environmental > Aquatic > Marine > Inlet | place: Canada: British Columbia | collected 2016-10-06
AGGCATCGTTGCGTCCTATCGCCGGTACGCAACCGCGGGGCGAGACACGCGAGCAGGACATTGCCAACGAAAAGAGCTTACTTGCCGATCCAAAAGAAGCGGCCGAACACGTCATGCTTGTTGATCTCGCGCGCAACGATCTTGGACGCGTTGCGGCGGCAGGTTCGGTGCAGGTCGACCCATACAGGGCGATTGAGCGCTACAGCCATGTTATGCACATCGTCAGTGGCGTGCAGGGCGTTCTTGCCGACGGGTACGATCAATTCGACTTGTTTGCGGCGAGCTTTCCAGCCGGTACGCTTGTTGGGGCGCCCAAAGTCAGGGCCATGGAAATCATTGAGGAAATGGAAGGCGTTGGGCGCGGCCTGTACGCAGGTACGGCCGGCTACTTTGGACTAAGTGGAGACATGGACCAGGCGATCACCATTCGCACACTCGTCTTTTCAGGAGATGAGTACAGCTTTCAGGCGGGCGCCGGAATCGTTGCCGATTCGGTACCTGCCAATGAATATCGTGAGGTGCTGGCGAAGAGCGCGATTCTTCGGCGCGCGCTTGAAATTGCCGGAGAGGGATTGTGATGCGCATGCTGCTCATCGATAACTACGATTCGTTCACCTATAACCTGGTGCAGGCATTTGCCGCTTTAGGTGCCGAGGTCATCGTACATCGCAATGATGCGATAACAGTGGACGAGGCCCGCGCGTTGTCGCCGACGCACCTTGTGATATCGCCCGGACCAGGTCGGCCCGAAGACGCGGGTGTGTCGCTCGAAATGATCGCGGCATTTTTCGAATCGATTCCCGTACTCGGTGTGTGTCTCGGTCACCAGTGTCTCGTTACGCATTTCGGTGGTGACATTGTGCGTGCGGAGCGCCTGATGCACGGCAAAACATCGATGGCCAAACACGACGGCAAGACGATCTTCGAAGGCTTGCCACAGCCGTTCGAAGTAGGGCGCTATCATTCGTTGTGCGCGGAGCAAGATTCGCTACCTTTAACCTTAGAGCTTACGGCGCAAACGGAAAGGGGTGAAATCATGGGTGTACGGCACAAAGACCTGCCGCTCGAAGGCGTGCAGTTTCACCCCGAAAGTGTGCTGACCCCCGAAGGAGGCCGGCTGATGTCGAATTTCCTGCAGATGACATCATGAGTGCCGATCTCAGTGCGCTGTTGGACGGATTGCTCGACGGCCAGTCGCTGTCCGAGGATCAGGCGTATGGGTTGATGCACAAACTGGCCGAAGGCGACATGCCCGATGCGCTGGCCGGCGCATTTCTCGCGGGTCTTCGGGCGAAGGGAGAGAGAGCCGACGAGATTCGTGGATTTGCGACTGCTATGCGTGAGCTCGCCGTGCATCCCGTTATTCCGGAGGGTGCTCCTACGGTGGATACCGTGGGTACGGGCGGTGATGGCTCCGGCAGCCTGAATCTGTCGACTGGCACGGGTTTGCTGGCCGCTGCTGCTGGTGCGCGCGTGGTCAAGCACGGCAATCGATCCATTTCGAGTAAGTCCGGCAGTGCCGATATGCTCGAATGTCTCGGCATGCCACTGCCGCTGCATTCGGCGGAAGCCGTGGCTTGCCTTGAGGCGACCGGATTTACGTTCTTGTTTGCGCCCGCCTATCATCCGGCGATGAAAGCGATCATGCCAGTGCGCGGGGCGCTTGCAGTGCGCACAGTTTTCAACATGTTGGGGCCGCTGACGAACCCGGCCGCACCACCGTTTCAGCTCATTGGCGCCTGGAGTCTGGACGCCGCGCGGCTGATGGCCAATGCGCTCGCTGGCATGCCGATTGAGAGGGCGTTCGTCGTGCATGGTGAGCCGAATTGGGACGAGGCGACGCCGGTCGGCGAGTTCACACTTTTCGATGTTCTGTCCGGCAATGTGACCGAGACCACCCGTACGCCGGAAGACTATGGGCTCAAGCGATGCAGACCGGAGGACCTTGCGGGCGGCGACGCCCAATACAATGCGAATGAATTGATTCGCGTGTTCCGCGGTGACGACAAGGGTGCACATCGCGACGCGTTACTGATGGGCACGTCACTGGTGCTCGAGGTTCAGGGCACTGCAAAAGATCCCAGGCAGGGCGTCGAGATCGCAGCGGCGGCAATCGATAGTGGCGATGCAGCCAGTCTTCTTGAACGCATGCGGCAGCACTTTGAATGAGTGATTTTCTGCAAACAATGGCGGCGCTCAGCGCAGAGCGAGCCGCCGCCATGAACACGGCGGGACTTGCGGCAACAACGCCGGCCTTGCCATTGATTTTGGGTCAATTCGACATCATCGCGGAGATCAAAGACCGCTCGCCATCGGAAGGTGAGCTGGCGTCAGTTAACAGCGACCGCAGAGAACAAGCGTTGCGCTACGCATCGGGCGGAGCCGCGGCGATATCAGTCCTGACAGAGCCAAGTCGTTTCGCCGGGTCACTCGAACACTTGCAGGAAGTGGTCACTGCCGTTCCGGAGACGCCGGTGATGTGCAAGGACTTCCTGGTTGACCCGGTGCAAATTCTGGCAGCACGCGGCGCAGGCGCGAGCGGCGTACTGTTGATTGCAGCGATGCTGGGTGACGACAAACTGGGTGACATGCTCGACTGTGCATTTGAGCATGATATGTTCGTGTTGCTTGAGACCTTCGATGCGAGCGACTTGAGTCGCGTGTCCGCTTTGCTCGAGCGTCCTGCGTACCAGGACAGGGCGGAACGAGCGCAACTACTCATTGGTGTTAACACACGAAACCTGCGAACACTTGAAGTCGATGCCGTTCGTCTGCAGAAACTTGCGCCACTGCTGCCGCAGGCGAAGTGTGTTGCTGAAAGCGGGCTGCATTCTGCTGCTGATGCTGCTGGTGCTGCGGCCAGGGGCTATCAGCTTGCGCTTGTCGGCAGTGCGCTTATGCGCAGCAATAATCCAGCGGCGCTGGTTGCAGACATGCGGTCGGCGGGCAGCGCAGCGGTTGCGGCGTGAGCGTTTTCGTCAAAATATGCGGGTTGCGCACAGCTGACGATGTTGCGGCGGCCTCTGCTGCGGGCGCAGATGCTGTTGGCTTCGTGTTTACAGAATCAGTGCGCAAGGTAACGCCGAATCAAGCGAAAGCGGCAACGGAGGCAATTTCAGCCGATGTGCTACGTGTTGCCGTTATGCGGCATCCTTCTAACGACGAATGTCGTGCGATGCTCGATGAATTTGAGCCGGACGTCGTACAGACTGATGCTGAGGATTTCGCCGGGCTCGATATTCCGGGACACATCGATTGCTGGCCCGTTATCCGCGAGGGCGGCGAGAATGTTGAGCCACCCAATGTATACGTGTACGAAGGTCCGAAGAGTGGCAGTGGCGAAAACGTGGATTGGACACGGGCAGCAACTATCGCAAATCATGGCCTGATGATTCTCGCGGGCGGATTGGCTGAGGACAACGTGCGCGAGGCCATCCACACGGTGCGGCCATGGGGTGTTGATGTGTCCAGCGGCGTTGAATCGTTGCCCGGGTACAAAGATTATGAATTGATACGGCGGTTCATCGGCGCCGTTCGTGCTGCGGAGAAAGATCTATGAAAGCGGAGTTGCAGGCTGACGAAGCGCAAGCGCTGCTCAAAGCCTCAATCAACGGGGAGTTGCCCGATGAGCGCGGGCGCTTTGGCCCGTTCGGCGGTCGCTATGTGCCGGAAACACTGGTGCCGGCGTTCGAACGTCTCGAAAAAGGCATACAGGATCACTTGCACGACGACGCGTTCCAGGAAGAGTACCGACGCGAGCTGCGCGAGTGGGTCGGCCGGCCGACGGCCCTGACTCACGCACCGCGACTCAGTGAGCATTGGGGGACGGACGTCTGGCTGAAGCGCGAAGACCTTGCGCATACTGGCGCGCACAAGATCAACAACGCGATTGGGCAGGCAATTCTGGCAAAGCGACTCGGCGCGGAAAGCGTCATTGCCGAGACCGGCGCCGGACAACACGGCGTGGCGTCCGCCGCAGCGTGTGCAAGAGTTGGCTTGCCATGCACGGTCTACATGGGTGCCGTCGATATGCAACGTCAGGCCCCCAACGTTGACCGCATGCAACGACTCGGCGCGGAGGTTGTTGCTGTCGAGTCCGGTGACAAGACATTGCGGGCCGCGATCGACGAGGCGCTACGTAAATGGGTGACTGACCCATCCGGAATTTACTACTTGCTCGGCTCTGCGGTAGGCGCACATCCGTATCCGTATCTTGTGCGTGAATTGCAATCGGTTATCGGCGAAGAAGCGCGGCAGCAAATGATAGATCAGGCAGGTGGACTGCCCGATGCCGCATTTGCTTGTGTTGGCGGTGGTTCAAACTCAATAGGACTGTTCTATCCGCTGCTCGGCGATGATATCGAACTAATTGGCGTCGAGGCCGGTGGCACGGGTGACGGTCTCGGCCAGAATGCTGCAACTCTGGCGACCGGAACGCCCGGCGTGTTGCAGGGCGCCTACACGATAATATTGCAAGACGACGACGGGCAAGTGCAGGAAACACATTCGATTTCGGCGGGTCTCGATTACTCGGGCGTTGGTCCCGAGCACGCGTTGTTGCAAGCAACGGGTCGAGTCCGCTATGTATCGGCCAGCGATGATGAGTCGCTTGCAGCCCTCGAGGAACTCTGCGAAATGGAGGGCATATTGACGGCCCTGGAGACCGCGCATGCGTACGCGTATGCGCGCGAATGGTCAAAGCGAAATCCGGGCAAGCGAATCCTGATCGGCAACTCCGGTCGTGGCGACAAAGACATGCCTACGCTCACAAAATTTCCGGCAAGGATACGCACAAATGCCAACTTATGAACGGCTGACAGCGGCGATCAAAGCCGCCAACGACGATAACCGGCCGGCACTTGTACCATTTGTAACCGCCGGCTATCCGGAGCCCGCAGAATTCATTGCTACGCTTGCGGCGATTGCCGAAGTCGGCGATGTCGTAGAGATTGGCATACCGTTCTCCGACCCGATGGCGGACGGGATGACCATTCAACGATCCAGTTTCGTAGCGTTGCAAAAAGGTGTCAGCCTGCAGTGGATATTCGAGCAGCTCGAAGGCGCTGCAAATCTGATCGACGCGCCACTCGTCATGATGTCTTATTTGAATCCGCTGCTCGCATTCGGCTATGACAAGCTGGCCGAACGCGCCGTCGAAACCGGAGTCTGCGGGTTTATCGTTCCGGACCTGCCGTTCGAAGAAAGCGATGAGCTGCGAACGGCGCTCGAAGCGAAGGGCGTTGGCTTGATACAGTTGGTTACGCCGGCGACACCGGACGACAGGCTGGCGGTGCTCTGCGCGGCGTCAAGAGGTTATGTGTACGCTGTAACCATCACCGGCATCACGGGTGGCGATGTCGGACTGCCCGATGGTCTCGCCGATTACCTCGACAAAATATCCGGCGTGTCTGATCTACCCGTATGCGCAGGTTTTGGCATTCGAGCGGCAGCCGATGTCACGAGCGTCGGCAAACACGCTGCCGGTGCAATCGTCGGTTCGGCGCTTGTCGAAGTGCTCGAGGATGGCGGTGATCCGGCAAAGTACTTGAAATCGCTGCGCAGCCAATGAAGAAGCTAAACTCCTCGGAATCGCTGGTCACGATTAATCACTGGAAGAATATCCTGCAGAGTGAAGGCATTGCCTGTGAGATTCGCAATCAACATCTCGGTTCGATCATGGGCGAAATGCCATTCGTCGAGGTTTGGCCACAGCTGTGGATCGTTAATGACCTCGACTTCGACCGTGCACAGCAGCTAATCAGCGATGACCTCGTGGACGAAAGTCCAGTCGAGCCGTGGAAATGCCGCCGCTGCGGCGAACAAAATGAAGGCCAATTCGCCGCCTGTTGGAGTTGCGGTACGTCGTTGAGCTAGACCGGCGGCCAGGGTGTTTGCAATCGGAAGTAAAGCGCAGCGTAGCGAGCCATGACGATGGCAAATGCGCTGGTTGCCGGTCTTGTAACCTACGGCATGCCGCGAGCGAGTAACCGCGTACCGGCGATTTCCGAGCGAAGAATTGCCGCGATTTTTTCCGATTGCACCGGCTTGCTGATCAGGAAGCCCTGTGCGAGGTCGCAGTTGCAGCTTCTCAGGAATTCGAGCTGCGTCAGTGTCTCGACGCCTTCGGCGGCGACCTCGATATCGAGACCTTGTGCCATGGCGATGGCGGCACGAACAATGCGCTGATGGCTGTCGTTCTCTTCAACATCGGCAATCAGTGACTGATCGAGCACAAAACTGTCGATGTAACCGTGGTCGAGTGACTCGAACGACACATCACGTGTGCCGAAGTGATCGAGCGATATGCGTACACCGAGCTTGCGGAGACCCTGCAGAATTCCGAGCTCGGTCGTGCGCTTGCGAACGATGTCGCCGTCGCCGATCTCGAGTTCGATGCAGCCTGGATCGAGCGCCGTGTTATCAAGCGATTCCTTGACGGCATCGATTAGTCGTCGGTGCATGAGTTGTTGCTGCGAAAGATTGATCGCGAGCGACAGGTCCGGCAATTCGAACTGTCGTTGCCAGGACGCAAGTTGCCGGCACGCGGTCGCGATCACCCACTCGCCGGCCGAGTGAATCAAGCCGCTGCTCTCGAGAATGGGCAGGAAACGGGCCGGCGGCAGCAATCCAAATCGCGGATGTTGCCAGCGCAACAATGCCTCGAGTCCAATCAGTCGTCCGGATGCCAGATCAATGCGCGGTTGGTAATGTAGTAAAAATTCATTGCGAACGAGCGCATGACGAAGACCTACCTCGAGTTCCTCACGTTGTGCCAATTTGGTGTTCAGCGATTCCGAGAAATACTGGAACCGGCCACCACCGCGTTTCTTGGCCTCGTACATTGCGAGGTCGGCTGCTTTAATCAGACGATCGGCCGCGTCCCCGGACTCGGGATATACAGCGATTCCAATGCTCGGTGTCGCGTATACCTCACTGTTGCCTATTTCGTATTTTTCTGAGAGTACGAGCAGCAATTTTTGCGCCGCCGCCGCCGCGTTGTTCGATTCACCGAAATCCTCGAGGCAGACAACGAATTCATCGCCGCCCCAGCGCCCCGACATATCGCCAATACGCAGATGCTTGCGCAAACGTCCGGCGACTTGCTTCAGCAACGAATCGCCAATGTCGTGTCCCAGTGTGTCGTTGACCGACTTGAAACGATCCAGGTCGATAAACAGCACCGCGAGCGGCGCGGACTTGCGCTGGCTGCGGCCGATCGCACGTGCGAGTTGTTCGACAAACAAACTGCGATTCGGCAGGCCCGTCAGTTCGTCGTATTGTGCGAGCCGCTGCAACTCGCTGGTTCTCTTTGTGGCGTCGGTAATATCGCGGAATGTAATGACGCCGCCGATCAGTTCGCGTTTGCCATCGTAAAGTCCCTGTCCATTGATCGAGAGTACGGTGTCGACTTGTTCGGGGACCCTATACAAAGCGACCTGGTTCGAGAACTTTTCTCCGTAACGCGCACGGACCAGCGGCAGATCTGCGGAGTTACGATAGTTGTCACCATTCTCGTCGATGCAGCAAAACGTCTGTTCCCAACTGGTGTCCGGTTGCATGCGTGGGCCCAGCGCCAAAATTGTGCGTGCTGCTGGATTGATATCCATTACATGGCCGTGTTTGTCGACAATAATTACGCCGTCATTGATGTTCCTGAGAATCGACAGCACCGTGACATCGGTATCGGACAATCGTTGTTGCAGGCGATGACGTTGCACGGCATGCGCGAACGCTGCCTCCTGGCCGTCGACGCTAATGTCATCGACACATATATAGGCTTGTGCGCCAGCACGTATCGCCGCAATGCCGCGATGTTCGCGATCCCTGGTCGTCAACGCGATGACGGGGTGTTTGTCGAATGAGCCGATCAGTTCGGCGATGGACTGGCCGGACTGCGCGATCGCGGGGCCTGCCTCGAACAATACGAGGTCAATGATTGACGGCGCGTCGACCGGAATTCTAAGCGATGCCGACCGGGTCAATAACGCGCAACAAGGAAGGGTTTCAAGCTCGTGTAAATAATCGGCAGCGAACTTGCCGCGACCAAGATAGAGAATAGAGTGCCCCGCCATAGATTGTTGTCGCTATTCCGTTTTTAGGGTTGGCCGGTGTCGCTCTGGGCCAGACGCATAATATCAGAATAGCAAGGAAACACAGGTATTTAGGGGCTTTTTTCGACCGTTGCGGGCGGCTACTTTCAAACCATTTGAGGGGTACAGGCATCCAAATAACAAAGGATATGGAGATTTAGCCCTTGGGAGCGCTTTTGGCGGTACCGGCGAGCGACTATAGTCCTCAAATGGCGCCATTAAAACGTCCGGAGTTGACTGACGAAGCCGAATGGATTGCTCGAGCGCAGCGGTCAGATTCGAACGCGTTCGAACGTCTGTACCGGATGCACATTGACAGGGTTTACGGGCTTTGCCTGCGGATGACGGGCAATGTCAGTGAGGCAGAGGATTGCGCGCAGGAGGCATTCATCCAGGCATGGAGCAAGCTTGACCGATTTCGCGGCGACAGCACATTTGGCACCTGGTTACACCGCATCGCCGTCAATACCGTGCTCGGCAGGATACGCAAGTCGAAGCGCGAACAGGACCGGATTCAGCTTGTTGCCGAGCAGGGGGCACGACTAGTAACGGTGGCGGACACTGGAGATCTGCGCGACCTGTCCGAGGCGATCGACAGGTTGCCGGAAGGAGCAAGACACGTATTTGTGCTGCAGGCCGTGTATGGCTACAGCCACGAGGAAACCGGCGACATGCTCAACATCGCGGCGGGGACGAGCAAGGCGCAACTGCACAGAGCACGACGACTGCTGGCACAACAGCTGCAAGAGCAGGGATTTGAATCATGAACGCGATAGACGACGACAAACTGAGCAAAGCGGCAAGCGAACTTGCGACGGAGATTAGTCCGGAGCGCGATTTATGGCCGGGCATCGAAGAGGCCATCAACAAGCCGAAGCGATCTCGCTGGACACCGATGCTGGCACAGGCAGCGGCGGTCGTGCTGATCGTTGGCGCTTCGTCGTTGCTGACTTACGTTGCTGTCAAGTACGATAACCCCGCTGTGGTCGAGGTTGCACCGGCGAATCTCGTTTTCGAGCGGGCCGCGTTCGGTGGAGAATACACGTTTGCGTCGGTCTATGGCCGGGCCGGCGGAGATGTCGAGGCGCGCTTCGTTCGCGAGATGGCGAAATTGTCGCCGGAAGCGCGGGAAGGCGTCGAGCTCAGCCTGTCCGTGATGCGCCAGGCGATTGATGACATTAGCCAGGCGTTGGAAAAAGATCCGAATAACGCATTTTTACAGAAGCTGCTGGTCGAAGCCTATAGCAACGAACTGGCATTGAAGAACCGGGTTGGGCGAGTGACACAACGCGTCATGGCGCGAAAGGATATTTAAGATGACAAAATTTGTACACGGAAGCTTGATCGCATTGTTGGCTGGATTAGTAAGTTTGCCGGCAATCGCTGACGAAGAGACGAAACAATCGTTGGATGCGGCGGCGGATGGCGATATCAGGATTTACAATACGTCCGGAACGATCGAAATCGTGGGTTGGTCGCGAAACAGCGTCGAAGTGGAGGCTTATCTTGGTGACGATGTAGAAGAACTGATCTTCGAGCGCGACGGCAACGAAATTCTGATCAAGGTCAAGGTTCCGAACCGGCATTGGGGTGATATCGAGGCGGACCTGAAGATTCATGCGCCGGAGAACAGCTCCATCGAGGTCTCGGGCGTGAGCGCGGACATCGAGGTTGAGGACATCCGCGGTGAACTGTCATTGGAAACGGTTAGCGGTGATGTCGAAGTCAGAGGGGCCGAAAGCGACGTTGGAGCTGGTTCCGTCAGCGGCGACATCGAGGTATCGGGCAGCGGCAAGGAAGCAGACACTGAAGTCGGCACCGTCTCCGGCGATGTCGTTCTTACAAATATTGCGGGCAATGTCGCGGGTGCATCCGTGTCGGGCGATGTTGAAATCGATGGCGGATCTTTTCGCGAAGCCCATGTCGAGTCAGTCAGTGGCGACCTCTCGTTCTCTGCGACCCTTCAAAATGGTGGCGAACTAATCATGGAATCGGTTAACGGCACAATCGAAGTCGAGTTTTCAGATAAGGTATCGGCGCGATTCGAGGTCGAAACATTTAACGGTGAAATCGACAACTGTTTCGGGCCGCAAGCCGAGCGTTCGAGTCGTTACTCGCCGGGCCTGGAGCTGAGCTTTACCGTGGGTGACGGGGACTCCGAAGTCGTCATCGAAACGCTGAACGGTGACGTATATATTTGCAATAAATAACGTCGGGGTCAGAGCCCTCCAACCTGAGCGCGACCGTCTAATTTGCTACTCTTAAGGCCCCCTGACCGGAGGCCGCACGATGGGCCAAGCTCGCAAAACCATTTTCTATTTCATTGCCGCTGCCGTGGCCTTGCTGGTTTTCGGCGCATTCAGCTTTCTGCTGCTTTTCGACCCAAACGACTATCGTGACGAAATCGCGGCCGAGGTGAAGCTAGCCACGGGCCGCGAGTTGATTATCGAGGGCGACGTAGAGGTCAGCATATTTCCATGGCTGGCTATCGAAATCGGCAGAACCCGGCTTGGCAATGGAGCGGGATTCGGCGACGAACCATTTGCGAGTTTTGAGCGGGCAAGCCTAAGTGTCCGGCTGATGCCACTGGTGTTTGGTGGTGATCTCAGGGTGGGCACGGCCGATCTCGACTCTCTGCAGCTCAACCTTGCCATTAACCAGGACGGCCGCAGCAATTGGCAGGATTTTGTCGATGGTGCCGATGCGGCCGAAGCCGCACCCGCGGCGGACGGCGAATCCAGTGACACGGCAGGTGTCTTCGAGATCTCCAGTATTGAAGTCCGCGCCGCATCGCTCAACTATGACGATGCGCAGACCGGCGACCGGTACCAACTGAGCAACGTCAATATGGTGTCAGGTAAAGTATCCCCTGATGAGCCAATTCCTCTGTCTGGAACGCTAAGTTTCGATCTTCAACCGGCAGGAATATCGGGCAACATCGAGATGCAGACTGTTGCCACGTTTGATACCGATGCGAGCGTGGTCCGTCTGGACGACCTGACGATCGATGGATTGCTGGATGGCGTTACGGAAATTCCGACTACATTGCAATTCGATACAGCGTCGTTCGAAGCGAATACCGCCACTGAAACCATTACGCTCGAAAAAGTTGCAATGTCATTGCTCGGGCTCGATATCTCGGCCGACGTGGAGCCATTTTCCTATGCCAACGAGATAACACCGATCGCAGCGATCCAGGTCGATGCGTTCTCTCTGCGCAGCCTGATGCAACGGCTGGACATCGAGGCACCGGAGACCGCGGACCCGAACGCCCTGGGTAAAGTAAGCATTGATGCGACAGTGCGCGTAAGTCCGACAGCGCTTGCGCTTACTGATCTGACCCTGGTGATGGACGAAACGACATTCACCGGGGAGTTGTCGATTCCGCAGGGCGACGGAGTTTATACGCTCGATCTCAAAGCGGATTCGATTGATCTCGATCGCTACATGGCACCGGCGGAGGAGGGAACGGTACCGGCACCTGGTGACGAGGTGCCAATCGAAATCCCGGTTGATCTTTTGCGACTAATCGATGCGCGTGGCAGCCTGACACTAGAGGCTGCTGAACTTTCCGGCATGCGGTTCGAGAGTATCGAGCTCGGCCTGAACCTTTCGGGTGGCAACATGCGGCTGCATCCAATAACCGCAACCCTGTTTGAAGGCACGTACAACGGTGACGTACGAATTGATGCGGCGGGCGACGTTCCCGTGATGTCGGTTAACGAAACAATCGAAGGCGTCCAGCTGGGTGCGCTGGCGCAGGCAATGTTCGAACAGGACAATATATCCGGCACGATCAACGGGTCCTTCAAACTTGGGGGGCGAGGCAGCGACCTGGCTGCGATTCAACGCGATCTGGATGGCAACATTGCGTTTGAACTCATCGACGGTGCCTGGGAAGGCACCGACGTCTGGTACGAGTTGCGTCGTGCCCGCGCCGCAATCAAGCAGGAAGCGCCGCCCGAACCAAAGATGCCGGCACGAACCCAGTTCAGCCAGGTAAGAGCGAGTGGGCTGATTAAAAACGGTGTATTCAGCAATAACGACCTGCTCGCCGAACTGCCGTTCATGCAGGTAAGCGGCAAGGGGTCGGTTAACCTTGTCGAGGCAACAGTTGATTATCGAATGTCGGTCCGGGTTCTCGACAAGCCGGAATTCATTGGTGATGAGTTAACTGCAGCTGAGCTCAAGGACTTCACAGGGACAGTTGTTCCCGTTCGCGTATCGGGCCCACTAGCGGCGCCCAAAATTGCGCCGGATGTTGGCAAGTTGCTTGAGGAGCAAGTAAAAAAAGAAGTTGAGGACAAGATTAAAGACAAGCTCAAGGACTTGTTCAAATTCTAGGCGCATGAAAACGGCCTGCATTTGTCTCCTGCTGCTAAGCGGCGCTGCTGGCGCGGCTGAGTTGCGTACAGTCGAGGTCGATCGCACCGCAGGGCGATACATTCTGACGTCGGAGGTTTGGTTCGACTCAGATATCGAATCGATCTACGCCGTATTTCTTGACTACGACATACAGTCGCGCTTTTCGGGCTTTATCGTCGAATCACGCAACCTCGAACCCACTGCGGGCGGGCAGCGGCGATTCTACATTCGCAATCATGGTTGCGTCTGGTTTTACTGTCAGTCGTTTGTGCGTAGCGGGCATGTTGAACACGAACCGCTGGTTTTCATTCGATCCACGGCTGATCCTGCGAGCAGCGATTTTCACACCAGCCGCGAGTCATGGCGTTTTCAGGCGGAAGGAACCGGCACGCTGGTTACTTACGACTTTGAATTCGAGCCGAAATTCTGGATTCCACCGGTGATTGGGCCTTATGTGCTGCAAAAAAAACTGCGCAAGGATAGCGTCGGGGCGATAAACCGGATCGAAGCGATTGCACAGGCGAGGCAGCGATGAACGATTTTTCGGATCGGGTGTTGCGATGGTTTGGCGAGCACGGCCGCAAAGATCTGCCGTGGCAGCAACACGCCGGCGCTTACGAGATCTGGGTATCGGAAATCATGCTGCAACAAACGCAGGTGCAAACCGTCATCCCGTATTACGAACGCTTCATGCGGCGTTTCCCGGACATCGAGAGTGTTGCAGCTGCGGACATCGACGTTGTGCTGCAGCATTGGTCGGGACTGGGCTATTACGCACGTGCCCGAAACCTGCATCGAGCGGCGCAGATAATCTGCGAGCAATTTTCAGGCAGGTTTCCCCGTAACTTCGATAACGTCGTTGCACTGCCGGGTATTGGCCGGTCGACGGCCGGTGCAATTTTGTCACTGGCGCACGGTGAGCGACACACGATTCTGGATGGCAACGTCAAGCGAGTACTTGCCCGGCATCAGACGATCGAAGGCTGGCCCGGCAAAACGGGAGTAGTCAATCAACTGTGGTCGGTGGCCGAGGCAAACACTCCCGAACAACAGGTTGCCGATTACACGCAAGCAATCATGGATCTCGGTGCGACGCTTTGTACTCGCAGCAATCCCGTTTGTACCGCTTGCCCGGTTGGCGACGATTGCAAAGCGCGATTGATCGATAGCATCGACCAATATCCGGGACGCAAACCCAAGAAGACCAAGCCATTAAGACAAACCACGATGGTAATGGCGGTCACCGAGAGCGCGATCTACCTGGAGCGCCGGCCACCGGCCGGGATCTGGGGTGGTCTCTGGAGTCTGCCCGAGGTGGACGACGTCGATGACTGGTGCCGGCGGGTATTGCAGAG
>Ga0255049_10001321_pt1 | contig 13782 bp, 15 predicted proteins | sample JV7_2_3_MG_FD_183615 | JGI IMG/M metagenome (GOLD analysis project Ga0255049, IMG submission 183615) | Seawater microbial communities from Jervis Inlet, British Columbia, Canada - JV7_2_3 | ecosystem: Environmental > Aquatic > Marine > Inlet | place: Canada: British Columbia | collected 2016-10-06
ACATTCCTGTCGTTCTGGCCCAGTTTCTTTTCAGCAATAGTCAATATTGAAACGCACATCGTAATTCATGGGATCAGCGCGATCGCCTGGATGCTGCTGACAATTATCCAGGCATCGTTGATCAAGAGTGGCTGGCGCAAACATCACCGCACGGTGGGCTATTTCTCGCTCACGCTTGCGGCGGCTTTGGTGCTGAGCGGGCTTTGGGTGATCCAGACGATGCTCTTTGGCGAAGACGGTACAGCGGACGGGATCGATCTGCTGGCGATTAAGTTCTTCTACATCGACTTTACTGCACTGGTGCTGTTTTGTATTTTCCTTGGGCTGGCGATCAAGGCCGCACGGCGACGCGATATTCCGCTTCACCTGCGGTTGATGGCCTGCACCGCAATTATCCCACTCGAAGCAGCGTTGGAGCGGACCTATATTTATGGGACGCCCAATCTTGTGCCCAATTTCGACGTCGCCCTCTATGCATCCGTCATCACGCTCATTGTGGTCACCGCTGTGCTGGTAGCGAGCGAATGGTGGTATGGACGGTCACGTTGGCCGTTTGCAGTCCTGTTGGCCTACTTCGTGATCATGTTGCTCACGACAGACCTGGTCGCACAGACGGAGTGGTTCAATTCTTTGGCAATTAGTTACGCCAATATTTGACCCTGCAGAAAGGGTAATTTGGCCAGACCCTTGGAAGCGAATTCGCATTCCACGTCCGAATGTGGCTAACAATGCTTCGAGACGTCCGTAGAATAACCCGCAACGAATTATTGATTGGCGGAGCATCACTATGGGGTTTCAAATCAGTGCGCTGAGCGCAGACCAGTTCAGTCACCTTGTTGGGCTAGACGACGAATCGTTGGCGGAACATGCCGCCCGACGGATGCAGGTCCAAACGAAACCTGGCTACCCTTGTCGCGTGACACTTGAGGACGCCGAAATCGGCGAATCAGTATTGTTAGTAAATTATGAACACCTGACAGTGGATACTCCCTACCGAGCTACCCACGCCATCTTCGTTCGAGAAGGGGCAACTACTTGTTCACCCATGGTTAACCAAATTCCTGAGCAATTAAGGATACGTCTGCTATCCATTCGCGCATTTGATGCGGATGGCATGATGGTCGACGCCGAGGTCGTGCATGGAAATGAGTGTGTACCGGTTTTAAAGCAATTATTGGAACACCCGAGAGTTGACTACTTACATATCCACAATGCGAAACCCGGTTGCTATGCCGCGCGGGCGGACAGATTCTGAAAAAGGAACGGTTGGTTGAACCCCAACTGCTGACCGCAAGACTCACCTCTCACGAACGGCTGATTTCGGGGAATGGCGACTGGACGGTGTGCGCCACAAGCAGTCGTTCAAATGGTAGTATTTACCGTATTGGAAAGGGCTGCTACGGACCCAAAGGAGACGTTCGTCTCGCGATTTCCTAGACTAATTTTTGTTGCCAGATCGGGGAAAATTCAATGCTTACAGACACGGTCAATCGCTGGCTCACATTGTCAGCAAACGTCGGCGTAATTGCTGGACTGATCTTGGTCGCAGTTCAAATAAACCAAAACACGCAGTTTACAAAAGCGCAAATCGTCAATGACTACTACTTGGCTGACATGAATCTTGAGTTGGCAATGATGGGCGATGATCCCGTGGCTTCTTGGACAAAGGCGGTATACGCACCAAACGAGCTGAATCACGTAGATGCGGCGATTCTCGATAGATATTTTAATTATGGAATGGTTCAGATTATCCGACTACAGAAGATGCATGAGCTAGGTTTGGCCGATGATGACTGGGAAGACAGAATCAATTACCTTCAATGGCACCTGGGAAACGAGGTTGGCCGACGCTGGTGGGCGAATTACAAGGACGGCAGTTCGAACGAATTCATTCAAATGGTAGATGAAGTCCTTGCACGAAGTGACTACAAGGACAATCAGACCTTATTGGATTCGATTATGCCGGCGGCAACCGATGAACAAAATTGAAGTGGTGTTTAGTCCGCTAATGGCTGCGATATCAAGTGGTCGAGATTGGTTTCGTCGAGGTTGTTTGAGTGGCCGTTTCTGGTGAAAGCGGACGTTCCGCCTAGTTTCTGATCTGGCTCTGTATCGTATCGGCTGACATCCTGTCAGCATGCTCACCGAAATCTACATTAAAGCTCTGCTGGTTGATGAGGACCTAGCTGATCAGGTGTGGGAGTTGTGGGATACGAGAATGATAGGCGATCAACTGGTATTGATGGCCCGGATGCTGATAGCTACTTCTTATGAAGGACAGCCGTGTCGTATGGATTGAATCCATTTGATTCATCAATGTCTGGCGAAGACAAGTCGATTACATTGAGGTCCGGGACAGTTTCCACGTGCTTGACGGCATAGATATCCGGCATCACTAAGTCATCCACCGTGAGGGGCTTGCTCGGTTGCTCAGGCACAGTCGGGATATCCGGGTAGGATAGTTTCTTTTTCATCCATTCAATTATTCGTTTCATTACCGGACATTGATGAATCATCAGTTTTCAAACTGAGACCGACCTCACAATATTCTTCGTATACGTGTAATTACCTACTCTTGCCGTTCGGGTAGTATTGGCGTTTAGGGCCGCTACTGACCCTATGTATGGACTCCTCCAACCTAATTTCTTAGGTTGGAAGTCGACCAAAACCCTAAGTGAAATATCTTCTCGGTCTTTGCTTCATTATTAACACCTCCCGCTCTATAGTTAGAGCTTAGGTGTTGCAATGACCGGTTGAAACCGCAGCCCTTAGCAGACGGTCATCGATTGCTTAGGAATTGGACATGATCGACCTGGAAAAGAACAAATCAAATGCTCAAGCGTTTTACGATTTGATGTTCAACCGGTGTGAGCCACGAAAAGCTGTAGAACAATTCGTCGGCGACGAGTACATCCAACACAATCCACATGTCGCGGACGGGAAGGAAGCCTTCATTGAGTACTTTGAACGAATGGCGGCCGAGTATCCGGGCAAGGTTACGCATTTTAGACGTTCAATCGCCGAAGGAAACCTCGTCGTGCTGCATTGCCATCAGGTGTGGCCGGGCGACCAAGATTACGCGGGAATCGATATTTTTCGCTTTGATGCCGACGGAAAGATAGTCGAGCACTGGGATGTGCTTCAGGTGATCGCGACAGACTCAAAAAATGATAACGGATTGTTCTAGGTTACTAGATTGTGGCAGAACGCTTTGCTCAATGTGTTGCGTTGACCGATTGATATCGCAGTCAGAAGTTGCCCCTCGCCGCCTAATCTTAACTTCTGACCCATTCTTCGCGCCCTCCCCCATGCATTCAGAGGCAAGTGCCGTCGGACAGAAGATTGTCAATCGTTGGCCTTGGCCAGCGCGATCGAGAGTATTTCGTCTAACCGGCTACTAATACGGCAAAACTCCTGGTGGAAGTCGTGGCGTGCCCCTTCCTGGTTGGCCGCCAGTAGCCCTCTGTAGCCCGCGAGCTTAAGGCCGGTCTCGTATAGCGACTTCGAGATCGACTCGGCCGAGAACACGCGCCCCTGGAGTAGCTGCTGTTTGCCAGTCTTCAGGCATTGCGACAGGAAGCTGCCTTCGTCGTCAATGCCATCCGCGCCTGCGGCGGCAAGTACGCATGCCACGATGCGATAGGCATCGACGAACGAACGAAGTACGCCGTGCGCGACGAGCGGTTGAACCGCAGCAAGTACGGCGTGTCCGCCTGTATCGCTACGTCGAACCGTGTCTTCCCAGTCCGCAAATCGATCGCCCACACGTTTTTCAATTTCCGATTGATAGTCGGCTCGCCGCGGAAAATAAAACTCGAACTTGAAGAGTTCCCGGAGCTCGCTCGTCCTCACGAAGAAAGCCTCGGTCAGATCGCCGGATACGGATGCTGCGTCCAGCAGCGAAACCTCGACGAAGGCATCGAGGATAAAGTAGTGGATCGCCGTATTGCGGTAGTAAGCGGCGTTAAGGTGCTGGTCGACGCTGATGGCATAGAGTCGCTCTGTGCCCTCGTCCAGGTAGCTGACGATACCCGTCTCGTGGAGTGCGTCGAGCGTCGAGCGAACAGCTTTTTCGTCCCGAAAATTCGAGCGACCGACGATCTCCAGGTGTCGACGCCGGATCAGAGTTGCGCCGGCGCGAGCGAGTGCCTGGATTTCAACCAGGCTCTGCGCGCGGTTGCCGCTGGCAAGCAGGATCAGCGTAACGATCGCCGTGGCGGTGATGGGCGTTGCGGCGTTCATTCTCACGGCGACTTCGAATGCCAGGGTTGGCACAAGCGTTCGTTTTCTCTGATCGTCGATGCCGGCTTCGAGCTCGGCAGGCTCGACCAGTTCCTTGATGGTCAATCCCTCGCCGAAACGCAAATGTATCTGGCCGCGTGACCTGCCACTCTTTAAAAAACGGAGCGGCCACGTGATGCCCTCGGGCTTTTTCGTCTGGCCGCGTTGTTCGATCGAGTAGTCTTCGACTTCGGTGATTTGGTCGTAGGCAACGCTGACTGGGATGAACGTCACGTCGTGCAGCCTGGTCCTCAGTATCGACTCGACGACGTAACTGAACAGACCGAATCGCGGGGGCAGCAACTTGCCAGTGCGCGAACGTGTTCCTTCCAACGCCCAAAGCAGCGAAAACCGTTTTTCGATCAGGTAGTCGATGTAGCGGCGAAACGTCGCTTTGTAGATCCCGTTGTCCTGGAACGAGCGCCGCAAAAAGATGATACCGCTGCGGCGGGCGAGAGACCCGAGACCCGGCTTGTTCAGGTTGATACCGCCGAATGTGAGTGGTAACGGCAGATCCGCATCGAACAGCACAAGCGACAGGGCCATCGTATCTAGCATCGACTTGTGACTAATCAGGAACACGACGGGGCGAGTCCCCATCGTCTCCGCGACTCGTTCCAGCTGCGATTTGTCGACATTGATCATTGCATCGTGGTGGCTCCGGCATGCAGCTCGATAGAGCGCATTCATCAGATCGAGTGTGAACGGAGTCTGGGTCGCTGCCATTTCCCGCAGATACCGTGCGGCTTGTCCAGTGACGTCCTGCACCGAGCGGTCGCCTTGTTGTGCGACATTCTCGATGAGGTTCTGAAAGTCGGCATTTGCGAAAACGTCGCTCTGAAGGATGCGCGGCACTTTGTACCTTGCACCGCGTACCAGGCGCTCCGAGCGCTCCAACGCGATCAACGCCTGGTTGGCGACAAACCCAGACAGGTCATCTTCGGCGACATTGGCCTCGGCCTGCCGTTCGCGCAGCTCGTGGAGGCACGCGCCGTTACCGACAACGTACGCGAGCCTGTCGGGCCGGTACTTCGCGATCAACCGCCGCCGTATCTTGCCGGGCTCGGCAATACGTCCGTAGAATAAATCCTGCAGGGAGCGGTTGCCGCCCGTATGCGATGTCGGCAGCCATGCGATGCGCAACGGTTGCATCCAGACGAAGTCGTCAAGCCCCTCCATGGCGGCCAGCAAATCGTCGGCGCGGCCCTTGTGGAGCCTGATAAATGAATGCCGAAGGTGTGAATCGCCGTTTGGCCTCCGGGATACGACCCAGTCGCGCAACAGCCCGACTTCAAAGTCGTCACGCGCATCGAGTAAAAACGCGATGGCTCCGGTTTCGATCTCCGGCCACGGAGATGGGCTATCGCGACTCACCTTGTTATTGTTCGACGACCGGGTCGATTCTGCCAGAGGAGTCACTGACGTCCGATATGCTGCGGGCCGATAGAAACGGCAGCAATGACATCTGACAGACTGTCGTCGGCTGTGACGATGCCTTTAATTACAATTCTCATTGAAGACGAAGTTCGGTATAGCGCGAATATCTGCTTGGGCCACAATCCGTCATCTTACATCAGAATACATGACCGGCGGCTATGCCAGGTGAAGCAGACATTAACGTGCCAGCAGTGTCTCTCGACAGTCGCTCATGTCACAATGGAGCATCCTCCCTATGTCCTGTGCTATACCAGATGGATGACGCTATGAAGAACCACAAATTCACGATCATCATTACCTTTGTGGCTGCTGTGTACTGGGTATTCGAATCGTTGATCCACCATTTTGTTTTCGTCGACTCCTATCGCGCTGCCTTCCTACCGACGGATGGCAACGAACTCTGGATGAGGTTAGGCATCGTCGTGTTAATAATCGTCTTCGGTGTCTACGTCGATATTCAGACTGGGAAGTTGCTCGCCAAAGAACGCGAAAAAAAAGATATCTTTTTCGCGACCGTGAGCTCCACGCAGCACATCTTGAACAATTTGCTGAACCAAATGCAAATAGCACTCTTTGGTTCAGGTGGGAGCGCGTCAATGGATGATGAAACCAAAAAGATGTTCAAACAGGCTTTGGTCGAAGGCAAAAATCAGGTTACTCGATTGAGTTCAGTCACAGATATAGACGAAGCGACGATTAGAGAGTCAATAGAGACTTAGTGCAACGTCGCCGCATAAGCCAGCTGGGCCTTCATTCGTCACCGCTCACCGTTGATAGGGTAGAACGCGATCAACGCACCAAACTCCTCGGCATCCTCATTTTCGCACTCTGAGTCCCTTTCCACTAACTCGCACCATTCGGTAAGCGCTTTGCGAATCTCCGCTATTTGCTTTGGTGTGGCTTTGCGCCTCATTCGCATGATGATCGCCTGTTTGCCCTTGTCATCGTGGGGTTTGGCGATCGCGTCAAGAATCTCCGCCTCCACAGCACGCAACATATCCCGGGCAGCAATGGACCCTTCCTCGCTCATCTGATCACTGAACAGGGATGGATCCGCTTCGAATCGCTGCGCGACCGTCTGAAAGGTGCGCTCGATGGTGCCGCGTTTTTGTTTCTCTTCGGCGATGACGAGCAGCCCTGCATCGTGCAACGCATCCACGTGCCGGTACAGCTTGGTGACACTCTCGCCAAGCTCGTTGGCCACTTGCTTGGTGGTCTTGGCATTCTTGGCAAATGCTTGAATGAGCTTAAGTTTGAGCGGATCTGTCAACAGACGAACCTGATCCAGATCATTGATTTTGTAGGTTTCTTTCACGGAATCCACATTACTTTCGGCTTAGGGGTTGATTATTCACGTTCGTGTGAATATTATTATTCACATTCCAGTGAATATTCAGGATATCCAAAATGATGCATCTTGTCGACCACCTCTTCGTCCTTCTCTTGTTCGTCGTACAGCCGATTTACGGTGCACTATCGTATCGCCGTTACCTCCGGAAAATTAAAGCCGGCGAGCCGGCCAATACCATTAAGCTCTATCGCGAGACGTTTATACTGGAGTGGCTCGCACTCGCCGCGCTAGCTACCGCCTGGTATTTTCTCGGCCGCCCGGCCGCCGACCTCGGCTTCGTCGCACCCGCTGGTATCAGCTTCTACGTGGGCGTCGTCCTGCTCGTCCTCTTCTGCGGCTTCCTGGCCTATTCGTGGCGCAGCGCAACGCAAATGACGGATGACACGAAAACGAAGCAAGCCGAAGCACTCGGCGACCTCGTGCACTTCCTGCCCCGTAACCACCGGGAATACCGCTACTTCTTCGGATTGTCGATCACGGCCGGCATCGTGGAAGAGACCATCTATCGCGGCTTCGCCATCTGGTACCTGGCGCAATTCATGCCACTATGGGGTGCGGTCATCGTCTCATCAGTCTTCTTCGGACTAGCCCACAGCTATCAGGGCACCGCCGGCACGGTGCGCACAGGACTGGTCGGCCTCGGCTTCGGCGTATTGTACGTATACACGGGGTCGATCTGGTTGCCAATCATCGGCCACGCGCTGCTCGACATACTGCAGGGTAAGATGATCGCCGAGATTCTCCGCGACATTGGGCGAGACTACTCGGCCTTGGAGAGGCCGACACGAGCCTCGTAGCGAATTGTACTCTTAAGTGTAGAACTGAGGCATCCGACGCCCTGACGTTCAGTCCGGCAGTTGCTGATTCCGGCCCGGTTCGCCTGCGGACATCCATTGAAGTAAGAATGCCTTTTCTGTTTCACCTGCATCAATGACTGAGTTGGCGTTGTTCGTTCCTTCCAACCACCTTTCCACCTCATGCCTGTGTAATTCTGATAAGCGAATGAATTCGTCCTGCCAAGTGGCCATGCTAATTCCTCCAAATTTCATCATTATCCCGAATGCCAGTGAGCTCCCAACTTCCAAGTGAGATTGGAATGCTGTCGATCGCGTTCAGTTTGTCGAAGAACTCTTTCAGCACAAACTCCTCTCCGCGAAGTTCTACCTGCCGCGCATACGCGGCCAGCGTACGATCAAGCAGGTACTTACCGGTGACGTAACTCGTGCCATAGCCCGGCTGTCGCAGGTAAAGGTGTTGCTCGAATATCAGCAGTTCCTTCTCGGTCTTCATCCAGCCGCGCGGCGTCCAGTCCATGTGCACACCACCCGCCTCTTCCATTGTTAATTCGTTAGCATGGGCATACAGCGATCCCAGACCGCGTGCGGCACGCTGCGCCAGTAGTATCCATACCAGCTCCCTTGATCGCGGACTGTCGTCATACAGCCCTGCGTTCATGAATATCTCCTCGACCGCTGTCGCTGTCCCTTCATTGCGACTGTCGAAGATGTTGTACAACAACGCACCCTGGCGTATCGGACTTGGGTGTGGATTGCGGTCCATGCGTGCCAGCTCGAACCAGTGATAGAAATGTGTAAACAAGGGCGCAGGATCATAGTGCGCGGTAATCATGAAGAAATTGCGGGTCTCCGGAGGAACGTACGCCCCCATATGCTCTTGCAATGCCGGTTGCATGTAATCGGTGACGGTTACGATATCCTTCTCATCGAGAAAACGCATGATGCGTTCGACAGCGGCTTCGGCTTTCGCGTCGTACTCCTCAGGATTACTCGCTGCAACCAGTGGCGGCAAGTCGCGATTACGGTGCTCTTCAAGCTTCAGCATCGACCACGCACGCGCGAGCTCTCGCTCAAGCAAACGCACCTCATCCTCCCAGGTCATCGGCACGAGGTGTACGTTCTGCTGATACCAGGTGTAATTGTCTTTGCCGATGCCAGATGGGCCCATCTTTGAGCCCGCTTCCGACTCGAGCCAGGCAACCAGATCATCACCAGCCTCAATCGCAGACGAGATTGCGGCCCGCAACTCAGAGCTCGGCGCGTCGCCCAACATTTCTTGCAACGATTCGAGAGCCTCGCTTTGCGCTCGGACGTCTCGGATTCCGGTGATCCAGAGATCGCGTGCATTGCCGGTCAAATTTCGCCGTGCCTGACGCATCAGGGGCGGTATCACGTCAAGCTCGGCAACAAGCTTCTTTTCGGCTGCAGTATCGAGCGGAAAGTCGTACGTCCAAACCTCTACGACGGCATGGTGTGTAGGGCCCTCATGCGCAGGCACATCACTTCGGGCCATCCAGACCGAGGCATAAAATGCCGGATCACGGGCCCAGGGTTTCAGAACACGCTCGTTGAAGTCATAGCCGCTCATTTCAGCACCTACGAGATGCCAGTCCACTTGTTGGGGGATCGGCCATGCTGTGACATCGAAGGCGTTCAGACGAGCTTGCAGCGCCGTAAAATCGCCCCGTCGGGCGGCAAACGTTTCGACCGTATAATCAGGGGCACCATCAAGCAGTGGCGGCGACTCGAACTCGCGCCATTGATCAAAAAGCTCCAGAAGACCTGCGTAATTTGTGGTTTGGGAGGTTGCCGCCATCGTAATAGCACCAGGGATAACGCCGAGGACCAGCGCAAGAAAATATGATTTGAATTGGCTCATCCCCGGAAGTTTACCGGACTGCCGGTATTCCTCCAACGTGCAATCCCCAATGCATTAGCGATGCTCTCTTTGGATGCAATCACATTCGATGCCGGTATGTGCCTCATAACATTTCTTACTCAGACCCACCGGGCAGCCAGGAGCAGTAGTCTCACGGCGCGTCTTTATCACATCCTCACGCCTGTCCACGGCCGCCCAGTCGCCAGTCGTATTCGCTTCGTCTTCAAGTTGCTCAAGAGTCGGCCGGGCCGAACAACCGACCAAGAACATGAGCGCATACGGAAAAAAGAACTTCATCCCAATTTCAGTACCTGATTCAGCGATATAAAAACCTGCTGGTAGTGTATTAATTATAGTCGAAGATTGACTCCAACTCATTGAAGGACGTGCGGTAACACTGGAAAGGTGTTCGCGTTGCACGTTACGTGGCCCTGGTACGAAGCAAAAGCATAGGAATTTTCTCAGGCGCGAGCTGTCACATGTCTCTCAAGACACTGTCGTCCGATGGCGATATGTGTACAATCGCCGGCTGCATTTTCACTGCCTAAAATTAACTGAGTAATCCCTATGTCCCTGAAATCAATTTCGCTCGCTATTGTAGCGACAACCCTGCTTGCTGTTACTGCAGCATTGCCCACAGCCGCAAATGCGACCATCGTTCGCGTCGAGACCGTCGTGGGTGACTTTGACATAAACCTGTATGACAACGCGACGCCAGCCACGGTGACGAATTTTCTTGACTACGTTCAGAACGCCGACTTCAGCGACTCGATCTTTCACCGTTCGGTTGCTAATTTTATCGTGCAAAGTGGCGGATTCCGCACAGATTTGAACGCGGAAATCACGAGTATCACAACAAACCCTGCAGTTACCAATGAGCCGGTTTATTCCAGTGTTCGTGGCACAATTGCAATGGCGAAACTGGGAAACGACCCAAACAGTGCGACTAGCCAGTGGTTCATAAACCTCGCTAACAACGCCGCAAGTCTTGATAGCCAAAACGGCGGCTTCACCGTTTTCGGTGAAGTAACAGGAAGTGGCATGGACGTAGTCGATGCTATTGCGGCGCTACCTAAGTTCGCCTTCGCACCGCCGTTTGGTGAACTGCCGCTGCAGAACTACAGCAGCACCGATCTTTCGAATGGCGTTGCTGTCGATAACACTCACCTCATTATCGTAACGGCAATTACGGTCATCGATTCTACGCCCGACAGTGCTGGCGCGGCCAACCTTAATCCAACGCCTACCACGGCAGCTGGTACCGGTGGTGGGACTATCCCGCCCCCAGCTGACGGTGGCGGTGGTGGCGGAGCCTTAAGCTTGCTCGCCCTGCTCGGCCTGATTTTGGTGAATCGAAAGCGTTTCATTTGATACAATCTGCGATTGCCCAGTACGGATAAGCGCCATGGCCCACGTAGTCGAAACCAACATCATCGAAACGCATCTCGCCAGCCTCGGAGAAATGAGGGGTTTTGGCGGTGTGGCGTTGACTACCGGGCTTACCGATGAAGTCGTTAGAGATTTCCTCGAGTGCGGCTACCATGACCTGTCTGTCGCCATTGAACGCGCTTACACGAGTTTTCAGGCTTACAAGCAGTCGCACGCGGAATTTCTGGCGCTGAGCGAAAGCGATCAAATCAGCCGGGCACACGGCGGGCTGACGAATTTCTACGCCAACGACGCGGTCAATCCGTATGTTGCGGTAAGCGCAGCCGGACCGTGGGTCATAACATTGAAAGGTGCTGTCATTTACGATTGCGGCGGCTACGGAATGCTGGGCCTTGGTCACGCACCTGAGGCAATTCTGGACGCAATGAATCAGCCGCATGTCATGGCGAACATCATGACGGCAAGCGTGAGCCAGGTTGATTTCATCGATCGCCTAAAAGCTGAAATCGGACACACCCGACCGGGCGGCACGCCCTTCGCGAGCTTTCTTTGCCTGAACAGTGGTTCCGAGGCAAATTCGCTGGCATCGCGGTTCGTCGACATCAATACCCGGATGCTCACCGACCCCGGCGCTCGGTTTGACGGCAGCAAGATACGTGGATTGACGTTGCAGGGAAGTTTTCACGGTCGCACCGACCGCCCTGCCCGTTTCTCGGATTCCTGCGCTGCAACGTACAAGAAATATTTGGCATCTTATCGAGATGACGATTACCTGCTGACCGTTGAGCCCAACAATATAGAGGCACTCGAAGCAGCTTTTGCCACTGCCGAAAATGAAGGCGTCTTTATCGAGGCCTTCTTCATGGAACCGGTCATGGGCGAAGGCAACCCGGGTATGCCAATCGAGCCCGAGTTTTACGCTCGCGCAAGAGAACTCACGGCAGAGCACGGCACGATGTTCATCGTGGATTCGATTCAAGCCGGGCTGCGTGCCCAAGGCGTGCTATCCATCGTCGACTATCCTGGATTCCGGGAACTTGATGCGCCGGACATGGAAGCGTATTCGAAAGCGTTAAATGCTGGCCAGTATCCGCTCTCCGTGCTCGCGCTTTCAGAAGCAACCGCTGCGATGTACCACAATGGCCTGTACGGCAATACGATGACAACGAACCCGCGCGCGCTTGACGTCGCTATTGCAGTTCTTGATTCGTTCGGATCGGAACGTCGCGAGAATATTCGTGCGCGTGGTGAGCAACTCGTCCACGGACTGGCTGGATTACTTGACGATACCAATGGTGGCGTAACAAGCGCTCAGGGAACCGGGCTTATCGCAAGCTGTGCGCTCGCATCTCGATACAGGACCTATGGTGCAAACAGCACTGAAGACTACCTGCGAAGAAACGGTCTTGGCGTCATTCATGGTGGAGAACGATCGCTACGCTACACACCTGTATTCGATGCCAGCGCCAAAGAAATCGACCTGATTGTCGCGTTAACAAAAGACGCGTTATTGAACGGACCAGTTCTTAAGAACGATTAGGTCCCGGGTGCTTCGTCGCCAGCACCAACTGTACCCCGCTGCAGATTCCTCCGCTGCTCTCTTTCTTCCTCAGCAATGGCGTCCCATTCAGCGGCCGACTTACAGACCCTCTTTGGCAGGCGCGAACCGATCGGAGCGTTGTTGTGACAGATTATACGGCCCGGATCATTGTCGGCGACTGCTACCGCGCCCGGTGCTGCCGGATCACTGGCGCAGCCCGCTGCGATAATCAAAGGTAGTGCGATACCTAATAGAAAATGTAATTTCGATTCCATAATATTTCGGTCCATGTCAGAACTAGACGTCAGTGCGAAAATGCGCACAATACTACGACGCCTACTGATAGTAGCGCTACTGAATCGCCAAATGCACTATTATCGCCCATCCGTCGAGATTTGGATCAGCGATCATGCACAGGTTAATCGCAATTATTGTGGCAGTTACATTTTTCGCTCCGGCAATCGCCGAGGATTCCGAAGGCAATTATCTCTACAAGGTCACGACAGTCCGTGCCGCGACTGGATCCTTGTCAGACTTGCTCGAGTCCATAAGCGAACTGAAAGCCACGGATTACTTTGCCGAATCAGGTGAGCCCGCGCCATTGATCATGCGACATTCACAGGGAGACCAGTGGGACCTGTTAATCATCACGCCGATGAACAGTTGGGAGACCTATTACGACAATGCCGCCATTGAGCGCCGCACAGGCGCGGCTGAATTTTTCGAAAAATCGCTTGCCAATCGTGCCGCCTTAATTGCTTTTTCTGAAGACCACTTCGCGTACGGCCCATCGTTCTCGACCATTCAGAATGCCTTCAAAAATAATAGCTTCTTCCATATCGAAATGTTCAAAGCTGCAGCCGGCAAGTCGACTGAATTGCTTGAGCAACGTCGCATGGAGAACGTGTATCTTGCGGCGACCGGCCAAACCACGAACATGATTTTTCGCAGGGCTGCCGGGTCTGATGTTGATGCCTTTACTATCGGATTTCATCAAAGTCTTGAAGCATTCGCTGCACCAGCGAATGTCACGGATGAAGAGAAGGACACCGCAGCAAAGTCCGCGGGCTTCAAAGCACTGTCCGACATATCGTTTTATCTCCGCTCA
>Ga0255049_10001322_pt1 | contig 13780 bp, 17 predicted proteins | sample JV7_2_3_MG_FD_183615 | JGI IMG/M metagenome (GOLD analysis project Ga0255049, IMG submission 183615) | Seawater microbial communities from Jervis Inlet, British Columbia, Canada - JV7_2_3 | ecosystem: Environmental > Aquatic > Marine > Inlet | place: Canada: British Columbia | collected 2016-10-06
CTGCTGGAACGTAAGGGCATGATGGACAGGGTGGTCACCGACGATGCCATTGCCGACGCTATCAACCGCCCGCCCCAGACCACCCGAGCCCGCCTGCGCGGCGAATTCATCAAGGCAGCCAAGGCCAAGAAGCGCGACTTCACCGTCGATTGGGTCCACCTCAAACTCAACGACCAGGCCCAGCGCACGGTCCTCTGCAAAGACCCCTTCAAAGCCATCGACGAACGAGTAGAGAGGCTCATCAGGAGCCTCTAGGCGTAACGTCCCACGTCCCGATGCGCGCTCTCTTCCCCGCCCTGAGGGCGGGGTGCCGCCGCCGTAGGCGGGGACGGGGTGGGGGCGACGGTGAGTAACCAGCACAGTCAGACACCGGAAAGCCGACAGCAGACAGCCGTCGCCTACTTGTCTCCCAGGCTCTTGATAGATCCCGATCCGGTGACGGTTTGGGTGATCGTCGGTCTGCCGTAGTACTCGATCGATCCCGATCCTGCAATCGACACGTCTAGCGAGCCGGTCGCCCACACCTTGAGCGAACTCGACCCCAGGACGTCGATCTCGACTGTTTCGCTCCGGAGGTCGCGCCCGTCGTAGTCGCCGGCGCCCAACCAGGTCAGATCCTGGCTGGTCACGGTCCCGGACAGCGTCAGATTGGCGTAGCCGGGCACCGATACGCTTAGCTGGTCGGCCGTCAGGTTTGCGATCTCGACGTCGGCCGCTCCCATGAGGTCCAGATTGAGCCGATCGGTATTCAACGCGATCATCTCGATATCGGCGGCACCGAACACGCCGATCTCGGCCAGGTCAATCACGCCTATCCGATAGACGATCTGTTGACTGGGGCCGAGGTCGTATGACTCCCCGTCTTTCTCGGCGGAGATCTCGAGTGTTCCACCCCTGACCTCGGTCCTGATGTAGGCCATGAGGTTGTCGTCGGCTTCCACCGTGAGTGACTCCTCGCTCCCCTGAGTCAGGACGAGGCGGCCGGCAGACTTGATGGAGACTCCTTCGAACCCGGTCAATGCCCTTGTCTCGGTCGTCACCGTCCCGGAGCCGACTACCTCGTTTCCGGGTATCGGGCCTTCGTCCGAGCTTTCGGCTGCCAGCAGGACGAGACCAAGCACCAACGGCGTAAGCACCACGACCAGAACGGCCGCCAGAATCCATTTGGCGGAGCGAGAAGGAGCGTGCGGCTCAGTGGGAGCAGGGCGTTCGGTGTCCACGGTCGTGATCCTCTCCTCAGTGATTTGAGACGCCTGGCGTCTCCAGACCTAATGCAACATCTGCGGGAGGACCCCGGTAGGGGCAAACGTCAGATCTACGGATGGTTCCGCCCGGGCTTCGGCGACGGGCTATCCGGCCCGGGCAGCAGTTATCTCTTCAACCGACAGCCGGCGGAACATGCGGCGGCCGTTAGTGCGGTCGAGGACGGCGGCCTCCCACTCGTCGGGGCCAATCTGGCGCTCCTCGACGCTTTCGAAGGCTTCAGCGGCGAAACCGAGGGCTCCGGTCAGGTCCAGGCCGGCCTCATAACGGTCTTTCATGAACCCGGTCAGCTCATCTTCCTGGCCCCCGATCGCACAGAAGCCTTCCTCATCCACCAGGGTGCCGTCGTACCGAACCCGGAACAAACTCGTACCGTCCGGCTCATCTCCGATTTCGACTATCAGGATCTCAATCTCGTAAGGCTTCACACTCTCTGTGAAAACTGCCGCCAGAGTCTGCGAGTAGGCGTTAGCCAGGCTCTTGGCGGCGACATCGGATCTGCCGTAGGAGTAGCCCTTGAGGTCGGCATGGCGAATGCCGGCCACCCGTAGTGCCTCGAACTCGTTGTACTTCCCGACTCCGGCGAAGGCCATCCGGTCGTAGATCTCGCCAATCTTGTTGAGGGCCCGGCTCGAGTTCTCTGCCAGCATCAGGACTCCGTCGGCATACTCGACGGCGATGATCGACCGGCCCTTGGCGATGCCCTTCTGGGCGAATTCGGCCCGATCCTTCATTAGCTGCTCAGGTGGAACGTAATACGGGAGGGTCATTCGGAATCTCCCACCAGATCGCGCGACAGTTCGGCCACCCGCGCATCGTCTACTTCCAGATAGCCCTGGAGGTTTACGACGACCGCAGTCGAGTAGATCTCACGGCGCAAGTCCGGCCCGCCGGTGGCGGTGTCCTGCTCGGCGGCGGCCGCTATGGCTGCGATGCCCTGGGTGAGCGCCTCCTCCTCGTCAAGGTCATCCCGATACACCGAACGCAGGTAGGCCTTGGCTTCCCGTCCGCCCGAGCCGGAGGCAGCGTAATCATCCTCTTCGTAGCGCCCACCCACCACGTCGTAGGTGTAGAGCCGGCCGGTCGACTCGGCCTCGTCGTAACCGCAGAAGAGAGGCACTACGACAAGCCCTTGGAAGACCATCGGCAGTTGCTGGCGGACCATGCGGGCGAGGTGATTCGCCTTACCCTCCAGGCTCAGGCGAGTCCCTTCCAGCTTCTCGTAGTGTTCCAGTTCGGTCTGGAACAGCTTCACCATCTCCATTGCCAATCCGGCCGTACCGGCGATGGCGACCGCCGAGAAACCGTCGGCTGGATAGACCTTCTGCATGCGCCGGTGCGCGATCGTGTGGCCCTCGGTCGCCCTGCGGTCACCCACCATCACCACTCCATCGGCATACCGAAGCGCCAGAATTGTCGTGGCCTCAGGGGCCCGCAAGGATTGGGCCTCACCAGGACCTAACTCCCACGTGGGGTGGAGACCGTGGCTGCGAAGCAGCTCTAGGAAACTGGCGTCCGGGGCGTGCTGCGGGGTGGCAAGCCCGGATGGAGTTTCGAGACTCACTCCCCGCCCTTTTGGACGTAGTTCTTCACGAACTCTTCGGCATTCTCTTCCAACACCGAGTCGATCTCGTCGAGAAGATCATCGATGCGCTCGGTGACCTCCTGGGTAGCGTCGGAGGCTTCTACTTCCTCGACGACCTCTTTGGTTTCAGACTCGCGATGCTCAGTGCGTTTCTGTTCTCGATCACTCATCGTCTTCTCCTAGTGCCTTCAGCAGGCTGGCGGCATCATCGGACCGGTCCAACAAACCGGAAACCAGCTCTTTCGTACCCCGGAGCGGTTCCATCATAGGCACCCGTTTGAGGGTCTCTTCGCCACTGTCGAACACCAGGGAATCCCAGTTGGCGGCTACTAGTGAGTCGCCGTACTTACGGACCGACTTGCCGCGGAAATAGGCCCGGGTGCGTGCCGGCGGCTCGGTGACTGCCTCCTCGATCGCCGCAGATGTGAACAGAGCGCGGATCCGCCCGGCCTCCTGCAGCTTGTAGAACAGGCCCTTGGCCGGGTCGACATCGTGGTATTGCAGGGCCAGCAATCGGAGCTTGGGCGAGTCCCAGTCGAGACCGTCCCGATCCTGGTAGTTCCGCAAGAGGCGGTACTTGGCCGCCCAGTCGAGGCGGTCGGCAGCCAGCATTGGGTCCCTCTCCAGATCGGTCAAGACCAGCTCCCACTCCTCCAGCACCTGTTGGTAGGGCTCCGGCAATTCGGTGTTCTCCGCATACTTGGTAGCCCATTCCAGGTAGCGGCCTTGCAGCTCGAGAGCGGTCGCCGTGCTCCCGTCGGCCAGCTCGAGGGGCAGGGTGAGTTCGAGATCGTGACTCACCTGCCAGGTGGCGTCCACCGGCCTAGCCAATCGCAGCGTCTCGGGAATGGCACCGTCCTCGATCGCCATCAAAACCAAGGCAGCTGTGCCCAGCTTGATCAGATTCTGAACCTCGCTCATGTTGGCGTCGCCGATGATGACGTGCAGGCGACGGTATTTCGACGGGTCGCCGTGGGGCTCGTCGCGGGTGTTGATGATGGGCCGTTTGAGGGTGGTCTCGAGGCCTACCTCTTCCTCGAAGAAATCGGCCCGTTGCGTGAGTTGGAACGGGACGGTCGAGCGTCCGTTCTCGGATCCCAGTTTGCCGGAACCGGTGAAGACCTGGCGGGTCACCAGGAACGTCATGAAGTAATCCACGACGTCTCCGAACGGCAACTCGCGGTTAACCAGGTAGTTCTCGTGGGCCCCATACGAGTTCCCTTTGCCATCCGAGTTGTTCTTGTGGATGACGAGGGACTGGCCTTCCTCCAGCAGCGAGCGAGCTTCCTGGGCAGCCCGGGCCAGCACTAGCTCACCTGCCTTGTCATAGAGCGCCGCTTCCAGCGGGTCATAGGCTTCGGGAGCCGAGTACTCGGGATGGGCGTGATCCACGTAGAAGCGGGCCCCGTTGCCGAGCACAACATTGACCAAGCCGCCGTCGATATCCGGCATGATCCCGCCTTCGGGTCCAAAGCCACGAGCATCGCGGCCCGGCGACTCCTCTTCGTGAGACCACTGGATCTTGGCCCGCAGGCCGGCATAGGAATTCACGACGATCGAGGAAGCCAACACCGGGTTGAAATCGGGGGCGTTGCGAACCGAGATCCCGAACTCGGTCTCAGTACCTATGACCTTGTGAATGGCGCTCATCGGCCGGCGGCGTTTGATCTGGTGCTCATGCAGAAGTACAGAGTACCGCCACAGTCAACTTGGCTCGATATTCATTTGTGTGGGTCCGCACAGGGACTAGGCACCCGTGCGGCGGTGAGGAATATTGCTCGACGCTTCATACACTCTACGTGATCGGACAAAGTGACACTGAGTGGTATTAGAAGGCATCGCTCTGGGCTGACGGGAACGACATGAAGAATGGGCGATCGATAGGCGACGACGGAGCAGTACTGGTTTTCGTCGCGGTTCTATTAGTAGGCCTCCTGGCGTTCATCTCCCTGGCGGTCGACGGGGGCCGGGCATTCGTCGAACGACGGGACGTGCGCAACGCCGCCGACCACGCTGCCATGAATGCCGCCTGGGCGTCGTGTCACGGTGGCAGCCCGCAAGCTGCCGCCGATACATCGGTTGAGCGAAACGGGTTCCCGAAGGAGCAGGTTCTCCTCACCCACCTCGGCGACCACACCTACCGGGCCCGGGTCGAGTCATCTCTTACGACCGGCTTCGCCGCCATCGTCGGCGTCAATCAGTTGGATGTGGCCGGGGAGGCAACTGCCGACTGTGTCGAGGGCTCCGGCAGCCCCGGGTATGCCATATTCGCCGGAGGACACACCTGCTATGACGACGGCAAGGTTCAGATCGACATCCCGGGCAGCGACCAGCTCATCATGGGCAATGTCCACAGCAACAACAACGTCAGAATCGGCGGTGCCAACAACGACTTCCGGGGCGCCGACAACCCGCCACTCGACACCGGGCCGTTCGAATTCACGTTCGTGCCCGACGACTCGACACCGCCCATCAATCACGACATCGACGACTTCGACCCCACCAACTACGCGACCAACAACGGAAACGAATATGACACGGGCTATCCGGCCTACGACTCAGTGCAGCTATGGCCGATCGGACAGCCGTTCCAGCCCGGCGACGCTGACGGCCACCTGGCCGGTAGCGACTTGTTCTGGCGTGGCATTGCGCAGGCCAACGGCACCTACTACTCAGGAGACATCAAGGCCGACGACATGAAGAGTGGAGGCAACTACATCGACGGCGTTTACTTCTCCGAGAACGGGAACATCGAATTGGACCACAGCGACATCGGCAGCGCCGCCAACCCGATGGAGGTGACCCTCATTGCCAAGAAAGGGTTCATCAAGATCACCGGATCCAATCAGTACCTGATCCCCTTCACCGACCCCTCCATCCCGGATCTCACCAACAACGAGTACCTGGCCTACGCCGGTATTCGGAAATCCGGCGCAGCCAGATGCGACAAGTTCGGAATCACGCTGTCGGGCAGCACGAGCCAGTGGAACGGCACTCTCTTCGCGCCCCGGTCGCTGGTCGAGATGAACGGGTCAGACAACTCGACCGTCGACCAGGGATCTCTCATCGGCTGGGCCGTCCGCCTGAACGGTCAGAACATCACGATCAGGGCAAATGACTCCGGCACCGTAGGCGGACCAGATCTGCAGTTGCTGCGATGAGACGAACCGAATCTGGTGCGACGATGGTCGAGTTTGCGATTCTGCTCCCGATGTTGATCCTGCTGGTGTTCGGGATCGTCGATTGGTCGCGCTACATGATCGGACAGAACTCGATCAACTCGGTCGCGAGAGAGTCGGCCCGCTTCGGGTCGGCCGTCGGCGACAACGGATCAGGGACTCCGCTCTACGCGGACTGCACCGGGATCCGTGATGCCGGCTATGTCGCCGCCCACACGATTCGTATCAATCGGGCCGATATCACCGTCGCCTACGACGACGGCGCCGGCACTTCAATCGGAACGTGTCCAGATGGCGGCGCCTTCGACCCTGCCCTCCTCGACGAGGGCGACCGCATCATCGTGACGGTCAGCGCGCCGTTCCCATTCGTCACGCCCCTGATCGGTGGCTTCTTCGGACCGACCACCTTGACCAGCAGCGACAAGAGGACGATCTTCAAATGAAGCGGGTCGCAGATCAGGGCGTCGCGCTGGTTGAGTTCGCCATCGTGGTGCCGCTCCTTCTGATCATGGTCTTCGGCGCCATGGACGTCGGGCGTCTCTACTTCGAGCAGGTGGCGCTTGCGGATGCGGCCCAGGAGGGTGCGTTCTATTCGAGCTTCGAGCCCGACGACCACACCAAGACGACGACGAGAGTGGTGGAGAGCCTGAATGACCCGGCTGTTACAGCAGCCGATGTCACCGTGCTCTGCCCGGGCGGCGCCCGCATCATCGTCAGCGTCGAGAAGGAGGTCCAGCACTTGTCCCCCTTCTTCACACCCTTCTGGGGCTCGTCCACGACGCTGCGACGAACGGTCGAGGGAGAAGTTCACTCCACCGCGACGTGCGACCCAACGCCATAGCCGGCGATCGCCAACCAGCAATCAGCAAGAAAACAAACCACCAAGGTGTTGCTTACTGCCTACTGCTTACTGCTGCGGAGAGACGTGAAGCTGTAACTCGTAAACGTGGGACGAGGGACGTCGGACGTGCAACGTCGGAACTAGAGGTACTGCCCGGTAGTAGTGGCTTCGATCGTCCGGTTCTCCTTATCGCCTTCGATGAGGGTTCGGACGTAGACGATGCGCTCGCCCTTCTTGCCGGAGATGCGGGCCCAGTCGTCGGGGTTGGTGGTGTTGGGAAGATCCTCGTGTTCGCGGAACTCCTGGATGATGGCGTCTATGAGGTCAGACGTCTTGATGCCGGAGGAACCGTCGGCGATTTCTCGCTTGATTGCTTCCTTCTTGGCGCGGCGGACGATGTTTTCGATCATGGCGCCGGACAGGAAGTCCTTGAAGTAGAGGAGTTCCTTGTCACCATTGGCGTAAGTGACCTCGAGGAAACGGTTGGCGTCGGAAGAGTCGAAGACCCTGGCCACCGTCGACTTGATCATCCCTTCGACCAGCGCCTGCCTGTCGCCGTCGTGTCCAGCGAGTTCTTCGGGATCGAGGGGCAGCTCGGGAAGCAGGTAAATGCCGAAGATCTGCTCGGCCGCCGCGGGGCCGGGACGCTCGATCTTGATCTTCACATCCAGCCGGCCCGGCCGCAAGATGGCCGGATCGATCAGGTCTTCCCGGTTGGAAGCGCCGATCACGATGACGTTCTTGAGGGACTCGACGCCGTCCAGCTCCGACAGGAGCTGAGGCACAATCGTGGATTCGACGTCGGAGGAGATGCCTGTGCCACGGGTGCGAAACAGAGAGTCCATCTCGTCGAAGAAGACGATGACGGGCACTCCCTCATCTGACTTCTCCTTGGCTCGCTGGAAGATCACCCGGATCTGGCGTTCGGTCTCTCCCACATATTTATTCAACAGCTCAGGACCCTTGATGTTGAGGAAGTAGGAACGGGAATCCTCGGAACCGGTCTTCTCTGCCACCGCTTTGGCCAGGCTGTTGGCGACCGCTTTGGCGATAAGGGTCTTGCCGCATCCGGGCGGCCCGTAAAGGAGGATCCCCTTGGGTGCCTTCAGCTGGTAATCGTTGAATCTGTCCTTGTGGAGGTATGGCAACTCAACCGCATCGCGGATGGTCTCGATCTGCTCGCGAAGCCCGCCGACATGGTGGTAGGTGGTATCCGGGACCTCTTCCAACACGAGTTCCTCGATCTCAGGCCGGAGCAGCTTCTCGAAAGCCAGACCGGTCCGGGTGTCGAGGCGAACGTGATCGCCAACCCGCAGAAACTCATCGGCGATGGGAGCGGCCCGTTCGACCACTCTCTCCTCGTCTCCCCGTCCCAGCACTATCAGGCGGTGCTCGTCGACGATCTCTTTGACGGCCACCACCTCGCCCTGCGGCTCGAAGTCGCGGACGTCAATGACGTTGTAGGCCTCGTTCAGGAGCACTTCCTGGCCCCTCTCCAGCTCTTTGATCTCCAGGGTGGGCTCGACGTTGACCCGCAGCTTGCGGCCACCGGTCATCACATCGGCGGTGCCGTCCTCGTTGATGCCCAGAATCGTTCCGAAAGGATTGGGAGGGGCGGTCAGCTTCTCGACCTCTTCCCGAAGGATGGCCAGCTGTTCCCTGGTCTCCTCGAGCACCGCGGCCAGCTTTTCGTTCTGGTGAACTGCCTGGGTCAGCTGGCCCTTTGCTTCGAGGAGACGCTCCTCGAGCACGCGCACGCGGCGAGGAGAATCTTGCAGACGCCGCCGGAGGACCGACAACTCCTCTTCGAGCATGGTGATCGTGTTCTGCAGCTCGATGGCCTCAGAAGACTCGTTACTGCTCATCTGGTTCTATCGGTCCTGGGTCGGAGGGGCTTTCGGCAATTATAGAAAGTGGCTTTCGCAAACTAACAGGTAGTAGGCCAGGATTTCGCGTTTTCACCGCGTCAGTCGGCCACGATCTTGCGGGCGACGGTTATGAAGCCGGTATGACCCACCATACGGTGATCGGGCCGCACCGACCGGCCATCGATATTCCACTCCCGGTGCAAAACCTCAAAACTGGAAATCTCGGAGAAGCACCCGGCCGCCCGCAATGCCTCGGTTGTCTGCTGAACCTGAGGAACGGTTGGCACGTATGAGACCCAAATCGCCCCCGACGGCAACGACTCGGCAGCGGCATCGACCACCCCGAACGGCTCGGGCAGGTCCAGAACGATGCGATCGGGCCGGATCTCGGCAACATGATCGGCGACCTCCCCAACTCTGAGTTCGAGATTGGCCGGAATTCCCCCGAAAAAGGTGTCAAGCGCCCGGCGGGCATGGTCGGCGTGGTCCTGACGGCGCTCGATGGTGACCACCCTGCCCTCGGCTCCCACCGACCGTACCAGTGCCATCGTCAACGCTCCAGAACCGGTCCCCGCCTCCAGCACGGTCACGCCCGGCCCTATGTCTCCCCACACGATGATGGGCCCGATGTCCTTGGGATACACAACCTGGGCGCCCCGCTTCATGTTGAGGATGTAGTCGGCCAGCCGGGGCCGCACCGCCACCAGGCGGCCACCCAGCGAACTGCGAACCACGCTGCCGTCGGGCCGGCCGATCAACTCGTCGTGTGACAACGTGCCGTTGTGGAAATGGAAGACCCCGCCTTCCTCCAGCGTGATGAGAAACCGCCGCCCCTTGCCATCGGTCAGCAGGCAGTGATCGCCCTTGCCGAACTCACTCACTGTCGGCCATCCGGACCTGTAAGCGGCAGAATGCGCAGCGGTCGCTTGTCGTCGGCTGAGCGCAGTTGTCGCACTCCTGCAGCTCAACTTGTTCTTGATGGGCCGAGGCAAACTGATCGGAGACACGGTCGAGGAAACCGAACAGGAACTGCTGCTTGGTGCCCGGACGCTGGCTCTCCATTTCGTTCAGCCACTGCTTGACACGTATGCCAGTGTTGCCCCCCACCATCGGGCACTCTTCCACTTCGTAGTCGATTCCTTTCAGCACGCAGTAGGCGGCAGTTTCCCGTTCAGCGATCCTCAGCAGCGGCTTCACCTTCTTAACCAGGCCCTGATCTGTCGAAGGCAGAACCGCCCGCTGTCGGCCGATGTAGTCGACGTTCCAGGTGAGGGTGTTGCTCATCAGCATGGCGGCTTCGTCGTCCAGGTTGTGGCCCATGACCAGCACGTCGTAGCCGCCGTCGTGGGCGATCCGATTGAGCACGTAGCGCTTGGAGAGCCCGCACACCGAGCAGGCCACCCGCCCGGTTTCTGCGGCGGCCTCAGGAATCGTGTAGCCGTACTCGGTTGCCAGGTCGACGACCCGCAAATGGAGGTCGCGGTTCTTGGCGTACTGCTCGGCCAGCTGCCGGCTCTCGGAGCTGTATCCCCTCTCGCCCCCGATGCCCAGTTCGATGTAGACCCCATCTACCGGATAGCCAAGGTCGGTGAGCAAGTCCCAGAGCGCCAGGCTGTCCTTGCCGCCCGACACGCCCAGCAGGAGACGGTCCCCCGGCTCGATCATTCGATAGTCGTGAATCGTTCGTTCGACCTGGCGGGTCATGTGTTCGAAGAAGTGATCCCGACAGAAGACGGCATGGTGTCGTCTGATTTCGATCGCCGCCGGCCGGCGGCAGATCTTGCACTTCATCGGCCACCACCGGAGATCACCGGGCGCAACTCAATGGTGTCGGACCCTGCCACCGCGTCGGTTTTGAGCAATAGCTCACCATCGCGAATGACCAGAACCGTCTCCGGAATGATCTCGAGTCGTCGCAACACCTCTCTGACGGAGAGGGCACCTTCGATCTCGAGTTCCCGGCGCGGGTTGCGCAGGATGACCTTCACTGAACGAAAAGGGCTCCCAGGGAGCCGAGCATCCCCAGCACAACGATGACTACCAGGATCTTCACCATGAGATCACGGTTTCTGAACATGATCAAACCTCACAAACGCTCTAGATTGAGCGCAAGATGAATTTAGCCGGGAACCAGTCCAAGAACCTGTTCAAGAGCCTGCGAGTCGGAAGCCCGCCTTCGGTGGTGGGTTTGTGGGCGGCGGCCACCGTCGTCGCCCAGATCCGCAAAGACCGTAGACCCAAGCGTGAGCTGCTCCTCAAGAGGAAGCTCAAGGCAGGTGAAAGCTACATGGTCCGGGTGCCCGGGGAGGAAGAGGGGTCGTTGTCCGAGGCGGTAGACGCCGACACCGTGATTGCCGATGTCGGAGCGGAAGAAGAGTCCGTTGCCTCCCAACTCCTGTCTGCGGCTTCGGGCCTGATCGGTGCCGCTACCGCCGAAGCCGCCTCCGCCGACTCAGATGATCTGCCCGGGGGCGAATCGTTTACCAGCACCCTGGTGGAGGTTGCCGCCAGCTTCACGGGAGGCGACGAGAGCGTGGAGCAGACTCCCGAAAAAGTCGGGCGGCGTCGCCGGCGTCGCGACTCCCGACTGGCCAAGCTCGACGAAGTCGAGATCGACCGCGACGCAGTACCGCGACGCCGGCGCCGCAAGTTGAAGCGCGCGGAACGTCGAGCCCACAAGCGCCCCAGTCGAAGACGCGCCCGTCGGGCCCGCCGTCAACAGAAGAAGTCCTTGAGAGCCCTGGCCCGCGCCGACCGCCGTAGCCAGCCGTCCAGACGCCAGAACCGCAAGCTGGCGACGGCCCAACTGAAGTTGGAGCGGCGCCAGGCCAAGCTGGACAAGAAGTCGACGCGCCGCCGGCGTCGCAAAGCCCGCAAATCAGAAAAAGAAGTCGCCCGGCTCAGCGCCTGACGGTCTCCTACCCCAGCCGGTAGATCTCCAACTGGGCGGCGCCCTTCTTGCCGGTGCGTTTGCCCAGGAGATACACGAGCAGCATGATTACGACTGCGCCGACGGCCAGCCCGATACTGGCGTTCTTGACAGTGGTAGTTGTGTCGTCAACCGCGGTCTGAACCTGGCGAAACTTGCTCTCGAGGTCGTTGCGTTCAATCGTCATGGCGCCAGGCTACTCCTCGCCTGATTCAGTCAATGATGGAATCACATCTTTGAAGCTGCCGGGATCTTCGTAGCCCCGCCGTCCCAGGTAGACGATGAGGCCAGCCACTGCCACCAGCAAAAGCGCCGACAACACGTAGCCGAGCCCGCTCCAGGCCCTACCTTCCGGGAGCAAGTCGATGATCCAGCGGTTGACGGCGACCGCACCAAGAAGGACCGCCATTGAGAAGAGAAACGAGGCGGCAAACCCGAAGCCCGCCACCCTGCCGAGGCGCTTGGCGGGCTCGACCGTCTCTTGCTTCAAGTACTGCTTAGAGAGATCGATCGACTCGGAGATCAGTTCGGGGAGTTCCTGTGCAGTTGCCATAGGCCACCATTCTCCCCATTCGCGACCATTGTCGCAAGGCGCCGGCCGACAGCCCGGTCCCGGCCGCCTGCTGTACCCTCCCGCAATGTCCAGCCGCTTCACGATCGGAACCGCCGACGGGACTCGACGGGAGTCGTTCGGCCCGGTCGAGTGGGGGCTGGTTGCCTTCCTCGCCCTCACCTGGGGCGCCTCGTTTCTCTTCATCGATGTCGCCCTCGACTCGCTCTCGCCCGGGGTCATTACCTGGCTACGAGCTGCTCTGGGAGCGGCGGCGCTGGCACTCATCCCCAGTGCCCGGCGGCCGATCGACCGCGAATCGTGGCCCCAGGTCGGCCTGCTCGGCTTCACCTGGATTGCCATTCCGTTCACGCTGTTCCCGATCGCCCAGCAATGGATTGATTCCTCGCTGGCCGGCATCCTCAACGCTGCCATGCCCCTGTTTGCTGCCCTGATCGCAGCGCTCATGCTCAAACGCTTGCCCGGCGCAATCCACGTCGTCGGCCTGATCCTCGGCTTTATTGGGGTGATTCTGGTGACCCTCCCTTCCTGGGGCGAAGGCGACAACGCCGCCCTCGGCATCATCCTGGTGTTGCTGGCCACGGTGTTCTACGGATTCTCTGCCAACATCGCCGTGCCGCTTCAGCAAGCTCACGGCGCCTTGCCGGTAGTGCTGCGCGCCCAGGCGGTAGCGGCGGTTGCCACCCTCCCATACGCCGTCTTCGGCTTGTCCGATTCCTCGGTGGAGCCCGCCGGCCTGGCCGCCGTCTTCGTGCTTGGCGTCTTCGGGACTGGAGTTGCCCTGGTCGTGATGGCGTCGCTGGTCGGCCGGGTAGGGGCAACCAGGGGCGGCGTCGCCATCTACTTCATACCCGTCGTGGCCGTCATCCTGGGCGTAGCGTTCCGGGACGAGTCGATCGCCGCGCTGGCCGTGTTCGGGATGGTGGTAGTTCTGGCCGGCGCCTATCTAGCCAGCCGCAAAGAGGGTTAGACCACCGCTCGCAAAGCCGCCTCGAGGGTCGGGTGCCTGAACCGGTACCCACCGTCGGCGAGCCTGGTTCCAACCACCCGCAAACTGCTCAGCAACAGCGTCTCTACCAGCTCCCGGCCATAAACCGCCTTCAAGGGCAGCAGCGGGGTGGGCAGGAATGTGGGCCGCTTGACGGTCTTCCCGAGCGTCCTGGTGAATTCGGCGTTCGTGACCGGATTGGGTGCAGTCAGATTGACCGGACCAGACAGATCGGTCTCGAGCAGGTGCATCATGGCCCCGATCGTGTCCTCCATCGAGATCCAGCTCATGAACTGATCCCCGGAGCCGACCCTTCCTCCGAGGCCCAGCTTGAACGGCAGCAGCATGCGCTTGAGCACCCCACCGTGGGAGGCGAGGACGAGCCCGGTTCGCATGTGCACCGTCCGCACCCCGGCCCCTTCGGCAGAGGTAGTGCCGGCTTCCCAGGCCACGCAGACGTCAGCTTGGAAATCGAAGCCCGGGCCGTCCTCCTCTGTCAGTTCCTCCTCCCCCCGGTCTCCGTAGTAGCCGATGGCAGAGGCGCTGAGGAGAGCCC
>Ga0255049_10001330_pt1 | contig 13709 bp, 8 predicted proteins | sample JV7_2_3_MG_FD_183615 | JGI IMG/M metagenome (GOLD analysis project Ga0255049, IMG submission 183615) | Seawater microbial communities from Jervis Inlet, British Columbia, Canada - JV7_2_3 | ecosystem: Environmental > Aquatic > Marine > Inlet | place: Canada: British Columbia | collected 2016-10-06
TCCGTCATTCCGGACAGCGGTTTTTGCTGATCCGGAATCCAGGATTTTCAACAGTTTACTGGATACCGGGTCAAGCCCGGTATGACGGCTTTTTGGTTAACGGGACAGCAGTGATAAATATCATAAGTTGTTACCGCCTTCGTGCAATATGCGGGTTAGTCCACCGAGAAAACAATTTAGCAAATTGCGTGGTCATGGCTTGGTGCTTTTATCGGAATATACCTTGTTTCTATCCTTAGCCAGCTGACCCATGCAGACTTACTCAATAGTTTATTTTTAGTGGGTTCGTTTGGAGCGTCTGCGGTCTTGATTTATGGCGCCTCGCAGGCAGAGTTTTCCCAGCCTAGCAATCTGCCTGGGGGTCATATTTTATCTGCCATAAGTAGGTGTATCAGTTTATAAATATTTACCCCTGGATGTTGCGCTACCTGGAGCGCTTGCAGTTTCTTTTTCCATCGTAGTCATGCATTTTACCCGTACTTTACATCCCCCCGGGGGCGCTACAGCCCTTATCGCGGTAATCGGTAGTGCAGAAGTAAATAATACAGGTTATTTTTTTGTTATATCTCCGATTGGGACAGGCGCGATAATCATGCTAATTGCGGCTTTAGTAATCAATAATTTGTCCAGTAACCCGACGAGACATTATCCGAAGTACTGGTTATAAACTCCTAATTTATAAAAGAGGCATAAGGCAATGGTATCCAGGTCTTGAATATTCGTCGGATATATTCAGGACCTGAGGACAAATTTCCATTGACGCCTTAGCTACCGCAATTTTGTGTTTCTAGTAGACGTCATGCTGGGTGTTGTACACAGTGAATTTTCCGGTCGGGGTCACCAGTCGCTGGTCCTTAATAACATGTTTCAGCTTACGCGTTTTGTCATCGACGATGACAATAGCCGACTGCCGGTCTTTGCCATTCCACACTGAAAACCAGACCTCGTCTCCAGCAAAATTGTACTCGGGCTGTACCACGCGCATAGGCCCCTCGCCGATATCTGCCCATTTGGCGACAGGAATCTGTACGTATCCTTTTTCCAGATCATTGATATCGAAAACAGCAATGGATTGTGAGATGCCATGGTCAGGATTCAAAGGCGTATCAACCCATAGATTGCTGGATTTCGGGTGGGTCTTGAGGAACAATGATCCCCCGCCCTGACCGGTCAAGGTCCGAACCACCTGCCATGCCTTGCCGTTGTCCACGTCGGTACTAATTAGGGAGACTGTGGCATCTCCCAGGTGACTGGTCGCCCAGACCGGGCCGAATTTCGGATCGATAAAGTTTGCACCCCTGCCCGGGTGTGGAATCTTACCCACATCGACCAACTTGACGAGCTTCCTGTCTTTGGAGTCAATCACTGCTATCTGGTTCGATTTGTTCGCTGCTGACATGAAGTACCGACGGGTACTTTCCCATCCACCGTCGTGCAGGAATAGCGCAGCATCGATAGTAGTAATTTTGAGATTGTCCAGATCGCTGTAATCAACCAGCTTCACCTTACCGGTCTCCTTTACGTTGATGATGAACTCCGGGTGTTGGTGTGACGCCACGATGGCTGCGACTCGAGGTTCGGGGTGATACTCCGAAGTATCCACAGTTAAGCCGCGTGTAGAAACTATCTTCATGGGTTTGAGCGTGTCTCCATCCATCACCACGAACTGGGGTGGCCAGTAGGCGCCTGCAATAGCGAACTTGTCCTCGTAGCCTTTGTATTTCGAAATCTCTACCGAGCGCGCTTCCAATCCAATCTTGATTTCCGCTACCGTGTCCGGGTTTTTCATCCACAAGTCGATCAGGTTGATTCTTGCATCGCGGCCGATGACGTAGAGATAACGCCCCGATGCGGAGGTGCGCGAGATATGCACCGCATAACCGGTATTGATGATATTGATGAAGTCCTTGTTGTCACCGTTTATCAGCGCGATCTGGCCGGCGTCTCTCAGTGTTACCGAGACGATGTTATTCAGGTTGTAGTCGTTCTCCTTTTTGGTGGGCCTTTTCTCGGGTGGAATGCGTACCACCCAGGTGCCAAGCATTTCTTTTATGCCCCACTCGGGTGGCACCGGTGGTTCAATTTGCAGATACCTCGCCATGAGGTTGATATTCTGGTCGTTTAACAATCCTGACGTGCCCCAGTTGGGCATGCCGGCCGGCGATCCATACTTGATAAATGTCTCCAGGTATGCGGTGCCTACTTTTTGTGTAATATCGGTGGTAAGAGGCTTGCCGGTCGCGCCTTTTCTGAGTACGCCATGGCACCCCGCACAGCGCTGAAAATAGATACCCCTGGCCCGTTCGGATTCCGCCTCGGTGAGTTGAATTTTATCCCTTGGCGCAGACACGGTTGCGGATGCGGATACACCTGAGGCCGCACCCTGGTACATCGCTTCTACAGCAGCCATAATCTTCGCAGCCACGGCCGATATTTCTTCCCTTTCACCGCCTGTAGTAATCGGCCCTCGCGAATCTATCCCCTTGCTGGCAAAAAAAGCCGCGAGATTTTCCACGTCGGCATCACTCATGGAACTCGCCATGGGCGACATGATTGGGTCTTTGCGGCCTCCCGAACGGAAAGCATTGCTTGCTTCATCAGATATTCGGCGCTCTGCCCGGCCAGGTTCGGGTACTTCAGATTCGCACTGACACCCTCCAGGCCATGGCAACTGAAGCATGCGGATGCTCTTAGTTTGCCGGCTTCGATGTCGAAAGTGCAAGCAAAATCACACTTATAAAAAGAAAACCTGCTCTTGAAAAATACATCGCTGCCTCCGCTTATTTTAAATACTTTATATTCTCGGGAGCGACTTCCTTCCGAGGCAGTCAGCGACAAATTGCAATAATTTGCACAGTCTCCTTGAAGTCGACCATTATTTAAGCCCATACAATGCTCTCCTATAGGGTAAAGGTACTTGATATAGGTCAAGTTGAGCTGACCGGCATAATTCGAGGGACACCCATGTACGAACCCACTCCCCCGGGAAACTCCAAAGTGAAATATTAAAATTTTTGCCTCGTCCGAAAAATTAGTGGGTAAAGGCGAGCAGGAGAAAACAGATAAGTATATGATTTCACGTGGCTTTTATTGTATCAAGATCGAGAAATCAATGCTAACGTGTAAACCTGAAAATGATGATGCTCTCGCAAAGCCGCCAAGTACGCAAAGAGATAAATGGTAAATGCTTTATCTATTTGAATATGCAGATAAAATCCTTGGCGTTCTCCGCGCCTTGGCGAGAACCACCTTTGTATTAGCCCATGAATTATCCCGAAGAGCCAAATTTTTTAAAGACGAGCATGATGATAATATTGACGATGCGTGCCACGGAACCTGGCTTCGTGACAACTATGCGATACAGAACAGGCTTATGAATCTTTCTGATTTACTCGCTGACAGATCAGCAAAATTTGGAAGCCGGAATTTCCTGTTTTTCGAACGCCAGCCTGCGCATGGCGAATCTAATAAAATAGATCGGGCTTGTTTTAAACAGACCCTGACTTTTCGAGAATTTGATAACCGCGTAAACCAGGCCTGTCATTATCTTTCCTCTCAGGGTCTGATCCAGGGAGACGTATTTAACCTCCACCTGCCTAATTGCCCCGCTTTTTTAATTCTCTGGTTTGCGGGCGCACGACTCGGTGCGATCGTGATGCCTACCAATGTCCTGGCATCGGCAGAGGAACTAAGTTACCTGCTCGAACATTCCAGTTCAAAAATAGCATTTACGACAACAGAAAATTTGCAAACGCTCAACCAATGCCAGAGCAATATCGATTGCCTGGAAGCGATCATCCTTTGCGACCCCTACTCCGATGATCCCGCTGTTGATTCGTTTGAAGCGCTACTTCAGAAACAGCCGGATACCTGCTGGAGCTGTCCAGCCAACGAGACTGACATGGCAGCCATCATGTACACCTCGGGAACTACTTCAAAACCGAAGGGAGTAATAGTCACTCACGCCAATTATATAACCGCCGGTCAGACTGTTGCCGACGCCATTGAACTGGGTGAGAACGATCGGCATTTTATTGTACTGCCACTTTTCCACGGCAATGCACAATACTACTCCACCATGAGCGCCCTGCTTCGAGGCGCAAGTATCGCCTTGATGGACCGCTTTTCTGCCAGCCAGTATTTCGACAAATGCATCGAGTATGACTGTACCGTGGCTAGCCTGTTTGCAGCCCCGATGCGAATGATACTGGCGCAGGCGGAAAATCCTGATCATCAGAATAATAAATTGAGAATTGTAATTTACGCCCAAAATTTGACCGAGCAACAAATGCATGCGTGGCAACAACGTTTCAATGTATCGCTCAGCCAATTATGGGGAATGACCGAAACTATGGGCCCACCTTTGATGAACCCTTTACGAGGAGAACGACGCAACTGGACCGTGGGTAAGCCTACCGGTGACTATGAAATCGCTTTAGTGGATGAAACAGGCGAAGTAGTGAAAATCGGGAGGGAGGGAGAAATAACCGTGAAAGGAATTCCGGGCAAAACTATCATGTTGGGGTATTTTCATAACCCGGAAGCAACCAGTAACACTCTTCGCGATAACTGGCTCTACACCGGCGATAACGCGATAAAGGATGAAGACGGTTATTTTCGCTTTGTCGATCGCAAGAAAGACATGATCAAGCGATCGGGTGAGAATATATCCGCCGGGGAAGTCGAAGCAGTCGTATTGCAGCATCCGGCGGTATTTGAATGCGCGGTCATTGGACTACCCGACGAATTAAGGGACGAATCAATCGTCGCTGTTGTTGTCCTAAATCAGGACCGTCATGTTTCGGAAACCGATCTGATAGAGTTTTGTGCTGGCAAACTGGCAAAATTCAGAGTACCGCAACAATTTATATTCGAGGAATCGCTTCCGAAAACCTCGGTAGGGAAGATCCAGAAACACCTGATCCGCTACGCCCTGATTGCAGCACATGGATAACAGGGTCGAATCTTAACTTATAGAGGAAAGCAGACCTGAAAAAAGGGCGTTCCATAGTTAGCCTGTATCCAGAGGGGATAGAAGTCATTATTCCCGCGAAGAAGAGCCTTTTTGTCAATTTTTTCCTGGCATTCTGGTTGATGGCCTGGGCATACGGTGAAGTGGTAATTATTAACAGGTTTTTAAACAGCGATGGTCAAACCCCGGACGCCTTTTTTGTATTTTTTGCCTGTGGCTGGAGCCTCAGTGGAATGCTCGCAATATTTATATGGCTGTGGAACAACAAAGGACGTGAAATTATAAGAATTAGTGAAAGTGAGTTGAAGCGCTCCAGGGAATATGTATGGTTCTCAAGGTCGAAGATTTACCAGACAAAACATATCAGGAATCTACGTGTCAGCGACTTTTCTCCATCGTCGATTGAAATGGGCGGTGGCATTGAGTACTGGGGGCTGTCGGGAGGTTCTATTACCTTTGACTATGAGCCAGGCATGGCGAAAATCGGATTGGGCATAGACGAAGCCGAAGCCGGGCATATTATCGAGGTTATTAAGACCCACTATGAAAAATTTGACTCTTCTCCAGATTGAGTCAGTGATTCCTGTAGAGTCGAATTTATTCGGTCGCGTTTCAACAATTTGCCATCCAGATACCGCCCCAATGCGTCGTAGGACAGGGTGACCTCCTACAATCTTTGGCCGAATGAATTCGGCCCTACGGGCATAATCTACCGACTCGATTAGGGGAGCCCATATTAATTATTGAATAGGCAGGCTTGCCCTACTGATACTCGATGTAGTAATCGCCCTTATCCAGGTACTTCTCCAGCGATAACAGGCACTGCTCCGAAGGTATCACTGACCACTGACCGTTGGTCTTGAGTTCATACTGGTAATCGTCGTGTTGAAGATGGAAAACCACCGGCATCGCATTTTGTGAGCGATAGCCGTCGAGATCGCTGATTAATATCTCAACCTTTGACGAAGCGTTTCTATTCAAATTAATATGTAACGCCCTGGCATGTTCGAATCGATAATTTTCCAGCAGTTGCACGTTGGCAGCTCGTATCTTGATGCCGTTGTTAAAATCATCGTAGGCTATTCCGCCATCGACTACCCAGATCAGGTCTTTTTGCACAATATCTTCGATTTTCTGGAGCATTTTCGGGGGAACGCGCACATCGATTCGACCGCTTCGATCATCGAGCGTGACGAAAACCTCGCGACCGTTGAATCCATTTTTGCTGCGAATGTCGACCACCAGTCCGCATACCCGGGTTTGCTGTTCTTTCTGCCGATACTTGTTGCTCGAAGGCACGCCTGTATTTAGTTTATCCAGCCAATGAGCGAGATTGGTGGGCGCAATTTGTTGAATTTCGTTTTCGACCATTAACAAAGGATGCCCGGTGAGGAACAATCCCAGCGCTTCCTTCTCTTGTATCAGGCGATGCTTTTCATTCCAGGCTTCACAATCCGGCAACGGCTTGACGGCTTCGACAGTTGTGATCGCTGCAAACATATCGGTCATACCCGCATCGAGGTTATTCTGCTGTTGTTCTGCTGACTGCAAGGCATAAGGCAGGTGGGCCATGAGTGCCGCACGATTGTCCGAAAAACAATCCATCGCCCCTGCCTTGATTAATGCCTCGATTACCTTTCGGTTGGAGCGCGACGAATCAACGCGCTCACAAAAATCATCCAGCGACTGATACGCCTGACCTTTTCGGCAGTCGATAATGGTTTCAATTACTGCCTGCCCGACGCCTTTGATCGCGCCAAGCCCATAAAACACCACACCGTCCTCTCCGGGTGTAAACTGGTAATCAGACTGGTTGATATCGGGTGGTAATATGGTGAGCTGCATTTCACGACATTCGTCGATCAGGGTGACTATTTTGTCGGTATTATCGAGGTCCGCGGATAATACCGCTGCCATAAATTCAGCCGGGTAATGCGTTTTTAGCCATGCGGTCTGATAGGAAACCAGTGCATAGGCGGCAGAGTGAGATTTGTTAAAACCGTAACCGGCAAATTTTTCCATCAAGTCGAAAATATAGGTCGCATTGTCTCGATCAACATTATTCTCGACTGCACCCTCGATAAATATCGCCCGCTGTTTCTCCATCTCCTCGGGCTTTTTCTTACCCATGGCACGACGCAGCATGTCAGCACCGCCGAGCGTGTAGCCAGCCAGCACCTGTGCAATCTGCATCACTTGTTCCTGGTAGAGGATGACACCGTAGGTTGGTTTCAATATGGGTTCCAGTGCCGGGTGTGGATATTCGACTTTTGAGCGGCCGTGCTTACGGTTGATAAAATCGTCTACCATACCCGACTGCAATGGACCGGGTCTGAACAATGCCACCAATGCGATTATTTCTTCGAAGGTATCCGGTACTAAACGCCGAATCAGGTCTTTCATGCCACGCGATTCGAGCTGGAACACCGCGGTAGTCTGGTAAGCCTGCAGTAGTTTAAATGTTGCCGTGTCGTTGAGCGGAATTCGCTCGATCTCGAGTGTTTGCGAAGGACTTCTTGCGTTGATCGATTTAACCGTCCAGTCAATAATGGTCAGTGTTCGCAAGCCGAGGAAGTCAAATTTCACCAGGCCGATTGCTTCGACATCATCCTTATCAAACTGTGACACCAGACCCGCGCCACCCTGCTCACAATATATCGGAGTAAAGTCAGTCAGATCACTCGGTGAAATAACCACACCACCCGCATGTTTACCGACGTTTCGGGTTAGGCCCTCGAGTGACATAGCCATGTCGATTAACATCGTCACTTCTTCATCCTGCTCGTATAATTCTCGCAGCGTTTCTTCCTGACCGAGTGCTTTATCCAACGTGATGCCGAGCTCGAATGGAACCAGCTTCGCAATCCGGTCGACAAATCCATAGGGGTGCGACATCACTCGTCCTACGTCTCGAATCACCGCCTTTGCCGCCATCGTGCCATAGGTAATAATCTGCGATACCTGGCTTCGACCATAATGATCGGCAACGTATTCGATCACTTCGTCGCGCCTGTCCATGCAGAAATCGATATCAAAGTCGGGCATCGAGACACGTTCTGGATTCAGGAATCGTTCGAATAGCAGTTCGTATTCGAGCGGGTCGAGATCGGTAATATAGAGTGCGTACGCCACCAGCGAACCCGCACCCGAGCCCCGCCCGGGGCCTACCGGAATATCGTGTTTTTTGGCCCAGTCGATGAAGTCCATGACGATCAAAAAGTAACCCGGAAATCCCATCTGGATAATGACATCGAGTTCGAGCTCAAGTCGCTCGAAATAGATTTCCCGCTCTATCGACTCAGCTTCCGCACATTGCTCCTGCAGAAATGCCAGGCGTTTTTCCAGCCCCTGCCGCGAAACGTGACGAAAAAAGCTATCGGTAGTATGGCCTTCGGGTACCGGATATTCGGGTAGATAATTCTCACCCAGTCGCAATTTGACGTTACAGGCTTTGGCAATATTAACCGTGTTTTCAATGGCTTCAGGAATATCAGCGAATAACTCGAGCATTTCATCGTTGCTGCGCAAATACTGTTGCGGCGAATAGCTTTTTGGACGCCGCTCGTCCTGCAAGGTGAACCCCGTACAGATGCAGACACGAACTTCGTGGGCCTCGAAATCGGTGGCATCAACGAACCGTACATCGTTGGTTGCCACCACCGGTACCTGGAACCGCGTCGAATATTCTATCGCCGCATGAATATAGTCTTCTTCGTAAGGGCGGCCGGTACGTTGTAACTCAAGGAAAAAACGATTCTCGAATACCGCGATCCACTGTTTTAAACATTTGCTTGCAAGCGCTGTATTGTGCATTTTCAACGCCTGACCAATATCACCATCGAGACAGGCCGAGAGTGCAATTAACCCATCCGATGCGTGTTTCAGCCATTCGATATTAATCGTCGGCCGGTCGGCTAGCTGACCTTCCAGGTAAGAGCGCGACACCAGGCGCTTGAGATTCAGGTAGCCGGTATCATCCTGACATAACAAAACCAGGCGACTGAGTGAATCCTTACGCTCAGGGTGATGAATCCAGACATCAGCACCAAAAATTGGCTTTACGCCACTGGCAGTCGCAGCTTTAAACATTTTAACCATCGCGAACAGATTTGACTGGTCGGTGAGCGCGATTGCCCCCATGCCCCGGTTTCGGGTTTCGGCTATCAGGGGTTTGAGTCGTAAGGTGCTATCGAGCAGCGAATACTCGGAGTGCAGATGCAAATGGACAAACTGGTTTGCCATCTATATCAACTCTCGAACCGGCCTGAAGCTGATGCGATGCACTGGCGAGACCCCATATTGCTTTAGCAATGAACGGTGTAACTGTGTCGGATAACCCTTGTGCTGGGCAAATCGGTATTGCGGGTATTGCCGGTCGAGCTCCAACATCTGGCGGTCCCGATGTTGTTTCGCCAGTATTGAAGCCGCGGAAATACAGGGTTCGTAAAGGTCACCCTTAACCATAGCGCGCATTTGTAAACCTGGAATATCCGGTACTTGATTGCCATCGATCAGTGCCTGGTCCGGTACCGGACTCAATTGTAGAATCGCCCTTTTCATTGCCAGTAAACTTGCCTGCAAAATATTTATTTGATCGATTTCGGTGCAACTGGCTTCACCGATTGCCCAGGCAATTGCATTTTGTTTAATCTGCGTTTCGAGTAAACCTCGTTTTACCGCGGAAAGCTTTTTCGAATCGGTAAGCCCGGGAATGGAATGAGAGTTGTCCAGTATCACCGCGGCGGCAACCACCGAACCGGCTAGCGGCCCTCTTCCAGCCTCGTCAACACCGGCAACCAACTTCGCATTTGTCGAATTATCCATATATAATGTGGCGTATAAATGTTATCAATTTAGCTATGTCCCAGGTACTCAAAGTTGCTGTTATCGGTGTTGGCCATTTAGGAAAATGGCATGCTGACAAGTATGCTGCCTCACCCGATTGCAAATTGCTAGCAGTGGTCGACAACAATCTCCGGGGTGCCGAGCAAATCGCCCAAAAACATGGGATTCAGGCTTATAGCGACTACCATAATATTCTTTCCCAGGTCGATGCGGTCAGCCTCGCTGTCCCAACCAGCCTGCATTATAAAATTGCGCGCGATATTCTGGAAGCAGGAATTCATTGTTTGATCGAAAAACCGATCACCGAAACGGTCGAGGAGGCATCGACACTGATCGAAATAGCACGACAAAATCATCTCGTACTACAGATCGGACACATAGTACGATTTAACCGTTTGATGATGGATATTGACGAATTGCTGCAGGCGCCAAGGTTTATCGAATCCACGCGGCTTGCGCCTTTTACCTCGAGGGCAACCGATGTCAGTGTAATTTTTGACTTAATGATTCATGATATCGACATCATCCTCGATCTGATTGACAGTCCTGTTCAGCATATTTCCGCCAGTGGAATGTCAGTATTGTCAGATACCATCGATATAGCCAATGCGCGTATTGAATTCGAGAATCACTGTGTTGCGAATATCACTGCGAGTCGAATCAGCCGGAAACGTGAGCAAAAACTACGAATATTCCAAAAAAACGCGTACATTTGCGCCGATCTCCAACATAAGATTTTGTCGATTAGCCATAAGGGGGAAACCGCTAACGAAGCCGAATTCAAGGATATCACGCATGAAGAACGCCGCTATGATGACAATGACGCGTTGAACCTCGAAATACTGGATTTTATCACTGCAATCAAAACTGGTAGACGCCCAAAGGTAAGCGGCGAAGATGGTAAACGGGCACTGGAAACAGCTATTGAGATAACAGCTCAAATCAAGGCAGCACTATGAACATGCCCATGGTTGACCTAAAGGCTCAATATGCAAATCTAAAATCCGAAATTAACCCGGCACTGCTGCAAGCCCTGTCTGAGTCGAATTTTATACTCGGCCCGAATGTCCTGGCGTTTGAGCAGGAAGTGGCCGACTACCTCGGGGTCAAGCACGCTCTTGGATGCGCGTCTGGCACCGATGCATTACACCTGGCTTTGCTAGCTGCAGGAATCAGGGCTGGCGATGAAATCATTACCACAGCATTCACGTTTATCGCCACTGCCGAAGCGATTCGATATATCGGCGCAAGCCCGGTGTTTGTCGATATCAAGGCCGATACTATGAATATCGACCCACAGAAAGTGCAAGCCGCCATTACCGAAAAAACCCGGGCAATACTTCCTGTACATCTGTTTGGCCAGGCCGCAGACATGGATGATTTAAAGGCAATCGCGGAGAAGCATGACTTGCTGATCGTGGAAGACTGTGCGCAATCTTTTGGCAGCCGATACCACGGACACATGACCGGCACCATTGGTCAGGCGGGTGCGTTCAGTTTTTATCCAAGTAAGAATCTAGCCTGCTATGGCGACGGCGGTCTGATATCCACCAATGACGATGAAATCGCACAGAAAGTTCAAATTTATCGCAATCACGGTAGCAGTCACGAATACCAACACGATATAATTGGTTACAACAGTAGACTGGATGAATTGCAGGCGGTGATATTGCGTACCAAACTGAAACATATCGATGAGTTCAATCAAAATCGCTTACGAGTGGCGCAGACTTACAATCGACTGCTTGCAGATACCGAACTCGAACTTCCAGCGATTCCTGATGACCGGGATCACGTGTTCCATCAATACACATTATTAACTGACAATCGTGACCAGCTCCGAGACTCGGTGATCTCGCAACAAATTGCCTGCGCGGTTTATTACCCTATTCCACTGCATCGGCAAAAGGCGCTTGCCGATACCAAAACAACGGAACTGCCAGTTACAGATGCTGTTTGCCAACGTTGCCTGTCGTTCCCGATCTTTCCCGAGATGACCGATCATCAAGTTCAAACTGTTTGTACAGCGATATTAAACGCCTGATGGCCGCTCCGCATGTGATGATACTGGCCGGCGAGGCCTCCGGCGATGCTCATGCCGCTGAATTCGTCGGGCATATAAAACAATTAAGCCCGGAGATTTACATCAGCGGCATGGGCACTACCGAAATGAAAAAAGCTGGTGTCGATGTATTTTTTGATTCGTCGGTGATCGCCGTCATGGGCCTGGTGGAAGTGTTAAAACACTGGGGCGCGATTAAGCGCGCGATGAAGATTGTCAGGCGTCAGCTCGAACAGACGCGTCCCGATCTACTGGTGTTAGTCGACTATCCTGAATTCAACTTGAAAATGGCACGCCATGCCCGGGAAATCGGCATTAAGGTTCTATTTTATATCAGTCCCACGGTATGGGCCTGGCGTCCTAAGCGTATCCATAAAATTGGTCGTTTGATCGATCACATGGCGGTAATTTTAAAATTTGAAAAGGCGTATTACGAGCGCGCAAATATCCCGGTTAGTTTTGTCGGCCACCCTTTAGTTGACAAGGTTATAAGCACTCGCTCGAGTGATGAGGTCCGCCAACAGTTGGGGCTGGATCGAAATGTACCGGTGATTGGTCTGTTCCCCGGAAGCCGTAACAGCGAGATTGAGCAACTCCTGCCCTTGATGCTTGAAACAGCAAAGCAGATGTTCCGGGGCAAACCAGAGCTGCGTTTTGTTCTTCCGGTCGCCGCGGCATTGGACTTTGATGCTATAAAACGACAATGCGACCAGTCACAGCTCGATATTGTATTAACCCGGAATGATATCTACGACTTGATCACCTGCTGTGACGGCATTATTTCCTGCTCCGGCACGGTAACCCTCGAAATAGCATTGCTCGGCGTACCGATGTGTATTGTCTATAAAATGTCGTCGTTGACCTACGCCATCATGAGCCGTTTGGTTACAATTCCCCACGTGGGACTGGTCAATATCGTAGCTAGTAAACTTGTAGTGCGGGAATTCCTGCAAAACGATGCGACAGCCGAAAACATTAGCCGCGAGATGTTGAAAATTATCGATGAGCGGAATTATCGCCAACAAATAAAAAAGGACTTGCTGATAGTGCGCGAAAATCTGGGCGAAGGTGATGGCTCAGGCAAGATGGCAAGGCTTGTGTTATCGTTTCTAGCAAAATAATAATTATTCAATAAACGGGTTATTATCAACCCGAAAGTTACAAACCGAAAAACTTCATTAAATTAAATCGTTACTGGAGCAGTAATAATGAGTGTCAGCAGAGCACAGTCTGAAGGTATTACCATGAGTGGAGGTGGCCTTTATTCGCTCGCGACCATGACTATTACGATACCTATAAAACCATGGTTCGGGAAAATCCTGATGGCCACGGCATGGACTACGTGCACGCCTACATGGTGATATCAAAAGTACATTAATTTAAAAGGCCGAATGAATTCGGCCCTACAATTATTCCGGCGTAAGCGGGAATAACGATAATTTACTAGTCGTTTTCCACCAGCCCTTTTTCCACAGGATAGGCCGCATTTATCCAGTTTGGCATGCCGCTATGGCTAATACAAACCAGGTTATCCAGGCCTTGCATGTTGAGGTTGGTAAACGCGGTTTGTGCACGACGCCCTGAGCGACAGTAAATAAACACCTGCTGGTATTGATTCAATAAATCGATTTGCTCGTTTTCGGTGCCAAGTGGGATGTTGCGACTGCCTGGGACATGCGCTTTGGCAAACTCTTCCGGGGTTCGGTTATCCACAATCAAACTTTGCTGCGGTAGTGACTGCCAGACTTCGTGCAAGCTATTCATGTCAAAATCATGCAACAGATAACGATGCGGGTCGAAATTAATCCCACAGCTCATATTTGCGGGGAC
>Ga0255049_10001333_pt1 | contig 13693 bp, 10 predicted proteins | sample JV7_2_3_MG_FD_183615 | JGI IMG/M metagenome (GOLD analysis project Ga0255049, IMG submission 183615) | Seawater microbial communities from Jervis Inlet, British Columbia, Canada - JV7_2_3 | ecosystem: Environmental > Aquatic > Marine > Inlet | place: Canada: British Columbia | collected 2016-10-06
TCCGGTGCCGATTCAGATCGTCGATGCGGGCGACCGTATCCTGATTCGCGTAGAGGAGCACGATGTCGAGCGCGTCGTTCACCTCGGCGCTGACGCGGCGGCGCGGGACGTTCCAGCCTCGCCGCTCGGACACTCGGTAGGGCGCTGGGAGGGCGACACGCTGATTGTAACGACCGATTCTATCGACTGGCCCTACTTCGACCCCTACGGCACGCCGCAGTCGAATCAGATGCGTTACATCGAGACGTTCGCGATAGCAGAGGATGGCGGCCGGCTGAACTATACGTTTACGGCAATCGATCCCGTGATGTTTTCGGAGCCCGTCGTCATCGAGTGGCCACGCTCATGGACGCCGGGCGTTGAGCTTCAGGTGTTCGACTGCATCGCGGACTGGGAGAGCACGGCCGGTTGATCTGCCGCCGATGGAGAACAAATGATGCGGTTGTTCGACAAGCTGGCGCTGCTTCTACCTCTCGTATGTGTACCGATGCTGGCGGCTGGGCATCATTCCAACGCGGAGTGGGATCCCAGCGTCAAGCTGGAATTCGAAGGGGAGGTCGTCAACGTTACGTGGCGAAATCCGCACGTCCGTTTTACGGTCAGTGTTCGAGACGACACCGGAGAGGAGGCGGCCTGGAATTTGAACGGTAACGCGGTGAGTCACCTGATCCGCCAGGGCGTCGATGAGGCGCCCATCGAAGTCGGTGACGTCATTCGTTTTATCGGCTCGCCGTCAACGCGTCGCGCCAACAACATGAACGTCGACAGCATCCTGGTGCCGGGAAATCGGGAGGTGATGCTCCGGCACGTCGATCGACATTGGCCACAGGCTGAGCTCCTCGGCAATGGCAAGGGGGATTCCTGGGGCCAGGAGGAAAATGCGAACGCGGAACCGAACGGATTCTTTACCGTCTGGAGGTCCGTGAGGGGTAGCGGTGGCCAGGATCCACTCTCGCTGACGCCCGACGCCGAGACCATCGAGGCAAGGTGGGACGTCGCCGACAACTGGGTCGTTAGATGCGAGCCGCGCGGTATGCCCGCAACGATGGGTGGCCCCTATCCCAGAGAATTTATTCAGGAAGACGACAGGATTATTTTTAAAAACGAGGAGTTCGATGCCGTGCGCGTCTTCCATATGTCGGACGACATCGATCCCGAGACCCAGCCCGCGACGCCGATGGGATTTTCGGTCGGTCGCTGGGAAGGTGAGCATACGCTGGTCGTGGAGACGAGCCGTGTGTCCTTTTCCTGGTACAACACCACGGGCGTACCGCAGACCGAGGACGTCTCGATGGTTGAGCGATTTACTCTGAGCGACGATGAGCTGCGGCTCCACCATGAGATTACGGTAACGGATCCGGTGACGTTCACGACGCCCGCCAGAAGAACGTCGGAGTGGGTCGCGGTTCCCGGAATCGAGGTCCGGCCCTACGAGATCGACTGCGCTTTCAATCCCTGGATTCCGGCGGGATGATCGACAGTCGACCGTTTGGAGGCACAACAGGAGCAGCTCGTGATTAAACCCGTAGTTATTTTTTTCGGGACGCTACTGGCAACGGCGGGGTCCGTTCAGGCGCATCACTCCTATGCCGCATTTTTTCAAGTCGATGAGCGGATCCGGCTGGAGGGTGTCGTCGAGCAGTTCCTGGCGCAGAATCCACACGGCTATATCGTTTTCAACGTCGATAACGAAGCTGGTGAGTCGGAACAGTGGCGGGCCGAAATGCCCGGTTGGGTTGGATTGGGCCGCGGTCGTGGATGGACGGCCGAGGATCTTCAACCCGGTGACCCGATCACGATCGTCGGGGCGCCGGCGAGTACGGGCGACGCAACGCTCATTCGCGCCGACGACATCGTTATGCCGGACGGTTGGACGCGACATTTGTTCAACGATCCGGCGACCGGCCGGCGTCGGGACGCAACACCACCTTCTGGCGCGGCGGCTAGTCTGCCGGCCGCTCCGCCACCATTTTATCCGCCGCCCCGGACCGATGGTGAGTGGCCCGGGCTGGACGTGATCTGGGGTCCGAACAGCGGCACAAGCGACGATCCACGCGACATTGCGGCTCCGGGCGTGAGGTACGACGGCGAAGTTCTGACGGAGGCCGCGCGCCGTGCCCTGGCGGCTCGTGTCCAGGCAGACGACCCCGGCTTGCGCTGCATTAAGCCGACGCTTCTGGTGTCGATGATCAGCCCGAATCCGGTTCGGTTCAGCAACGACGGTGAGCACATCAGACTGGAAGCTGAGCGCTGGGATACGGTGCGCACGATCTACATGGACGATCGGTCGCCTCCGGTTGGAACGCCTCACACGATCAACGGCTATTCCGTCGGCCGATTCGAGGGCGACGTGTTGGTCATCGAGACTACCCACATTACCGCGGGCTGGCAGTTGCCCGGCCGCGGCCCGCCACACAGCGATGCGCTCGAAGTGACGGAACACTATCGTGTGATGGATGACGGGCGTCTCGAGGTGACTTACGTGATTGCGGATCCTGCGACATTGACGGAGCCGGTGAGCTGGCAGCGATTCAATCGGCCCGCGGATCTGCAGATCCTGAATGCGTACAACTGTCAGCCTTCTCCCGGCAGCGGCTATTCCTGGGAGAAGAACTAGAACGGAGTATTTCTTTAGAGGTATTGCAGGTATGAAATCATTACTAATGTCGTTAGTCGCCGGCGGGGTGCTCACGTCGGCATCCGGTTACGGCGCGGACCGTCCCAACGTCGTCTTCATGCAGTCCGACGATCAGTCCTGGTACGGATTGTCGGTGCAGATGCATCCGGACCTGCCAAACTCGAAGAGCGACTTTTACCAGACGCCTCGGCTCGAGGAGATGGCCGGCCAGGGCATGCGATTCTCGGCGGCTTATGCGCCCGCGACGGTGTGTTCGCCCACGCGAATGAGCATGCAGAGCGGTATGACGCCCGCGAAGAATCATTGGACGAAGGCGCATCCCATCGCAACCGCCGAGAGCAACTACCCGTTGATCCCCGAGCAACACCACAAGTCGATCCGGGAAGACGTCGTCACGATCGGCGAGGTATTACAGGAGGCGGGTTACACGACAGCCCACTACGGTAAGTGGCATCTCGACGGCGGTGGCCCGGCCCTGCATGGGTACGATGAGAGTGACGGCAATACCAGTAACGCCGAGGCAGACCCGCTCGACGATCCCGAGAATCCCCTGGATGTCATCGGCATGTCTGAGCGCGCGTTGGACTTCATGCGTCGAGCCGACGAGGCCGGTGAGCCATTCTTCGTCCACATTTCTTACTACCCGCTGCACCGGCAATTCAACGCCGCGCCGGCCACCAAGGCGCGAGCCGAAGCGCGGCCGGACGGTCGGATTCATTCGGATGTCGAGCTGGCGGCCGTCACCGAGAATCTCGACACCGGTGTCGGCGTGATCATGGACGGCCTGGACCACCTGGGACTCAGCGACAACACGTATCTCATCTACATGGGTGACAACGGCCATCGCCCCGGCGATGACAACGTCAGGACCAACGATCCCTATACGCCTGCGCCGCTCTTCGGCGCGAAGGGCAATGTCTCGGAAGGGGGCATACGTGTGCCCTTTATCATCAGAGGGCCCGGTATCGAAGCTAACTCCTGGTCGCATGTGCCCATCGCGGGGTGGGATCTGTTCCCGACTTATGCGGAGTGGGCGGAGATCGATACGGCTGATCTGCCGGCGGGCATCGAGGGCGGCAGTATCGCCGCGGTACTCGAGGAGGGCGGCAGTGGTGAAATTCAGCGGTCGATCCCGGGGTTGGTATTCCACTTCCCGCACTACCAGGCCGGCACGCCGCAGTCCGCGATCAGGGTAGGTGACTACAAACTGATCAAGTATTTTGAAAGCAATGAAACCGTGCTCTTCGATATCGCCAACGATATCGGCGAACGACACAATCTTGCAGCGAAGATGCCGGGGAAAGCCGCGGAGCTCGAAGCGCTGCTCGATGAATACCTGCAGTCAGTAGACGCCGACATGCCCGTCCCCAATCCGGATTACGATCCCGCTAAGGAATCCTGGGTGGGATCGAGAAACTACGACATGTCGATCGATCCGCGGTGGGTGTATTTCTCGGAGAGTGAACGGTAATTTTCGCGTCTACTGCTCGCGGGCGTCGGGTTCGTTGTGCTCAGGTAGCCACGCGGCGAGTTCGGCCTTAACGTGCTCTAACGCCGGGTCGTCGGCTCGGTTTGTCCACTCGTTCGGGTCAGTCTGGATGTCGTAGAGTTCCTCGGAGCCGTCCGAGTAGGTGATGTAACGATATCGATGGCCTGTGACCGCATGGTTGCGGTACCCGAACGTCGTTACCACCGCGTCCCGTTCCCAGGGCGCCCGCGGATTCTTGAGCAACGGAACGAGGCTATCGCCTTCCACGTGAGTCGGCGTTTCGAGACCCGCGAGTTCGGTGAGCGTCGGGTAGAGATCCATGAGCGAAACGGGGACGTCGCTGCGGCTGCCGGGCTGCGTGACGCCCGGTGCGACAACGATCAGCGGGACGTGAGTCGAGTCACGCCACAGCGTATGTTTTCTCCAGCGGGCCTTCTCGCCGAGATGCCAACCGTGATCCGACCAGAGAATGATAATGGTGTTGTCGGCGCGTCCGCTTTGTTCCAAGGTGTCGAGTAACTGGCCCAACATCGCATCGGCGAAGCTGATGCTCGCCAGATAAGCTTGAACGCCTTCCTTCCAGGCTCCGGCCTCGAGTACCCACTTGTGGAGTTCCATGGGCAGCAGGTCGCCGGTCTGGCCTTGCGCTTGAGCAATCTCGGAGATGTCATCGATGTCGTTCTCGATAGTCGCCGGGAGTCTGATGTCATCCAGTGGATGCAGATCGAAGTATTTTTGGGGCAGGTACCAGGGCAGGTGAGGGCGGTAAATTCCTACGGCATTGAATCGCGGGCTGCCGGTTTCAGCCAGCAGTTGTTGCTCGGACCAGGCAACGACCTGCCCGTCGCCCATCGCTCTATCGTCGGCGGCCACGGTCCCCCAGTCGAAATTCACGGATTGAGGATTGCCATTGGCCGGGCGCACGTGCGGGCGTATTTCGTCCGGCACCTGTCGTCCTAGGGACGGATAAAACGCGTCCCAGGCCGTCGTGTCGTTAAATCCGAAGTAGCTGTTCGGGTTGAATGTGCCGGCGTGGAAGAGTTTGCCAGCGCCGTAGGTCCGGTAGCCGGAATCTCGAAAGAATCTCGGTAGTGTCTGGATGTCCTGGAAGATTTCAAGTGTGCGCCAATCCGGTGCGTTCTGATAGACGCCGGACGTGGACGGTCGCAGGCCGCTCATGAGGGCGGTCCGCGACGGGTTGCAGAGCGGCGCCGCAGTGTGCGTATTCGTAAACAACATTCCGCGCGCGGCGAGAGCGTCAATATTCGGTGTTCGAGCTTGAGGGTGTCCGCCGAGAACGCCGACCCAGTCATTCAGGTCGTCAATCGCGATGAAGAGTACATCCGGGCGCTCATCTGGTTGCCCAAACACCGACACTGGAGCTACTAACAGCGTTAAGACAATTGCTGCCGGCAGGTTTCTCATTGTCGGTTCCGATGGCCCGGTTAGTCCAGCCAGCCGAGATCTGTTACGAACTGCAGCAGCCGCTCGCTCACGGCGGCCTTGGCGCCGTCCTCCTGAAAGCGGTGTTCGACACCCTCGACCATGATCAGCGTCGAATCGACTCCGGCGGCGAGCAGTGCGTCGTGATAGGCCTCCGACACAGCAGGTGCCACGAGCGTGTCAGCGTCGCCCTGGATGATCAATGTTGGCGGTCCGCGACGGTCAATGTGTTGCCGTGGCGCGTAGTCCGTTATATCAGCCCCGGACGGTAGAAATTCGCCCGCGGTCTCTGCAGTCGCCGGATAGGGAGCCATTAACGCGAGAGCGTTGGGTCGTGGACTCGCCCTGGTGTAGTCGTCCGCTTCATCGAAGCTTCTGAGCATGACGGTAGATGCGGCCAGGTGCCCACCGGCCGAGTGCCCTAAGGCGATGATCTTGCCAGGGTCGACGCCGAGTCTGCGCGCTCGTTCGCGGGTCCAGCGAACCGCCGCGGCCGCATCCTTGATGGTCTCATCGAGCGTAACGGTATTCGTCAGGCGATACTCCACCGCAAGCGTGACGATGCCGTGCTCGGCGAGAGCCTCGCCATAGATGAACCCGGACTCGGGAGAACCGCCGCGCCATCCACCACCATGAAAATAGACGACGGCAGGTACACGATCGCTGACCGCATGTCCGTCGGGACTCACGATGTGCATCTGCAGGTCCCGGTCGCCGACCGTCTTGTAGGTATCAGTGCTGTGTTCGGCAGCACCGGCGGTGACTGCAAAGAGACAAGTCAGTGAGGCGGCCAGTGTTCTCATTGGGATGCCCTTATATAAGGAGTGCGGCGATTCGGTACTTCAGCGCTCAGAAGCATAACTCAATTTACCGGACCGGTCCGGGTGGGCATACCCGATAGCAACAGTGTGGATGCGAAATGCATGGCCGGTAACGCGCCGGACGCATCATCGCTTCAGTTAGAATGGACCAACTCGTTTTTCACTCTGAGGTCGCTTAACGATGCGTGGGTTTGTCGTTTTCCTAGTACTGCTTCCCGTATTCGGGGCCGCCGTGCAGGCACAGGAGCCGCCCGATGTCCTGTTTATCTCCGTCGACGATCTCAACGACTGGGTCGGTGTTCTCGGTGGGCATCCGCAGGCGCTAACCCCCAATATCGACGCACTGGCTGATCGCGGCATTCTCTTTACGAATGCTCACTCACCCGCCGCGTTGTGCAACCCGGCACGGACTTCCGTGATGCTCGGCTTGCTGCCGTCAACGACCGGGATCTACGGAAACTACCCGAGTTGGATGGAGATCGACCACCTTGCGGCGTTACCGAACCTGCCGCGGTACCTGCGCGAGAATGGCTACGATACCTATGGCGCGGGCAAACTGTTTCATGGGCATACGTTCTCTCCATCCGGTTTCCTGGGTTACAACGATCCTTCGGCCTGGGACGCGTACTATCCCTCTTTGACGCGGCAGCTCCCCGACGAGATTCGTCCCCATATCATCCCGGCCAACGGTAATCCTCTCTCGCCCTATTTCGATTGGTCTGCTGTTGTCGCTGATGACAGAGCCATGGCTGATGGGCAGGTCGCGGCCTGGACGGAGGAACGAATAATTGCGTCGGGCAACGGCCCGCGGTTTGTCGCAGCGGGGATCTACCGGCCGCACCTGCCCTGGTATGTTCCGCAGAAATATCTGGACATGTATCCGCTGGAAAAAATCGTGCTTCCGGAGGTCCCAGCCGACGACCTCGATGATGTGCCGTTGATCGGCCAGCAGTTCCTGGCAGGAATATCGATGGACCCAACGGAACTGCATCGGTGGGTAGTCGATGAAGGTAAGTGGGAGGAGGGCGTTCAGGCTTATCTCGCGAGTATCACGTTTGCCGACGCAATGGTTGGGCAGTTGCTCGACGCGTTGGAGCGAACGGGGCGGGCCGATGACACCATTATCGTTCTATGGTCGGATCACGGCTGGCACTTGGGAGAGAAGCATCGCTGGCGCAAACAGACACTGTGGGAGGAATCCACGCGCGTGCCGTTGATCATCGTGGCTCCGGGCGTGACGACGCCGGGGGCTCGTAGTGCACGTGCGGTGTCGCTCATCGATATCCTCCCGACGCTCCTGGAGTTGACGGGTGTCGACGCGCTTAGCGATCTTGACGGCGTGAGCCTGATGCCTTTGCTTAAAGAACCGGATGCCCCCTGGGACCGTGCGGCAGTGTCTACGTACGAGCAGGGCAACCATGCCGTGAGGAGCGAGCGCTACCGTTACATTCGCTACTACGACGGCAGTGAGGAGCTGTACGATCACGATCAGGATCCGGGCGAGTGGACCAACTTGGCCCAAGATCTGGCCTACGCTACCGTGAAGGCCGAGCTGGCGAAATGGCTGCCGGATGAAGACGCGCCGGACGCGATTCTTCTCCAGTGAGCGACGCTGGCAGACCTCGAACCTTCGGGATGGCAGCCGCCGGGGTTGACGATAGCCCCAGATGAGTTCCTTCGGGGACGCGCAGGTCCCGCCAGCCCTGGCCTGGCCCGCGGGTGAGAGAGTTTATACTTCGACAGGCAAATATCGGGGGTGGCTGGAGTGTTAGACATTATAACGGTAGATTATGAACCTATAGAAAAATAACATGCGACTGATTCAATCTATATGAGAATTCGCCCACTCTTGGGGTTCTTCGCGTTAGTGTTGGGGAGCTCCAGCGTACTGTTAGCCAGCGACGTCCACGTGCAACTGAGACGTATTGCCATCGGCTCGAACCCGGCAGGCACCAATTATTTCGTTGTTGCCGGCGGGATCGCAAAACTCTTACAGGAGGAGGCCCAGATTCCAGTCACTGTCCGGCCTTTCTCCGGATCGTCCGTTTACATTCCCATGCTCCAGCGCGGTGAGATCGCACTTGGAATAAACACGCAGCTGGACACGTATGTCGCCTATTCAGGACTCGAGCCTTATCCGGCTTCCATGACGAATCTGCGCCTCCTGATAAAGTTGATGCCGATCCTGGATAACTACCTGGTCCGAGCGGACTCCGATGTGCGGACGATTGCTGATCTGCGAGGACGGCGGGTTATTACTGCTGTACGATCCAACGTGGTACTGGAACGCTGGCATCTGGCGCTCCTCGCCACCGGTGGCCTCGCGCCCGGCGACGTGGAAGACGTTAGTGTGGGCAATCTTCCCGGTGCTATACGTATGCTCACGGAAGGGCGTGTCGATGCGGCATCGACTGGACTCTACTCGGCGTTGGCGCTACAGGCGAACTCTACGATTCGCGGCGGCGTTCGGTTCATCGGCTTGGGTAGAGAGGAGTCGGCTTTGTTTGATTCGGTCCCTGTCGCAAAGGTCGATCTCGTCGAGCCCAAATCAGTCTCTGTGGGAATACGAGAGCCAACCCGTCTGGCGAGATTCGAATCCTATCTGAACACCGGTTCCCACATCTCCGACGAGGACGCTTACCGGTTGGTGAAGATTCTTCACGAGCAGTGGGAATCTTTGCGACGAGACTATGCGTTACTGAGCTCCGTCTCTTCCGAGATGATCGCGCCCGCTGACAGCCCCCACCCATACCATCCTGGCGCGGTCCAGTACTTTCGAGAGGCAGGCCTCTGGACGGACGCCCATGCTCGTAACCAGACGCAGGTGCTCAGGGGTGGCGGGCCTTAATCCGCCGCGGTCCGGAAATTTAACATGGGGGCGTTTCTTACTCGACTGGAGAAGATCTACCTCGGCGCGATTATCGTCATTGGTATCGCCTGGGTCACGAACATTCCGCAGTACTTCGGCACGTCATTCATCGCCGCTGAATGGATGGGTCCGCTGCTGTCGGTCGGTATCGCAGCTGCGTTCCTGCGCCATCCGTACGGCAAGATCGCTGGGTTGCTGGAGGTTGTGCTCGGCCTAGCTGCGATTTGCAGCTGGTGTTGGATGTCGCTGAACTACTCGACTTGGATCTTCGACATTTCCGGGTATACGCCGCAGAAGTACGTTCCGGGAATCGTGGCGATTGCCCTCCTGATGGAGGCGCTCCGGAAGTCCGCGGGGCTCGCGATAACGATCCTCGTCTGGATCCTGATCGCCTATGGTTTGTTCGGCTACCTGATGCCGCAGCCGTTCGAGGCCGAGCAACTCCAGATGCCGCGGCTGATCATGTACCTCTACGCTGACACGAATGGCGTTCCGGGCCACGTGCTGGCAGTCATTGGGCGGTTGGTACTCGCGTTCATCATTCTTGGCAAATTGATGGAGGTCAGTGGTGCAACGAAGTTCTTCACCGATATTGCACTGGCGGGCATGGGGCATCGGCGTGGGGGGCCGGCGAAGGTTGCGGTTCTTGCCTCGAGTATATTCGGCTCCATAAACGGGACCACCGTCGGTAACATCATGTCTACCGGAATTGTGACGATTCCGTTGATGAAGAGATCCGGATTCAAGCCCCATTACGCTGCGGCCATCGAGGCCGTGGCCTCCAACGGAGGGCAGTTAGCACCACCGGTCATGGGCGCTACCGCGTTCCTGATTGCAGAGTCTCTCCGGGTCAGTTACGCCGATGTGGTCATTGCCGCAGCGGTGCCGGCGCTCCTGTATTACGTCTGTCTCTTTTCGCAGGTTGACGCCATCGCGCTGCGTCTCGGGTTGCACGGTCTCCCGAAGGAGGAGCTACCCAGCGCCCGGGAAGAGCTGCGCAAGGGGTGGGTCTTTCTCGTGCCTGTCGGAATTCTGCTCTATCTATTGTTCTGGAGAGGCTTCAATCCGGCTGTCGCCGCGCTCTGGGCGGCGGCGGCACTGCTCGTATTGACAATCATTCGAAACAGGAGGTTGTTGACCAAGGAGCAGTGGTTGGACTTCATCGTTGGTGGTGGCGCGAACCTACTGCCGCTGCTGATGATCGCAGGCGGCGCCGGAATCGTCATCGGTGTCATGAATGTGACAGGCCTCGGTTTCTCCCTGTCCCTGGTCCTTACCCAGATCGGGGAGAACGCGGGCACACTGGCCATGCTGTTGCTCACCGGGGGCATCGCGATCATCCTGGGCATGGGCATGCCTACCGCGGCCATCTACATCGTGCTTTCGGTCATTCTCGCGCCCGCCATCGTGGACATGGGCGTCTCCCCCATGGCCGCCCATCTCTTCATTTTCTATTTCGGGTTGCTGTCTTTCCTGACGCCGCCCGTCGCGATCGCCAGCTTCGTCGCTGCCGGCCTCGCGGAGAGCAAGCTATGGCTGACTTCCTGGGTGGGGGTGCAACTTGCGGCAGTGGCTTATCTAGTACCGTTCCTGTGGGTTTATAACGACGCGTTGTTGCTGCAAAGCTCCTATGTCGCTAATACCTATGCGGTCGTCACGGCTCTGGTAGCCGTCCTCCTCATCGCCAGGGCGCTGCAGACCGTCGTACTCGGCACCCGCGTCATGCTCTTGAATGGCTCCCTGCTTTTTGTCGGCGCACTGGCCGTCGGCAGCAGCACGGTCTGGCTGGGGACCGAGGCAGCGAGCGCGATGGCCGCTGGCGGAGTCGGGCTTGCCATCCTTGTTGGCCTTCGTTTGATCGCATCGCGATCATACGCGACCCAGTCCCCGTCTCTAATCGAGCATTGACGTCAAGATTGAATTAGGGACTACAGTCATAAGGCTGCACAAAGGCACCAGGCTGGTACTGCCACCACTTGCTATTCACCGTTGGGGCATTACTCGATTCTGGATTGACCAGGGTCGACGTATAAAAGAGCCGATTGTGGTCGGCGCTCAGCTGAAATGTTTCATAGAGTTGCACCGGCGAGTTGCTGCCCTCGAATGTGGTGGTAACCAAGAGCCTGCCGCCATCCATGCGGCCGGTTGAATAGCCGAGGTTGTTTGTGTGAGTGCCGGGATCGTTATGAGCAATTCCCATGTGTACTTCACGTATGGTGTCGAACTCTTCTGCGTGAACAACGACGATGTCGCCGTTATCGATCAGCTGTATGGGATAAGGCGCCCCCATCTCCCTCCACACGTCTTTGCTGGCGCAATTACCTGAACCCCGCTCCTCCGCGTAATCGATGCGAAAATCCTCATCGAAGTATCTCAGAGCCTGACCACTGCCTTCAGCGCCATAAATGGTGGTCCAAACCGAAAATATGGATGTGGGGCGTTCAGAAAAATCTTCTTCGACGATCTTTCCACGAAGTCTATCTGAAGTCCCAATATGCTCCCCCTCCCAACGAGGTTCTGCACCAAGCAAAAAAATCACCTCCGTATTATCGGGTAACAACAGATGATTCATAAATATGCTGCCCTCTCCTCCTTCGCGTATAGGGTAGCCGGCAATCGTTACCTGCGTGCCTTCAGTAAGAACATCGGCGTTCACACCCATGCGGACCAGGCTGGCAACGGAGTTGCTCTCGATGTCCCAAACTTTTTCTTCCGGAGTGCCTGGATCAGTCGTCACTTCAAGCCGGATATGTGGGTTTCTCCATTCAATTCTCGATACAACGCCGTCGATTTCTGCATCGCCTTCCGTATTGAATATGGCTGCCCAGCTGTGATGTGCCGCTGCATGATTTGTCATCAGCATCAGCAGGCTTGATGCAATTAGCAGTCTTACCATGTTCATACTTTGTCCTCTTTTTTCACCAGGCTCCAAGCCAGTGGCCACGAACACATTCCTCTGATAACACCTCGTCAACCACTGAAAGTCATTAGGTCCTGCAAATCGATTTTCAATTGATTGCGAAGCAATAGAACAGCGTTGCGCCGCTAATCATTGACCCATCGGCCCGCTGCCTCCGGGTCACACGCACCGTGCGACATCTCGAGATGCGGTGAGTGGATCAACTGCCTACTGTGCATCATGGGTTCTGCGAGGAATTCCGGATCCTCGAGCGTGAACTCGAGATCGATGTGGGTGCCGTCTTCGGTGAGGCGAAAGGTTTCGACGACATGCTTCTGCCCACCCGACGGTACGCCGATCTGGTAAGGCGAGCGGTGATCCTCGAAATTCGCGGTATCCACCACGAGCGTGTCACCGTCCCAACGCCCGATCGAGTGGCCCGTGACGAAACGCTCGCTAGGATCCGGATGTCCGCGGCCGTCCATATAGATTGTTCGCACCTCGTCGAACCACTCGCTTCGGAAGACGACCACGTCGTCCTGTTGGCCGAGGTCGATCTCCATGAGGTACAGGCCGGTTGAAACCAGTGCGGCGGGTGTCGGCCGTCCGACACAGGTCGATTCGGGATTCTCGCTGGACAGCGGATCATATTCGGCCTGGGCGGCCCTGCCCTTGTCGTTCAATGTGAGCAAGGCGTGGAAAAAACCGTCGAAGCCCCCAGGATAGCTCTGGACCGTCGAGCGGTCCGTCAGCCATTTGCCTGCCAGGCTCGTAGCCGTTGCGGTGACTTCAGGGGCTTGGGTCCACGCAGCCAGGGAGAATCCTTCCTTATCGACCGAGCGTAGAATGCCATACGGTCGCCCGCCCGCCATCGGAATGGCCCGGATCGCGACCTGGTCGCCCGGTGACAAGCTGTCGCGCGTCCAGCCGCGTCTCGAAATGACGTTGATCGGTCCCAGTTGCAGCTCCCACTCGACGGGCTCACCGCTCTGTTCGGTTTCGACGATCACGTAGACGTGGGGGTTTCGCCACGAGAATCTGTTGACGGTTCCCTCGAACGCGACCACCGAGTCCAACTCCATGCCGGCTTCGCTGTGATGCGCGAAAACGGGCGGGACAACGATGAGCGCTGCGGCGATCGCCGCCGTATTTCTGATGATATTCATGCTGGTTTCATACTCCCTCTGCAATTGCCTCAGAATCTGGATGCATCGCCCCAGCCAATACCCCGTCGTCGGCTGCGAATAATTACTGACTACAGTCGTAAGGCTGCACAAAGGAACCGAGTTGGAATTCCCACCATCTGCTGTTTTCGGTCGGGGCGTTGCCCGATTCCGGATCGAAAAGGGTACTCGTATATTCAAGTCGATTGTGGTCGTCGCTCAGCTGAAATGTTTCATTGAACTGCACCGAAGAGTTGCTGCCCTCGAAAGTGGTGGTAACAAAGAGCTTACCGTCTTCCATGCGGCCGGTTGAATAGCCGAGGTTGTTTTTGGCGGTGCCTGGATCGTTATGCTCAATGCCCATGTGCACG